>VFSW01015643.1_pt1 | contig 10407 bp, 12 predicted proteins | sample 5358111 | NCBI WGS metagenome assembly VFSW01 (sample SAMN11554181, study PRJNA540505) | mine drainage metagenome | isolation source: sediment from site ElyBrook_90M | place: USA: Ely Copper Mine, Vershire, VT | collected 2017
CGGGTGGCGGAGATCGGGGAGAGACGTACAACATCCACGCCGATCTCGTTGCCGGCGCGGTGGCGGCTGCGCTCGCTGCGGAACAGCTGATTCTGCTCACCGACGTTCCCGGGGTCCTGAACCGGCAAGGCGAGCTCATCCAGGCGATGGATGAGCGTACGACCCGCACGATGATCGAAGACGGGACGATCGCAGGGGGGATGTTCCCCAAGGTGAAGTGCTGTCTCAAGTCGCTGAAGGCAGGGGTGAAAAAGGCGCATATTGTCGACGGCCGTCTGAAGCACACGATCCTCTTGGAGATGTTTACCGATCAGGGGATCGGCACGGAAATCGTTTTATAGCATTCGCTTGCGGGATGGGTCTCCGCGAAGGGAAGCCGTACGCTCCCGGAGCCCCATCTCAGTCAACGAAACGGGGAGGCAAGAGAAACAATGACTACCGAGGAACTGATCGCTCTTTCCGATCGCTACATCATGTCAACCTACAAGCGTTTTCCCATCGTCCTGACCCGGGGGCTCGGCGTGCACGTATGGGATAACGATGGGAGGTCCTATCTGGACCTCGTCGGCGGGATCGCCGTCTGCGCCCTCGGCCACTCGCACCCACGGGTCGTGGATGCCGTGAAACGCCAGGTGGAGATCCTCACCCCCGTCTCGAATCTCTACCATATCGAAAACCAGATCCTCCTGGCCCGGCTCCTCGTGGAAAACTCCTGCCTCGACAAGGTATTCTTCTGCAACAGCGGAGCGGAGGCGAACGAGGCCGCGATCAAGCTCGCCCGGAGATACGCCTCCGAGAAGATGGGCGGTCGATACGAACTGATCACGATGAAGCACTCCTTTCACGGTCGAACCCTCGCGACCGTGACGGCGACGGGACAGGATCATCTTCAGACCGGGTATGCGCCGTTGCTGGGGGGATTCAGGTACGTTCCCTATAACGATCTGGATGCCCTGGATGCGGCGGTGACGGAACAAACCTGCGGCGTCATGGTCGAGCCGATCCAGGGCGAGAGCGGCGTCGTCGTTCCCGATCCGGGATACCTCAAGGGGATCAGGAAAATCTGCGATGAACGCAATCTTCTGATGATCGCCGACGAGGTCCAGACCGGGATCGGGCGGACCGGTACGCTGTTTGCCTGCGAACAGGAGGATGTGGCCCCCGATATGATAACCCTTGCAAAGGCCTTGGGAAACGGTTTCCCGATCGGAGCACTCATGGCCAGTGATCGCATCGCCGCGGCATTTGTGCCGGGAAGCCACGGCTCGACATTCGGCGGAAATCCTCTCGCAACGGCTGCGGGGATCGCCGCGGTGGAGACGATCCTCGAAGAAGGAATTCTCGACAATTGCCGCCGGGTCGGGGCATACTTCCTCGATCGCCTCGGAGAGCTCAAGGACCAGAATCCCCGGATCAGTGCCGTTCGGGGACGGGGGTTGATTCTGGCGATCGAACTGACCGTTCCCGGGGCAACATTCGTCCAGGAATGCATGCAGCGAGGACTCCTTATCAACTGCACCAACGGCAATGTCTTGCGCTTTGTCCCCCCTCTGATCCTTACAACAACGGATGTGGACAAGGCCATTGGGATACTGGGGGAAGTGCTGGGGGAGAAATGAATAAAGACCTGCTGAGCGAATACGACCTGGAGAAGGCCGACTATGAGGCTATTTTCGAGAGAGCCCGCCGCTTAAAGCGGTTGCTCCAGGAGGGGAAAGCGCATGCCTCCCTTCGGGGAAAGACCCTCGGGATGATCTTTGATAAATCCTCCACACGGACGCGGATATCCTTTGAGGTGGGAATGTTCCAGTTGGGCGGCATCGCCCTGTTCCTCAGCACCCGTGATACGCAACTCGGCAGGGGCGAGATCATCGCCGATTCGGCACGGATCATGTCACGGTATCTGAACGGGATCATGATCCGGACCTTTTCCCAGGCCTCCGTAGAAGAGTTTGCCCGATACGCCACCATTCCGGTCATCAACGGCCTCACCGACCTTCTCCACCCCTGTCAGCTCTTGAGCGATCTGTTCACGATCATCGAAAAGCGGGGAGGCTATGAGGGGCTGAAGATTGCCTATGTCGGCGACGGCAACAACATGGCAAATTCATGGATCAACGCCGCGGCGAAGCTGCCATTTCACCTTGACCTTGCCTGCCCGGACGGGTATGATCCAGATGAGGTAATTCTGAAACGGTCGATCGCCGAGGCACAGGCCGGCGTTGAACTTCACCGGGACCCGGCCGAGGCGGTGCGGGACGCCGATGTTGTGTATACCGACGTCTGGACCAGCATGGGGCAGGAAACGGAACACGAAGAGCGATTACGACGGTTTCAGGGGTACCAGGTCAACGCGGACCTGATCAGGCTTGCTCGGAAAGATGCGTTGGTCATGCACTGCCTCCCCGCTCACCGGGGAGAGGAGATAACGGCGGAGGTGATCGACGGCCCACGCTCCGTGGTCATCGATGAGGCGGAGAATCGCCTGCACGTCCAGAAGGCCGTCATGGAACTATTGCTGTGAGGAGGTTGGGTTGTGAATGAGGTAAAGAAAGTGGTCCTCGCCTACTCGGGGGGACTTGATACATCGGTCATTGTGCGGTGGCTTATTGAAACGTATCACTGCGAGGTGATCGCCTTTGCCGCCGACATCGGCCAGAAAGAGGAGTTGTCGGGCCTTCGGGAAAAGGCTCTCAAGACGGGGGCTTCCAAGGTGTACATCGACGATCTCCAGGAGGAGTTCGCCCGCGATTTCGTTTTCCCCGCACTCAGGGCGAACGCGATTTACGAGGGGACCTATCTGCTGGGAACGTCGCTGGCACGGCCGCTCATCGCGAAACGGCAACTGGAGATCGCCAAACTGGAGGGCGCGGACGCCGTCTGCCACGGGGCCACGGGAAAGGGGAACGACCAGGTGCGGTTCGAGATGACCTACATCGCCCTCAACCCCGCCATCCGTATCATCTCCGCCTGGAAGGACGAACATTGGACCTTCGACTCGCGCGCCTCGATGATCGATTATGCCGAGAAGCATCGGATACCGATCCCGCTGACCCGCGAGAAGCCCTACAGCAGTGATCGGAATCTCCTCCACATCTCCCACGAGGGGGGAATTCTTGAGGACCCGTGGGCGGAAGCAAAGGAGGACATGTTCGTTCTCACCGTTTCCCCGGAGGCGGCGCCGGACAAACCGACCTACGTCGAGGTCGGCTTTGAAAAGGGAAACCCCGTAAGCGTCGACGGCGTTGCCATGAGTCCGGCAAAGCTGTTCGACCACCTGAACCGGGTTGCCGGAGCCAACGGGATCGGGCGCGTGGATATGGTCGAGAACCGCTTCGTCGGCATGAAGTCGCGCGGGGTCTATGAGACTCCCGGTGGCACAGTACTATGGGCCGCTCATCGCGCCGTCGAATCCATCACGATGGATAGGGAGGTCATGCTGATGCGCGATTCCCTGATCCCCAAATACGCCCAGCTTGTCTACAACGGCTTCTGGTACGCCCCGGAGATGGCGGTCCTCCAGCGGTTCATCGACGAAACCCAGGGGGGGGTGACGGGAACGGCGCGGCTCAAACTCTACAAGGGGAACTGCACCGTTGTAGGGAGAAAATCGCCCTTCTCGCTCTACAGCGAGGATTTTGCGACCTTCGAGAAGGAGCAGGTGTATGATCAGAAGGATGCGACGGGGTTCATTCGCCTCAACGCCTTGCGTCTGCGGATACGGGCGATGATGAACGCCAAACGGTGACGGATGCGGAGACGATCGCACTCCGGTGTGCGATGACACAGCGGAAGACGACAGGATATGGGATCGAACCATGAAGGAGCGGGAAAAACCCTGGAGCGGCCGATTCAGCGAGCCGACTGATCGGGAAGTGGAGGCCTTCACCTCCTCGCTCCATTATGATCGACGGCTCCACCGCTACGACATCGAGGGAAGCATCGCCCACGCCCGGATGCTCGCGAGGCTGGGAATCGCCACGCTGGGGGTGGCTATGGCGATCGTTGCCGGCCTCAAAGAGATCCTCGCCTAGAGCGCGGCGGGGTCCTTTTCCTTCCATCCGAGCGACGAGGATATCCACATGGCGATTGAAAAGGCCCTGATCTGCCGGATCGGGGAGGTCGGAGGCAAGCTCCATACGGGGCGCAGCCGCAATGATCAGATCGCCCTCGATATCCGCCTCTACCTACGGGCAGAAATCGATCGTTTGATCGGGCTCCTCGCGGCGCTCAAGGAGAATTTCCTCACACTCGCGAAAAAGGAGTTCGGCGTGATCCTTCCCGGGTACACCCATATGCAGAAGGCCCAGCCGGTCCTCCTTGCGCACTATCTGTTGGCCTTCTGGGAGATGATCGATCGGGACGAGGCGCGCCTCCGGGATTGCCTGAAGCGGGTGAATGTCATGCCGCTCGGTTCCGCCGCCCTCGCGGGGACTGGGCTCCCGATCGACAGAAATTATGTCGCCCGCCTGCTCCATTTTCCGGGAGTGACCAAAAACAGTATGGACAGCGTCTCCGACCGGGATTTTATCGCAGAATTCGTCTTCGCTGCCTCGCTCACGATGATGCACCTGAGCCGTTTCTGTGAAGACCTCATCCTCTGGTCCACCGACGAGTTCGGCTATGTCGAGATCGCTGACGCCTTCACGACGGGAAGCAGCATCATGCCCCAGAAGAAAAACCCCGACGTGGCCGAGCTGATCAGGGGAAAGACGGGACGCGTTTACGGTCATCTCATGGCACTGCTCACGATCCTCAAGGGGCTGCCCATGACTTACAACCGGGATCTTCAGGAGGACAAGGAACCCCTTTTCGATACGGTCGATACGCTGCAGGCCTCCCTGCGGGTCCTTACCGCGATGATCGGCCATCTCTCCTTCAATCGCGAGAGGATGGAGGCGGGGGCGGGGGGTGGATTCTCCACGGCGACCGATGTTGCCGAATACCTGGTCATGAAGAGGGTGCCGTTCCGCGAGGCCCACGGCATCGTGGGGAAGCTCGTTGCTTTCTGTATCCGGAAGAATAAGTCCCTGTCCGATCTCAGCCTGAAGGAACTCCGGCAATTTTACCCTGGATTTCAAACGTTTCTGTTCTACGGACTGACGGCCCGGCAGTCGGTCAATGCGAGTATAACTCCCGGCGGTACGGCGGAAGAGACGGTCCGAAAGCGGATCGGGGAGATCGCAGGCCGATGAGACGAAGCCGGTTGTTCGCCTGTTTATTGACCGGTCTACTCATGGTCACTTTGATTTTCTCGGGATGCGGAAAGAAAGGCGACCCGATACCGCCGCGGATAAAATTCCCGGTCGTTAACGACCTCGCGACCGTCTCCCTGCCGGAAGGGATCGCCCTCAGTTGGTTGCTGGATGTTCTGAAAGACGACATCGGGGGATTCAAGATCCTCCGAAGTGTGACAATCAGGGGAAGCGAAGCGTGCCCGGGATGTCCGCAGGACTATCGCCCCTTCAGAGACGTGGCACTCACCGACGGACGTCTGCACCGTGAGGGCGCCGTGGGATTCCGGTACGTCGATACCGATGTAAGGGGTGGAAGTTTCTATTCCTACCGGATCGGGGTATGCAATCGCGCGGGCTCCTGCGGCGAGGCATCGAATGAGGCCGGGACAATCCAGACCGGCAAATGAACCCTCATGTTGGGGTTACAGGAAAAAGAGAAGAGAATAATGAATTATTTCAATTATCAACGTGATACGCTTTTCTGTGAGGAGGTTCCGGTCGAGAAGATCGCTCGCGAGCTGGGAACCCCTTTCTACCTTTACAGTCACCGAACGCTCCGGCACCATTTCCGTGTCTTTGATGCCGCTTTTGCCGAGGTGCCGCACATCGTCTGCTTTGCCGTCAAGGCAAATTCAAACACGGCAATCCTCCAGATCTTCGTCCGCGAGGGCGGCGGCATGGACCTCGTGTCCGGAGGGGAATTGTACCGCGCCCTCAAGGCCGGTGCGGATCCCGCAAAGATCGTCTATTCCGGAGTCGGAAAACGGGAAGACGAGATCGACTATGCCTTGAAAGCGGGCATCCTCATGTTCAATGTCGAATCCACCCAGGAGTTGGAGAAAATCAACGAACGGGCTCAGCTTCTGGGCATCCAGGCGGGCATCGGTCTTCGTGTCAATCCGGATGTGGATCCGCAAACCCACCCGCACATATCCACCGGTCTCAGGGAAAACAAATTCGGTATCGACGTTGAAGGTTCCCTCGCCGCATACCGGCGGGCCGCCAAACTGAAACATCTGGAGATCAAAGGGGTGAGCTGCCATATCGGATCGCAGGTAACGAAGATCTCACCCTTTATCGATGCGCTCGGGAGACTCAAAGAGCTCGTGCGCCGGCTCCGGGAAGAGGGGATCGCAATCCGGTATCTCGACCTCGGCGGAGGCCTCGGCATCACCTACGACCAGGAGACGCCGCCCCCCCCGGCGGAGTATGCCAGGGCGATTATTGAAACATCACGGGATATGGACTGCACCTTTATCTTCGAGCCTGGCCGAGTGATCGTCGGAAACGCCGGGATACTCGTTACGCGGGTCCTCTACACAAAGGAGAACAAGGGGAAAAAGTTTATTATCGTCGACGCGGGGATGAACGACCTTATCCGTCCGAGCCTCTACGGGTCCTTCCAAAAGATCCAGCCGGTAACCCGGCGGGAGAGGGAGGAGATTACGGCGGATGTTGTCGGTCCGATCTGCGAATCGGGCGACTTCCTGGCAAAGGGGCGTCGGATGCCGGCCGTGGAGCGGGATGAACTCATGGCGGTCATGAGCGCCGGCGCCTATGGATTCAGCATGTCGTCCAACTACAATTCGCGTCCCCGGATACCGGAGATCCTGGCCCGGGATGACCGCTACTACGTCATACGGAAACGGGAGAGTTACGAAGATCTGATCCGTGGGGAAGTAATTCCGGAATTTATGGATCGGTAAATTTAATCAAGGAGGAGTTATGTTTTCAGGCGCAATCGTCGCAATTGTTACGCCGTTCAGAAATGGAAAAGTGGATGAGGAGACGTTGAGGAACCTGATCGAGGAGCAGATCGCGGCCGGGACGGATGGGATCGCCCCTTGCGGCACAACCGGTGAATCGACCACCCTTTCCCACGAGGAGCATGACCGCGTGATCGAAATCACGATCGATGCCGTTCGAAAGCGGGTCCCGGTGATTGCCGGGACCGGCTCCAACAGCACGGCGGAGGCGCTCCGCCTGACACGGCACGCCTGGGAAGCCGGCGCCGATGCCGCCCTAATGGTCTGTCCCTACTACAACCGTCCGACTCAAGAGGGTCTTTATCACCACTACCGGACGATCGCTGAAGAAGTTCCGATCCCGATCATCATTTACAACATCGCCAGCCGCACGGGGGTAAACATGCTTCCCGAGACCTTGGCGAAGCTGGCCAAGATTCCGAACATCGTCGGAGTCAAGGAGGCCTCGGGCTCCCTGAAGCAGATGAGCGATGTGATCCACCTGTGCGGCCCGGATTTTGCGGTGCTCTCCGGGGACGACATCTTTACCTTGGCGCTTCTTGCCATCGGCGGCAAGGGCGTGATCTCCGTCATCTCCAACGTCGCACCCGCAGACATGTCCGCGTTGGTCGATGCCTTTGCAGCGGGGGACCTGCAAAAGGCCCGCACGCTCCACTACCGGATGAGCCCCCTGATCGACGCCCTCTTTATCGAAACAAATCCCATCCCGGTAAAGGCAGCTCTTTCCCTGATGGGAAAGATCGACTATGAACTACGCCTGCCGCTCTGCAGGATGTCGCCGAAGAATGAGGAGACGTTGAAAACGGTCATGCAAACCTACGGGTTGATTAAGTAATGAGGTTCATTCTATGATCAAAGCCATTGTGACGGGAGCCGGGGGCCGTATGGGCGGGCGTATTGCCAGTATTGTCTCCGAGACGGATGGGATCGAACTTGCAGGCGCCGTCGAACAAAAAGGTCATCCGCTCATCGGGAAGGATATCGGCGAGCGGCTGGGTCTCGGCCCAATCGGCGTTGTCATCGAGGATGATCTCGCAGGCTGCATCGATCGGGGGGATGTGGTCATCGATTTCACCTCCCGCGAAGCCTCGACCGAACACCTCAGAATAGCGGCGGCGAAGGGGAAGGCTATCGTGATCGGCAGCACCGGTTTTACGACTGACGAGATGAAAAAGATCCGCAGCACGGCGGGCGCCGTCCGGTGCGTTATTGCCCCGAATATGAGCGTCGGGGTTAATGTCCTTCTGAAGGTCCTCGCCGATGTCGCTCGGATACTTGGCGACGAGTACGACGTCGAGATTGTGGAGGCGCACCACCAGAAGAAGAAGGACGCCCCAAGCGGAACCGCAATGAAGATGGCAGAAGTCATCGCCGCGAGTCTCGGACGGGATCTCAACCAGGTCGGCGTGTACAGCCGCAGGGGGATGATCGGTGAACGAACAAAGGCCGAGATCGGGATTCAGACCCTTCGGGCCGGCGACATCGTTGGCGACCACACGGTGATGTTCGCCGGCATGGGGGAGAGGCTGGAATTCATCCACCGGGCGCACAGCCGCGACAACTTTGCCCGCGGGGCCATCCGTGCGGCGCTCTGGGTGGTGGGCCGGAAAAATGGAATCTACGATATGCAGGATGTCCTCGGCCTGAGGCCGGGGTAGTGAGGTCGGTATGGATCTCCCGGATCCTGCCGACGAAAATGTCCGGGGCGTGATCGCCTTCATCGGGATCGGATCAAACAGCGGAAACCCGGTTTACAACTGTCGTCAAGCGGTCCGGCAGCTTTCGGAAACGGCGCTGGTCCGGTTGCTCCGCTGCTCATCCTTGTACCGAACGGAGCCCGTTGGACCGCAAGACCAACCCTGGTTTATCAATGCCGTTGCGGAGATCCGGACGATACTCCCACCCAGACAGCTTTTCGAAGCATTAAAGGGGATCGAACGGCGGATGGGCAGGACCGATGGACCGAAGTGGGGGCCGCGTGTCATCGATCTGGATCTCCTCCTCTACGGCCAGGAGGTCGTTTCCGAGGGAGACCTGACCGTTCCCCACCCCGAGCTGCATAGGCGACGCTTCGTCCTTGTTCCGCTCTGCGAGCTCGCCTCGTACGCGATCCACCCCGCCTTCGGTGTCTCCGCCCGCGGACTCATGGATCGCCTGACCGATCAGGGACGCGTCGAACTTTACCATTCGACGGTTGCCGAGGCGGAAAAAGAGGTCGCTGCTTCCGACAGTGAGACCAATTCTTTTAACGAAGGGAAAAGATGATTATAAAGTTGATCATCGGCATCATTCTCATCTATTTGCTCTACAGGCTTGTCAACGGTTGGAAGGCGGTCCCCGGACCCTCAAAGAAGAATCTCCCCGCTGCCGGTGAAGATCTGGTAGAGGATCCGCTTTGCCATACCTATGTTCCTGTAAGCCATGCGTGCCGGGTATCTATCGAGGGGAAGACACTCTATTTCTGCAGCCAAAAATGTCTCGAAACATACACCGAGAAACAGCGAAAATCGTAAGATGCAGGTTCCGAAGAAAATGGGAGGGGGAGGAGAACTCCCGCTATGATCGATTATCTCATGCGCTTGTTTGACCGGCTACCCATCACACCGGAGAAGCGGGGAATCTTTAACCTTCCCAATACGATTTCACTGATGAGAATCGGTGTCATCCCCGTCCTTTTTTTCCTCCTTCTTTCCCCGGGACCGCTCATGAGCCTGGTCATCGCCGTGCTTTTCATCATAGCGGCTCTGACCGATCTTCTGGATGGCTATATCGCCCGAAGATATGGGATCGTCACGACGATGGGCAAGTTTCTCGATCCGATTGCCGATAAACTGATCGTCAACACTGCGATGATTATGCTGATACCAATCGGTCGTATCCCCACATGGATCGTTGCCATCATCATCATCCGCTACTTCGCCGTAGACGGGATTCGGACGATCGCCTCCTCCGAAGGGATTATCATCCAGGCCAGCAAATTGGGGAAACGGAAGACCCTCTGCCAGATCTTTGCCGTCTCGGCCCTTATGATCCACTATCCATTCATCGGCGCCGATGCCCATCTCGTCGGCATGGTGATCCTCTATATTGCTCTGATCCTGACGGTGATTTCCGGGACCGATTACATCATCAAATTTTATCGGTCAAGTATTCAATAATACCAATTATTATTCATGAAGGGATCAGCATGATCGATCTTGCCCAGATTCGCTATCCTGCCTTCGATAGACCGGACATCTGCCGCATTCTGTTCTATCCCCGGCGTGAAACGTCCGGACCGCGGGGTGTCGGCCCCGAACGCCTCATGATTCCCGTGGAGCATGATGTGGCCGTGGGTGGCCGGGTTCACCTGTCCCGGCCAGAGTCCCGTACCCTCCTCTGCGTGCGCGGACACGGGGAGATCG
>VFSW01015644.1_pt1 | contig 10406 bp, 15 predicted proteins | sample 5358111 | NCBI WGS metagenome assembly VFSW01 (sample SAMN11554181, study PRJNA540505) | mine drainage metagenome | isolation source: sediment from site ElyBrook_90M | place: USA: Ely Copper Mine, Vershire, VT | collected 2017
CTGTACGATCTCTGGATGTGGTATCGTCCCGTCCGCTTCAAGATACGCTACAAGCGGCGCACGCGACGGCGCACATAACACCGCCTGCACAGCGCGTTGACCTCGTACTAACCGGGGAACAGGCGCATGGCGGCGCGACTGGCAGCCTATCTGCCGGGTCGCGCGCGCCGGGCAACAGGGAGAAGCCGCTCACTGGACGCGATGAGGGCGAACAGAAGCCGCTCACACGCAAGGAGCAGGACGCGCTGCTTGAGCGGCGGCGCAAAGAGATACAGGGAATTATCAAGCGCGAAACGGGGCTGCGCTTGTTGGCATCCTGGTGGAAGTATGAGAGCAATACTGAGGGCATGAATGGCATTCTAGCCGACGAATGGAGCGATGAAGATATTGTCGTAGCGTGTAAGGCCATGATGCACGAAGAATACGAACCCTGGCTGAAAAACAACTTCGATATGCGCATCTTCCACAAGCGATTGCCAACGCTCGTGAATTGGAAGCCAGGAGGGACAGGCAAGCCGAAGGGCAACGGGGGCAACAACGGCACTGGCTATAACAAGCCTGCGCAACAAGCAGCACCGGGCTATGCCAGCAGCAACGAACGCATGCGCAAAGAGCGCGAAAAGTATGCGATAGGGGGAAAATAACATGGAGAAATTGTTACCGCACAATCTCGAAGCGGAATGTGGCGTCCTGGGCAGCATCATCATCGACCCGGCGGCAATCGTAGAAGTGGCGGACTTCCTGCATTCACAGGACTTCTACCGTGATACACACGCGACGATCTACGAGGTGATCTGCCGGTTGTACGAGAGCCATGAACCTGCTGACTTCATCACGATCTGTGATGAGTTACAACGGCGGGGCAAGTTGGAAGAAGTCGGCGGCGCAAGTTACATCACCTCGCTGATTGACCAGGTTCCCACATCAGGCAATGTCGAATACTACGGACGCATTGTAGAACGTACTTCCATCTTACGGCGTGTCATTGCCGCTGCCGGGCAGATAGCAACTGTCGCCTACGGTTCCAATGATGCGGATACGGCGCTGGACATAGCGGAAAGCTTGCTTGCCCGTATCCGGCAGGGGCGCGCCGCGCACGAGGGCTTAACCGACCTGAGCGAGATCATTACCGGATGCGTCTCTACCATCGAATATGCCTGCGATCACCGGGACGAAAGTATGGGCATTCCAACCGGCTTCACTGACCTGGACGATCTGCTAGGCGGGGGCTTGCAAAAGTCTGACCTCATCCTGCTTGCAGGCCGGCCGGGCATGGGAAAGTCCGCTGCCGCCCTCAACATGTTGCGTTACGCCGCCGGGAAGGGTAAACGCGGCGCGCTCTTCAGCCTGGAAATGGGCAAAGAGCAACTCGGATTCCGCCTGCTCTCCTACGAGACGGGTATCGCAACGCAGCGCATGCGGAACGGCTGGCTTAACCAGGATGACAGGGAAGCGATTGTTGGAGCGCAAGGAAGGCTTGAGGAATTATCCCTCTCTATCGATGATACATCTGGAAGTCCGCTCGCCTACATCCGCAATGAACTGAAGCGCAAACGGGCGCAAACGGGCGCGCCCGTTGACCTCGTGATTGTAGACTACCTGCAAATGATGGAGCCGCCCAAAGATGAACACGCGCGACGCGGGAATGAGAACCGCGTACAGGTGCTGGATACAATCGCCTACGGACTGAAAGGACTGGCAAAGGACTTCAATATCCCGGTTGTCGCCCTCGCTCAATTGTCGCGCAAAGTCGAAGAGCGCCCTGTCAAAATCCCACAGATGGCAGACCTGCGCGAAAGTGGCGGCCTTGAGGCGGCAGCTGACATTATCCTCTTCGTCTACCGCGACGACTACTACGCCGGGAAGAATCAGGACGGCACCTCCAAATCAGAGAAACCGGGCATTGCCGACATCCTGATTGCCAAGCAGCGCAACGGCGAATCAAGCGACGGCGTGGAACTCTACTGGTCGGGCAAACAGACGCGCTTTTTCAACAGTAAAGCAGAATGGGAGCGCACGTATGCTCAGTAATCGTACTCTTCGTCTCAACGAGATCATCACGCGCCCTGACATGGCGCACATCCTGCATCACGCGCCCGATGTGCTCTACCTGCTGCGTTTCGCCGCGCTACAAGTTGACGCGCGCGACAGGTGGCAACTCTACGAAATCTTGAAGAGCCTGGCAGCCCTGCGCGTCGGGCGTCAGGCCGCACATCCCGCGTTACGCACCAGCGCGTGCTACGATGCGGTAAGAGACGCCATTGACGCCCTACTGCCGTCTGAGACGGACAGCGAGCAAGAGCAGAGCGCATAGAGGGAGAACACATCATCATGCCAATACACGAACCGACCCTACGCGACAAACTGGCGGCCCTGTCACAACACACCGGCGTGACATTTCGCGCGGTCACACTGGACGGCCAGTCCGTCTGGTATGCCTACTGGACGCTGGACGGCATTCCTTTCATGCGGCGATTGGGAGTAGACGAAGACGGCCTCATCGCGCGCGATCAGGCCAGACATAGTGCCGCGCCTGCCTCCCCGTCACAGAAAGAGACGCACAGGCGCACGTACAGTAGTGCGCGTGACAATGACGGGGATAGTCGCCAGTGCGCGCATCGCGACGGCCCACGCGATTTGAGTTGTGCGGAATGCCATCACTGGACGCTGCTGCTCCTGGCGTTCAAACGCGCGGAGAAAGAGGGAAGAGCAATATGAGCAATAAACTCTACACGCTTGGATATGCACAACCCAACGCCAAAGAACGCTTAGAGCAGATCATGAGCGAATGTGGTTCGTTGGCAACAATTGTAGACATTCGTGAATACCCGCATACCAGTTACGCTCTGTGGGATCAGGCGAATCTGGTCAGGTACTGGGGCGATAGATACGTATGGAAGCAGTCGCTTGGAAATATCAACTATGCCAGAACCGGCCCGGTTATCTTGCGTGACCCAGTTACTGGCATCGGCTGGCTTGTCCAGCAACTACAATCAGGGCAAAACCTCATCTTGCTTTGCGGTTGCAAAGTATACGCTGCCTGTCATCGCAAGCATGTTGCTGATTTAGTTAAAGCGGCAATGCCTGATGTTGAAGTCGTGGGAGAAGTTACGCAAAGCAGAGATGTGGTAGTCACTGTCCCTAAATCTTTCGGGCTGGATGCCTGGATAGATGAGGGCGATCCGGTAGGTGCCGAGTGGTCTGGCGAAGAGTGGCATTACTATCTCGGAGGCAACCCGCCCGATATCCAACCCGGATCGCGGGTATACGTGGTCTACAATGGCACGCTCCGGGGCTACTCGCCACTGGTACGCATTGATCGCATAGACGCCTACCGTTACGGGCTAGTTCGTCATGGCGGCGCGGTTGCCGTGACTATCCCCGAATATATACAAGGCTTTCGCGGGTTTCGCTATCGATGGTGGAATCGTGATCTTGAAATACCGTTCCCCGATTGGCAAAACCCTGATGCAAAGTCGTCCGGCAGACCGCAAGAGATTGCATTGACAATACCTGTGGCAAAAGTAAAACAGAACGTGCCAGTGGACTACTGGACGCGCGATGGGCAAACACAGGCGAAAATTGCGAGTGCGTTGAAATCGAAGTTTTGAGAAAGCGAGCGCGTCGTGAACTTAGCCGATTATTGGAATTTGCCGCCGTCTGGCAAAGATCGCATTGTGAGCGAGTTGCCAACGCCGAAGCCGCGCTGCAACGTCGTGATGTGCCGGTGTCGTCATGCTGACCCAGTACAGTGCTTCACGGCGCGCTTTACGAGCGGCGACAACTTTGAGCAAAAAGGGTGCGTGTGCAAGTGTCATAGCCACTGAGAAAGCGAGTATGAGTAATGATGGAACTCTTGGCGCAGATCATTCAAGCAATACTGGACACATGGGACATAGAGTCATCGGAACTGACAGAAGTGACACTCTTTCAGGCCATTGATCCCGGACACTGGTTCGTTCATGTCATGCCTGATAGGGACTACTTCGCGTGTGTGACGTGGCTCAAGGACTACGGCTTGTCAGTTTCAACGCATGACTACGTAAAGATGGAGGCTACAACATCATGAACCCCTCCATCCGCTTTATCCTCGCCGGCTCTGTCCTGTGGCTGGCATTGATCGCGCTTCACCATCTCCTACGCCGCGTGCCAGTAGTACGTAGCACGCCAGCACCAGTCGTGTATGAGCCTGTGCAGAGCACGTATCCCGATGAGAGCGATTTCTGGCAATGGTTCGATGCCCTGCGCGCGCAGGATGATTTCTCCTATGCAGAGGCGCGCGCCCTGTACCAACTGGTCGATCATATTGACCTGTATACGGAAGAGGCAACAACGATGCCAGTAGAACCAGAGAGCGAGACGACATGAACGAACCGTCCTTGTATGCACAGGCAGAGGCGGGGACACTTGCGCGGACACCCACGCCGCGTGTTGTCATCTGTCTGCAACTGGCGATCATCGTAGTACTGGCGTTGTTGCTAATGATTGTCATGTACGCGCCCATGTATCACGATTCGTATGCGTTACCATGAGGATGATAGACATGCCCGAAAATCGCATTCTCAGCCATTTCTAGCGAGAGAGCGACAAATACTCAACATCATCACCCATCGCCGCATAGCGTCCATGTGGCGCGCAAAAAGCGGCACTGTAGCACGGATTAGATTAGAAAGGACATACCCAACATGAACCTCATCGCAGCGACTATCCTGACCATCTTACAGTTTGGCGGCGCGTACATCCTCTTCCTGCTCGTTATCGCGCTCGTGGTCTGGGCCGTCAAGCAGATCATCCATGAATATTGGCAGTGTAAAGCGGCCTGCCTCAAAGTGACAGGCGAGCACGCGCCAGACATGGAACAGATGTTTCGCCTGTACATGAACACGCGAAACGGTACGCGCCCTGAAAGCGGGAAGCAGGGCGCGACGGCGGAGAAGTAGTTTCGTAGTGCGTTGCATTGAAACAAAGAGAGGACAAGAAAGAACATGATCGAGCAACAGAATGGATACCAGACAGAAGATGCCTACGAGGGGCTATTGACCATAAAAGAGGCGGCGACGTATGTGGGGATGAGTTATGATGCGTTACTCTGGAATGCGCAGCAGGGCAAGGTGGAGCGCAAGAAAATTGACGGTACCTGGCGTATCAGCATTGAAGCACTGGACGCTTTCAAAGCAAAACGGGGACATACCATCATACCTGTAGTCGATGCCTCTCCCATTGAGGATATCCCACCAGTACAGCAGGTGTCGCCGCCTGTCACCGCCCTCAGTGAAGCAGACATGCTGGCGCGTGTCATTGCGACAGCATTTGCACAGGCTGGACAGGGCAGCGTGAAGCTGACGGAACTGCGGGAAGTCACCCCACCGCAGGTGCGCGTCTGGCATGTCATCCTGAACGTAGACGGGGTAGCAGCAACGTATCGCATCTGTAGCGATGGACAAATGGTATCAACAACGATGCCAATGACTGAGTAGACTTTGGAGCGCGTGTTTGTAGAACCGGCCAGACGGGGCAATCTGGCCGTGTACGGACTTTAACAATCAAATATAGCCATTGAATATTAGTCCCGCCCCTCTTTCCATAGCTCTCTGTATCGCCTGACCCAGGGCGCGTCTGACTGTTCCATGTCAAGGACGTAGATAGGGTAGCGATCTTCAGGGGACGGCTCTTGAAGCACGAAGCCAAGTGCATCGGCCAGCTCCTGCCCATCTGTTTCGGCAGAGTGGGCAAGCAGGAACCGGATGTGGATATCTCGCTCTCGCAAGGACTCCATGAGGAATCGGCGAAAGCCAAGTACTAACCGCAAGCCATAGCGCGAAAACTGATTCGGCTTGTCTTCTGGCTTTTTCCGTTCCGCCAATCCAACAAAGAGGTTATAGGTTTTGCCGTTCTCAAAAGGGAGAATATCAACCGGGGTGAGTTGCCATGCTTCTACTTTCCCATGCAGTCGCTTTTCCATCGCATCATCCGTGTAGGGGATTGCCGAGAGATAGCCCATAACGACGCTGCCTTGCAGGACAACGTGGTCTATCTCAGGATTGACCACATACATCTGGACGCGAAATTCAGCAGTAGTGGTATGCCAACCGAGTGACTCCAGTACGTCAACAACCCCCTGAGCATGGACTGGCGTCGCTTGTTGAAAATGCGTAGGAGCTAATTTGCTGTTATCGAGTATGCCCTTATCACGTAAAGATACCAACAAATCAACCTCCTCTTTACTGTAAAATCCCTCTTTTGCCCCTACCGGAACATAGCGGCGTATCTGCAACCCCTTACTGCCAACGTTGCGATGAAACGTGGCATGAGACATTCCGAGCGCATTGCGAGCTTCCGTCGCCGTGTAAAACCCTATCGGGGCATTATGCGCTTTGCCTTTTTTTTCTTCCATTGACAACTCCATAATTACGTGATATTATTGATACTGTTGATACTCTATCACATTTTGATACTGTTGTCAAGAAAGAGGGAGGGAAGCATGATTGGAGCAACAGGACGCGGCCTGCAGTTCGGGTACGAATCTGCACGAAGCACTCGACGTACTGCAACGAGCGGTATTGTTGAGCGACTGGCGAGCCTGACGTATGCGCGTCTCACACGGTTGGGATACGCACATATTGAGCCGCGTAGCGAGTTTTGTACGGCATTTGTTACGGGATTTTACCGGACGGTAGGAAGGAAGGCGGTATAGCCATGTCCAGCAACGCACCGGCTACGACACACGCAAAGCATACGCAAAGTCCACTCCTGCTCATGTTGGCAGGACTCGCGCTGCTTACATTCTGGGTACTGGCAAGCGTGCTACAAATCCAGACCAGCGAGGCATTTATTCTCAAAGGAGCGGCAGTCGATCTTGCTCCCAACTGGAACATTATCCGCCAGCCCTTTGACCTGATTGGCGGACATTTGAACACTGATATGGCAAAGGCAACGATGTGGGGCTGGGGCATTGAGTTGATTTATCTCGTATGTGTAATCGGCTATGAAGTCGCGCACGGCGTCGTCAAGTCATCCAGTCCGCATTTAGCGTCCTGGTTTCGCACTGGCGTGATCGCACTCGTCGCCTTCGATGCCTATACGGATTTCCAGTACGGGCAACTGGCAAGCGGATTCGGCGGGCAGTTGGCGTTTGCCCTGGTGACAGCCTTTATCGTGGCCTTTTTCGGTATTGTCGGGTTCCGACTCATTGAGCACGGACTTGATGCATGGAGTAGGTAATCATGGAAGAACAGCAAGAGACTATCGAACACGATGAGTCAAAACGTATTCCACTGACGCAAACCATCGGGTATGGTGCTGGAACGTTCCTTGCTGCCGGGATATTTGATCTGGCAGCGCATCTCGGCCCAACCGGGCTGGTAGTTGGCGGGATTGCGGCATATGTCGCATCGCAACATGGCCCGGAGTTGATAGAGCGCGTGCATGAGGCGATGCCAGCGCGTCCTATGAGGCATGAGACATCGACGGCAGTGACAAAGCGTGGCAAGAGCGGACGCAGCTTTCTGGACAGAGCGTTAGGGCGGTTCCCGGTGCTGGAAGTGGAAGTGGAAGAGGGGACGGCATACGATGCAGATGTGTCTGATGACGACTATACCATGCCAGAACTGACGCCGCGCATTGTGCATCCTATTCAGTTGGCACGCGATGTGACGCTGGAAGCGGATGAAATCGTGGGGGCGGGTATCAATATCTTCGGCGTCAAAGGTTCTGGCAAAACAGGCATTGCGGCGCGGTTGGCGGAACAATTCGCGCAGTACCGCGTGGCGGAGGTGATCTTTGATATCAAGGGCGATTTCGGCTCACTCGTGACTGAGCGGCGCGTCACCAACGGCTATGCGGGCTATCACGGCCATGCCCCACGCGGTCGCTCTGTGCTGGCAAATCAGGCACAAGTGGTCTATGACTTGCGCACCTGGCAGACGCCTGAAGCAATGGCAAGTCTCATGTGCGCCGTCGTAGAAGAGTTGCTGGAAACGGTCTCCCTGGCACCGGAAGGTGATTTGTTCCCCTGCCTGGTCTTCCTGGATGAAGCGCAGTACTGGCTCCCGCAGACACAACCATCGTACCTGAGCCAGCACACCTACAAGCGACTATTGGACGCCTTCAACGTCCTGGCGGCTATGGGCCGCTCACGCGGACTCACGCCCATTATCGCTACGCAGCGCATTGCGAAGGTCAACAAGGACATCATCGCACAGGCAGAAATGAACATTCTCATGAAAGCGACGCTCGATATTGACCTGCAACGCTATCACGAGTACTTCAATAAGTCGCTTGCCGACGACGAACAGATACGCGGCTTTGCGGCGGGCGAGGCGATAGTCTGTCTGCCGGATGGCAAGCAACTGCTCACTCGCTTCTTAGAGCGGCAGAGCAGGCACATGAGCCATACCCCGACCGTGACGCAGGCACTACGACGGTTTCAAGAGCGTGGACGCGGCGCGATAGAGATGGATGATGCGCCAGAAGCACAGCAGGAACGCGATACAGAGCCACGAATGCCAGTAGAAGCGAGAGATGCAGAGCCTGAACCATTGCAACTTCATCGCGTCAGCCGCGTTGACTTGCAAAAGAACAAAGTCCTGATGCTGGCACTTCAGTACATTCAGGCAGGGGCAGACGGCCCGCGTCCACTCGCGCGTGAAATGGGCGTCAGTCCAGCGACTGCAAAAGGCTATATCGATCAATTGAGAGCAATGGGCGAAATTGCGTAGAGTGTTTGAACACTGAGTGTTCAAACACTCTACGGGTACATTTTGAGCGTGGAAGCGGGAGAGGCAGAGTGTTTGAACAGGCAGAATGAGAAAGTTGAGTAATAATTATGGCATCCATCACCAATCCAAAAGAGCAGGGCATCTGGCACGAACTAAAAGAACTGGACTTCCTGAACTGGTTCTTTAGCTGGTTCTTTTTGCTCTTAACGCAACTCTCAGAGCCGCTTATGCTCTTATCCACGCTCTATGTCATCGCAGAAACAGGCGTTCACGCTATCGCCTCCCCCGGCCTTCACGCGCTGGCAGTCGGCATCATGATAACTGCGCCTGAAATCCTGCTTCCCGGCGCATTCGTCAAAGCCGCCAAGACGCGCGACCAGGGCGGGCGATTCTCAGTCCTGCTCTATGTGATGTGCTGGACGTTCGTTGGCTTGACCCTGCTGACGCTGGCAGACCTGTTTATCTGGCATCTCTCAGGCACCTCGCTTGCCTGTCTGATGTATGCGCGGTGCGCTGCTGCCGTTGGGTATAGCATCCTCATGCGCGTCATGTCGCATGGACATGGACAGGTATTACAGGTCGCTGTCCCTGATGTGCTGGCGAACATGAGCGAACTTTCGGAGGCTGTAAGCGAACATGCAGCGAACACCGAACAGGCATTGACCGAAAGCGAATTCCGCATCGGCGAACATCTGGAACGAACACTTTCCGAAAGCGAGCAGCGTCTGAGCGAACGCTTTTACCGAACCCTTGTCGAACTGTCGCAAGCCGTAAACGAACGAATCGAACGAACGTCCAGCGAACTCTCCGAACGCATAGACCGAACACCGGACGAACTGCTTTCGCTTCCAGCGATAAGCGAACTGACCGCGCTTCCTAGCGTGTTTGAGCGGCAGTTACGAATAGTTGTACAGGAGGTGCGAACTTCACTCGTAGCGAACACCGAAACGAAACGACTCTCTTTACCGAAAACGACGCTACCGAACATTCCAGCAGTGCGAGCGAACACCGAAACGAACGAAATAGGTAAAGGCGACTTTGTTCGTTTGTGTCTGAGCGAACATCCTGAAATGCGTAACAGCGACATCCAGCGAACAGCTAGCGAACAGGGTATCACTCTTTCGGCTGGATATATCAGCGACATTCGTAAGGCGTTCGGTAGCGAACAAGTTGGCGATACCGCACAGTCACCAGTCGTTCTACCGTAGAAAGTGAGTCCATGATGGAAGAGAGTATAGGAGGCAGCATGGCAAGTGACCCATCCAACCCCGACATTCTTGCGCACTACGGCGTCAAGTGTGACACGCGCTCCTATAACAGGCGCGCGGCAAAAGTACCAGGAGGAATCTCCGATGCCTGATGGCTAAATGTACCGATGAGATGTGCTGGCTCTCAGACGCTCCACTACTCGCGCCGCGCCGCCTCTGGATGGGGCTACGCTGGTACTGCTACTGGGTCATCTGGTATCCTGACGAGATGAAATACCCATCTCTTGCACGGCACCTGCGCTTCTATGGACGTAGACATGCACGAGACATATGGAAAGCGCGCCGGACGATTGGCTACACATCCGGCGCGCATGAACCTCTTGATTGTAGGAATGTAGCCAGGAAAGAAGCAATCACAATGAACATCTCAGTACCCGTAACCTCTACTGAGGAGGCACCAATCGTCGTCATCCCTGCCACG
>VFSW01015645.1_pt1 | contig 10406 bp, 3 predicted proteins | sample 5358111 | NCBI WGS metagenome assembly VFSW01 (sample SAMN11554181, study PRJNA540505) | mine drainage metagenome | isolation source: sediment from site ElyBrook_90M | place: USA: Ely Copper Mine, Vershire, VT | collected 2017
ATAATCAGTTTCATTAAAGGCCCAAAAACTGTTATGTACAACAACACCATTAAAATTATAGGTATTATCTTCTTGTACCCTAAGATTAAACACTTCTCCAGAATATTCTTCATGTAAAATATTTTTTACCTTGTAGTAGAACTTACCATTATTACCCCTAATAAACTTTTCTGTATATTCTCTGTAAGGAAGAAATTTCTTAATCCTGCTAAACTTATTAGAAACGTTTTCAAACTGGCGTATATATTTCTCTCCAGAAATACTTAATTTATATAATTGAAGCTTTTCGGCTTTACCAAATCCATTTACTTTTAATAATTGACTGTTGTAATTAAAAGGAATGCCTAATTGTATTCCTATACTAAATAACTGTAATAAAAGTGAAGGATTTACTAAAGTAATAGAAAGGGCGCCATTCTTAGTAAAGTGACCATCACTATCGATTAGTCCAGCAATTAAAGCCTTTTTACATGAATCCGGTAAATAATAAGCCCACTCCGGCAACCTCTTTTTTTTGCTTCCACACCCAAATTGAGAGGCCCACCAAGTACTTAATATTTTATCATTTATTACAAAATTAACCATTCCTTCTTTTGTATGCTCAACATTCTCCTCATTAAAAATACTTTTTTGTAGTATAGGATTGATATGAAAATGCTTTTGAATAATAGCTCTAATCCTTTCATAATTCATTTTTTCTTTATAATGAAAGGTAATATCCCACAATTCGTGCGTTAATCCGTAGTTATTCTTTTCTGAAGTAGAAACACTACCATCCCCAAGCCAGTATCCTATCAAATAAGCTAAATCCTCATCTATAGTAATATGGTCAACTGTTGTCTGAAACTCTCTAAAGTATGTAGTATGCCCAAAATCTTTTGATAAGGTTCCCACGTAAGGATAGAATACAGAACTATTTTCAAAGGAAGTCTTTTGAGATTTATCTCTTGTATTTTTCCTGCTCTCTATTTTAAGATCGGGTATATGTGTTTTTAGTTGTCGTAGGGCAGAATAGAACTCTCCATAACTTAAGTGTAAGTGTTTGGCGGCATTGTTAAATGTTATTACCACCGGTTCTGTTAAGGACTTCAACCATTCCAAAATCTTGTATTGATTTTTAAGCGAAGGGTTTTTCCATAACTGTTTACTCTTAATAGTATACTTATAATCAGGCGTTTCAAATAAGCTATATTTATCTGTGTTTTTTCTATATGTATCTAATATAGAAAACGCAGGATAATAAGTAGTTCCTGCCGGGGACTGAGCAATTAAAAGTAAATCGTTTACTTTAACTTTCCCGGCAGATACTTCTTTTTCCACCCCGTCTCTTAAAACAATAAAAGGATGATTAAGGGTAAAAAAGTTGTCCTTAAAGGAAGCTAGCTTTCTTACATCAAATCTTACCACAGGTTCATTCTTTACTCGCCTTTTAAAAATCTTCTCAACCTTTCTAAAACGATCTCTATGTGTAAGCACCTTTTCCCCAATTTTTATATCTTCAATTCTCTCAACACCATTCTCTGTAAGCACAGGAGCATTAGGTACTGTACAAAACACATCGCCTATTTCGTGATACTCAGATACAATTTCATTTAGCGTTTTAATACCATTTATTCTATCCCACATTTCTTCATAATGTTGCTGTACCCCGGTATCCTCACACACCCCCAAACTAGCATCGGCAAGAGGGAGGTCAGAATGTATTTTTAAGGCTGCGCCTACTATAGGATCAGTTTCGGCAAAGAACCTATACAAACCATTTAATGTCCTGTTATCAGTTGGTCTTTATTGTTACTTCTTAAAGAAGGTTAGGTCATTTCTGCCTAACTCTTTACGGTTTCCGTAAAGAACGGACTATATCACCTTCTGAAAATTCAGAAGCTCGGCGTTTAGTCTCTGAGGGGTTACTAAAAACTTCCCTGCTGATTGCCCAATCTTTTGAATTGTCACCCTATGGGTATCAAAAGCTCTAAGGGGTTTCCAGCATATAGCCAAGTTATTCAATTCAAGTCTCCTTGAAAGGCCACAGTTCTGTTTATGGCAAGGGTTGAGGACGTATATCTAGGATCATTAAACAAGGGTGCGGTTCTTGTAATGTCAGCATAGCCTCCGGATTTTAGCATTCCTCCGGTAGTTGTTTTTCTGCCGTAAGATGCTACAGGCTTTATCTCAGGCACGGCTTGTAAAGAAATATCACCACTTGATTGTATTGCTTTCTTAAACTCCGCATCTGTTCCGGCTACTATTCCTGCTCTTTTTGAACCTCCGATAATATAGCCCATGTTATTTCTCCCAATGTCTTAATCTGTCTCTGTACATAATGTTTAACCTCTTCCATTTGTAACTATTTTGATAAATAACAATTAATTTCAAGTTAGGATATTGTTCTTTAAACAATTCAATTTTTTCCTTATCCTTCTCAAACAATCTTCCTTTCAACTCAATATATAGCCTTTGTTTGGGAAAATACAAGTCAGGAGTATATGTTGTACCGTTGTTTAAAACAAAGGTATCTTTTTCGTAAACGTATATAACTTTATTATGTTTTAGTATTCTACAAAAATTAGCCTCAAATTTGCTTCTAACATAATGTTTAAGATCTTTTCTAAATCCTCCAATTCCATTACCTCTATTTACACTTTGAGATGTTTTAAGTTTACCTTCTCTATATAATCTTCTTCTGGTTTCCGATAATTTTAAGGCTCCTCTTGCAATACCTTTATGAGTTTCTTTAATCATTCCTTTGATAGGACTTTTTAATAAGCCTATTTTATGTTTATACTTTAATGTTTTAGAAACTTTTCTTCCCTTTAACTTTAACTTATTACAATTATCTTTTGTTAAGCCTTTGTAAGGATTAGGATAGTTATTAGTTAATTTTCTTTTTATAGCAGTCTTACCAGCTGCTATTATAAATAGACCCTTATCATGCATTGTTTTGCATCGTTTTTTATGTCCTATGCGGAGACTTTTATTATCCTTAATATTTTCTCCTTTATTCCAAATAACAAGTTTACCTTCTTTAAATAATTTCTTTTTAGTTAAACTCTCGTGCTCACCATTTCTTTTAACTCTGTCATCACTACTTCTCGTAAGCCCTTTATTCCAAGACTCTAACTTACCATCTCTGAACAGTTTCTTTCTTGTTTTCGAACAAGATTTCCCCCATTTAGCAACTATATCTGATGTTAGTTAATCCTTTATTGCAATTATGTTGAATTATACTATTAGGAAAAAGAGATTTATATTCTTTACCGGAGAGATTATGAACATTTTTTAAATGTGGGGTTAATCTTTTACAAACAAAGCCGCACACTTCACATCTTACCAAATAGGGGTCCGCCAAATCACTTTTTATTACTCCGCCCCCAATAATATAACCCATACAAGATCTCCTATTTTAATGTTCTAGTCCAGTCACTTCACTTAAAGAACCTATAAATGAAGGCTCTATAACTTCTACGCTATTATTATTATCATTTACTCCAACAAAGTCAAATACTTCCTCCCCATGAAGTAATCTTACAGCTACATAGTAACCTGTATAATCTGAATCAGACGCTGACCCCTCTTGCCCGGATAAATCCCAACACTCCTCCGCCTGTTCCTCCGTTAATGGATAAGTATATTCATACATTTCAGTCGGATCGAAATTCATACCTCTAATATATCTATGTTCAACCTCTAATTCTTGTTGTAGTTTTATTAGAACTTCTTTTGGCGTCATAGGTGTATGCTCCTTTTGTATTTGCCATGCAAGTTTTAATTCTTTATTGGCCTGAGTTATTCCCAGTAGTTTTTTCTGTTGTTCGGTAAGTAACTCAATCTTTCTTATGTTAACTGATTTTCTAATCTCCCCCTGCTCATTTAATAATATATAAGCGCCCGTTCCCGGAAGAGTATAGGACCCAACGTAATAAAAAATGCCCGGCCTTGGGGTATTATAATCTTGCATACTTGCCACTGCCTCGCCGGGTATGTAGCGTCTAGGGGCTCTCATAGGCTTTCCGTTTTCAGGCACATATTTCAGCCATTCCCCGGACTCGTAAAAATACTTTGCACGGTCATTAAACATACGATCAATATTCCATGCAAGTTTTAAGGACGGAAGTCCTTCAGGGTTAAGAGAGGATTGTACTTTAAAATCAAATCTAAAAGCAATCTCGGCATCTTCTCTCTCCCTTGACCCGTATTCCCGGTAAGGTATGCCTACTTTATTCAAAATATCTTTTATTTGCATTATTTCAGCTTGTGTAAATCTTCTTCGATCTCCTTTATCGATAAAAATAATATAGCCTCCGGTAGTAGCCCGTGTACGTACTTCAAGCCCCTTATCCTTTAATTCCTGGTTGATGTTCTTAAAATCGTACTGAGGTGTTTGTCTAATTACATCTATTTTAACTATAATTACCTTCTTTCTACGCCCGCCCCCAATATAATACAACTCCTCTGGAATTTCGGCCGTATACATATTAGGGAAGTATTGATCTAAATAAGTCTTTACATTATTAAGTAAAGGTGTTGGATCTTGCCACTTGCCATCTACTTTATAACCACAAATAAACTTTCTCCACTTTCTAACAATAGAAGATGCGAGCACGGTCAGTCCTAAAGATTGAAGTCCGTTAATTATATCCCCTCTTTGTTTAGGTATGTCTTGTTGCCAGCTTAATTTCAAGGAAGATTCTAAGTTTAGTCCAACATATTGCAATTTTTCTATAGGATAGTCTCCTTTTTCTGTCCAAAGTACTCCAAACCCCCTTGAATTATCTGCAGTAGTATTATTTATTACATCTCTATCTACATACTGCTTAAAAGCTTGAATTGCATGTTTGGGGGTATCTTCTATTATTGACCAAAAGCCTTCATCATTCTCCCAAAAAACTACTCCATATTGTGGATGATCTGGTATGTATTCAATCTTAACTAAATAACCAAGTAAGTTACCGAAGGTTGTATCCCAGCTTTGAAGTTTAAGAGAAGACTCAGCAGTTGCACCATCTCGATCAAGATCTAAGTCATTCTCTCCTTGTTTCACTATCTGTATGTAATTGGGCCAAGCAGGCGTTTTATCTTTATTAAGATATGGTGCATTAAAAACTTTTCTTCTTGATCCTATTTTAATACCTACAAAACCGATTAAGTTATCGGTCCAGCGTAAGGAACTATTGATAAGATACACAATTCCACGATCACCATCCTCACATCCCTGTTGGTATATTTCTTCTTTGGCCTCGGGAGTTTTTGCCTTTAGCATTACAATATCCCCCTCTTTTACCTCTGAGATATTCCAACTCTCCAATCGTAAAGAACTCTTACTTTGTAACTCTTTCAATTTAGCTTTTATTTCATCTGCCTTTACTGTATCACCTTCACGTATTGCTTTATATAATTCCTCGAGCAGTTCATCCGTCGTTACCTCTGGTTCTGTGGGCGTCAACGCTAAGTCACTTATACCTTCGTCGGGTGTTGGATTACCTTCTCTATCAACAAGCTCACCATCATCACCAGGTTGATCAATGTATTGATTAAGACTCTCTAAAGATAAGTCGGCTGTAGGAGGTATATAAGATGTGTCATTCACATCTCCATATCCTTTATCCTCAAGCATGGACTCGATTAACATTTGAAATTGGCCATACCATATAGCTCCTTTCATATCACCAGGCACTTGTTCCTGTTGCCATAACTCCCACCAATCTCTTGCCAATTCTTGGTCGGATACACGCATATCAGGGGATATCTCTCTTTGATTTTTTATAAACCATCTTACATCCTCCCACGCTTTCATTACCCAATGTAACCAATCAATGTAAGGAGTACCAAATAATTGAAAGTGTAAGTCATCTTTAACTATTCTTTTACACTCATCCATAAACTCCGGATCCCCTCTCCAAAGTCCAGGTATTCTGTATTCATCAAAGAACGTATGCCATGCCCATTGAGCTATTTCATCGTCAGTCACATAGTTCTCTATCTCTGCAAACCTGTTATCTTGTCGATTATGAAATACAACAAAACGAAAATGTAATTCTAGTTTTTGTCTTATATCCTCCCAATTGTAATCGGAGAGAACAGACTGGGAGTGGAGAGATGATTGTGTAGAAGGTACTTTATCAAAATATTCAGTTAAATCATATCGCGATAACCCAATAGACTCTTCCATTGACCGACCAAGTATCTCAGCTTGATATAGGTATCCAAGATAGGGCGTATCAATAATCTCTATTTCTGTACCCGCTTTAATGTATTTATGATGACTTTCCCATATTTTACTAGCCATACCTGTATAAACAAATTTATCACCTTCTTTTATTTGAGGAGATAAGGCCCAGCTCTGTAAATTAAGTGAGGACTGTGTAGCATTCGGCCACAATTCTAAATCATCTTTATTGTAAACAAAAGGTCCCCTATCCCCTCTAATAGTATGTACTTTTACCGCAATTGCTTTTCCATCTTCACTAACTTGTGTAACAGTACCTGTATAACCTAAATACCAACCGGTAAGAATTTTTACATCATCCCCTTCTTTTATTTGGGGAGGTAATTGCCAACTCTTGCTTTCCAGTGAAGAACTTCTTTGAGCTCTATCTTTCCAACGCTGATTTAATTCTCCTGTATTCTCATCATACAAATACATTAACTGTTTAAATAAACTTCTTTTAGCCGAACTTTCTTTTTTCCAAAAAGTAACTAGATTACCACTTCCTGGAAATACATATCCTACGCCCCCAGTTACATTATAATTTCTGGCAAGCGACCAACTATATCCATAGTCATTATCATAATCTATCTTCAATGTTTCATATGGATAATTTGGAAATTTATAAAGCTTATCAACTTCCATTGAATCAATAAACGTTTTCAATCCCTCCAAAGTATCAAGATTAGGTTCCGTTTGCCAGGAGAGTTTTTCTAAGTGTTCTGCAGGTAACACCCACTCATTCCCATCTCCTTTTGTTACATAATATAATTCCCTTTCCCTTCCCTTGTCCTGAGAACTACGATTTCTTGTTATAGTTACAACATCTCCTTTATTCAAATAATTAGGATCAATATCTTCAGCGTCTTTAACTCTTGCTTTATCTCCTTTTATAAACTCAGGTAATTCTTTCCAACTTAATTTAAGAGAAGATTCCGTAGAAGGTAGCTTAATAAGTTCTTCCGGGGGCCAGCCCGCTACGTTTCTACCGTTATCAAATAAAACTCGTATATATTCCCCGTTATCTTGTATATCTGTTATTACACCTTCTTTTCCTTCAAAAGAATAGTTATAATCGTTAGGGTTAGATACTTCCGATGCGGGTTTTACCTTTACACGATCACCTACGCTAAAGGGTGAGGACAGTTGCCAGGACAATTTAAGTGAACCGGTCAGCTTCTTATTTGTAAGATCTATTACATAAAACTTATTCGCCTTGCGGGAGTAACCTGAACCGGGATCAAGTACTAAATTAGTACCGACGTTTTTCAATTCCCCTCCAAATACCTTCGCCGGACGATCATAATACTTATCCCAGTCAACCTCTTTAGAGGTCTTTAAGGCAACTTCCCTACCTTCAGGCATCCAAACTTGATCTACATTGTTTTCTGCAGCTTTTTCAATAATTACGTTCAATAAGTTTTCCGGCCAGCTTTTATAAAACTGTCTCATTTCTTCGGTAATATCCTTACCGAACTTTTTTTTCATCAAGCTTATAAACCCCGTATCTCTTGTCCCTATCTTCTGATAGTCATCGGCCTGCATCTCAGATATCGCCCATATTTTATAAATAATAGGTTCTTCTTTTGTGGAAGGAAGCATTGTGTAGTTGAGGGGTGTAATACGAGAGAAGGCGAGAGCATCCCTGAGATGTGAAGATCCATTCATGAGAGCATAACGAAAGATGTCTGCCATTCTTGGGGAAAGCGCAGCATAATTAGGAGCTATAGCAATTCCAAACTGTGTACCTCCTCCGGCTACACCGGAATCTGTATTTTTCAAATCACTTGTATAAGAGGAATAAGGAAATGCTTCAACTCTTCTTTGAGGCTTTACATAAGCGTTAATATGATATTCTTTTATGGTTGATAGTAAGCTGTTATACAAGTTATTTAACTCTTTCAGGGACATCTTACCTTCCTTTTGTCCTTCCCCAAAGGAGGCAATATATTTATATAATGGACTAGAATGATCAGTAATAAAAGATAATATAGCATTTACAGGTACGCTATCCGAATGCCCATAAGTACTAATAAAGTTATTTATTTTATTCTGTAATTCAATTTGTTGTTTTTCTTCTTCCGTCAGTTCTTTTGGCTTTTCTGGGGCTTGTCCTTGTTGTATGTTTTTTGCCATTCCAAACATTGTATTGATAGTCTTTCTATCCAAGGACTTTAATTCGCCGGCTTTGTTAGCATTTATTAACCATTGATAAAGGTTACCCCCATAATTAAAAGAAGGAGGCGTACCGGTAGTAACCCAGTTCTGCAATTGCTGTACCTGATCTTCATTAAGTGCCGACAGTTTAAGCGAGGATTCAATAGCTTTTTTAAAGTACAATTCCATTTCCCCTTCACTAAACCAGTCATCTAAATCACCTACACTAACTTTATAAAAAAAAGCTCCTCTTTTGTTAGGATTTTGTGATTTATTTTTATCTACTATTTCTATAACAGAATCCTGGGGTACCCTATCCCATTTATCAAATAAGTCAAATAAGTTACGAATACTATCATATCCATAAGTACCGTTGAATACAAGTTTATCACCTATATTAAACTTGCCTCCTTGTATCTGCCAACTGTTTAGTGTAAGTGAAGATGTTGTTTGAGCCCCGTCTAATAACTTTAACAGTTCCTCCCCTTTCATGGTTAATTGGTATCTTCCCGTTGCAATCCTTTCAACAAATCCCTGTTGCTGTAATTGTGTAAAGTATTGAAAACGTATACCTAATGCTGCTATATCTTTGGCTGTTGTGATACCGTCAGGGGAGTTTTTTATTAAAGACAAAATCTCATGTTTCTTGCCGCCTACCTCTACTTTTGTTTTAGCATAATCAACTACTTGCCAGGACTGTAGGTCAAGTGAAGATGTTAATAAAGGTTTAAAATACTCAGAAAAATCTTTTTTGTCGATTTTTTCATTATAGCAATGCCCATTATTATCAAACCATCTTATATAAATTAGGGGGGTAATAGGTTCGACAGTAGCAATTTCTACATTTTGGCCTTCTTTCAAACCGTATTTATTATCACCCTTTCCTGTATATCTCCATGTATCTCCTACTTTTATATCCTCCCGTATCTGCCAACTCCTACTTTTTAGTCTGGAGAAGGTATGAATTCTCTCCAATATACCTCTTAATGCTTTTGCAAGAGAGGTTGCTTCCTTAACTTGAGATACGCCAATTGGAATTGAGTGTGAGTTACTAGGCTTGGACTCTAAAATACCACTCAAAGCTTTCCTATCGTACTCAATGTCAGATAAAAATACATTTTTTGGTGCACCTTCATTATCAGTCCACTTAACCTTTTTACTTATTGTACTGCCCTCAAAGTCGGCATCTTGTACAATATTATCGGTAAATGTTGACACCAAAAAGCTACAATTTTGTAAACTCGCCCCGGTCAAATTACAGTCTTTAGCCGTAGTATTCTCCCAGTCTGAATTATTAAGATTTGTACCTGTAAAGTTAGTACCTTTCAAGGTCAAATCCTTTAGAGAAATACCGTTAAAATTCTTACCACTATAGTCCATATTTGTAAATACTTCACCTAAATCCCCTATCTTAGTTGTAGAAGAATTTCGCATCGTACCTACTGTTTTTTCGAATATAGCAACCCCGTTTTTTGATGTACTTAAAACATTCTGTAATGTACTAATTATTGTAGCGGTAGGCGTGGTGTTCAAAAACACTAAATTGTCGGGCTTTATGTACTTCGGTAATTGTTGAAACAATACTTCAAAGAATAACTCTTTGTTAATGTTTTTACCTAATTTAGCGCCTGCCAATTGATCATTTAACCACGCAAGTATTTGGGTAGTATTTACAATAGTACCGGGAGCTTGGTTTTTTAGATAATCGTTTGCTACTAAGGAAGATATTTTAGGTAATTGTAATTGTACTTCATTTAATGTTTTCTTGTACTCCTCCTGTGGTATAATTCTATACCTTTCGTTCTTCATGTACTTGTAATATCTCTTTACTGACTCCTCCATAGCGTGTTCTACAGATATCATATCCAATGGAGGTATATAACTCTTTTCATCCGGATAGCTCAATAACGGATGTCCTCCTATACCCCATTGTAAAAAAATGGCCTGAGAATCTTTTATAAACTCTTCTTTGTTTGCAGGGGATTGTTCCATGTATTGAAAAAATTTAGCATATTCCGGATGATTTTGTTTGAATTGATTATAATAA
>VFSW01015646.1_pt1 | contig 10406 bp, 21 predicted proteins | sample 5358111 | NCBI WGS metagenome assembly VFSW01 (sample SAMN11554181, study PRJNA540505) | mine drainage metagenome | isolation source: sediment from site ElyBrook_90M | place: USA: Ely Copper Mine, Vershire, VT | collected 2017
CGGGTGCGCTTGGTTCGAGAAGGTCCGCAAGGCCCTCGATTCGGGGACGGGGGGGACGTGAGCGACATCGATCCCCGACTCGCCCGGGCAATCGTCAGAATGTGGCAATGCCTCATGGTCCCGAATGGGGAATGCTCGGACCTTTGGCGTCACGAGGCGAACGGGGACGACTGTATCGGGGAGGTGGCCCGGGCGGTGCCCGATTCCTATTGGTCCGAGGCCGGAATCAAGCGGGCCGAGAGTAGGAGCTGGCCCCTGACCCAGGCGAAGCCAACCCCCTCGGGAGGTGCGCCGTGAGCGAGTACGTTACGGCGACGGTGGGAAGAGGGGGCCGCGTCCGTATTCCACGGTCGGTACTCCACGCCCTCAACATCACCGAATTGGAGACCGCCCAGATCGCCTTCCGAATCGACGGGAAGAATGTACGGGTAGCCCGGTTGGAGGAGGTCGTGCGATGGCCATGACCCCGCCCCCGTCCGCGAGGTGCCCGGAGTGTGACGCTTCGATACTCGACCACGCTTGCCTTTGGAACATCTCGGAGGGCAGGGCCGACTACATCTTCTGTTCGGGCCGTCAGATTCCGAGGGCCGAGTTTCTCCCGCCGACCGAGGAGGGGGAGCGGACGTGACGACTACCGAACACCTCCACCTGATACGGGAGAAGCTCCCAACCGTAGAGTTCGGGGATCCGGTCAAATGGCAAACGGTGGAGGTATGGTGCCCCCATTGCGCGAAGCGGGTCTTTGTCCTCCACCTCGACCTACCGCCCATCAACCCGAAGGCGAGGCCATGACGCGCCAAGCGCCCGGGAGGGCGGTATGATCCACGAGGTCAAGCTGGACACGGTAGAGGGTTCGGCCCTGCCCTACTGGCCCTGGTGTACAGTATGCGGTCCTGCCGCGTGGCCGGACCGGCTACCAGGGGCCTTGATGGTGGCGGAGTGGCACGAGTCGGTGTGGAGGGTTCAAAGGGCCCGGGAGGGCCTAATCAATGCCCCGTAAGCCACCGCCGGAGTGGAAGCAGCCCGACCCGGTAATGAGTCTGCGCTGCCCGAACTGCGGGCACGTGATCCATTACCGACGGGTCTTTATCGGTCGGGTGCGTTCCTGGGTGTTGAAGGGGCGAGGGTGGCGGACCAAGCCGATAGACTACGGGGCGGTGGCGGACGGAACGCCTGCGGAACCCCACGGCTATGGCAGAGAGTAACCCTCTCTTAGTGGGGGGCTGCGACCAATGACCGATAAACCGATAGAGATGGCCGCGCCGCGCGGCAAATGCGGTCGGTGGCACTACGGAGGGCCGCTGAGGCGTTTCTGGAACCGGGTGGTCCACGGGCGCAAGGGCGTGTATGTTTGCCAGCGGTGGCCCGAGCACAACGTCTTGCAGCTATGGCCGGAGAAGGAGGAGGAACTGGAGTTCGTTCAATTGCCCGAGGGGTTCCGATTCAGCCGGGGGATGAAGCTGGTCCATCGGTTGACGGGGAAGGTGACGCGACCGGTGGGTTCCCAGACGGTCAAGAAGTGGGTGACGGTACGCCAGTCGGTGGAGCTCGGCCACCGGTACGAGCGGGTGAGGTGGGAGTGACCGTGGGCGGCTACTACCCCACCCGCCGGTGTTCGGATTGCGGCCACCCCTTCGAGGGGTTCGGTCTGCGCTGTTGGCAATGCCTGGACGTTCGCCGGGTCCGTCGGGCCGAGAAGGTCAGAGAGTACCGATCGGCCCGTAGAGGATCATCCCCGTGTCCCACCCCTGCGAGTCGTTGACCCCGTCCAATTCGCATACCCAGCCCTCATACGGGACCGGGGTGACGTTCTTCAGGTGGTACCCCGCCTTGCACCGAACCACTCGGTACGGAGGCCCGTTGATGCTCTGATAGTAGGGGGCTTGCCATACGGCTCCACCGGGAGGACCCTTCTTACCCGTCCCGGGAGGGGTATTCGTTGGAGGCGTGCTGCCCGGGGCCGGACCCGGTGCCGAGACTTGGGACGGGGGTAGGCTCGGGAACATCAGGTTAACGAGAAGGTGGGCGGCTTCCCGAGTACGATCGAGGATGTTCTTTGGCAGGTCCGGGTCTAACACCGTTAGAAGCCCGCGGCTACGGCTTGCCACGCCGACCCATCAAACCGGTAGCTCGTCCCGCCGATGTTCGCCACCGTGCCCAGGATCGGGTTGGGAATGAGACTCTGAAGCTGCGCCACCGGGTTCATCGCCGGGGTGACGGTCGATTGAATGACCGTCATACCATGGGACACGTTGAGGTGCTGCGCCACCCATTGACCGAAGGTCACCGGGGCCGTGATAGCGGACCACGAGGACGCGCCGAGACTCGACCCGGGCCACCAGTTCCCGATCAGCATAACGGCCCGCTCGAGGATGTATCCCGCGAGGATCACCGCTCCCAGCAGCTCGAGGGTTCGCCAAGGAATGTGCCGGGGAACGATCATCTTGTTCTTGCCGCGGCCAACGACCTTAGTTCCGTAAACGAACGAGGACCACGGCCCGGGCCCGGGTTCGACTCCGCCCGGACGGTGCAGGATCCGGTCTATGAGGTAGGGGCGAGTATCGACACCTTCAGGGGGATTCTCCACCTGAAGGAGCCTACGGAGGGTCGCAACCTCGGCTGGGGACCGTTCGGGGAAGGCAGAGGGACCGACTCGGCCTCCCGAGCCGGTAACATCCTCGTAGGTTCCGGCATCCCCGGCCTTCTTCCGTCGGCGGGCCATGCTCTCACTTCGAGGCTACGTGCGCCTGGTAGCCACCGTAACCGAGTGCGCCAAAGAACGCGACCGCGGCCACAACCGCCGCCTTGACGATACCGACCGAGGAATAGTCCCCCTCGACGGCAAGGGCTCCCACGAACGCGCCACCGAAGGCCACTCCGGCCGACTCGGCAATGCTCAGGGTGATCGGCGGGGGCGAGTGGGTCGGGGTCGGTGCGGCCATGCTACCCCCTAAGCGCGACGGTGGCTAAAATGATTCCCCCTACGACTCCCATGAACCCGGTCACCATTGGGATGACCATCTGCTGCCAAACGTTCAGGCGCGTCTCGATCACGGTTATCCGAGCCAGAAGCTGATCCAGCTTCCCGTGTAAGGCCGCCTCATCCGGATCCAAAGGAGACAGCCCCCCCGTGGGACCGGACCGTTTGGATAGCCGACTCGAGGTCCGTGGCAGAAGGCCCCGAGGAACCACTGATTATGGCCCTGCGGCTGCGTTTCGGGGCCCGGGGGAAGGAAGATGCCTTGGCGGCCCTCTTGGCCGCAGAGCGGCGGGCGGCGGCTTCCTTGTGCTTCTTCCCAATATGCTTGAACAGGGCCTTGGGAAACTCTCCCTTCGGGACCATGAACCCACGCCCGCAGTACCGGCACTTAACCCGATGATTCTTCGTCATTCGTCCTCCTCGGCCTTCTTCTTCCCGGCTCGAGTGTGATACCGACGGTCGTACTCCTTCTTCCCCAGCACCGCTGCCCCGGCTCCCAAGAGAAGGGTAAGCACCGGGTGCGCCTGGAACGACTCCGTAGCCGTGTCCTCGGCCTTCTTGATCAGGTTCGCCATTCAACGCACCCCATGCCTTCGAAGTAGTAACGCCCTTCGGCTCAACGTGTGCTCGAGAACTTCCCGGACCTGCGCCCGGTGCTCGGCGCACATATTCTCGCTCTCGGTCTCGGTCTGAGGGTGCTTGGGGTTCCCACGGATCGTGAACGTCACCGTCTCTACCGCCGGGTTGGGACACTCGCCCATCTTGCCCCCGCACCGGGCACCGGACGGCGACGGACCGTAGATCCACTCTCGCTTTGGCGAACGGCCCCCATACAATGCCGGGCGGTAGCCGCCGTGGAAGAGCCATAGGATGAACCGACGGAAGAGCGAGGGCTTCCCCCCGCTCTTCTTGGCGCGACGGGAACCTCGGTTCGTCGGCTTCAGGGGCGGGCCGCTCATGCGAGCACCACGTGCGCCGCCGTCAGCGCCGAGCCGCCGCCGGTGATCGTGATCGAGGCCCACTCGCCCGGAGGCAGCGCCAAGAAGAATTGTAGGCCGCCCGACGTCGTGCTCACCTCTTGGATGTACGTGTCGTTCTGGAAATCGGTTCCACCGCTCGCCTTGCCGCGGGTGATCACCACGGAGGTCGAGTTCCCGGTGTTCGCCGTCTTGACGTTGAACGCCCAATGCTCGAGGCGCCCCGAGACGTTCTGATGATTCGCTCCGCCGGCGGTGAACGCTACGCCGGTGTTCGCATTCTGCCCGGTCGGGGTCCACGAGGTCACCGCGCGAGACCCGGTCAGGATCAGATGCTGATGAACGATCTGGGTCGTGGACGCGGCCCCGAGGGAAAGGTCCGTCATAGCGCCGGTGCCGAACACGGATTGAACCTGGATATGCAGCCCGTCATTGATGATCGTGCCGCTCGAGCTCCCCAAGGTCAAGAACACGTTGATCGTCGGGTTCGCCGTGCTACCCCCAACCTGCGCCCCGTTGGCGTGGTTCACCGCGGTAGTCCCACCGACCCCACGCTGATCGACCGTCCACGCGGTACCCGACCCGCCCGAGGCCACATGGACGATCTCAGTCTCGAAATTGATGTACCCGCTGGCGGGGAACCCGGTCCCCGAGGTGATCGTCATTACCCCCGTACCGGTCCCGGTCCCTCCCGCCATGTTGATCGTGGTCGCGGGAATGGCCGAGTTCAGCTTGAAATGACCAGCACGGACGTGGAGGCCCGGCCCGTTGCCGATCCGGTTCGCCACCGCGCCCACATTCTGCATCCCCACGATACACATGGAGACGGCGGACGTGGTCTGATTCGCAACGACCCAATAGCAATCGTCAAAGATACCCCCCTCGCACGACCCCAGACGGGTATTCACCGAGTCGAATACCCCGAGGGTCACGCATGGGAGATTCGTCAGAGGGATCGCCGCGTCTCCGGCCCGGGGAGCGGGAAGGGTACCGGCCTGAACCAACCCGGTGTCCGTGATCTGGACGTTGTGTAACTCGACAAAGTTCGGCGCCACGTTGGTCTGAGTGTTGGCGTTCCCCGCCGTGGAAACCGAGTTCCCGCCACCGCACACGAGGGCGACAATCGAACTGCCCTCCATGTAAATCCCAATGGCATTGACCACGAACGGCTTCCCGTAGCACTTGGGGTGGATGAAGCTCCCTTCGCCGAAGGGGATTTGGTAGTTCCACGAGGTACCCGTCAGGGTATCCCCGGCCGCCACGCAATCGATCCAGACCATGTCCTCGTAACCGGTCTGGTCGTTGTACGTCCCGATGTGGAAACAGTCGGCGTTGGGCACGAGCCCGCCGGTGGCCCCCTGGCCGGCGTACACCCAAACGTCCAACCAGTAGGTAGAGAGCGAGGTCTCGCCCCCGGAGACCGTGACCCAATACACCCCGTAGGAAGCGTAATTGTTCTCGTCGAACGCCAGGGACTCGATGATATGCCCCTGAGTCTTGGAGACGTTGTTCAGGATCCCGGTGGTCATCGCCGCCTGGGCCTGGATGTAGGCCCCGTTCGCACCCCGCAGGGTAATGTTGTTCGTGTTCGGCATCAGGATCCCGGTGGCCGTAGTGACCCCGTGGATACCGTCATTCAACCAATACACGTCTCCGCCCTTCGCCGGGGTGTTCGGACCCCCGCCCGTAGGGATAGCCCCCACCGCGGTGATCGAGGCGTTCAACCCGTTGTAGTCGGCGCCGCCACCGGTAAGCGAGCTCACCGTGGCGAACGGCTTGTCCATGACCGAGCCGATCGTGTAGCTTTGGTCAAAAGGGGGTACCGAGGCATCAGGGAGCATATCCCAGACGATATTCGAGTCCGCGGCGCTCGCCGTCACGGACCGATACCCTCCCCCACTCAACGGGCGGCGGTACCGCTTGGTACCGTTGGTGACACCGGTAAACGCATTGTCGGTCTTGCCGTTGTCAGCGTACGTCCCTTGGAGCGTGGCCGAGAAGCCGGAACGGAACTGTACGACAAGCATCATGCCCGGCGGGATCACCGGGGAGGTCGTGGTTCCCGCGCCGAAGTTCCCCGAAACCTCGCCCCCATACGGGGACTGAGTCGCACCGGCCCCGGGGCCCGGCATCGCCATGCCGAGCGTCCAAAGGGCCAGTAAGGCGAACTGACCCCTCAGACGCCGCCGCTTGCGGTTCATCCGACCGACTCAGTAGAACCAGACGGACACGAGGATCACGTTCGTGGAGCCGCCCAAGCCCGAGTCGACCTTCGAGGTCGCCGTGAAACTCGGCGTGGCCGTGCTCGGCTGCACCGGGACCAGGACCAGTAGGTTCCACGAACCCTGACACTCGATCTGCTGCTGGTACGCTCCCTGCGCCGGGGGCTGGATGTACCCGTGCGGGTAGGTGGTCGCCGTCGCCAGGCCGTGGACCACCGCGATACAGGCTCGAGCCACGCCCGACCCCGAGTCGAACGTGATCGTGTCCGTAACCGCCGTGGCCGAGGTGACGTTGTGCGAATTGAACATCGCACGGTAGACCGAGATATCCGGGCCGTTGAACGACACCGTGGAGAAGGTCAGGTTGTACCCGCACGCCACCGTGGCCGTCCCAAGGACCGTGTTCGACGTCGCGGGGATGTTCGTCCCCACGAGGTTGAAGTTCACCGGGTAGTGAACGACCTTAGGACCCGGGGCAATGAGACCGGTCGAGTCCATGCCCGAGGCACCCGCCAGGAAGATAGCCGCGGAACTCGGCGTGTAGAAGAATTGCCACGCCGTCGGGTTCGACCCGCCCTGCGCCGCCACGTCCACGAGGTACATGTTCGGGACGTTCGGCGTCAACGCCGCTCCCGCCGTGGTCAACCGCTGGGACTGGAGGTAGTAGGGAACCGCCCCGCCCGACGGGGTAGCCCCAACGCCCGTGCCGCTGGGAATGATGCTCGGCGTGTTCGAGGTACCACCCCCGATCTGGGGGTTCGGTCCGCCCGTCACCGTGGGAGTTCCCGCGTAGGGAGAGATACCCCCGATCATCCCGCCAAAGCCCATCCGGTTGTGCCGGATCGACCGGTGCGCGACTCCCGAGGGGGTGAGGCTCAACGCCAGCACCGCCATCAGGAGCCCCGCGTAGGCGCGTCCGAACTTGCCTTTCTGACTCATGGTCAGGTCCTCAGACCAGGGACCAGCGCTTGCGGCCGCCGCTGATCTTCGACTTCGCCCCGTAGTGCTTGTGGATCCAGAACAGACCCGCCAGCACGATCAGGCCCGGGATCAGCACCGTGAGTACGTTGATGTTCACGATGTTCTTGCTCAGCGAGTAGAACGAGTACTGCCAGTTCCCCGCGAGCAGGTAGCCGAGCGGGGAGTTCCCCGTTGCGCCGTAGTCATTGGCAATGAATACGCCCACGATCCCCAAGGCCCCGAGGGCCGGTAGGATGCCCATCGTGGTCGCACCGCGGCGCCTGCCGCGCCGCTTCGCCATTCGTCCACCAGATTGACGCGCAAGGCCCGTTCGGCGCTTTGCCATGCTCAAGGGGAGAGCACTTCAACTCTTGAATCTTCCAAGAGAGAGCCCTTTGGACTTCAACAGATACCGACACGCACCGCATACACCGGCGACAATCTCACTCGTGGGATACCACCGCTGGCAACCCCAACACTTGACCGGTCTCTCTACGCGTTCGACCGGCTGAGGTGAAACCCCCGCACGCATGGTCTACTGAGCACCCGCAGGGACCACGGGCTCTTGCACGGGCTCCGGGGGCGTTCCGGGCGGTGGCGTCGTAGGAAGGCTCGCGGCTGCTCCGCCATTCGGCGGCGCCGCCGGTGCGCGGGGAACGGTGCGGCCGCTCAGCCCCTCCAGCATCCCCGCGTAGAACTTCAACTTGGCCATCTGTTTCTGTATCGACTTCGGCGCCGCCGCCAGGTCCATAGCGTCCAACGTCCGCAAGAGACTCTCACCCCCCGCCGTACGATCGGCGCCGCCGTCCAGTACCGCCCGCTTCGCCTCGGAAATCTCCTTGCGGGTTTCCTCGGCATACCGCGCGGCCGCCTGGGCTTCCTTGAGCTGGGTCCGGGACTCGAGGTCCTTCAGCTCGAGGGCGAGCTGGGTTCGGACGGTGGATCCGAGATCACTCGGAATTCTGCCTCCAAGGACGGTGGTCTGCGCTTGGAGCGCGCGGACCTTTTCCTCGAGCTCTTTGCGGAAGGTGTCAAGTTCCCCGCTGAGTCCGATTCGTAGCTCTTGGGTTCGGGCGGTGAGCTCGGTTCGGACCCCGGAGATAGCCCGGTAAACACCAGTTCCGCCACCTTCTCCTTGACCTTCTCCCGCACCCGCTCCTTGATCGCCGCCACGAGTTCCTTGAGTTCCGATTCGTGCCTCAATGTGCGCTCCTACCTTCGCAAGATACTTGTCCGACTCCGGGCCTTCCAACCATGCCGTCAACCGCCGCTTACTCCACCAGCCGGCCAGCCAAGAGACGCATACGGCGTCCATGAGACCGTTGATCGCCACCAGAATGACCACCAGGGACCAATCCACCGCTGCCAATTTGCCTCTACGGACTATGAAGCCACCGCGTTTGCGCGGCCACCGGGCAGGTTGCCACCGCGTACAGCGCGTTTGAGACACCAATGGTCCCAGTTGAGAGGCCCGTGCGACGTGTAGGGGTCCGGCCCGAGCACGAAAACGGATCCCGGATGCCGCACCTTACCACACCCCGGGCAGGTCCAATGCCATTGCGCTATCTGCACAACGTCCCTACGGCCAGTACGCGGCGGCTCGCCAGTACGCGGCGGCTCGCCAGTACGCGACCGGCTTCCCCCTCCGCTCTCCCCCTTCATGCGGAGGTTGGTCTTAACCCCACCGCTCCTATTGCGCGCCGCATAGTCATTGCGGTGTACACGGTGTCCGGTCGTTAGGACCGGAGTAGGTTAAGCCACTATATAGATTAATTCGGAATGCCGGTTCAGGCACTCTCCACCACTTCTCACCGTATTTCCAATGACCCATCAGAGGAAAGGCTGCGTGCGCGGTCTCTGCCACTAACACCGCTAATTACATATGTGATGAGAATCTATCCCTGTTCGTGCCCGAACCCGAGTTCGAGAGAATCTCTCTCGAGGAACAGACCGAGCTCCTACGCCGACCGCGCGAGATCACCGAGTGGATTCTCACGGAGGCTGCGCGCCGGGGGGATTCGTCCGAAAAGGTGATCGCGGTGACCACCCACCTCCTGGAAACGAACGCCATGACGGGCGTTTGCGAGGCAGCGAAGGAGGACCCGCGGGTGCCGGAGGCCGTGGAGCGGGCCATGAAGCCCGTGGAAGAGGACGCGGCGGCGTTGTACCAGCAGTTGACCGACTACCACAACAGGCCGGAGGACATTCTCTTGGCGTGCGTGCTGACGCTCGAGAGTTTCGGGATCAGCGGCAAGCGCAAGGCGGTGCGGGAGGGGCAATGAAACGCCCCGCGACCCCGGGGAAGTCGGGAAGCCGCGTGATCTCTATCGCCGCCGCCGACTACGACAAGCTCGCTGACCTGATGCTCCCGGGGGAGTCGTTCCGGGACGTGGTTCACCGGATCCTTACGGGTAAGCTGGACGTGCCGGTGCCGGAGGCCGAGCGCCGTGAGGAGTGCTGATGCCGGCGCCAGCGTTCTATGCCAACCGGGACGGTCGGTGCAAGAAGTGCGGGAAGTTCCTCAAGGAGGGAAGTCCCATCGGTTTCATGGACGGGGTAAAGAAGGACGGAACCCCGGGCGCGTTCCCGATCCATCTGCATTGCCCGGACGAACCGGCCCCCTCGCTTCCCTCCCTGGCGGCTCTGTCTTCTGCGCAATCGGGTGGATCATCTACGGGTGGGCCGCTTCCGGCCGCGGGACGGGGGAGTTCGTCTGGGTGGGGCCATGCGAAGCATACGATCCGGTTCCAGACGGGGAAGGCGGAGCATGTGATCGAGTGGGAGAGCGTGGTTTCCATACTCCCGGACGCTTCACCTTCTGCCCGTGCGCTTATCGAGAGCGAGGAAGCGCACGCGATCAAGGAGCGGCTGGGGGATTTCCGGCGGGAGATTTTGAGGGACGAGGGGATGCCGATCACCCCGGGGGTCCTTCACGCAGGGATTGAGGACCTGACGGTGGAGGAGCGGAAGCAGCTCGAGGTAGAGGCGGGGGTGCGGAAGTGAAGGTGGCGAAGCTCCGGATCACTGGCACCCACGGGACCCTCTACGAGTTCGAGGGGTTGGAGGTCGAACCCTTGGACTTCCTCAACCTGATTGGGACCGTCAAGGAGATCGGCAAGGTCTTTGGTCGGCTGAAGCCGGCGAGGAGGGGCAAGTGACCGCCTCTCTGCTGGACGCGTCGTACGCCGCCTTCGCCGAGAGCCGGGGGGCTTAGATGGGGGGGGGGGGGGGGGGGGGGGGGGGGGGGGGGGGGGGGGGGGGGGGGGG
>VFSW01015647.1_pt1 | contig 10405 bp, 11 predicted proteins | sample 5358111 | NCBI WGS metagenome assembly VFSW01 (sample SAMN11554181, study PRJNA540505) | mine drainage metagenome | isolation source: sediment from site ElyBrook_90M | place: USA: Ely Copper Mine, Vershire, VT | collected 2017
AGGCGATCGCGGTGCATTGCCAGATGAACAAGTACAACATCCGCTGCAACTCGGTTCACCCTGGAGCCATGCACACCAACATGGTGGAGACTTCGGCGAAGGAACTCGGCATCCCGATCAGCGCGTTCGAACAGATGCCAAGCGGCCTCGGCCGCCCGGAAGACGTTGCGAACCTGGTGCTCTTCCTGGCGTCCGACGAATCGCGCTTCGTGAATGGCGCGGAGCTCATGATCGATAACGCACTCGCGGTGCAATGAGAACTCATCGCCGCTGCGCGGCGCACTTGCTCGGGGGATGATGGAGATGGCGATGAAGACGAAACTGACCAAGAAGAAAGCATCCGGGCGCAAGGTGGCGGCCGGCGCGCCGCGCCGAGATAAGAAGCGCGCGGCGCCGATGCCGGAGTTGTTGGAATCGCTGCGGATCTCGGTGACGACCATCGGCGATCTGCTGTTGACGGCCGCGGATAAGTACCCGGACTCCGACGCGCTCATCTTCGAGCGCCGAAAATTATCCTATCGGGCGCTCGTCGAACGGTCCATGCATCATGCGCGCGGCCTACAGGCGCTCGGCGTCAAGCCGCGGGATCACGTCGGCATTCTTCTGCCGTCGAGCGTCGACTTTGTCGAGTTTCTGTTCGCGATCGCGCTGTGCGGCGCGGTCGCTGTCCCCATCAATGCGCGCTACCGGCCGCATGAGCTTGCGTATGTCGTGGAAAACGGAGACTTGGTCACGATCGTCACGACGACCGAAGTTCCCGACCAGGTCGGGTTCGTCGAGCGCCTGTTCGGCGCGCTGCCGCAGCTCGAGTCCCGGCGCGATCCTTTGCGGCTCGCGTTGCCCGAGGCGCCGAAGCTGCGCAATATCCTTCTCCTCGGCAAGCAGGGCCGACCGTGTTTCGTGTCCCAAAAGGCCTTCGACGGGTTGGCTAAAGCGGCGCCCGTCGACGCGGTGCATCGTGCGCGGCTTGGTACGCGCGTGCGCGACGTTGGGCTCATGCTGTACACCTCGGGTACGACGGCGAACCCCAAGGGCTGCCTGATCAGCCATGAGGCGATCGTGCGCAACAGCGCGGCGCTGGGGCGTCACCGCTATCAGTTGCGCCACGACGATCGGTTCTGGTCGCCGCTGCCGCTGTTTCACATCGCCGCAATCCTGCCGTTGCTCGCCACCTTCGATGTCGGCGGCGCCTACTTGACGATGGGACATTTCGATGCCGGCAAAGCGCTGAAGATGCTGGAAAAGGAGGAGGCCACCGCCACTTATCCATGCTTTGTCGCGATCATGTCGGACCTGATCTACCATCCCGATTTCAAGAAAACCGACTTGTCGCGCATCCGGCTCATGAACTCCAGCTTCGCGATGCAGCCGCCTGGAATCAAAGACGCGATGCTCAAGGCGATGCCGAACGCGATCCAGGTCGGAACGTTCGGCATGACCGAGACTGCCGGAACGGTGACCACCAGCATGCTTACCGACAGCCTCGAGCAGCGTGTTACGGGCCTTGGCAAAGCGCTGCCGGGTCTGGAGGTGCGCATCGTCGATCCCGAGTCCGGGAAGGATCTCGCGCCGAGCCAACGCGGCGAGGTGCTGGTGCGCGGCTACTGTACGCTGGAAGGGTATTTCAAGGATCCGCAGAAAACCGCTCATGCTCTCGACGCAGAAGGCTGGTATCACACGGGCGATATCGGATCGATGGACGCGGACGGCGTCATGATGTTCCACGGCCGCACCAAGGACATGCTCAAGGTCGGCGGTGAAAACGTGGCCGCCGCCGAGATCGAGGCGTGCTTGCAGCGCCATCCGGCCGTCAAGTTGGCCCAGGTGGTCGGCATCCCGGATCCGCGCTACGTCGAAGTCCCGGCCGCGTTCGTGGAACTAAAGCCCGGCCAACAGGTTTCGGAGGCCGAACTGATCGCACACTGCCGCGCCGAAATCGCCGGCTTCAAGGCGCCGCGCCAGGTCCGATTCGTTCAAGAATGGCCGCTATCGACGAGCAAGGTGCAGAAATTCAAGCTGCGGGATCAATTGATGCGCGAACTGAATCTTCAGCCGGGCGGGAAATAGCGGCGTGGCGGCATCGCGGCGCGCCGGTCAGAACGACCGCGGCAGACCCAGGCCTTCGGCGATCATATTGCGCGCCATTTCATTGCTGACCGGTCCGATCATGAGCACGCGCGCGTCGCGCCAGTAACGCTGCATATCGGTTTCCGCCGAGTAACCCATGCCGCCGAGGATGGAAATTCCAAGATCAGCGGCCTTGCAGGCGTACTCGGACACCAGCGTCTTGGTCATCGCCGCCTCCTGGGCGCACGGGCGGCCGCGAGCCTGCAGCCAGGCTGTGTGGTGCAACATCAGTTCCGACTGTTTCTGCCACATGGCCATGTTGGCGACATAGTGCTGCAGCGCCTGGAACTCGCCGATCAGCTTGCCAAAAGCGCGGCGCTGCTGCATGTAGGCGAGCGCATCCTCGAGCACGCCGTCGATCATGCCGAGGCACATCGCGGCATTCATGATGCGCTCGCTATTCAGCGTCTTCGTCGTCTCCTTCCACGCCTTGCCCGGTTGACCGAGCAGCAGGTCGTCCGGCACGAACACGTGATCGAGATGCACCGAACAGGAATTGAGCGCGCGCATGCCGAGTTTGTCGAGCGGCGTGGTCGTGAGCCCCTTGCTGAGGCGCGGCACGAAGAAGACCGACACGCCGTCGCTGCGCTTCGCGACCACGCGGTCGCTGCGCGCCATCAACAGCAGGTAATCGGCGGTGTCCGCCGTCGTACTCCAGGTTTTTTCGCCGTTGATGATCCAGCCGCCGTCAACTTTCTCGGCGCTCGTTTTCATCGCGCCCAAGACGTCGGTGCCCCCGCCGGGTTCGGTGAAGCTCATCGCGGTACGCAAGCGGCCCGCAGCCATTTCAGGCAGAAATCGCCGCTTTTGGTCTTCGCTGCCATGCAGGCTGAGCGCGCGCGTACCGGAGAAGGCGGTGATTCCCCAGATCCAGCCGAGCCCCGCCGCGTTGCGGGCGAACTCGCGCATGAAGACCGCCTGGGTCAAGATGTCGCCGCCGAGGCCGCCGTATTCTTCGCCGACACCGAGTCCGCTGAATCCCGCTGCCGTAATTTTCGCCCAGAGCTGCGTCGGGAACTGGTGTTCGCGGCGTTCGAGCGCGCGGCACCAGTCCTTCGGACACTCTTGGTCGGTCCACTTGCGGACGGAGTCGCGAAACAGGCGCGTTTCTTCGTCGAGGTCGAAGTCCATGGCCAACCCGCAAGTTCAGATGCCGGCAGGCTGATCGCGCACTGGCGGTGGCGCGGTGGGGCGTAACATCATCATCACGTCATGCACTCCGCGGCAAACCGTAACGTCGGATTGGTTGGTCGCTCGGATGTCGAGTTTCACGATGCCGCGGTCCGGCTTGGAGGTGACGCGCTTCTCAACCGCGGTGATCACCGCATACAGCGTGTCGCCGATGCGCACCGGCTGTTGGAACGACCAGCTCATGTTGAGCAATCCAATCACGGTGCCGTCGAACAGGCCTAACTGGGCCATCAAGCCGACCGCAATCGACAGCGTCAGTGTTCCGTGGGCAACCCGAGTTCCGAACGGCGTGCTGCGGGCGAAATTTTCATCGACGTGAATCGGAGTCCAATCGCCGATCAGCCCTGCGTAGGCCGTGATGTCGCCTTCCCCGACGGTTCGGCCGCGGGTGCGCAGCGCCTTGCCGATCTCGAAATCCTCGAAGTACAAACCCATGATGTTCCTTCAGCCGATTAGTCGGCTATCAATAAGTGGCCGGCACCTCGACGAACCGTCAGCGCCGGCGAGAACCGGTTTGGTTCGCCTGCCGCTGGGCCAAATTATTTGATCGACTAATTAAAATACCAGAATCGATTTGGCCGGTAAACTCTCAGGTGGCGGACTCAATGTTCCAGGCCGTTCCCGTTGCGTGCGCCGCTCAATTCCGGCTGGCCTGCGAGCGCGTAGAAACCTGCCGCGACGAACGGCACGAGGCGCTCGAGGTGCGAGGCGAAGTCCGCCGCGGGACAAAGACCATGGGATTGCCTCTCCAGCATCTCGGTGTCCGCCAACAGGCGCGAAACGATGCCCTGCAGCATATAAAACGCGGTAGCGAGATTCCCCGGCTGAATTGTCGGCAGCGCGGCGCGCAGCGCTTCGGTGTAGCGCACTATAATGACGCCGTAGGGCCGGTTGATCGGCGCCAGTACCGGCTCATACATCGGCAGTTGGCTGGTGCGCGCGAGCAGCTGCAAATATCGCTTCCAACCGGCGTCGGCGCTCGATGTCTTGGCGAAGCTGAAGCGGCAAAATGCACGCACGATGTCCTCGACCGGGGCGACGCCGTTGGGCGCCGCCGCTTGGGCGCGGTCCAGTTCCTCGAGCAGTCGGTTGCAATGCTCATCGATTCGGCGCGTCACGACATGGCGGAACAACTCTTCCTTGGAACCGAAGTGATAGTGCGCGAGCGCCACCTCGACGTCCGCCATCTGCGTGATTTCCCGGATGGAAACGCCGTGGTAGCCGCGCGCCGCAAACAGCTCCTCAGCGGCATCGAGAATCCGGATCTTGGTCGGATGTGCGTCCGACCCGCGCAGCGCCGTCCCGGTCTGTGGCATCAGCCCTATACCGCGTGCAGCGGCCCTCAATGGGTTTGAACAAACGTCTCATGATCGGCGATCTTGGTCCTGACGAACTCGATCACCGGACCAAAATTCATATCGAATTGGAGGTAATATTGAACGATTCACCAAATTTCGGCTAGTCTATTCAACAACAAAGGGGGGCGGATCCGATGACGGCATTGCAACCCGCAGCGGGGCTCGAACGGCGCATCCGCCGCCTCGAGGACCGGACGGAGATCGGCGAATTGATCGCCCGATATGGCCTCGTGATGGATGACCGCGATATCGCCGGCATGCCCGCCTTGTTCACGCCGGACGTTGAGGTTCACTCGCTCGACGGAGCAATGAATGCCAGTGGCCGCGATGCAGCCGTCGAATTGTTCCGCCGACAGCTCGCCGCGATCGGGCCCAGCAATCACGTAACCCACGATCGCATCATCACATTCGACGATGCACGCACGGATCACGCGACTGGCGTGGTCCTGTCGCACGCGGAACTCTCCCGCAGCGGTGTGGCGATGGTCGCGGCCATTCGATACAACGATGTTTACCGGCGCGATGCGGGAGCCTGGCGATTTCGCGAGCGAATCATCGGATTCATGTATTTCGTCGATGCCGCGGAATATGCGGATGCCCTGGGTCCGGGCGTCGCTCTCAGGAACCGCATTTTCGACCGGCCCCGCATTGCCGATTGGCCGGAGCCGCTCAAGACCTGGCGTGAATTTTTCGGGGTCTGACGATCTATGCGCAGGTTGACGCAAGGAACTGCCTGGCGGCGCTCGGACGTCTGCCCGACCAGTAGGCGCGCATGACTCAGTCGTTCTGCACCCGGGCATTCGCTGGAGCCGATGGCATGGTCCTGTCGGCGGACGTTGGCGGCCCGGTGGGTTCGCCGGCGGTCGTGTTGCTTCACGGCGGAGGGCAAACCCGCCGTTCATGGGGCGCCGCAGCCAAGGCATTGGCGGCGCAAGGCTACTACGTCGTCAACCTCGATGCGCGCGGGCATGGCGACAGTGATTGGGCCGCCGATGGCCGCTACACCCTCGATGTGCTCGCGGCCGACGTGGCCGCCGTCTTGGCCGAGGTGCCGGGTCCGTTTGCCTTGGTCGGTGCGTCCATGGGCGGAGTGACCGCGCTGCATCTTGCCTCATCGAGAAATGTGTCGGATATAACGGCGCTGGTCATGGTCGATATCGTGCCGCGCGTCGAGCGGGCGGGCTCGGATCGAATCCAGACGTTCATGCGCGCGAACCCCAAGGGCTTTGCAACGCTGGATCAGGCCATCGACGCGGTGGCTTCGTATTTTCCATTGCGTCCCCGGCCGCGCGACCCTACCGGGCTAATGGCGAATCTGCGCCTGCGTGCTGACGGACGGTTGTACTGGCATTGGGATCCTCGCCTGATCGATGGCGAACACGCGCTCGAGCCGCCGGCGTTCAGCGACTCTTTGCTGCGCGCGTCGCGGCGCGTTCGCATGCCGGTGATGCTGGTGCGCGGCTTACGCAGCGATATCGTCAGCGATGCCGGCATCGAAGAGTTTCGCAGCGTGATTCCGCATCTCGAGGTCTTCGAGGTGTCTCAGGCGGGCCACATGGTTGCGGGTGATCAGAACGATGTCTTCAATTTTGGCGTCCTCGACTTTCTCGGCAGGCACTTCCCGACCAAGTGAGGCGACCCGTCACCTTGTTTGCGGAAAACAAGTGTCTTACACTTTGAAAATAGCGAAAGCGACGGATCCATGCCGGTCAAGTCGGCCGCGATCGGGCTGCTTGCAGATCAAGAACCCGCTCGTCGCAAGCTTGACGGGCGTACGAGGCAGGAGAAGATCATGGCGGACAAGCAACTCATAACCGAAATTCTCGGCAAGCTGGGCTGGGCATACGACACGGGCAATCTCGACTATTTCGAGACCGCCTACGCGGCGGATTCGCGCTTTACGATTTCGATCACCGGCATGGGACAGGTGGGCGATTACCGTTCGAAGGACACGATCTTGGGACTTTACCGCGGCGCGAAAGCGGCGCAAACCGACGTCCGGCGCCATGTCGTCACCAACATATTCTTTGCGGAAGAGACGCGGACGGCGGCCACCGTCATTTCCTATCTAACGCTGTTCGCGCTGAAGGACGCGTCGCTCAAGGTGTTGACGACGGGCATATACACCGACCAGTTCACGCTGATCGACGGCACCTGGAAAATCCTGCATCGCGACCTTGCGCTCGACGCTCCGTATTGACTTTGCGCACGCGGCGGTGCGCGGCGTCGCCGCTTTCGCGGCTACCCTGACTGCGGTTCAGCGGCGTCCGGGCGAAGAGCGACCTCGATGCGCCCAGCGACGATGCGCAGGTCATGCGTCGTGAGCGGCCGCGTTGCCGGCGCGCCCAGCGGCCGGCCGTCGCGTACGTCGAACGAGGCGCCGTGCAGCGGGCAGATCAAGCGCGTGCCGCGCAAGCGCCCTTCGTTCAGCCGTGCATAGGCGTGCGTACAAACATTGTCGAGCGCATAAATGCCGTGCTGCGTACGGCAGATGACGACCTCGCGCCCATTGATCGAGCGAACCAGCATTTGGCCTTCTGCAATCTCCGCGAGCGGGATCGCGCAGCGGGTCGCATCGGCCATCGGCGCGTTCTCCATCCGGGCGCTGCGCCGAGGCGCTAGCGATCCTCGCCGGCCAGTTCGCGGAGTTTCTCCTCGAGGTAGCGCAACACCCGCTTGTCACGCTCGGTTTCCTTGTGCGTGAGAAAGCTGATGGCCATACCCTCCAATACGTAGCGGCTCAAATCAAACCCGAGCACGAAGTTCTCGCCCTTGCGTTTCCACTCCGGGAACAATTCCAGACTGGCCTGGTACCATTCGTGTTCGAACGCTTCCTGGGCGGGAAAGAGAATCGCGGCGAGTTCCTTGTCGGTGCGGGCCGCTACGGCCATTTCGAAAAAAGCAACGAACCAGGGGTGTTTCACATGTGCCCAGTAGCCTTCGACTCCCATGCGCACGTGGTCGGCGCCGGCGCCGGGTTCCTTCGCCATGGCCTTGCGGAATGCACGCAGACGTTTGGCGTGAAGATAATCGACCGCCGCCCTGATGATTCCGATTTTCGAGGGAAAATGATGCAGCATCGCGCCCCTCGACAAGCCGGCCTTCGCGGCGATGACGGTGGTCGTCGTCCGGGCGTAGCCGAGGTCCACGAGGCATTTGATCGCCGCCTCTATGATGAGTTGGCGCGTGGACGCGCTTTTCTGCGCTTGCCAGCCGACCGCTGCGCTGGCCGCGTTGGCGCCGGTGGATTTCTCGTTATGATTTATTGCCATGCCCTAATGCTCTTGCTAATTCTGAACGTTCCGGATCCGCCATGAAAACTGAGATGCTTGAAACAGGATGATTTGACTGTTTTTTAACCCTACCACGAATGCGGCATGCAGTGCATTCGCGTTCAGTAAAAAGACACGGCAAGGAACGCGACGAATATCATAATGAGAGCTAAACTTTCTCGTAACCAGGACCAGCGTATGAACAGTGGGAAATCGACCATAGAACTCGAGATTCGAGCGAGCGTTGCGTATCTGACGCTCGCCAGGCCGGATGTGTCCAATACCATCGACTTGCAGCTGGCGCGTGAATTGTTGAAATCCATCGTCGAGATCGAAGCCGCGGGCGCCCGGGCGGTGATCTTGACCGGTGCGGGGAGGAATTTCTGCTTCGGCGGCGACCTCCGAGGGATGGCAGTCGCGGGCGCAAACATGGCGGCGTATCTGCGCGAACTGACCACCGTCCTGCATGGCGCCATCACTCTGATGGCCGAATTGCCCATGCCGGTCATCGCGGCGGTCAATGGTACGGCGGCCGGCGCAGGTTTGGGACTCGTGCTGGCGGCTGACCTTGCGGTCGCCGGGCGCAGTGCCAAGTTCGCCCCCGCGTACACCGCGGTAGGCCTGTCACCCGACGCCGGCTGTACTTTTTTCCTGCCGAGAGCGGTGGGCCACAAGCGCGCCGTCGAACTATTCCTGAGCAATCGGGTGTTGGATGCCGAGCAGGCGTTCGATTGGGGGCTCGTCAACGACATCGTCGACGACGACAAGCTGGCAGAAGCCGCACGCGTTCTAGGCGAGCGGCTCGCGGCGGGACCCGTGGGTGCCTATGCAAGCGTCAAGCGCTTGCTCGGCGAATCGCAGCCGGGGTTTCAATCGCAGCTCGCGCGCGAGAGCCGTGAAATAGCGTTCCGAGGTTCCACGGCCGAGGGCTGCGAGGGAATCAACGCGTTTCTCGAGAAACGCAAACCGCATTTTTGAACGGCATGAACCCGGCCGGCACAGGGCATTGGCGCCTATTTCTCGGAATTGATGTATCGATCGAGTTCCCGATGAAAATGCCGCACGCGCTGCTCCTGATCCGACCATAGCGGTCCACGAAAGCCGCGCGACTTGGAACCGCGCTGCACGGCCGCGACCAATTCCACATCCTGATCGAGCACTTCGCCTAGATTGGGAGCGACGCCTGCCGGTATTTTTTCGATGTTCGGCCGGGTGGTGCCGGTCACGTCCACGCCCGGCGGCAGCCCCATCCAGCCCGGTACCGCGTACCCCGGGTCCTCGACGTAGCGGAACATCGTCATGTTGTCGTAGTAAAAACGCTCCGGGTCGGTCGCATGCGGCAAAAACCGCATGATGAACACGCCTTCCGGATGCATGCCGATCTGCACGTTGGGAAAATAGCCGGTGGCCCAGCTGTCGGTCAGCTGCGCATCCGTCAGCTTGTCGTAATAATCAAGTCCGAGCCGTTTGCCGCGTGCGCGTTTCGCCTGTTGAATGGCGCCGCGAACCTCGCGCGAGGTGCCGTGAAAGGCGGTGGGATCCATTCCCGCTTCCCGCATCATGTACTGCTGATAAGGGTCGACGCTGTCTTGATCGCTGACTCGATGCGACTTGACGCCGATCGGAACGATCATGCGGCTAAAGCCGTTCGGATAGAGGTCGTATTGCGAATAGTCTTCCATCACGCCTTGCGTTTGCGGATGGATGTGCGGCAAATGATAGGTTTCGTAAAACGCATCCACGCCTGTCTTCCAGTTGGCGAGCCATTCGCTGCGCACGTGCCGGACGACGTGCATCTTGTCGATTTCGTAATTCTCGATATAACCCGACGGCAGGCCGATCCATTCGCACAACGGTGGCGCCTTGCCGTCGATATTGATGAAAACGAGGCCGCCGATGGTGTCGCAACGCACTTCGCTCAAGCCTGGTCGATGCGCGACCAGTTTTCGGTCGAAAGTGGCCTCGTCGGTGATTTTCTCGAGGTGGCCGTCGCATGCGAATTGCCAGCCGTGAAACGCGCAGGTGAATCGCGCAACGCTGCCGCTGTCGTTGAGCGCGATGCGATTGCCGCGGTGGGGGCATACATTGTAAAAGGACCTGACCGACCCGTCTTCCTGACGGACCACCAGAAACTCTTCGTGACCGATTTCGAACACCGTGTAGTCGCCGGCTTCCGGGATATCCGGCGTGACCGCGGCGAGCAGCCATACCCGCGGCCAAAGCTGTTGCCACTCTTTGCGCATGAAATCGGCAGACGAATAGCGCGCGGGGTCCGGTACATCGAGACCGTTGTCGATCGGCGGTTGCTTCGCTTCCAGCGAATCGGCCGGCGCGTGCAAGCTCATGGGCCATTCGGCTTTATAATCGACCGACATGCTCTCTCCCAAGTTCCGGGTGCAGTTCTCTTGGACCGCGCCAGCGGTCAGCCGGCACCGATACTACCACTTGCCCGCCTAG
>VFSW01015648.1_pt1 | contig 10405 bp, 12 predicted proteins | sample 5358111 | NCBI WGS metagenome assembly VFSW01 (sample SAMN11554181, study PRJNA540505) | mine drainage metagenome | isolation source: sediment from site ElyBrook_90M | place: USA: Ely Copper Mine, Vershire, VT | collected 2017
AGCAGTCACGAGGTGCCCCGACCCACCCCCGGGTCGGGGTGACCTCGGACACGAAGGTGGTCAACATGATCAAGCGAGTAGTCGCGGTGGCGGGAGTGGGGTTCGTTGGTGTCGGTCTCTGGGCGCTCCAACGCACGAGTGAGTTAACGAATGGCTGTCGCCTCTCCCCGGCGAGTAGCGCGGTGAGTTCGACGGGAGTGAACTCTCCGTGCGTTCAAACGCTCGCCCGCTACGGCGAAGGATCCATGTTGGTACTGTCCGGTCTAGTGCTCGTGTTCATCGCGTGGCGCCTCATCGATCGCCAACACCGACTCGATCGCACGAGTCTCTTCTCCCACGTTCCCCGCCAACTGGTGGGTCCAGCGACCTACCACCTTTCGGGCCACGCGGGCCTTACTCACGTGGCGACCCCGTCGGGCCCGCAGTCTTCGTCGCATCGAGCGTCTCACTGACCTCACTCGAGCCGCAGCGAGAGTTCAACTCCGAGGGACGATACGAGACACGGTGCCCTCCCTGCGCCGAGCCCGTGTGTGAGTTCGAGTACGGGACTCCACCGCAACCTACTGGAGGAACCTTGGTGGAGGTAAGGGGATTCGAACCCCTGACCTCTTCATTGCGAACGAAGCGCTCTACCAACTGAGCTATACCCCCAAGGGGTCCTCAGTTTATCCCATCGCGTAGCGCGAGGGGTCACGACGCCGTGGGACGCGGGCAATGTCGCTCTCGTCCCAGACCTCGTACTCTTCGATCTCTTCGTGACGGTACGCCAATCGAACGGGCTGGGTGGCGGGATGCTGGGTTCCGCGACCGAGAAGACCCGAGACTCGGGCGAGCCCGTACGCCGCCGCGTACAGTCCGACGCCCACCCAGGACACCACCGTGAGGTCGACCACGAGTGTGGACGGCGCGACCTGGTCCGCGCCCGTTAAGACCAGCGCACCCGTGACCACAATGGTCGCACTCAAACGACGACGTCGGCGCATGGACATTCCGGGCGGACGCGAGAGAGTACGCGGGGGAACGGAGCTTCGTCGCGGTTCCGTCTCGACGGGCGTGGCGCGAACGGGAACGTGTTGGTAAGCCGCGTAACGGTGCCGAGACGCCGACGACTCTCCGAGGTCCCACGTCTCGTCCGCGTACTCACGCTCCGGTGCAAAGACGTCGGACCTCCAGGTGTTGTCGCGGTCCCACTGGGCCCAGGGGTCCCTCGAGAACTCCGTGGGATCGTCGTCACGCACGACCCGTAATTGAGGACGAGGTGGGCGAGTTCGACTCATCATCGCCACGTCGGCGTCGTGATACGCGTGCTCTTCTGTGTACCCCAGGTCGCCGGCCAGTTCGTCGTCGTACTCTTCGCTGTGGTACGTGTCATCGTCGGCGAGGTTCAGGTCTCGACGCACCACCCGCGTTGCGCGAGAGAGGCGCCGGGGTGAATGCTCGGGTACGTCGTCGAGATAGGACGGCACATCTTCGAGACGTCGCGCCGGAGCGACACTGTAGCCACGTCGGCTGAGGACCTCGTGCTCTTCGTGAAAGTGAGAGATGGATCGCTCTTCTCGACTCTCGCGGAGCCGGCCCGCGACCCACATCACGCCGACGCCAACCCAGGCGAGAGCAAGGAACGCAATGATCATCTCGTTCCGCGATCCGTAGCATCCTGCAGCATTGCTGTCAAAACTACAGCGGTGTGGTTTGAAATCGGTGGATATTTAGGCCTGATGAAGGCCGCACTCCATTTTCCCCGAGCCCGCCCAGCGTCCCGAACGACGATCGTGCGCACTCGCGGGAGGCAGAGTGACCGGCGCGCACCCAATCGACGTGTACCCCCGAGCCCAGAGTGGGTGCTCGGGAACGTCGTTCGCCGACAGGTAGTACGCGACGTCGTCGTCACTCCAGGTCACGAGGGGATTTACTTTGACGAGCCCGAACGTTTCGTCCCAAGAGACCACCGAAGCGTGCGCCCGCGAAGGAGAGTCAACGCGTTTCAGTGAGGTGAGCCACGCTTGGCGACCGTCGAGCGCGGCCGCGAGGGGGCGCACTTTGCGAAAGGTGCAGCACTGGGCCGTTCCACAAGGCCACTCTTCAGCCCCCTCCACCGGCGTTGTTCGCCGTAGACGCAAGCCCCACTCCTCTTCGGTACGAGCAACGAACTCCAACGTCTCGTCGAAGTGGGCTTCGGTGTCGAGAAAGATCACCTCCGCGTCGGCGTCCTGTGCGCGCACCAGGTGAACGAGGGCCAGGTCCTCGAAGGAGCACGCCACCGTCCACGAACCGAACTGTTCGAGTGTCCATCTGATGATGTCGCTCGGAGCAGCGTGTTCGAAGCGTTCATTCACTTCGGCGAGTTCGCGCCGTAGCGCGGGGGAGTCGACAGCCGGATTCACGATAGGAGTTCCTTTAATTCATCATTCTCTATTGGTTTTATAGACTATTATCAGAGTTGTCCTATGTCAATTGCTCCCACTCCCACCAATACCCACCTCGATCACCTGGACCTCCTCGAGGCCCACGCCATCTATATCCTGCGAGAGGTGGTGGCTGAGTGCGAGCGACCCGTCCTCTTGTTCTCGGGTGGCAAGGACTCGGCGGTGCTCTTACACCTCGCGGTGAAGGCCTTCTGGCCGCAGCTCCCACCGTTTCCCGTCATGCACGTGGACACTGGACACAACTTCGACGAGGTCCTCGAGTTTCGAGACCACACCGTAGAGCGCCTCGGGCTCCGACTAGTGGTGGCGTCGGTCCAGGAGTCCATTGACCGGGGTCGAGTGGCTGACCCCGGACTTCTCGGATCTCGTAATCGTCTCCAGAGCGTGACCCTCCTCGACGCCATCGAGGCCCACGGATTCGACGCGGCCTTCGGGGGGGCTCGGCGGGACGAGGACAAGGCTCGCGCGAAGGAGCGAGTCCTCTCCTTTCGCGACTCCTTCGGCCAGTGGGACCCGAAGGCCCAGCGCCCAGAACTCTGGAATCTGTACCAGGGTCGAGTGAACCCCGGCGAACACCTTCGAGCCTTCCCCCTCTCCGACTGGACCGAGTTGGACGTCTGGCGCTACATCGAGCGTGAAGACGTGGAACTTCCGTCGATCTACTTCGCCCACCACCGGGACGTCGTCGAACGTCAGGGCATGTTGCTCGCCGTCAGTCAATTCGTCGAGCCTCGATCGGACGAGGTGGTCACCCGTGAATCCGTCCGTTTTCGTACGGTGGGAGACGCCAACTTGACGGGCGCGGTCCGGTCCCGGGCCGCCACTCTCGCCGACATCGTCGCCGAAGTTGCCACCGCCACGGTGTCGGAGCGGGGGGCAACCCGCGGTGACGACCGATTCTCCGAGACTGCGATGGAAGATCGCAAGCGAGAGGGCTACTTCTAATGACCACCAGTGATCTTCTCCGCCTCGCCACGGTGGGTTCAGTCGATGACGGCAAGTCCACGTTGATTGGACGACTCCTCGTCGACACTCGTCAGCTCTTCGACGACCAGTTACACGCGGTCGCCGAGGCGTCGGAGCGCCGCGGAGTTGGTGATCTCGACCTGTCGTTCGTCACCGACGGACTACGAGCCGAGCGCGAACAGGGAATTACCATCGACGTCGCCTACCGCTACGCCTCGACACCGACCCGCAAGTTCATCATTGCCGACTGTCCGGGTCACGTGCAGTACACCCGCAACATGGCGACGGGAGCCTCCACCGCCGATCTCGCACTGGTGGTTCTGAACGTCGCCCACGGTGTCAAGGAACAGACCCGCCGCCACCTCACCATCGCCGCACTCCTCGGGGTGCGACAGGCCGTCGTGGCCATCAACAAGATGGATTTGGTGAACTGGTCACGGGAGGCTTACACCTCGGTCGCCGACGAAGTCGAAACCCTCTGTCGTGACCTCGGTTATCGTCGAGTCCAGACCATACCCATCAGCGCCCTCGAGGGTGACAACGTCGCCGAACGTCGCAGCGACTGTTGGTACGACGGTCCGAGCGTGCTCCAGGCCCTCGAAGCGGTGCCGGGCCGTGACGAAGCGTCCACCAGTGCGCGCCTACCCATTCAATGGGTCCTCCGCCAGCCCGGTGGTGGTCGCACCTACGCCGGTCTCTTGAACGGCTCTCGCCTCCGAGTGGGAGACGAAGTCACTCTGTGGCCCGCCGGCGTCACCACTCGTATTCGGGGAATCTCGACCCCGGGGGGTTCGAGGAGCGAGGTGGATCCCGGCCTCAGCATCGACCTGGATCTAGCCGACGAGACCGACGCCGGACGCGGTGACCTCATTGCCCTTGATCCGGCGCCCACCGTGACGAAGGAGTTTCGCGCGACGGTCTGCTGGTTCGCCGATGGTCCACTCGTGAGTGGTGCCCGACTGCGCTTAAAGCACACCACGAAGTCCACCCGCGCCCGCGTGAGCGCCCTCGAGGGTGTCATGGACCTCGACCACATCACCCTCTCTCCCGCCGATCGACTCGTCACCAACGACATTGGCGTGGTGCAGATTCAGTGCGCCGACTTCCTCTGCGTCGATGACTACCGGGACAACCGGATGACGGGGAGCTTCGTGCTGATTGACGAGGTGAGTCACGCCACGGTCGCGGCGGGCATGATCGGGGAGGGCGCCTTCGGGCCCCGGCCAGATCTCTAGAACTGGGTCACCATGGCGATGAGGGCCACGGCGATGAGGACGAGAGCTACGTCCACCGACCGCTCGAACGTCTTGCCCATCTCCCGAGGTGACTCCCCCGAGGCCACCAGCGCGGCGATGCGACGCTCCAGGGGCAGGGTGCGCGCTTCCATGTGTCCGGCGATCAGTAGGTAGCACAGCAGCCCCACCCCGACCCAGGGCTTCGAGAATCCGACGTCCTTACCCCCGGTCGCTGCCATGTAGATCCCGGTCAGGGCGAGAAGGTGCACCGACCTGGCGGCCCAGTTTCGACGGGACGGAAATCGCTTGGCGAGAGTCGAGTGGTCCGCGCCGCGAGCCAGCGTCGCACCCGCGGAGTGCAGCGCGACGAAGACGGTGATGGTCACCAGAGCGGCCGCGAGGTGAATCACGAAGACGAGATCGTAGGCAACAGACGTGGCAATCATGTTCTCTACAGTAACTCTCGGGCCGCGGAGTAGGGATCGAGTTCCCCCCGGGCGATGGCGTCACGCAGAGTGACGAAACGGCTGTCCGCGTGTCGTTCGCGAACTAGTTCGAGAACGGCGTAGGCGAGAACTCGTTCCAGATCGCGTTCGGCTCGCCGAATCGCGCGCGTGGGGTCTCCCACGAGGAGGGCCCGGTGGCGCTCGAGCGCCTCGAACACATCGACGACGCCCGCTCCGGTGGTCGCCACGCACTCGACTATGGGCACCTCCCACTCGCCTCCTCGGCGTTCCGAGAGAACGTCCGCTAGGTCGCGGCGCGTAGAGGCCACACCGTCGCGGTCAGCCTTATTAATAACGAAGATGTCCGCGACCTCCATGAGCCCGGCCTTCGAGGCCTGAATCTCGTCACCCCAACCAGGAGTCACCACCACCACCGTGGTATCGGCTTCGTCAGCCACGTCCACCTCAAGTTGACCCACCCCCACCGTTTCCAGCACCACGGCCGAGTACCCGGCGGCCCCGAGCACTCGCAGAGTGTCGGGAACGGCTCGGGCCAAGCCCCCGAGCACTCCCCGCGAAGCCAGCGAACGGACGAAACTTCGTTCCTCCAAAATCAGGTCATCGAGACGGGCGCGATCTCCGAGAAGCGCTCCCCCACTGCGGGGCGAGGTCGGATCAACGCACACCACCCCCCAGTGTTCGGGTCCCGTCGCGACAGCGTGGCGCACTAGAGCGTTGGTGAGGGTGGACTTACCCGCTCCCGGTGCTCCGGTAAGCCCCACGACCCACGGGGCCGAGGTGGCGTAAGCCCACGCACAGATTCGGTCGTGGGCTTCCCCGACCGTATCGCACATCGTGATCAGTCGGGCCAACGAACCCCGGTCTCCCCGAGTCGCGGCCTCGATCAAAACCGCCGGATCACGACTCAGTCGCGCCACGTCACCGAGGCGCCGAGGGACGCCAGACGTTCGGGGAGCTGGTCGTAACCACGCTGCACGTGATTCATCCCGGTGACCACGGTCTGGCCCTCCGCGACCAGTCCCGCGAGCACCAAGGCGGCGGCGGCCCGAATATCGCTGCCGTGCACTTCGGTACCGATCAACCGGTCCACCCCGCGGATCATGGCGTGGTGACCCTCGGTCGTCACGAAGGCGCCCAACTTGGCGAGTTCGTCCACGTACCGAAAGCGGCCCACGAAGAGATTCTCGGTGACGATGGAAACCCCCTGCGCAACCGAGAGAACTGTCGTAATGAGGGGTTTGTAGTCAGTGGCGACTCCGGGGTAGGGCAAGGTCGCCACATCCACCGCCCGCACCCGGGAGGGACCCACCACTCGAATACCCTCCCCCGTGGTCTCCACGAGGGCCCCCATGTCCGTCAACTTACGCAGCAGCATCACCATGTGATCCGGTCGCGCATCGAGGACCCGCACATCTCCCCCGGTGATCACCGCGGAAGCGAGATACGTGGCCGACACCACGCGATCGGGGATGACCGTGTGTTCAGCGGCGTGCAGTTCCTCGACGCCGGTGACAATGAGTCGAGAGGTTCCCAGTCCCTCAATATTCGCCCCCATGGCGACGAGTTGGCGGCCGAGGTCTTCGACCTCGGGCTCACGCGCGGCGTTCTCGATGACCGTACGGCCTTCGGCCAGCACCGCGGCCATCAAGAGATTGTCCGTCGCGGTGTGGCTCGGGTACTCGAGAGTGATGTGACTCGCGCGGAGTCGGCCATCACTCTTCGCACGGATCCATCGGGGGTCGTTATGAAAGTGCGCCCCCATCGAGGTCAGCCCGTCGGTGTGATAGTTGATCGGTCGCTGCCCAAAATCGTCGCCCCCCGGCAGAGCCATCTCGGCCTCTGCGCAACGCGCGAGCAGGGGACCGAGAACCACGATGGAAGCTCGCATCGCCTGGAAGAGTTCACCGGGGGCCTGCGTCGCGAGATCGTGAGCGGCGGGGACACTCACGGTCACCTCGTGCTCTCCCCGGACCACCCGACATCCGAGGGACTCCAGGAGTTGGGCCATGATTCCCACGTCGACAATGTCGGGAACGTTTCTCAACGTGTGGGTTCCCGACGCGAGGAGGCAGGCCGCCATCTGCTTCAAGACGGCGTTTTTTGCTCCGAACGCTCGGACGTCACCCGCGAGGGGACCTCGGGGTTCAATCACCACGGAGTTCACCCCTCAATTATGACCGCTCCCCACGGTTACCTCTCCGAAACACTCCCGGGAGTAGCCTCAGTATCGTGCTACGACCGAATAAGCCCGATCGGAACTTGGCCCTGGAGCTCATTCGAGTCACCGAGGCCGCCGCCATCGCCGCCGCCCGGTGGGCCGGACGGGGCGACAAAAACGCCGCCGACGGCGCCGCGGTCGACGCGATGCGCTTCGTGCTGGGGGCCGTTCCCATGGACGGACTCGTCGTGATTGGTGAGGGTGAGAAGGACGAAGCACCGATGTTGTACAACGGCGAGAGCATCGGTAACGGGGCACCCCCGGCCGTGGATATCGCGGTGGACCCCGTGGACGGCACCACTCTCACGGCGAAGGGCCTGCCCGGAGCGATGGCCGTCATTGCGCTCTCGGAACGGGGCACCATGTTCGACCCCGGCCCCAGTTACTACATGCACAAGATTGCCGTAGGGCCTCGCGGACGCGGAGCCATCGACATCAACGCGTCGGTGGTTGACAATCTCACCGAACTCTCCCAACGCCTCAAGAAATCGATTCACGAACTCGGAGTCGTGGTTCTCGATCGCCCTCGACACGATCAGTTAGTCGCCGAGATTCGCGAAGCCGGGGCCCGAGTCATTTCCATTACCGACGGAGACGTCGCCGGCGCCGTAGCCACCGCCTGGCCGAACTCCGGGGCCGACTGCCTGATGGGAATCGGGGGCACCCCCGAAGGCGTGATTGCCGCGGCGGCTCTCAAAGGACTCGGTGGGGAGATCCAGGGAGTTCTTCACGCGCGCAACGACGAAGAGCGCCGCCAGGCCGAAGCCCTGGGGTACTCCTTCGACAAGGTACTCACGACCGACGATCTCGTCGCGTCGGACAACTGCTTCTTTTCGGCGACAGCGATCACCGACGGTGAGTTCCTCAGGGGAGTACGGTTTACCGATTTCGGTGCCACGACTCAGTCACTCGTCGTTCGATCACGGTCGGGAACGGTCCGTACCATTGAGACCTTCCACCGCCACGACAAACTCCAGGAGTTCACCACCTTCCTCTAGAACGAGGAGGGCGGTGCCGTGGCTCACTCGGTGATTTCCAGACCGATCACCCTCGCGAGTTGCGCGCGCGAGGGATACCCCCGTCTCTGCGCTCGCTCGCCCTGATAGAGCCGACGGGCCAGTCCCGCGTCCCCAGTCTCGTAGGGGAAGAGATCATCGCCATCGACGAGCAGCGTGGGCGACCCGTGACATCCGAGTTCGCGAGCGGTCTGTTCGTCACGCACCTCGATGCTCTCCACCTCGACGTCTTCTACTCCTCTCGACAAGGAGATGAGTTCGTCGAGCGGGGGACGAGTACGCGGACAGTCCGAAGTGTGGAGCACGGTGAGTCTCACTGTCACCTCCTACGAACTCTCCCACCGGGATCCCAAGGAGCCCGAGAGCTGCTCGGGCGCGATTCACGTAGGTCGTGGTTACTTGCGAAAAGTTGCACAAGGCCTTGCGTATAAGTTCACGAGCAAAACGTTGAGACGGTCTTCATGAACCCTTAATGTCAGCGGTCTACGGTAAGCCCGTTCGGTTATCGATTTGAGGAGGAACAGACGTGAAGGTATCCCAGTTACTACAGACCAAGGGTCGCCAAGTGACCACGATTGACGAGAGTCGCCCCGTGCTCGAGGCAGTGAATGAACTCCGTGATCGGGGTATTGGCGCCCTCATCGTGTCCGGAGAGCGAGCCCCCCTGGTGGGCATTCTCTCCGAGCGCGACATCGTCCGAGCCTTGGCCAGTTCGGGAGCGCGCGCTCTTGAACTTCCCGTACGTTCCATCATGAGTTCTCACGTCGTGACGTGCGGCGAGTCCGAAACTCTCGACCGACTGATGAAACTTATGACTGAGCGACGAATTCGTCACGTTCCCGTCGTCGAAGAGGGCGTCCTCACCGGCATGATCTCGATCGGCGACGTCGTGAAGCACCGTGTCGAACAACTCGAGAACGACAAGCGCGACCTGCTGGAGTACGTCTCGGCGAGATAGCGAGCCCTACTGGGCGAGGGTCAGGCGCAGACGAAGTTCCGCGCGGGCCCTCGCCGCCAGGGCGTCCGTTCGCGTGATCTCATCACAGTGGGGATCAGCGAGTTGGGCTTCGGCTTCGGCGAGAGCCCGTCGAGCGCGCTCCGCGTCCACGTCCTCCGTGCATTCGGCCACGGAGGAGAGCAGAGTCACTCGAGTCTCCCCCGTCTCGGGGTCCTTACCCACCTGGACGAATCCGCCGTGGTTGCAGTACTCGGTCGTAACCCCGCCCGCGACCACTTTCACCACACCGGGCAGTGCATCGGTCACGAAATCGGCGTGCAGATCCATCACTGTGTACCCGCCCGCCGACGACCTCGCCACCAGTTCGTCGGCCTCTCCCCTGAAGAGCACCGCTTCGGGAGTGACGATTTCGACTATCACGACCTAACCCTTCGCCAGTTCCGCGGCCCGTCGCTCGACGTCCGCCGCACCACCGATGTTGAGGAATGCCTGCTCCGGGTACTGGTCCAATTCACCCTTCACCAAGAGCTCGAACGACTCGACAGTCTCCGAACGCGGAACGTTAATTCCGTCGATTCCGGTGAAGATCTTGGACACGAACATCGGCTGGGACAAGAACCGCTGGATCTTGCGAGCCCGTGAGACCGTCACCCGGTCCTCTTCGGAGAGTTCGTCGAGACCGAGAATGGCGATGATGTCCTGGAGCTCCTTGTAGCGCTGCAGAATCTGCTGGACCGAACGCGCCACCGCGTAATGGCGGTCTCCCACCACTTCGGGCGTGAGAATATTCGACGTTGACGAGAGGGGGTCGACCGCCGGGTAGATACCGAGCGCGGCGATTTGACGACTCAACTCCGTCGTCGCGTCGAGGTGGGTGAAGGTCGTAAACGGTGCCGGGTCGGTGTAGTCGTCGGCGGGAACGTAGACCGCCTGCAGCGAGGTGATGGAGCGCCCGCGCGTCGAGGTAATCCTCTCCTGGAGTTCTCCCATCTCGTCGGCGAGAGTTGGCTGGTAGCCCACGGCACTCGGCATACGCCCGAGGAGGGTCGAGACCTCCGAGCCGGCCTGCACGAAGCGGAAGATGTTGTCGACGAACAACAGCACGTCCTGGTTCTTCAC
>VFSW01015649.1_pt1 | contig 10405 bp, 6 predicted proteins | sample 5358111 | NCBI WGS metagenome assembly VFSW01 (sample SAMN11554181, study PRJNA540505) | mine drainage metagenome | isolation source: sediment from site ElyBrook_90M | place: USA: Ely Copper Mine, Vershire, VT | collected 2017
CCCTCTTCCATGCCCAGCCGCTCCAGCAGCACGCTGACCCACTGCTTGGCGAAGATGCGCATCAGGTCGTCTTCGAGTGACAGGAAAAAGCGTGCCTCGCCGGGATCGCCCTGCCGGCCGGCGCGTCCGGGGAACGGGGTGGCGCTGCGGCGCGACTGGTGCCGCTCGGTGCCGAGGATGAAAAGGCCACCGGCCGCGATCACCTGTTCGTGGTCCTTGGCGGCCCATTCCTGGTGTACGGCAAACGCGGTGTTCCAGTCTGAATCGGCGACTTCAAATTCCTGCCCCTGATAATAGAACCGCAGGAATCCTCCCGGAGCCATGGGATTGATGGCTCCTTCGGCGACGCTGATGGCCCGCGCCGCGCCCTTCTTCACAAGTTCCATGCGCGTCATGAATTCCGCATTGCCGCCCAGCAGAATGTCAGTACCGCGGCCGGCCATGTTAGTCGAAATTGTGACCATGCCGAGTCGCCCTGCCTGGGCGACGATCTCTGCTTCGCGTTCATGGAACTTGGCGTTCAGCACCACATGGCGCACCCCGCGTCGCTGAAGGATTCCCGATAGCCGCTCCGATTTTTCAATGGAGGGCGTACCCACCAGCACCGGCTGTTTCTTCTCATGCAGCTCGGCTATGTTGTCGGCGACCGCCGTGTACTTCTCCTTTTCGGTGCGATAGACAACGTCGGAGTTTTCAAGCCGCAGCATGGGCTTGTTCGTGGGAATGACCACGATCTCAAGTTTGTAGATCTTCTCGAATTCAGCGGCCTCGGTTTCGGCGGTACCGGTCATGCCGCTCAGCTTCTTGTAAAGGCGGAAATAGTTCTGGAAGGTAATGGTCGCAAGCGTCTGGTCTTCCTTGCGGATCAGAACGCCTTCCTTCGCCTCTACCGACTGGTGCAATCCGTCTGACCAGCGGCGTCCCGGCATCAGGCGGCCGGTAAACGTATCGACGATGATGACTTCGCCGTCTTTCACCACGTAGTCGACATCCCGTTTATAGAGCGCGTGCGCCTTGATGGCGGTCTCGACGTAGTGCTTCAGGTCCCAGTTTTCGGCATCGGCGATGTTGTCGATCCCGAGCTCTTTCTCAATCGTGATCCAGCCTTCGTCGGTGACGCCAATGGTCTTGTGTTTCTCATCGACGATATAGTCTCCGCTGAAGTACTTTTCACCTTCGCGCAACGAGATCCCCAGCTCGTCCTGGCGCCTGTGGTCGCTCCACTCCACTTCTTCGCCTAACTGCAGCTTGGGAATGATCAGTCGCACCCGGGCATACTTGTCAGTGGTCTGATCTGTAGGGCCGGAAATGATAAGCGGGGTGCGCGCTTCGTCGATCAGGATGGAGTCGACTTCGTCAACAATGGCGTAGTAGTGGCCGCGCTGCACGCAATCGCTCAACTCGAACTTCATGTTGTCGCGCAGATAGTCAAACCCGAACTCGTTGTTGGTGCCGTAGGTGATGTCGGCGGCGTAGGCCGCCCTGCGCTCGCTGTCAGACAGATCGTGGACGATGACGCCGACCGTCAGCCCCAGGAACTCGTAGATCTTGCCCATCCACTCGGCGTCGCGCTTGGCCAGGTAGTCATTCACGGTGACCACGTGGACGCCGTGTCCAGCCAGCGCATTCAGGTAGCAGGCCAGCGTGGCGACGAGGGTTTTGCCCTCGCCGGTCTTCATTTCAGAGATCTTGCCGGAATGCAGCACCATGCCACCGATTAACTGCACGTCGAAGTGGCGCATGTGCACCGCCCGCCACCCGGCTTCGCGGACCACCGCGAACGCTTCAGGCAGGATGTCGTCCAGAGCTGTTTTTTCTGCCGCCTTGATGGCCTCGGCATCGGTGATGCCTTCGAGTTTCTGGGCGATGCGCGCGCGGAACTCCGCCGTTTTGGCCCGCAACTGTTCGTCCGAGAGCTGCTTTACGCCCGGTTCGAGGGCGTTGATGGCATTGACGATAGGCACGAGACGCTTAATGATGCGCTCGTTCGCCGTGCCGAATACTTTCGTGAGTGCCTTGTCAAAAAACACGTGATTCTCCGTATACCAGTGTAAATGCTTTGAAAAGTGACAGGCGGCTCAGAACCAGCTCGCCAAATGTGCGGAGTCTGCTCATAAACCAGCCTCATTCAAGACGCCAGATCAGCCGGTCGACTGGCTCACCCCGCCGAATCCGCCGCAGCTGCCGCCGCAGATGTTTCTGTGGAGTGTCCGGCCCTCCCTGGTCGTCGTCGTCCGCATCCTCGTGTTGCTGAATCTGGGCTTTCGCCACGAATGCATGATTGGGGCGATACGCCATTGAAAGAAACATGAGGGCGGCTCCCATGGAGTCAGGTGAACTCACACCTACGCGCATGATGCGCGACCGGTCCCCTTGTTTCCTGTTTGAATGCCGGAACATACGCGAAGCTGCAACCACGATACCCATTGCGATCAGCCAGGTTACGGGGGTGCACAACGACAGGAGAAAGATGAGTTTCATGGCAGCGGTGCTCCTTCCGTTCAGGTAGGTCGTCGCAAGTGAAAGTCTCCACGCATATGGCAACACGAAATTGCCAATCCGGGAGGCTAAAGACTTGTTGGGACTAGCGCAGGAGCGAAGGCGGAGGGCGCTGAAACAGGAAGGGAAGCGCCGGGGCTGCCGAGGCGCGGCCAAGGCACAGGAGAGACCGGGCCGAAACCAGGCTCAGCGGCGATACAAGGCCCACAAACAGCACCGGCAGCATAGCAGCCCATGTGCCCGGATCTGCGCCTGATATCGGGGCCTTGGCTTGTCGAGAAGCCGCCCGTTGCAGGAGCCGCGGACCAGCCGCCTTAGCAATGACCCCCGAGTTCTGATGTGCTGCCAGAAACTCAAATACCGGATTGGCGTAAGCTGTGGCTGTCTGAATGCCGGCTTGCGCACGCGCCAGAGACGCAAAGGCCACGGCGGTTATCGCCAGCCAGATGAGCGCGCTCCTGTGTCGGTTTGCCGTCATGAAATCAGACCTTCCGTATCATATTGTGCCACAGATTACGAGATCACATGTCAGTTTCCCGTCTCGGGAGCGTCTTGGGGTAAACCATTGCCCGGCCTTTCGTTATATTCAGAGAACCGCTGCTGCTTTTAGCTCATTCCTGGTTGTCGTGGAACTGAACCCCCGGCGGGTCGTGTCGAATCTCTCCGTTCCGGAGCCCACCATGAATCGTCTCGTTGCCCTGGCAATGCTGCTCATCGGGTCATATTTGCTTCCGGCCCAATCGTCGAACGTCACGCTGCCCGCGTCGCCGTCAACCGTCACCTGGGGCTACTACTCGGCTCACGCCAAGCCGGTACTTACCGTCCACTCCGGCGACAGCGTGCGCATCCAGACGCTGTCCACCTGCGGTCCCACCGAGCGCATGGTCGACGAAGGCGTGGCCCCCGGTGATATTCCCGCCTATAACGCCGACATCTATCGTGAGGTCAAGGACCGCGGCCCGGGCGGCCACATCCTCACCGGCCCGGTCGCCATCGCCGAAGCCGAGCCCGGCGATGTGCTCGAAGTCCAGATCGTCAAGATTGATCTTGATGTTCCCTTTGCCTGCAATGGCTTCGGGACGGGCCGCGGATTTCTCCCTAACGACTTCCCCTACAGCAGGCGCAAGATCATCCCGCTCGACCGCGACCGCATGGGGGCGAAGTTTGCTCCTGGCGTCGAAATCCCGCTGCACCCATTTTTCGGCAGCATGGGCGTAGCGCCGCCAGAGTCGGCCGGCCGCTACGATAGCGCGCCGCCGTGGATGCACGGAGGCAACATGGACAACAAGGAGCTGGTAGCCGGCACGACTCTCTATCTGCCCGTTCACGCCAAGGGGGCGCTCTTTGAGGTCGGCGACGGACATGCCGGGCAGGGCAACGGCGAGGTAGACATCACGGCTCTCGAAACATTTCTGTCCGGCACTTTTCGCTTTATCGTGCACAAGGACCGGCACCTGCTCTGGCCGCGCGCTGAGACCCCGGCCAGCTACATCACCATGGGGTTCAGCCCGGACCTTAAAGAAGCAACCACACTCGCCGTGCGTGACATGATCAACTTCCTGGTCGATGAGAAGCACCTCAGCCGCGACGACGCCTACATGCTCACCAGCGTGGCCGTTGACGTGGACATCACGCAACTCGTCGATGGCAACGTCGGTGTCCACGCCATGTGTCCCAGGAACATCTTTAAATAATCAGTGCTGCCGAAAGCGTCCGCTGACCCAGTCGATGCGTAGTATTCTTCTTTCGCAGTTCATCGGACCGCGTTTCCTTTTCTCTATTACTTTGACGGGCGCTCCTGCCTTGCGGGGGTGCCCCTACCCTAAGCCGCTTTCTAAAAGGGGACCAAGAATGGGCATTCCCTCATTTCTGCGCCATGCGATCGCTTTCTCCACGGTTTGCGTATTTTCGACAGCGTCGACGAAGCTGTTCGCTGACTCCGCCACCAGCGCCGAGCACACCCATCGCGGCTACTATCGTGATCCGGCCGTTCACGGCGACACCATCGTTTTTACCTCGGAAGGCGACCTGTGGACAGTGAACGTGCATGGCGGCGCGGCGCAGCGGCTCACCACCAGTCCCGGCATGGAATCAATGTCAGCCATCTCGCCCGACGGAACGACGGTGGCTTTCCTCGCCAGCTACGAGGGACCGCATGAGGTCTACACGATGCCGGTTACCGGTGGCCTTCCTCAGCGCCGCACCTGGGATGGCGGTGCGCATCCTGCCGGGTGGACGCCGGATGGACGGCTGATCGTTGCGACCTCGCGCTATTCAACGCTGCCGGGCGACGAACTCGTCCTCATCGATGCGCAGGGCAAGCGCGAGATCATTCCCCTCTCCGAGGCTGCCGAGGCCGCCTATGCCGATGATGGCCATACCCTGTTCTTCACGCGCTGGGGCTGGCAAGGGAGTTCCACCAAACGCTACAAAGGCGGATCGACTGAAAACCTGTGGCGCTTTGACGGCAGGAATGAAGCGGTTCCACTGACAGGCGACTATGAAGGCACATCGGCTCACCCCATGTTTTGGAAAGGCCGTGTTTATTTCCTCTCCGATCGCGATGGCGTGATGAACGTCTACTCCATGGATCCGGACGGACACGGGGTGAAGCAGGAAAGCCATCGCAGTTTCTTCGAAGTGGAGAGCGCATCGCGCTCCGACGGTCACAGCTTTTATGCATCGGGTGCGGATCTGTGGATGCTCGATCTCGCCCCCGGCCACGAAGAAGTCATTCCCATTACGCTCCCCTCCGACTTTGACCAGTTGCGCGAGCATTGGGTCAAGAAGCCGCTGGAGTACCTTACCGCGGCCCATATTTCACCCGATGGATCGAGCGCAGTCTTTACGGCGCGCGGAGAAGTTTTCACGCTTCCCGCCAAAACCGGGCGTATTGTGAAAGTCGCTGGAAACTCGGCACTGCGGTTTCGCGAAGCTCGCTTCCTGCCCGACGGTAAGAGCATCCTGGCGCTCTCGACCGAGAGCGGTGAAACGGAATTTTGGAAATATCCTTCCAATGGGGTGGGTGCACCCGAGCAATGGACAAAAGACGCCAAAACGCTGCGCCTGGACGGCGTAAGTTCGCCCGACGGACACTGGCTGGCGCACTTCGACAAGGACCAGCAGCTCTGGATCTACGACACCAAAACAAAACAGCAGAAGCGCATCGCCCAGTCAATGAACGGCGACTTCGGTGACCTGAACTGGTCGCCCGACAGCAAATGGCTTGCCTATTCAGAAACCGCCGACAACCAGTTCCAGCAGATCAAACTCCTCAATGTGGACTCGGGGGCCATCGAAGTTGTTACGTCCGATCGGTTCAACAGTGGAAGCCCGGCATGGAGCTCCGATGGCAAGTGGCTCTACTTTCTCTCTGACCGCATGCTGAAGACGACCATCAATTCTCCGTGGGGACCTCGGCAGCCCGAGCCCCACTTCGACCGCACGATGAAGATTTATCAGCTTGCGCTGACGACAGGCCTGCGCTCGCCCTTCCTGCCCCCCGACGAATTGCATCCCGATACCGACAAGGACAAGGATAAGGACAAAGATAAGAAGGACGAACTGAAGCCCACCGACGACAAAAAGAAAGCGGACGACAAGAAGCCTGCCGATAAGTCCGCCGATGAAAAGAAAGCCGATGACAAGAAGACCGAAGAAAAAAAACCTGTCGAAGTGAAGATTGATTTCACTGACATGGCTTCGCGGCTCAGTGAGGTTCCGGCGCCGGAGGGAAATTTCGACCGCCTGCAGGCCACCGAGAAGCGCCTGTGCTGGCTCAATGCCAATGACGATCAACATGAACACATCGCGCTCCAGGGCCTCGACGCCGCCAACAACGGCGACGAACCCGACACCGTCAGGAGCGATGGCAAGAGTTATGAAATATCGGCCGACCGCAAGAAGATGCTGGTGCGCAAGGCAGATGATTTTTACATCCTCGACTCGGATGCGAAGGGCGCTTCACTGAGCGATGCCAAGGCTCTGGGTAAGGCGCAGATCAACCTCTCGCGCTGGACCATTACGACCAATCCGCGCGATGAGTTCCGCGGAATTTTTCTGGATGCCTGGCGCATGCATCGCGACTTCTTTTACGACCCCAAGATGCACGACGTGGACTGGCCCGCAATGCGTGATCGCTATATGCCGCTGTTGGATAGGGTTGCCGACCGCGACGAGTTGAACGATGTGATCTCGCAGATGACAAGCGAACTTTCCGCTCTGCATACCTTTGTGTTTGGAGGGGATGAGCGCAAGCCGGCCGATCAGATCGACCTCGCCACGCTGGGCGCACGGCTGCGCCGCGACGACAAGGCCGGCGGCTACGTCGTCGAACACATCTATCAGCACGATCCCGATCTGCCCAATCAAGCGCCACCGCTGGCCCGGCCTGAATCGCTGGTAAAGGAAGGCGAGGTGATCACCAGCATTGACGGGGTGGATCTGTTGACCGTGCCGGACGAGCGCAGCTTATTGCGCGGAAAGGCAGGAACCCAGGTACTCCTGCACGTCAAACCCGCAAGCGGCGATGCGCGGGACGTGCTCGTAACCCCGATCAGCACCCATGATGATGGCCAGTTACGCTACGCGGAGTGGGAGTATTCGCGACGGCTCGAAGTAGAGAAAGAGTCGAAAGGCTCCATCGGCTACGTGCACCTGCGCGCCATGGGCCCCAATGACATCGATCAGTGGGCGCGGGATTTCTATCCCGTATTCGATCGCGAGGGACTGGTCATCGATGTGCGCCATAACGGCGGAGGCAACATCGATTCATGGTTGCTGAGCAAGTTGATGCGTCAGGCGTGGTTTTACTTCCAGCCGCGTGTCGGCAACCCGTCGTGGAATATGCAGTACGCTTTCCGCGGTCACATCGTGGTGCTGTGCGATGAGGGCACCGCATCGGATGGTGAGGCCTTCACCGAGGGATTCAGGCGGCTGAAACTCGGTAAGGTCATCGGCACGCGCACCTGGGGCGGCGAAATCTGGTTGAGCTTCGATAACACCCAGGCCGATAATGGCATCGCTTCGGCTGCTGAGCTTGGTGTCTACGCCGACGGCAAGTGGCTCATCGAAGGCCGTGGCGTCGAGCCCGACATGGTAGTGGACAATCTGCCCCACGAAACCTATTCCGGAACCGATACCCAGTTGCAGGCTGCGCTCAAGGAGTTGCAACAGGAGATTCAGGCCGATCCGCGGCCCGTCCCCAAGCCCCCGCCGCATCCTGACAAGTCATTCAAGTACCAGCAGTAGCCAAAAGGTCCGGGGCGGCGATGCTCACTTGACTGCCTGCGGCGCCGCCGTCCAAATGCATGTCCTTCGTGGGCAAAGCGTAAGCACGCGCAATCGCCGCAAACATGCGAACCCGAAGAAGTCTTAGCACGGCGGCCAGGGAAGTCCGCACGTCGAATTTTTTCGCGGTAGACCGTCCATAACCGCGGATCCTTCACTTAGCCAGGCATCTTCTCCCGGCTTGACCGAATCCCTGTATCGGACTGCCGGTGTATCGTCAGTCCATCACGATAGTGGGAAGGAGATTGCCATACTTATGAATGACGCGGCCCTGCGAAAACAGTTGATCGATCTGCTCAAGGGTGGAAACGCGCACGCGACCTTTGACGATGCCGTGAAGGATTTCCCGGTTCAGCTCCGAGGAATGCGCCCCAAGGACGCGCCACATTCCCCGTGGGAACTGCTCGAGCACATGCGCATTGCGCAATGGGACATCCTGGAGTTCTCTCACGATCACAAACACAAGTCGCCGAAGTTCCCCGACGGATATTGGCCGAAGAGTCCCGAGCCGCCCGAGGGAGACGCCTGGGACCGCAGTGTGCACAGTTTCCAGCGGGAGTTAGCGTCGATGTGCGCCCTCATTGCCGACGAGTCGACCGACCTTCACGCAAAGATTCCTCATGGTGATGGCCAGACAGTGCTGCGCGAGGCTCTACTCGTCGCTGACCACAACGCCTATCACCTGGGGCAATTCATGACAGTTCGCCGCATCCTGGGCGCGTGGCATGCCGGTTCCTGACAGGAAATAAGTTTTAACGCAACCATCAGAGACCGGACACCTCCTGTGGGGGGTGAACCTCGCTTAGCAGCATCGCCACTGCCTCGACGATCTGCTCGTGCACTTCGTCAATGGAGAGGTCGCCTTCGACCATCACGACGCGGTCGGGTTCTCGTCGTGCGATCTCTCGGTATTTGTTCCACACGCGGTAGTGAAAGGAATCCTGTTCCTGTTCGAAGCGGCCTTCATCTCTCCCCGATTCCTCCGTCACCCGGTCGTTGCGGCGGCGGGCCCTCCCGAGACTGATGCCGAGGGAAGGCAGCAATAACAGGGTGAGGTCAGGCTGCAGTCCTCCGCAGACAAGACGGTGCAGCTCAAGAACGAGCGTCGAACCGAGTTCGCGGCCGCCCCCCTGGTAGGCCTCCGTCGAGTCAGTGAAGCGATCGCAGAGCACCATGCGGCCGGCGGCCAGCGCCGGCTCGATCACCTCTGCGATGGCTTGGGCGCGGTCGGCAAACATCAGCGCCATCTCCGCCATTGAGGCTAGTCCGGCGGAGCGCGAGTCGAGCAGCAGCTCGCGGATGCGGTCGCCGGTCGCTGTTCCACCGGGCTGCCGGGTAACGACAGGATCAAATCCACGCTTGCGCATCCACGCAGCGAGGCGCTTCATCTGCGTTGTCTTGCCCGATCCGTCGAGCCCTTCCAGCGTGATAAAAAGACCGCGTGGCATGGCGTGAGTCTATCGCAAAACAGGGGATACCGTGTGTCGCCGGCGCCGTCGGTGGGCTGAAAAAATCCTGGCTTCGACAGTCGCGGACTTGGTTTTGATAGTTTGACGAAACCCGCCATTTGCGCGCATCGCCGCAGGGGGGAGGACGACCTCGCTGCAGATGTGTTAAAACGGGATGTTTTGGAGGAGCCGCGGCGCCCGGTACCGCGCTCCATAGGAGTTGAGCCCCTTGAAGACAAGCAATCAATTCAAATTCATACTTTGCGCCATTTTAGCGGTCGCCGCCCTTCCAGTCCCGCGACTCACCGCGCAGAACCTCACGCTCGAGGGCCAAACCGGGGGATTCATCACGCCAACCGCCTACGTAGTCTATTCGGCGAAGAACCACTTCTTCTCCTATCCCGCCGTGGGCTACCACTTTGTCTACGCGCCCAAAGTCATCGGAAACGTCCACACGTTCAGCATTACCGAGGGCTTTGCCAACCGCGCTGAAATCGGCTACACCCGCAGTGTTCACCAGTTGGGCGATGACCCGCTGCTGAGCAGCCTGTGGCACTACGCGGGCATGAACATCTACAACGGCAAGGTGGTGGCGATCAGAGACGGGCAGGGAAGCCCGATCATGCCCGGTCTGGCTGCCGGATTCGTCGTCCGCACCGGCGATCACTTCGTCAGCGGAGCACTCGACGGCAATAGCTACACCAATGGGGACGTGTACGTGGTTGCCACCAAGATGTGGCTGCATCCACCGGTGCCTTTCCTCGCCAACTTTGGCTGGAAGGCAACGAACGCTTCGATCTACGGGCTCGGCGGCCAGGCCACGCGGTTTGGCGGACGCCTCTTCGGCGGCCTCGGTATCCCTCTGCCCGGTCCTCTCAAAACGGCCATCGTGCCCGCGGTCGGCTTCACGCAGGAGCCGCCCCAGGTGAAGAATCTGAGCGTCCTCTTCGTCGATGGCAAGGCGCATCTGCCCACCACGCTCGACTATGCGGTCAGAGTCACGCAGAAAGACAATCCCCACTTTGCCTTCGACATCGGCATGGGCCAGGTCGCCGGGCAGATTGGAATTACTTATCTGCTGCCCGCCGGCCTCACGCCCGTCAACCTCCAGGCCCGCCCTGTTATCGGCGTCGGCCTGAGCCGGCGCTATTAGCTGCCGGTGCTCCCGA
>VFSW01015650.1_pt1 | contig 10405 bp, 11 predicted proteins | sample 5358111 | NCBI WGS metagenome assembly VFSW01 (sample SAMN11554181, study PRJNA540505) | mine drainage metagenome | isolation source: sediment from site ElyBrook_90M | place: USA: Ely Copper Mine, Vershire, VT | collected 2017
CGCCCGAATTACGCGGGGCAGGCTCCCGCCGTCCGGCCTTCGACAATGGGGACTCCGCGGCCTCCGATGGGAGCGCGTCCCGCGCGGCCGGGCGTTCAGCCGGGCCGTCCGATGGGGGCTGGTGCCGGAATGAGAGCCGCCGGACCGGGTCTGCGTCCCGCCGGCAGGCCGATGCCGATGCCGCCGCCGGCAATCCCGGGCGCACCGACGACGCGCCGCAAGAAAACGAGCGACGAGCACGGCGAAGAGCGTCCGGAAAAGAAGAAAGCCTCCGGCAAAGGCGTGAAGAAGACTCGGGAGGTCGAAGTCGAGCCCGAGCTCTTCACCAAAGGCCCGTTCTCAGGAACGCAGATCATCGCCGAGGACCTCGGGCCGGACATTCCCCCTGCGCCCGAGCCGGTGGAAGAGGAAGCAGAAAAGCCGAAGACGCCATCCTCGCGCCGCGACACGCGCAAGCAGGCGGCGCCTGTGACCGCGAAGGTGCTGGAGTTCAAGAAGCCGGCCGGAAGGGTTGCCCTGACCGAAGGCGTCACGGTCAAGGAGCTTGCGGACAAGCTCGGAGTCAAGGCGAACGATCTGATGAAGCACCTTCTGATGAAGAAGGGGCTGATGGTCTCGATCAACCAGCCGCTCGGCGCCGAGCTGGCGCTGGAGATCGCGCGCGATCTGGATATCGAGGCGGAAGTCGTTTCCTTCGAGCATGCCGTCGAGCTCGAAGCGATCGAGAAGAACGCGGAGGGAACGGTGCCCCGCGCGCCGGTCATCACGGTGATGGGGCACGTCGACCACGGCAAGACCTCGCTGCTCGATGGCATTCGGGAGACGAATGTCGCCGGCGGCGAGGCGGGCGGAATCACGCAGCACATCGGCGCCTATCAGATCGAGAAGAAGGGCCGCAAGATCGTCTTTCTCGACACGCCGGGCCACGAGGCGTTCACCATGATGCGCGCCCGCGGCGCGAAGGTCACCGACATCCTCGTCCTGGTGGTGGCCGCGGATGACGGCGTGATGCCGCAGACCAAAGAAGCCATCGACCACGCGCGGGCGGCGAAAGTGCCCATCGTCGTGGCCATCAACAAGATCGACAAGCCGAACGCCAATCCCGAGCGCGTCCGCCGTGAGCTGGCCGATGCCGGCGTGCTGGTGGAAGCGTGGGGCGGTGACGTGGTATCCGTCGAAGTCTCGGCACTGAAGAAACAGGGACTCGACGATCTGCTGGACATGATCCTGCTGACCGCCGACCTGCTCGATCTCAAGGCGAACCCCGAGCTTACGGCGCGCGCCGTGGTCCTGGAAGCGCGCAAGGAAGTCGGCCGCGGCATCGTGGCCACCGTGCTGGTGCAGGACGGAACGCTGAAGATCGGCGATCCGTTCTTTTCCGGATCGACCTACGGCCGCGTACGCGCCATGACCGACGATCGCGGAACGCGAATCAAAGAAGCGCCGCCGGCCACTCCGGCTCAGGTCACCGGCTTCGACGACGTGCCGAACGCCGGCGACACGCTGCAGGTACTCGATGACGAGACGCAGGCGCGCATGATCGGCCAGATGCGCCAGGAGAAAGCGCGCGAGGCGGCGCAGTCGAAGTCCACCCGCATGTCGCTCGATCAGCTGTTCCAGCGGCTGCAGCAGGGTGGGACGAAAGAGCTCAACGTCATCCTCAAGGCCGATGTGCAGGGATCGGTCGAAGTCCTCAATGACACTCTGAAGAAGCTGTCGAGTGACCAGGTCAAGGTCAACGTCATCCACTCCTCGGTGGGGGCGATTTCCACGAACGACGTGCTGCTGGCGACGGCATCCGAGGCCATCGTCGTCGGCTTCAACGTCCGGCCGGAGCGGAACGCGGCCGAGCTCGCGGAGAAAGAAGGCATCGACGTCCGCCTCTACACGGTCATCTACAACCTGGTCGACGAGATCAAGGCGGCCATGACCGGCCTGCTGGAGCCGAAGTTCCACGACGTCTTCCAGGGACGTGCGGAAGTCCGCGACACGTTCAAGGTGCCGAAGGCAGGGACGGTCGCCGGATGCATGGTCGTCGACGGAATCATCCCGCGCACCGCGAACGTACGCCTGCTGCGCGACAACCGCGTCATTTACCAGGGCAAGATCGCCTCGCTGCGCCACTTCAAGAACGACGTCTCCGAAGTGCGCCAGGGATTCGAGTGCGGCATCGCCATCGAGAAGTTCCAGGACGTGAAGATCGGCGACGTGATCGAGGCCTTCAAGGTCGAGAAGCTCGAGCCGGCTTTGGCGTGAGACGAGGCGTTCGGTGTCAGGCGCTGGGCGTTGGGTGGACATGCCTGGCGCCAAGGGCCTAGCGCCCAACGCCCAACGCCTTCGGTCATGATCGTCGCCGTCGCCCTTTTCGAGCTCCACATCCCGCACGCGCAGTCGCTGAAGGACAAGCGGATGGTCGTCCGCAGCGTGCGGGACAGGCTGCGGAATCTCGATCTGTCGGCGAAGGAAGTTGCCCTCCACGAACTTCATCAGCGCGCCCGGATTGCCGTGTCGTTCGTCGCTCTGGACAACGCCGCTGCCGACGCCACCCTGGAGAAAATCCAGTCCATCGCCGATGCGAACGGCGACGCCATACTGACCGGCTGGACGTCCGAAAAGATTGATTTCAACGAATTGACGGCTTTTTCTTAACGCATTCGACACTTCGCCGTCGCAATTTATCGGAGATAGAATCTCGCGCCGACGCGGTGCTCCCAAATAAATTTAGGAAGAGGTGACGATGCGATTTCGAGGAGTGGCCTTCTCGTTCTTTCTGGTTCTGGCACTTTCTTTCCCTCTCTTTGGCCAGCAGCAGACCCGCCCTCGGCGTACGACGCAAACGCCTTCGGCGCAACAAGCGAACCCCCGGAGCACGGAGCCCGAGGCGACGCCGCATGCCGAGCAGCTCGAGCGCCAGCAGCAGCAGCCGGCGCGAGAGGCGCAGCGCGAGCGCGTGGAGCAGGAGCAGCCCGGCCCGTTCGGCCCGCGGCTAACGACGTTTCACTTCGACATGAGAGAGACGCCGCCGAGCGTGACCCATCACGAGATCACGGTCAACGGCCGGCTCCTGCGATACACGGCGACCGCCGGACGCATGCCGATCAAGAACGCCGAGGGAGTGACCGAGGCGCTGATGTTCTACGTCGCCTACACGCTCGACGGTGTCGACGAGGCGACGCGTCCGCTCACGTTCGCATACAACGGTGGCCCCGGATCGGCATCGATCTGGCTGCACATTGGGGCGCTCGGCCCGCGTACGGTCGCCCTTCCCCCGAACGGCTTCATGCCGCGGCCGCCGTTCCGCGTGCATGACAATCCGTACACGCCGCTCGACAAGACCGACCTGGTGCTGATCGACGCCATCGGCACCGGCTGGAGCCGCCCGGCCGATGCTGCCGCGGCGCGCAAGTACGAGAACCCGCAGGGCGACATCGCGTCGTTCGGTGAGTTCATCCGCATGTACATCACCCGGAACAACCGGTGGGGCTCGCCGCTCTACCTGTTTGGTGAGAGCTACGGCACGACGCGTTCGGCCGGCATCTCCGGATATCTGCAGGGACGCGGCATCATCTTCAACGGCATCGGATTGCTTTCCATGGCCCTGAATTTCCAGACCCTGGCTTTTTCGCCGACCAACGACACGCCGTATGCGTTCAACGTTCCCACCTACATGGCCATCGCCTACTACCACCACCGGCTTTCGCCGGAGCTGCAGAGCGCGATCGATCAGTGCCAGGGAAATCCGGACGCACCGTGTCCGCCGATCGTGCAGGCAGAGCAGTGGGCGCTCACCGACTACAACGCGGCACTCGTCCGCGGCGACGCCATGACGCCGCAGCAGCGGCAGAGCGTCATCGATCGTCTTTCGGAGTACACCGGCCTGCCGAAGCCGGTGATCCAGGAATTCAACCTGAAGATCGACGTCGGTACGTTCACGCACTACCTCCTGCGCGATCAGGGACTGCGCGTCGGGCGGCTCGACGGGCGCTACGCGCTGCCCGATCCGGGGTTTCCCGGCGGGCGCGGTCCCGGATTCTTCAGCGATCCGACGGGAACGGAGACTGAGGGTCCGTTCACGATGACCTTCAATAATTACGTGCGCAACGAGCTCGACTACAAGACCGATCTGCCGTACTACACGTCGGCACAGCAGTCGGGAATGTTCATGTGGTCGTCCTCTGGGGCCACGCCGGCGCCGGGTGGCAATCAGGGATTCCAGGAAGAGCTCTCGCCGTTGCGTGCAGCGATCGTCGGCAATCCATTCCTGAAGGTTCTGGTCATGGAGGGCTACTACGACCTGGCCACGCCGTTCTCGCAGGCGGACTACACGATGCACGAGCTCGACCTGCCGCCGAATTACCAGCAGAACATCAGCTATCAGCGGTTCTGGTCCGGACACATGGTCTACCTCGAGCAGAAGGCACACGCCAAGCTGCAACACGACTGGGACAGCTTCATCGAGCAAACGCAGTAGGTCCGTAAATCGAGTGTGGGAGCGGGCGCCCTCGCCCGCTCCCCGTCCGGCGCGGGCGCCCGCCGGCACACCTTCGACTGCTGCCGCAGCCGGAAATCCACTGACGCCTGATATGCTCGGGTCGTGCGTAAGACCCGGCGAACTGCTCGCGTAGGCGAGGTCATCCGCGACGCGATCGTGGAAGTTTTTCGTGAAGATCTGCACGATCCGAGGCTTGCGCTGCTGTCCGTGACCGGAGTGGATGTCAGTCCCGATCTTCATTTCGCGCGCGTTTTCGTCAGCGGCCTGAATGAAAAAGAGGCCAAGAAGATCGCCGACGATCTGAACGCACAGGGTGGCCGCATCCGGCATTTTCTGGGCCAGCGCATTCATCTTCGCGTTACGCCGGAGCTCGACTTCCGTTATGACGAGACGCCGTCGCGCGCCGGGCGCATCGAGGAGCTCCTGCAGGAAATCAAGAAAAAGGATGAAGAGTGAAGGGAATTCATCCTTGACCATTCCGCCTTCATCGTTCGGAAATTGACCATGCCTACAACCGACTCCGCCCGGGCCGTCGCCGAGCGCATCCGCGCCGGCCGCAATTTTCTGATCACCTCGCACCGCAATCCCGACGGCGACGCGCTTGGCAGCGGCCTCGGATTGCAGCGGCTGATCCGGCATCTCGGGAAATCAGCGTCGATGCAGGTGCGCGATGGATTCCATCCCGCGCTCGGCAACATCCCCGGAGCGCACGATGTGGCGATCACGGACGCTCTCCCGGCCGGCTATCCCCGCGGCTTCGATGCCGTGTTCACCATGGAATGCCCCGAAGTCGAACGCACCGGATATCCGGTGCTGCCCGGGCCGGTAGTGAACATCGATCATCACCTCGGCAACCAGATGTATGGGGAGATCAACTACCTCGATCTCGAAGCGCCGTCGGTCGGGGAGATGGTGCTGCAGCTCAACCGCCATCATCTGCGCGTGCCGCTCGATCGCGATGCGGCGACGGCGCTCTACGTCTCGCTGGCCACCGACACCGGCTTTTTCCGCTATCACAACACGACTCTGCGCGCGTTCGAGGCGGCGGAGGAGCTGGTCCGCGCGGGCGTGGTGCCCGGCGACGTTTCGCTGTGGATCAACGAGAGCAACTAGCGCGGGGCGATCAAGCTTCTGGGGCTCTGTCTCAACACGCTCGAGCTGACGGCCGGAGGAAAAGTCGCCACCATGGAGCTGCCGCAGCGCTTTTTCGATGAGGCGGGCGCATCCTCCGAAGAAACGGAAGGGATTGTGAACTACGGCCGATCGATCGACGGCGTGCTCGTCTCCGCGCTGCTGAAAGAGGTCGACGACAAATCGACGCGCGTCTCCATGCGCGCAAAGCCCGGAACCGACGTGCAGGCGGTCGCCGCGATGTTCGGCGGCGGGGGGCACAAGGCGGCGGCGGGATGCACGATGCCGATGGCGCTGAACGAAGCGAAGCAGAAATTGATTGCCATCCTGGGCGATACCGTCACAGTTAAGAGCTAACAGCTAACAGCTAACCGCTAACAGAATGCCGGTTGACCTGTTAGCTGTTAGCCTGCTGCCGCTATGGAACCAAAATCGAAAATCGACGGCGTCATCCTGATCGACAAGATCCCCGGCATCACCTCGCACGACGTGGTGGAGAAGTTCCGGCGCCGCGCGCACGTCAAGAAAGTCGGGCACACCGGCACGCTCGATCCGGCGGCCACCGGTCTGCTTGTGCTGTGCGTTGGGAAGGCGACGCGGCTGCAGGCGTACCTGATGGGGATGGAGAAGACGTACGAGGGGACCATTCAGTTCGGTTGGGCCACCGACTCCTACGACGCGACCGGCACGCCGGCGAGCGAGCCGCGCGAGGTTGCCGTCGAACACATCGACTTCGTGCCGCTGGTGGCGCGATTTACCGGCGAGATCGACCAGATGCCGCCGCAGTTCTCGGCGAAAAAAGTGCAGGGCGTGCGCGCGTACGAAATGGCCCGCAAAGGGGAGACCGCCGCGCTCACGCCGAAGCGGGTGACGGTCTACGAATTCGCAATTCTGGGAGTTCGCGGATCGACCGTGCAGTTTCGCATTCGATCGTCGGCAGGGACGTACGTGCGCTAGCTGGCGCACGAGCTGGGAATCGCTGCCGGCGTTCCGGCACATCTGAAGGAGCTGCGGAGGACGACGGTGGGGCGATTTCGGATCGATGACGCGCTGCCGTTCGAGAGACTCGATGCAGCCACGATGGAGGAACTGCTGGGGCCGCCGCATTTTCAGCCGCTTTCGGAGATCGATCTGCCGCTGGAAAAGCTGCGCGTCGACTGGTCGCAGCAGGGGAAGATGATGCGCGGGCAGGGCGTGATCATGAATCCGGCGGTGCGCGTTCAGAAAGGCGATCTGCTCGCCCTCGGCAATCCGCACGATCAGCTCATCGCCATCGGGGAAGTGGTCAACGTGCTGCGCGAGGGCGGTCCGGTCGAAGTGCGGCCGAAGGTGGTACTGGCGGGGTAGATATAATCGGCCGCCGATGGAGACCGAACGCGATCTGGCGCCCGATCCGCGCAAGCCGGCGCGGCGCCGCTTCATGATTGCCGGCGAGCACGTGATCCTTCGCGCGTTCGAGCGAGAGGATGCCGAGCGCTGCTACCGCTGGATGAACGATCCGAACATCGTCCGCACGCTCAAGAGCCGCTATCCGATGAGCTTCTCTTCGGAGATGGAGTGGCTCGAGCACGCCATGAATCCGACTGCCAACGAACGCCACTTCGCCATCGAGCGACGCGACGACCGGACGCACATCGGCAACGTCTCGCTGCACGACATCGACTGGATCTCGCGCGCCGCCTGGTTCGGCCTGTTCATCGGCGAGCCGGCGGCCTGGAACCGCGGATTCGGCAGCGATGCCATCGCCACGCTCATGCGATTCGCGTTCGACGAGATGAACCTGGTCAAGCTCCGCATCCAGGTGTTCGACTACAACGACCGCGCAAAGCACGTGCTCCAGGAGCGCGGCTTCGTCCAGGAAGGGACGCTGGAACGCGATTTTTATCGCGAGGGGAACTGGCACAATCTGGTCATCTATTCTGTGTTTCGGGAGAAATCGTGAGTGAAAGAAAAATCCGCGTCTTGATCGCCAAGCCCGGCCTCGACGGTCACGACCGCGGCGCGAAAGTGATCGCCCGCGCCCTGCGCGACGCGGGCATGGAGGTGATCTACACCGGGCTGCGACAGACGCCCGAGCAAATCGTCTCCGCCGCGGTGCAGGAGGATGTCGACGCCATCGGCTTGTCGATCCTCTCCGGCGCGCACAACGTGCTCTTCCCCGAGGTGATGCGGCTGCTGAAGGAGCAGGGGGCGGAAGACATCGCCGTCTTCGCCGGCGGGATCATCCCCGAGCAGGACATTGCCAAGCTCAAGGCCATCGGCATCCGCGAGATTTTTCTTCCCGGAACTCCCACGTCCGCCGCGGTCGACGCGATCCGGCAGGCGGTCGAACGCTGACGCATGGATCCACTCGACACTCACCTCGACACCACGAGCGATGTCTTTCGCGCGAACCGCGATTCTTTGCAGTCGCTCGTCGACGATCTGCGGAAGAAGATCGACGCGGCGCGCGCCGGCGGCGGCGAGAAGTATTTGCGGCGCCACAAAGAGCAGGGAAAGCTTCCCGTTCGCGAGCGGATCGACGAGCTCCTCGATCCCGGCACGCCGTTTCTCGAGCTGTCGCCCCTGGCGGCCGGCGGGATGTACGACGACGAGGCGCCTGCCGCCGGGATCGTCACCGGAATCGGGCGCATCCACAGGCGCGAATGCTTGATCATCGCCAATGACGCCACCGTCAAGGGCGGCACGTACCTGCCGATGACGGTGAAGAAACATCTGCGGGCGCAGGAGATCGCTCTGCAGAACCGTCTGCCCTGCATTTACCTCGTCGATTCCGGCGGCGCGTTCCTTCCGCTGCAGGCGGAGGTTTTCCCCGACCGCGAGCATTTCGGGCGGATTTTCTACAACCAGGCCGTGATGTCGGCGCGCGAGATTCCGCAGATCTCCGCGGTCATGGGCTCGTGCACCGCGGGCGGCGCCTACGTTCCCGCAATGTCGGACGAGGCGGTGATCGTCAAGGGGACCGGCACGATCTTTCTCGGCGGCCCGCCGCTCGTCCGGGCGGCAACGGGGGAGGAAGTGACGGCGGAGGAGCTGGGCGGAGCGGACGTGCACACGCGGATCAGCGGCGTGGCCGATCACTTTGCCGAGGACGACCACGACGCGCTGGCGATTCTGCGGAACATCGTGGAGAACCTGAAGCGCGACAAGCGCGAGCCGGACACGCGCGTCGAGCCGGAGGAGCCTCTGTTCGATCCGAAGGAGATCTACGGCATCATCCCGCGGGACGTGCGGCGGCCGTACGACGTGCGCGAGATCATCGCCCGGATCGCCGACGGCTCGCGATTTCAGGAATACAAGGAACGCTACGGGACCACGATCGTCACCGGATTCGCGCGGATCTGGGGATATCCAGTCGGAATTCTGGCAAGCAACGGCGTGCTGTTCTCCGAGTCCGCGCTCAAATCAACACAATTTATTGAGATTGCTAATCAGCGTAGAATACCACTGATATTTTTGCAGAACATCACCGGATTCATGGTCGGAAAACAGTACGAGCGGGGTGGGATTGCGAAGGACGGAGCGAAGATGGTGCACGCCGTGGCCAACGCCACGGTGCCGAAGTTCACGGTGATCATCGGCGGCTCGTTCGGCGCGGGGAACTATGGGATGTGCGGCCGGGCGTATTCGCCGCGATTTCTCTGGATGTGGCCGAACGCGAGGATCAGCGTCATGGGAGGAGAGCAGGCGGCCGGCGTGCTGACCACGGTCAAGCGCGATCAGCTCGCACGCGCGGGAAAGAAACTGTCCGCCGAGGAGGAACGCGCCATCGCCGACCCGGTGCTCCAGAAATACGAGGCGGAGGGGAATCCGTATTACAGCACCGCGCGATTGTGGGACGATGGCATCATTGATCCGGCGGAGACGAGGACGTTTCTCGGGTTGGGGCTGTCCATCAGTTATAACGCGCCGATCGAGAGGCCGCGGTTTGGAGTGTTCAGAATGTAGTTGTCAGGTTGTCGGCTGTGACCACCTGACAACCCGACAACTCGACCACCATGCCTGACATCCACTGGTTCATCTTCGACCTTGGCAACACCGTCATCAAACTCGCATACGAGCGGGTGCTGGAGAACATCTGCAAACGCTCGGCGATCGATCGCGATGCGATGGTCGATTTATTCGAGTCCCCGGGCGCCTACCGCGATCTGGAGCGCGGTGCCGTCTCCTTCTCCGAGTTCTACGATTTTCTCTGCGATAAGGCGGGATATCGCGGCTCCCAGCGCGACCTGCTCGAGACCTGGTCGGATTTTTTCGACGGCCCCATGCCGGGCATGGAGGATCTGCTCGAACGTCTGCGTCAGAAATACCGTATCGCGTTCCTCTCGAACTCGAATGAGGTGCATGCGGAGCTGGTTCCGCGAAAGTTTGCCACCCTTTTCGGGAAGGACGATCGCTTCATCTTTTCGCATCGTTTCCACACCGCAAAACCCGACCCGGTGATGTTCCGCCGCGCTCTGGAAGTCATCGGCGCGCTCGGCTCGCAGGCCGCGTTCGTGGACGACATGCTGGAGAACGTCCTCGCGGCGCACGCGCTCGGCATGACCGCATTCCAGTTTCGCGACACCTTCACGCTCGAGCGCGATCTCCGCGCGGCCGGATTGCTGGAAATCGAGTAAGGACGTAAGGACGTAAGGACGTTGGGACGTTGTCGCGTCCTGTCATCCCGAGTCCCGCGGAGCGGGACGAGGGATCCCCTTCGAATCGCAGGGGATTGCAAGCCGTAAAAGCGGCGCGGAATGGAAAATGGGCCCCCCGGCCCACGATGACAACAGGTTAAGA
>VFSW01015651.1_pt1 | contig 10404 bp, 10 predicted proteins | sample 5358111 | NCBI WGS metagenome assembly VFSW01 (sample SAMN11554181, study PRJNA540505) | mine drainage metagenome | isolation source: sediment from site ElyBrook_90M | place: USA: Ely Copper Mine, Vershire, VT | collected 2017
CTCAAGGTTGAGGTGAAAAACTGGCGCTGGGCGGGGGTGCCGTTTTATTTGCGCTCAGGCAAGCGGATGCCTGAGAAAGTATCAGAAATCGTGATCCAGTTTAAACCGGTGCCGTATTGGATTTTCCCGACCGGCTCGGATCAGGCCCAGCCTAATCGGTTGGTGATCCGGGTGCAGCCGAATGAACATATCCGCCTGCATCTATGGACCAAGGAGCCCGGCCCTGGTGGCTTACGGCTGCGCAACGCGCCGCTCAATCTCAGCTTTGCCGAAACCTTCAAGGAGCATTTACCCGACGCCTATGAGCGGTTGCTGATGGATGTGGTGCGCGGCAACGCCACCTTATTTATGCGCCGCGATGAGGTGGAAGCCGCCTGGCAATGGACCGAGACGATCATCGATGCGTGGAAAAATGCCGGGGATCGGCCACGTTTATACACGGCCGGCACCTGGGGCCCGACGGAAGCGATTGCGATGATTGTGCGGGATAATCGCAGTTGGTTCGATGAACAGGCAGGCGAGCCGATCCAATCTTGATTTTTGCTTTGCACCCCCAGCCAGGAGGCTCATCATGGTGCTTGACCCCATTGCCCGGGTGACCGACCGGGTCCGCAGCCGCAGCGCGGATAGCCGTCGCACCTATCTCACCCGGATCGAAGCGCTGATCGCGCGCGGTGTGCATCGCGATGCGGTGGGCTGCGCCAATCTGGCCCATGCGATCGCCGGATGTGCCAAAGCGGATCAGGATGATTTGAAACGCGGCGATAAGCGCAATATCGCGATTGTCACCTCGTATAATGACATGCTCTCGGCCCATCAGCCATTCGAGGCCTATCCGGCGCTGATCAAGGCCGCGATTCGGGCGGCGGGCGGTGTTGCGCAAGTGGCGGGCGGCGTGCCGGCCATGTGCGATGGCGTGACCCAGGGCCGCGAAGGCATGGAACTCTCGTTGTTCTCGCGCGATGTGATTGCGATGGCGACCGCGATTGCCCTGTCGCATGATGTGTTTGATGGCGCATTGCTGCTTGGCGTGTGCGATAAAATCGTCCCCGGCCTGCTGATCGCGGCGCTGAGCTTTGGCCATTTGCCGACCATTTTCATCCCGGCGGGCCCGATGCCGTCCGGCATCTCAAACGGCGAAAAATCCCGCATTCGCCAGCTTTATGCAACCGGCGAGGCGAGCCGCGCCGAATTACTGGAGGCGGAAACGGCCGCCTATCACGCGCCTGGAACCTGCACGTTTTATGGCACCGCGAACTCCAACCAAATGCTTATGGAAATCATGGGGTTGCATTTGCCGGGGGCCTCCTTCGTGAACCCGAACACGGCGCTGCGCACCGCCCTCACCCAAGCAGCCGCAGAACGCATCCTCACCATCACCGCGCGTGGCAATGAATTCAGCCCCATCGGCGTGATGATCGATGAACGCTCGATTGTGAATGGCATGATCGGGCTCCTCGCGACGGGCGGCTCGACCAATCATACGATCCATCTGATCGCCATGGCGCGCGCCGCCGGTATCCAGATCACGTGGCAGGATTTCGCCGATTTATCCGAGTGTATCCCCTCGCTCACCCGCATCTATCCCAACGGCGCGGCCGATGTGAACCAGTTTCAAGCAGCCGGCGGCATGGCGGTGCTGATGGCCACCTTGCTCGATCATCACATGCTGCATGGCGACGCGCGCACCGTTTGGAGCGAGGCAGGGCTTGCCGCGTATCGCAGCCAGCCGGTGCTGGTTGATCAGGCGCTGCGCTGGGTGCCAGCACCCGCCCGCAGTGGTGATATTGCCATTCTGCGCAGCGCGGATGCGCCGTTCAGCGCCGATGGCGGGTTGAAAATCATGCGCGGTATGCTGGGCGAGGCGGTGGCGAAAATATCGGCGGTCAAGGCGGAGCATCGCGTTGTTGAAGCGCCAGCGCGGGTGTTTCGCAACCAGGAAGCGATGCAGGCTGCGTTCAAGGCTGGCGAATTGCATCGCGATGTGGTGGTGGTGGTTACCCATCAGGGGCCGCAGGCCAATGGCATGCCGGAACTCCACAAGCTCACCCCGCCGCTCAGCGTGCTGCAAGATCTTGGCTATCGGGTCGCACTGGTCACCGATGGTCGGATGTCCGGCGCGTCTGGCAAAATTCCCGCAGCGATCCATGTGACACCAGAGGCGAGCATGGGCGGCCCGATTGCCCGGCTGCGCGATGGCGATATGATTCGCGTCGATTGCACCACGGGCACGCTGACGGCGTTGGTTGATCACGCGGAATTTTTGGCCCGGGCGCTGCCGGAGATTGACCTGTCCGCGCACCATGCCGGGCTTGGCCGTGAACTGTTCAGTAACTTCCGCCATGCCGTCAACGGGGCGGATCTGGGCGCGAGTGTGTTCGCATGACCCAACAAGGACGCCTCGTTGAGTATCTCGCGATTGCGCCCGTGGTGCCGGTATTGATGATTGATGATGCGGCGCACGCCATCCCGCTGGCCGAGGCGCTGCTCGCGGGCGGGATTGGCATTGTCGAAGTGACCTTGCGCACCGAGGCCGCCTTGCCCGCCATCGCCGCGATGATCCGCGCGGTTCCTGGCATGGTGGTGGGTGCGGGCACCATTCTCACACCAACGCAGTATGAGCAGGCCAGTGCGGCCGGTGCGCAATTCATCGTGGCCCCTGGCGCCACCGTGCCGCTGATCGCTGCTGCGCGGCAGGGCAAAATTCCGTTTCTGCCTGGCGCGGCTACGCCGAGCGAGGTATTGGCGCTCCGTGATGCGGGTTATTTGCACCAGAAATTCTTTCCCGCTGAGCCGGCGGGGGGTATTCCCATGCTCAAAGCGCTGGCGGCGCCAATTCCGGATGTGCGATTCTGCCCGACTGGCGGCATTACCCTGACCAATGCACCTGATTATCTGGCCTTGGGTAATATCGCCTGCGTCGGCGGCTCATGGCTCACGCCCGCCGCGCTGATGCATGCGCAAAATTGGTCGCGGATCAGCGACCTCGCCGCCGAAGCGTCCCGTTTGCGGCTTGGTTAGTCGTCGCGCTGTATGCGCACGTTGATTAGTCGTCGCGCTGTATGCGCACGTTGATTAGTCATCGCGCTGTATGCGCACGTTGATTAGTCGTCGCGCTGTATGCGCTCCTGGCGCTCATGGCGTTCTTGGGCTTCGATGGACAGGGTGGCGATGGGTCGCGCCATTAATCGGCGCAGGCCAATCGGCTCACCGGTTTCTTCGCAATATCCATATTGCCCGGAATCCAGCCGCCCTAAGGCCTGATCGATTTTACCAATCAGCTTGCGGGCCCGATCACGCGTGCGCAATTCCAGCGCCCGATCGGTCTCCACGCTGGCACGATCAGTAATATCGGCCTCGTGAATTCCGCCCTCTGACAGGCTAGCCAGGGTGCCGTTTGCTTCCATCAGCAAATCGCTCCGCCAACGCAGCAGGCGTTGCCGAAAGAACTCGATTTGCATCGGATTCATATAGTCTTCGTCATCACTCGGCATATAGTCAGGTGCTAAAGTAATCAACATGAACGACATTCCTCCGACCTGCGCAGCACGGGGTTACATGCCGTCGCCATCTGAGGCGGCTTATAGCGATGCCCACCTGATCAGCCAAGCCACCCGCGACGCTCTTCATCATCCGGTCATGATTTTTCCAATATAGCTTTATGCACGCAGCGGCGCCGGGCCAATTCCACCTGCGCGCGCAGCCTGATTTGCGCGAGAATGGGCGCCAAAGCCGGGTCAGCGGGCGCACTCATCCCCGCCACAGCTTGGTCGAGCGCACTCAACCGCGCCCCGAGGCCGCCGCCCACCTCATCCAGCAGACCCAGCTGGATCGACTCCAAAGCGGTCAACACCTGTTCGCCGCCCTGCCGTGCCAAGCGATCACGCCGCGCCGGGGAGGCATCATCCTGCAACGCCAGCAAGCCGGCCAACGCTAACGGCGCGACATCCTGTGCCGCAGCACCGGCAATTTTCGCCATTTGAAAACCACCGATCGCGCGCGGCCCACGCACCAAGATTGCGCGAACCCGCTCCGCCGCACGCACCCCAACGATATTACTCATGGCCGGTCACCCATAAAAATTTCCCGTTATCGCAATCATGAGGCCATTTTATCGGTAAATTGTTAACTTTTCCCTGCCATAAACCGGCTCATGCGAATAATCGTTTTATCCCGCTTGTGGCGATTGCCCTCTTTAGCCGCTCTGCTGGCCATGGTGTTGCTGTTGCTCGGGCTGATCACCAGCGTCGCGCACGCGCAGGTGCGGATCAAGGACATCACCGATATTCAAGGTATCCGCAACAACCAGCTCGTCGGATATGGGCTGGTCGTCGGGCTGAACGGCACCGGCGATTCGCTCAATAATTCCATCTTCACCAAGCAATCACTGATCGGCATGCTCGAACGCCTCGGCGTGAACACCCAAGACCAAGCCGCCTCGCTGCAAACCAAAGACGTCGCGGCCGTTATGGTGACCGCTAATCTGCCGGCGTTCACGCATAGCGGCGAGCAGATTGATGTCACCGTCTCTGCCCTTGGCGATGCAAAAAATCTCACCGGCGGCACTTTGTTGGTGACACCGCTGCTCGGCGCCGATGGCCAAGTATACGCGGTCGCCCAAGGCTCGCTTGTCACCGGCGCGATTGCCGCACAAGGGGCCAATGCCTCGTTTACCCAAGGCGTGCCAACGGTGGGGCGGATTACCAATGGTGCCATTGTCGAGCGCTCGGTGAATTTTAATCTTGCGGGCGAAACAGCGCCAAAACTTGAACTGCGCAACCCCGATTTCAACACCGCCGCGCGCATTGCGCGGGTGATCAATCATCAACTCGGCGGCGGTGTTGCCACCGTCGATGATCCGCGCACCATTACCCTCGCGCTCCCGAAAGGTGCGGTGGTGACCGACCTTACCGCCATCGAGGAGTTGCGGGTGAGACCGTCAACGCCAGCGACGGTGGTGGTTGATGAGTCCACCGGCACGATCGTGATGGGTGCCGATGTGCGCATTAGCACCGTGGCCATCGCGCAGGGCGATCTGACCGTGCGCGTCACCAATACCCCCGAGGTCAGTCAGCCCAACGCGTTTGGCGCTGGAAAAACGGTTGCCACCGCAAAAACCTCCATCTCGGTCAGTAAAGGCAAAGGGAAACGCATGGATATTCTCAAAGGGAGCGTTAGTCTACGCGAGTTGGTCGCGGGGCTCAATTCACTCGGCGTCGCGCCGCACGACATGATCGGCATTTTGCAAGCGATCAAGGCGGATGGCGCGTTGCAGGCCAAATTGGTGGTCGAATGATCAAGCCCGTTTCTGCATCCCTCAACCGGCTCCAAGCCCCGCCGCAAACGCCGCAAGCGATTCGCGCTGAGGCAAAAAAATTCGAATCAATGGCGATCGCGCAATTTCTCAAGCCGATGTTCCAAACAATCGGCCATGCCGAGGCACCCTTTGGGGCGGGTAAACAATTCCAGGCGTTTCAGCCCATTTTTTTGCAAGCGGTGGCGAGCGATATGGAGGCGCGTGGCGGCCTAGGCCTTGCACCGGCGATTGACGCCTCGCTCACCGAATCGGCCCATCCAACGATCCCAAAACCCTAGATAGAGGCTGCCTCAATGACCCATCCAACGCTGCAAACCCTCATTGCAACCACCACTACCCTTATCGCGTGCCTCAATCAGGAGACCGCCTCGGTCGCGCTGCAAAATTGGGCCGCGATGACCGACGCATTGGAGGCCAAGCGTGATGCTATTCATGGTTTCGAAGCGGCTTGGGCTGAAACGACTGGCGCCGCCGGGTTCGATCAAGCGCAAATTGCACGCACACTCCGCACGCTTTGGGATCAGCTTGACCGGGCGGTAACCCAGAATCGCGACGGGCTTGCCCGGGCAATCACGACGCAAGATGCCGTTATTGCCACCGTGCTGCATGCGCTTGATGAAGATTCCAGCTTAACCACATACGGCACCCCGCAAAATAAGCCGATCCGTCCTGTTGCCCTGACCACCCGCGCCTGAATTTTGCCTCCCGCGCTGGATTCATGGCATGTGAATGCGATGGATCTCACCCTACTGACCGAAGCGCCGTTCAGCGCCGTTTCTGGCGCGTCGTTTTATCATCGCCGCATGCTTGCCGAGTTTGAGCGTGCGGGAGACGAAATCGAGATCATCGCGTTGGATCAGCCAGCCTCACCCGGCCTTGTCGACAAAATTGCCTCCGGCGCGTCGATCCTGGTTGAGGGCAGTGCGCTGCGTTGGCTTGGCGAGAGTATTGCGCCCTTGCAAGCGCGTGGGGCGTGTGTGCTGATCCATCACCCCAGCGCACTCGAACCGGGCACCCCTGAGCCAGAACGCGCAGCGCTGAAGACGCTGGAACGCGACAGCCTGCCGGGTTTTCGTCGGGTGATTGCGGCGAGCGCGCCGATTGCCGAACGGCTGGCCCACGCGTTTTGCGTCAATCCCGACCGGATCAGCGTGATCACCCCCGGCACGGACAGGCAAGCGCGCCGCATGCTTGATCCCGCACGCCCCGATGCCAGCCGCTGCACGTTGCTGAGCCTTGGCACGTTTGCGCCCCGCAAAGGTCACGAAATTCTGCTCCAAGCCTTGGCCACGCTCTTTGATCTGGACTGGCGCCTGATCCTCGCGGGCGCCCTACGCGACCCGGCCTATCACGCGCGCATTCTTGCTTTGATCGATGCGCTTGGCCTCACCGATCGAGTATTGCTGCGTCCCGCCCTCGCCGGCGCAGAACTCGACGCGGCTTGGGCGCACGCCGATTTATTCGCGCTCGCCACCCGCTTTGAGGGCTATGGTATGGCGATTGCCGAAGCGCTCGCGCGCGGCCTGCCGGTTGCCATCACCGATGGCGGCGCTGCCGGGAGTTTGGTGCCTGCCACCTGCGGCATCATTGCGCCGGTCGATGATGTCGCCCAATATGGGAAGGCGTTGCGCCGTTTGGTGTTCAGCCCGTCCTTGCGCGCCGAACTGGGTGCACATGCTTATGCGCACGGTCAAACCCTACCCGATTGGCCCCATCAGGCGGCGCTCCTGCGCGCGGCGCTGATCTGATCAGCCGACATGTTATTGCGCGCTGAAGCCTGCCTCGCTAATTCTATGTGGAAATTCGGAGCGAAATCATGAGTTTTAAAGTTGCTGTGGTCGGCGCGACCGGTGCCGTGGGGCGCGAGATGCTGAAAACACTCGCTGAGCGGAATTTTCCGGTCAAAGAGGTCGTGGCCCTAGCCTCGCCGCGCTCGGCGGGCCAGCGGGTGAGCTTTGGCGAGGATCAGGTGCTCACCGTTAAAAATCTTGAAACCTATGATTTCACCGGTACCGATTTCGCCCTGTTCTCGCCCGGTGCCGCGATCTCGGCGATCCATGCGCCGCGCGCCGCCGCGGCGGGGTGCATCGTGATTGATAATACCAGCCAGTTTCGGATGGACCCGGATGTGCCGCTGGTGGTGCCTGAGGTTAATCCCGAGGCGCTGGATAAATTCGCCGCGCGTGCCAATTGGCGCCGGATCATCGCCAACCCGAATTGCTCGACCATCCAAATGGTGGTCGCCCTGAAACCGCTGCATGACCGCTTCACCGTCAAGCGGGTGGTGGTCTCGACTTATCAATCCGTCTCCGGTGCGGGCAAAGAGGGTATGGACGAGCTGGAACGCTCGACCAAAGCCACCTATGTCAATGACTACAATAAGCCAGAGATTTTCACCAAGCCCATCGCCTTTAACGTCATTCCCCATATCGATCATTTCATGGATGATGGTGCGACCAAGGAAGAATGGAAAATGGCGGTGGAAACCCGCAAAATCCTCGACCCCGATATCGCCGTCATCGCGACCTGCGTGCGCGTGCCGGTCTTTATCGGCCATGCCGAGGCTGTTTATGCCGAATTCGCGCACGCCGCCCCGCTCGATGCCGCACGCAGCGCCCTGCGCGCCGCGCCCGGCGTGATCGTGTTCGATGAGCGCGACGATGGCGGCTATATCACCCCGGCAGAATCCCAAGGCGAGGACGCGGTTTATGTCTCGCGGCTGCGCGTCGATCCGACGGTCGCGCATGGCCTCGCTTTCTGGTGCGTGGCGGATAATTTGCGCAAAGGTGCCGCGTTGAACGCCGTGCAAATCGCGGAAACACTGCTCGCGCGCGGCCTGTTGATCAAGCGCGCGGCGTAAGCGCGCCCGCGCCGACCGACCATACCGAAGCTGTATTCTGCCAAATGCCGGTCTCGGTCGCGGTGCAAAAAACCTGCATCCGCCCAGCCAGCACATGATCACGCAGGGCAGATTGGCGGGCATGGTCCAAATGCACAAACGGCTCATCGAGCAATAAAATCGGCGGCGCGCCGCGCCAATCGCGCACGAGTTCGGCGTGAAAGAGAATAATCGCCACCAGCATCGCCCGCTGCTCACCGGTCGAAGCCAGTGAAGCCGCTGCGCCATGCCAATCGGCGATCAACAGATCCGCTCGCTGCGGCGATAGCGGCGCACTGCCCGGCCCGCGCGTCGATGCCAGCCGCGCCCGCAGACGATCCTCCACCTCCACCGCCGGATGCGCGGCGAGCATGGCGCCGATTTCACAGGCCAAGTCCAGCCGGGCCGGTGGAAAGGCCGCAACTTCCGCGTGCGGCGCCATGACCGCATTCAGCCGGGCGATCAAATCCAGCCGGGATGCCGTCATGGCCACGGCATGGCGCGCCATGGAATCTTCCAAAATACCGCACCAGAGCGGATCGAACCGCCCCTGCTCGAGCAATCGGCTGCGATTGACCGCGGCGGCCTCGAATGCGGCCACCTCGCGGGCATGGCCGGGCTCCAAGGCCAAGGTGAGCCGATCCAAAAACCGGCGTCGCGCCGAAGCGCCCTCGGTAAACAGCCGGTCCATTTGCGGGGTCAGCCAAACCGCGCTGAATAACGACGCCGCTTCAGCGCCGGATACCGCTTGGCCGTCCATAAAAAATTTACGCCGTTCGCGCTCGGCACCGCCAACCGAACTGGTCAATTCAATTCGATCGTTCGGGCGATCCTGCGCATATAGCACGCCGCCGAGAGCAAATCCGCCACCTGCTTCTGGTGCGCGCCGAGCCAAATCGGCAAATTTTGCGCCGCGCAATCCGCGCCCCGGCGCGAGGAGCGAAATCGCTTCCAACAGATTGGTTTTGCCAGCGCCGTTCGGGCCCACCAGCACCGTGACCCGTGCCTCAATCGCCCAATCCAGCGCCGCATAGGAGCGAAAATCGACGAGCCGTAGCGCCGCCAGATTGGTCAATGCCGCATCAGACCCGCATGGGCATTAACACGAATACGGCGCTCAAATCACCAGCATCGCGCACCAAGGTTGGGGTTGCGCCATCGGCAAAGCAAAACTCCACATCGCCGGAAATCTGCTCCGCCACGTCGTTCAAATAGCGCGATTGGAAGCCGATTTCGATCGGCGTCGACTCATAATGCACCTGGCCCGATTCCAACTCCTCGGTCGCGGTGCCCTGCTCGGGGCTGGTGGCGGAGAGCACCAGCATATCGCGCCCAACCGATAATTTGATCGGCCGGTTGCGCTCGGTCGAGATTGCAGAAACGCGGGCGACGGCGGCGGTGAAATCTTTTTTATCGACGCGCATGATTTTATCGTTCCCGACCGGGATCACCCGGCTGTAATCGGGATAGGTGCCGTCGATCAGCTTGCTGGTCAGACGCATAGTGCCGAATTCGAACTGAATCCGCGTCTCAGACAGCGAAACGCCGATATCGCCACTGCTCTCTTCGAGCAATTTACGCACCTCATTGACGGTTTTGCGCGGAATAATCACCCCCGGCATGCCCATAGCACCTTCTGGCAGCGGCTCTTCAACCCGGGCGAGGCGGTGGCCGTCGGTCGCAACCGCACGCAGCACCGGCGTGCCGTCGGTTTCGGCGACATGCACATAAATGCCATTGAGGTAATAGCGGGTCTCCTCCGTCGAGATCGCGAATTTGGTGCGATCAATCAAGCCGCGCAGGGCTTGCGCGGGCACCGCGAAACGGTGGCTCAGCTTGCCCGCGTCGAGTTTGGGGAACTCATCGGTCGGCAACACCACCAAATTGGTGGCATAGCGCCCGGCCCGCAGCGCCAGCGGCGCATCTCCGCCCGGATGATCGAGCTCGATGGTCGCCCCCTCCTGCTGGCGGCGCACAATCTCATACAAGGTCGCGGCTGGGGCGGTGACCGCGCCATCGCGCGCTGTGGTCGCCGGAATTTCCTCGATCAGCGCAATTTCCAGATCGGTGGCGGCGATGGTCAGTCGCCCGTCGCGCACCGACAACAGCACGTTGGCCAGGATGGGAATTGTATTGCGGCGCTCAACGATGTTCTGCACATGGGCCAAAGCCTTGAGCAATGTCGCGCGGTCTGCCTTGAACTTCATGG
>VFSW01015652.1_pt1 | contig 10404 bp, 11 predicted proteins | sample 5358111 | NCBI WGS metagenome assembly VFSW01 (sample SAMN11554181, study PRJNA540505) | mine drainage metagenome | isolation source: sediment from site ElyBrook_90M | place: USA: Ely Copper Mine, Vershire, VT | collected 2017
CGACGTAACGCTCGAGGAATGCGTTCGATTGGCTCGCGCGATGACGCTGAAGAATGCCGCGGCAGGCTTGCCGCATGGCGGTGCCAAGTCGGTGATCGTCGGGGATCCGAAAATGCCAGCGGAGCGCAAAGAGACCGTCGTTCGCGCCTTCGCCCACGCAATCCGCGACGTTCGCGATTACATCATGGGTCCGGACATGGGCCTCGACGAGCGGGCTATGGCCTGGGTCCACGACGAGATCGAACGTTCGGTCGGGCGTCCGCGCGAAATCGGCGGCATTCCCCTCGATGAGATCGGTGCGACCGGCTTCGGTATCGCGATCGCCGCCGAAGTGGCCCAGGAGTTCTGTGACGTTAAACTTAACGGCGCACGCGTCGCTGTGCAGGGGTTTGGCGCGGTCGGCAAACATGCGGCGCGCTTCCTTGCCGCTCGTGGAGCGGTACTCGTCGCCGCCTCCGATTCCACCGGAACGATCGTAAATCCGAATGGACTAGATGTCCCCGCCCTCATCGCGTTCAAAGATACCGGCGCTAGCGTGACCGCATTTTCGAGCGGGCAGCGGATGCCTGGCGCGGCGATCGTCAGCGTCAACTGCGACATCTGGATTCCCGCGGCACGGCCGGATGTCATTACGATGGCGAACGTCGATTCACTTCGCGCCCGGCTGGTCCTGCAGGGCGCAAACATTCCGGCAACGGCCGCGGCCGAGCAGCGGCTACACGAACGCGGCATCCTGTGCTTACCGGACTTTATCGTCAATGCCGGTGGCGTCATTTGTGCGGCGGTCGAGTATCAACACGGCACCGAGTCAGCCGCGTTCACCGCAATCGAGGAAAAGCTTCGTGCGAACACGCGCGCGGTGCTGGAGGTGGCGCGCCGAAACAAAGTTACACCCCGACAGGCCGCACTCGATTTGGCGCGAGAACGGGTGCTCCGCGCGATGAGCAATCGACGATTTTGATCCCTTGTAGGTTGAGGACCGATTCCAATTCTACCGCGCCCATGCTTCGCTAAATCTCATGCGGTGCGGATGCATCCGTTTCGTTGACGTCGTCGAGCGTTTCGTCATCGCCGATAAACCAGTAAAGCCGGGCGACCGTAAACGTGCCACGCCCTTTTTAGCCGTGCCTGCGAGGAATCCTGGTTGCCGGTGAAGGTCGCAGAAAGAGGTGCTGCCGATCACGGTCCAGCGCACATCGTCGGCCAGCAGGTCCGCCCAGAACCCGCGGCCGTCGTCTTCGGGATTCCATGCGATGGGCGCCTCGCGCCGGAGCTTTGTGAAAACCTCATGTGGGATGCCATCGCGATAGAGAGCCGGATTCTTTAGATCGACGAACGTGGTTTCATCAATACGCTTCCTTCGACTTCGAGCACCCCGGAGTTTCAAGGATTACGAAGAGCTGCAACCGTCCGCTTATCGCGAGTTGCGACGAGTATAACCTTGATAGTAACGCAGCTCGAAGTGAAGCGGCACTTTCCATCCTGGCTTTGCCCAAAAGGGTATCGGGCGGCTGGTTTCGTCGCATTGGCGATAATGCTCCGTGCTGGTCAAGATGCGCAGGCTTGACGAATGGGCGCACGGGGAGCAGATCGGACAAGAGGATATGTTGATGGGTGAAATTCTCGCAGTTGGAATAACCCACTATCCCCCGCTTGCCGGGCGCGACGAATCGATGTCGTGGATTCTCAAGCGGATGCTTCAGAATCCGCATCTGCCGCAAGAATACCGACAGGCGCAGGGGTGGCCGGAAGCGATGCGCGAGGAATGGAGCGACGATGAAGGTTTCGCCGCCGCACGTGACCATCGGGCGCGTCTGGTGCAAGCGCTGCGCAAGACGCGGGAGAGGATCGACCAGTTCCGGCCAGACTTCATCGTTATATGGGGCGACGATCAGTACGAGAACTTCCGCGAGGACGTGGTTCCTCCTTATTGCATATACGCACACGAGTCGTTCGAATTCGGACCGCCGCCGAACAATGTTTGGGATGAGCCGCCCGAAAAGAAATTCCGCCAACCCGGCAACGTCGACGCAGCGAAATATCTGGCAAGTGGCCTGATTGAAGCGGGCTTTGACGCGGCGTACTCCTACAAACCGTTGCATCATCCGCTCGGTCACGCATTCGCGAACGCGCTGCTCTATCTGGACTACGATCGCAAGGGATTTGCCTATCCGATTATTCCGTTCGCGATCAATTGTTACGGCCGCAAGGTGATCGCACAGCGTGGCGGTTTGCCGATGTTCGAGAATCCGCCCTCGGCGACGCAACTCGATCCGCCGGCGCCGACGCCGCAACGTCTGTTTGATCTGGGGGCCGCAACCGCGCGTATCCTTACTGCCAGTCCGTGGCGTATCGCATTGCTGGCATCGTCGGGATGGTCGCACGCGTTTTTGACTGAAAAGAACCACTACCTATATCCGGACACACCCGCGGATCGGGTGCTGTTCGAGGCGTTGCGCGCCGGCAACTATGATGCTTGGCGAAACTATCCAGCGTCGTCAGTCGAAGCGAGCGGTCAGCAGGAGATCCTCAACTGGATGTGCCTGGCAGGCGCGCTCGCCGAACTCAATCGTAAGCCGAAGGATACGGAGTTCATCGATACGTGGATTTTCAATTCGTCGAAATGTTTCCTGTCGGCGCCGCCACGCTGAACGAATTTCGCAGAGAACCCTAATGAAGCTTAGCGGAAAAGTCGCCTTGGTCACTGGCACCAGCCCGAACATCGGCGGCGGTATTGCCGAGGCCCTTGCAGTCGAGGGCGCCGCTGTCGTGTGCGTCGACTCGCGGGCGGAGAACGCGGCCGATTGCGCGCGCTACATCAAAAGCACCAACGCCCACGCAGTCGCAGTCACCTGCGACGTAACCGATGAGAACCAGGTAACGGCCGCGGTAACAGCGGCGCGCGAAGCCTTTGGCGGAATTGATATCCTGGTGAACAGCGCCGCATTCTTTAACAAAAAGGGCGTCATCGACATGACGCTCGATGAATGGCAGCGTCAGCTCGCGGTCATACTCACCGGCGCTTTTTTGTTCACCAAGCACGTCGGCAGGTTGATGATCGAGCAGCAGCGTAAAGGCAACATCATCAACATCATCTCGACCGCGGGGCATCAGGGCGAGCCTGACAATATCGCCTACTGCACTGGCAAGAGTGGTCTTCTCAACTTTACCCGATCGGCCGCGATGGAACTGGTCGCTCACGGCATTCGAGTCAACAGCCTCACTCCGACTGCAACCGATCCCGCGGAATCGATCGAACGCGCGATTCGATGGGGTCGAGCGGTCCGTGCGAACACGGATCAACTCAAGCGTGCGTTCGAACCATTTCGCCAACGCGTGCCGATGCTCAAGCTGCCGAGTCCGAGCGACTATGGACGTGCGGCAGTTTTTCTAGCTTCGGATGACGCCGCGATGATTACGGGCATCGATCTCCGTGTTGATGCCGGCGCGATCGCGCAGTACTGGGCCTGGGATCCTGCACGCAAACGGGGTTGACTACCACTTCGCAGACGGACGACGAACTATGGAAAAATCGAACGAACCCTTCATCATCGATGACGAGGCGTCTGGTCTCTTCCGCGTAAACCGGCGGGTCTTCACCGACCCCGAATGCCTCGAGCAGGAACGGCGCCGGTTATTCGACCGGTGCTGGATTTACGCCGGTCATGAATCCGAGGTGCCGCACGCCGGCGATTTTCGTTCCCGGAACGTCGCTGGCCGTCCCCTGATTCTGGTTCGCGGCGACGATAGCGCGGTCCGTGTGCTGCTCAATACATGTACTCATCGCGGCGCTATGGTTTGCCGGCAAAAATCTGGCAACGCAAAGACCTTTCAATGCGCTTATCATGCATGGACCTATAACTCCCGTGGTCAACTCGTCGGCGTCCCGGGCGAGGATTCGTACAGTGCCGCCTTCAAGCGGGACGAAATGGGCTTGGCGGCGCCGGCGCAAGTTGCCAATTATCGCGGCTTTGTTTTCGTCTGCTTCGACCGTGACGCGGAAGGTCTTTATGATTATTTGGCCGGCGCGCGCGAGTATCTCGATCTGATCGCCGATCAATGCCAACTCGGAATGAAGATCGTCGCCGGTCAGCAGTCGTACAGTGCACGGGCGAACTGGAAATTGCTGGTCGAGAATAGCTACGACGGCTATCACGGGCTGCCGACGCATCAGCGCTATTTCACTTTCCTGGCGGACGCCGGAGTTCAGATGAAGGGCGGCAATATCGCGTCACAGCGACAGAGCGCGATCGATCTCGGCAATGGCCACGCTGTTCTGGAGTATGACAGCCCTTGGGGACGGCCGATTGCGCAATGGGCAGCGAATTTCGGCGAGCATCGCAAAGCGCCTTTCGAGGAGTTGCGACGCGGATTTGACGAGCGCTTTGGCGTGGAGCGAGCCCAGCGCATCTGCGAGACCAGCCGCAACCTCGGCATTTTTCCGAATCTCGTGATCAACGACATCATGGCGGTCACCGGTCGCCCTTTTTTCCCGGTCTCGCCCGATTACATGGAAGTGAACGCGTGGCCGCTGGCGCCAGTGGATGAGAGTGCGGAGGATTCCGCGCTCCGTCTCGATAACTTCCTCACCTTTCTCGGACCGGGTGGATTCGCCACGCCCGATGATGTCGAAATGCTCGAGTCCTGCCAGCGGGGCTTTGCCAATCGCGAAGTCGCCTGGTCCGATATCTCGCGCGGCATGAAGCGCGAACATCCTTCGATCACCGACGAATTACAGATGCGGGCATTTTGGCGACGATGGAATCAGTTGATGACCGAACCCCGAATTCGCCGTGCGCGAAAAGCGGCATGAACGCCGAACTGCCGAGCCGGCAAGAGGTCGAGGATTTCCTCTATCGCGAAGCTGCTTTGCTCGACGAATGGCGGCTCGAGGAGTGGCTCGAACTGCTCACCGAATACGCGATCTATCAGATTCCGCCCACCGATGTTCCCGAGGGCGACGCGCGCAACACGCTATTCATAATCGCTGACGACGCCCTGCGAATCCGCTCCCGCGTGAAACAGTTGCTCGGCAAGTCGGCGTGGGCCGAAAATCCTCATTCGCGTACTCGCAGGATGATAACCAACGTCCGGGTGTTGGGCGCCGAGGAAGAGAACATTCTCATCACCGCAAACTTTGCGGTGCATCGGATGCGCTACGAATCGGTCGATACCTATATCGGACGTTACAATTACAAACTCGTACGGCACGGAAACCAACTGCGAATTCGCGAGCGCAGAACGGTCCTGGACAACGAGGCCCTGCGTCCTCACGGAAAAATCAGCTTTATTCTGTAGGACCGATCACGCCCGATCGCATCGGAATTCATGACCGTCATCGACCTGCATAATCACCTTATCGCACCCGAGGTGATCGATTTCCTTGCGCGCGAAGGGCGCCATTACGCCACCCGGATCATCGAGCGCGATGGCCGCAGGTTTTTTCTGATTCAGGAAAGCGCGCTGAGGCCAATCGATGGCGCGATCTCAAACACCAGCGCCCGGATTGTTGACATGGATCGAGAAGGCATCACGACGCAGGCGGTCTCGTGCGTTCCCTTCCTGATGTATCCGGAGGTTGCGGCGGACTTGGGACTCGCGATCGCGCAGGTCAATAACGATTCGTTGGCGTCGCTTGCCGCACGCGACCGCGATCATTTCGTACCTCTCGCATCGGTACCGCTGCAAAATCCGGTGATCGCAGCAAAGGAGTTGGAGCGGGCGGCGAAGATTGGGCTGCGCGGGGTCGAGATTCCGCCTAAGGTCGGGGAACGCCAGCTTGACGAAGCCGACTTCGAGGTTTTCTGGGAGTCTGCGGAGGCGTTGCAGATGGCGGTATGCGTCCATCCGTTCGAGGCCGCACCGACCGGAGCACTCGCCCGCTATTTTCTCGGCAACCTCGTTGGCAATCTTTACGACACTGGACTGGCGGCCGCTTTGTTGATTTACGGCGGTGTGCTCGAACGGCACCCGAAGCTGCGGATCGTCCTCTATCATGCCGGTGGTGCGCTGCCCTCGTTAATTGGCCGCCTCGATATGGGCTACCGTCTGATTCCGGAGTGTCGCTCCGCGATCCCGCGTCCGCCATCAAGTTACGTCGCGCAATTCCATTTCGACATCATCGCGCACAATCGCGAACTGCGCGGCCATCTGGTCAAGACCTATGGTGCCAATCGGTTTGTGGTGGGCAGCGACTATCCGCTGCCGGCGGGCCTCGCTCATCCCGTAGAGGAAGTCCGCGCCCTCGGACTAAGTCCCGCTGACGAAGCTAAGATTTTGTCGCACAACGCGCGAGAGATTCTGCGGCTCGCCTGATTCGGTCTTTCTTTGCCGAAACGATCCTTCTCGGTCGATTCGATGAAGTCGGATGGATTTCAAGGAAATTTCGGAATCGACGGCAAGCCGCTCGCCCCTGATATTTGCGACATTACACTGCTAGTCGCGCTCCCGGCAGCACATGAACCAATCCGTTATCGTATTGGAAGCGCGGCAAGAGGCGCATTGGTCAGTGGTGCTCAGGGTTCAGTCGCTAAACCTCGGCCTCACATGTTCGGCGAAACGTTCGAGCTAACGCATCACGGTATGATGCGGTTCCCCGCCTTGCGCAGCTTCAAGGATCAGATAGGTCGCTCCATAGAACTCCTGCGCCCAGCGCATCCGCTCGATCGGCGTTTCGGGCGGCCCATTAGCAGTACGCGCATCGCATCGAGTTCTTCATAGGTTCGCGAGATGAAGCCGGATCCCTGTTTGTAGCGTTCGTAAGTGTAGTTGACCGTGCCCTGCGGCGTCTGCTCCCGGAGCAGGTCGTTGAGCCCGTCGTAGCTGCGCGGATGGTCCCGGCGATCGAGTCCACCGCGCTACCGTGCTGCCGAGCGTGTCGGCAATCAGGTTCACCGGTCAGTTGCCGTCGTTAGCGTAGATCGAGCTCGTGTCGTTGAACTTGCTCTGCGAATTAGGCATGGCATAGTACAGCAAATAAATCGGTGGTCTAGGGTTGAGCCCAGCGCGTCGGCGAGGAACGTCATCGTACCGCCCGCGTCCGTGCGCGTGAAATATTCGTCGATGCCGAGGCCGGTGAGCAGGTTGGCGGTGACGCCGCCGCTACCGTTATCAGTGCGGCGCCTCTTGCCCGAGCGGTGGCTAGACCCTCCTGTATCTGCGCGATTCCCTCTTCGTGGCGCTCCTGTTCGACCATCGCCCAGCCTCGCCGGATAGTCCGTCGAAGTAGTTGCGCAGCAGCTCGATCACCGGCAAATACGCGCTGGCTTTGCCGCGCGAGGCCGAATAGGCCTCGAGGATTTCTAACACAGCAGTTGACGCCAGGCCGCCCGCTGGGGAAATCATCACGGAGACGGCCAAGCTACGCCTCACCGAGATTTCGGCCCGATCTCGCTCAACTTCGTCTGGTTGCGTGCGGAGTAGCGCGAGAGCGAAAGTGAGTTGCACGCCGGCTTTTGCATAGACCGCTAGAGACATTGCCTGCTGCACAGCTAGGAAAGCTCTGCACAGGCCTCGCGCGCGCACACGCCATGTTCGCGCAGGCAGCGGAGCTTTAGCCGTGGCGAATATTTACAAAATATTTACATCCGGTCAGGTTTTACGCTGCACAATCCGGAAAAACGCAGTAAAATCGGGGCACGGAGGAGGAAAAGGCCCGGTGGCCTTACCGGTCTTCAAAACCGGCCTGGCGGCTAATACTGTCGCCGGAGGGTTCGACTCCCTCCCTTCTCCGCCACTAAGTAGCTGATTTCATTACAGTTTTGTGGTGCTTCTTGCTCGCGTACTTCGGACGTACTAGAGTCGGTGAATGCTCACCGTCTATCGTCGCCATTTATCGAAGTGCGGTAGGAAAAAGCGCGTTGCCGGATGCTCATGTCCTGTCTGGGTACAGGGGATTTTGCGGGGCGAAAGTGTCCGTAAATCCCTTAAAACTCGGAACTGGGAAGATGCGCAAATTCTCGTGAGGTCGTGGGAATCGCGGCAACTCGTGAGCATGACCGTGCGGGATGCGTTCGAGCGATACCTGGCGGATTGCGGGGCGCGTGGACTGCGGCTTGAGACGATGCGGAAGTATCGGCTCTTGGAACGCGAGATGGTGGAGAAATTCGGCAATTGTCCCGTGGGTGATGTGGGAATTGATGCCCTCTCGAAATATCGGGAGACATGGAAATTGTCGGCTGTTACCTCGCGTAAAAAGGTGGAACGGCTCCGCGCGTTTTTCAGATTCTGCATGGAAAGGAAGTGGTGCGAAGATAATCCGGCTGCCGCTTTGAAGCATTCGAAGCATGTGCAAAAGCCGACATTGCCGGTTTCGGATGAGGATTTTGAGAAATTGATTGCTGCATGCGAAGGAAGAGAACGGGTCAAGGCGTTTCTCTTGATGCTCCGGTACTCCGGCCTGCGGATTCAGGACTGCGTTCGGTTACAGAGATCGGCAATTAAAGACGGAAAATTGTTTCTCTATTCCTCGAAAACTTCCGTGCCAGTCTGGATGCCGTTGCCGGATTTCGTGATTTCAGAAGTGATGAAATGGGAGGGGGAGTATTTCTTTTGGACCGGCATCGGCTCAATTCGGACGGCGGTAGGCAACTGGCAAAGGGCTTTAGAACGGGTGGGAAAAGCTGCCGGAGTGAAATTTAGCGCCCACAAATTGCGGGACAGTTTTGCAGTTTCGTTGCTGGAAAATAAAGTCAGCCTAGAAAATGTGGCAACTCTTTTAGGGAACTCTCCAGCGATCTGTTTCAAACATTACGCTCCCTGGGTGAAATCTCGGCAGGATGCGTTAGCGGCAGATATTGAGCGGGCGTGGAAGTTATCCCGCTCGGCATAATTCCGTTATGTAGCCCTGGTCTTACTTCGCCTTAAACGGCGGGGTGAATCCGAGAGTTGTCAGGTCGAAGGTGCTAGCCGTTCCCACGGAAAGAGTTGTGGGGTTTGTCGGATCGAGAGAGCTGCACCCATTAAGAGCAGCATCGGCTGGTGTCGTTCCGTTTCCCAAGGAATTTACTATAGTGCTGGTAATGGGTTCCTCCGCAAAGTACATGATATTATTGTTAATATTGATATTGGAGTCATACAAGTCACAAGTCATCCGAATTTTCCTGCACGAGAGCCGTTCCGCTGCAATCGAGACTCGTCCAGTAGTAGGTGCCGATAGAGTTCGCAAATCCATTTTTGTTGACAGGTAGGTGAAAAAGTTCGCCGTTAAATCCGACCAATACTGACACTGTATCTTTTCTCGGATTTAACGTCCCTACGATGCGACCCTTAGCGTCGACAACCTTGGTCGCAGTGAACGTCTTTATCCCGGCGTTTGCGGCCAATGGAATGAGAGCAGCAGTCGTCAAAATCGTAAGCATCTTCTTGTTGAACATTGTTTTGAATCTCCCCTCTCGTGTGATTAGGCCGGGTTAATTCCCGGACTGGCAACCGCGTTCGTGTTGGCGGACACTATCCCAATTCGGGATTTTAGTAAAGCGAAGATAGCCTGCCATCCAAGTTGGCAGAGGCAGGACAATGAAGAGCCTCCATTCGGAGGCTTACCGGCGTTTCTTGGAGCTGCTCAAGCGCGCACGGCGCGAAGCAGGACTGACGCAGGTTGACGTGGCTCAACGCCTCGGCCGGCCACAGTCCTACGTATCCAAGTGCGAGTCGGGCGAGCGGCGGGTGGATGTGATCGAGCTTGCTGAATTCGCCAGGCTTTATCGGAAGCGCCTAGATTTTTTCGTGCGAGTAAATAGGCCGTCTGGCGCTGAGAAGTGATGGCGTTGCTCTAAAATAATTTTCGCCGTTTAATTCTTAATAACCTCTCTCTTCTTTAGTTCTGGTAAAGAGAGGGTCCAAATTCAGAAGAATGCTCTGCCGATTTTTTTCTTATCTCAGAGAAAGAATGCAACGCTCTTGACGGTTTAAGCAGGTTCCCGCGCCATTTCGATTTTACGTTTTGGGCGCGATTTTCTGCGAGGGCGAAGAACGAGCTTATCTCCGGTCTTCCGTTTCTGAAATTCCCTGGAAGCTGGACAGGTAGGTTGGCGCGTTTACTCTAGAGTGCACGATATACGCGCGGATGACCTATGCTTTACTCGTCCCATCACGGGATGTATCCGTATTAGCCGTATAACGGACTACCTGCTTGATGTTTGATTAGAACACCTCCAGCTTTCAAAGAACTTCATACGGTCAGCGGCAGGGCTCGAAAGAAGTCCCATTCCTCCGCGTCTCCACGCCATCCTTTCCGTGACAAAAAGATTGTGTAAAGAAAAACCCTTTGGCGTCGCCCCCAGCCATCTGAGGGAGAACCCAAAAGGTTCGTTCTCGAAGCGACGCCCATCTTTCGAGGATTCAGTTTTTGGTTAATTTAAATAATACAAAATTCATGATTGGTGGGGTGTGGAAAACTATCAA
>VFSW01015653.1_pt1 | contig 10404 bp, 7 predicted proteins | sample 5358111 | NCBI WGS metagenome assembly VFSW01 (sample SAMN11554181, study PRJNA540505) | mine drainage metagenome | isolation source: sediment from site ElyBrook_90M | place: USA: Ely Copper Mine, Vershire, VT | collected 2017
GTATTGTTGTCTCCCTATCTGCCGATGCTGTTCATGGGCGAGGAATATGGTGAAGGAACGCCTTTCTATTTCTTTTCCGACTACCGACAGCCGCAGACGGCACAGGAATTGCAGGACGAACGAAAAAGACAATTCGAGGGCTTTGGCTGGACCACGGAACCTCCGGATCCGCAACAGCAGGCCACCTTCCTTGATTGCATCCTCAAGTGGGGCCTCCGCAGGGACGGCGTTCACCGCCAATTGCTGGAATGGCACCGGCGGCTGATTTCGCTGCGAAAAACTCACCCTTTGCTGGCCGGGCAGTGCGGCGATATGAAGGCCTATCCTTCCGTGCAGCATATCAGGGCGGACCTGCTGGGTACGACGGGGCTCGCCATTGTCCGCAACGCCGGAGATCCAGGACATCGGTTGCTCATCCTCCTCAATTTTTCCTCGGCCCCGCTGACAGCCATCATTTCCTGCGGCGACGATCACGCCGTATGGACCCGTCTCCTGGCTTCCACTGTCGGGGCCTGGGCCGGAGAAAAAGGCGACTGCCCCCCACCACCTCACACGATCTCCGCCGGTCAACCAGTGCAACTACCCCCTTGCAGCGCCTCCGTCTATGAATGGAAAGATCCGTCCCCTAACGCTTAACCGGATTACCTCCTAACGCTTCCCCTAGCTGAACGGCGATATGAGCAGGACAATGCTCCGGTCCTGCACCTTATATATTCCATCAGGCGCATACTCTTTGCCGTTCCTATCGTCCGGATAGGCGGTATCCCAGACTTTTTTCCAGGTCTTTCCATATTTTGACACCGGTAAGCGGAAATCCAGCGGCGCCCCATGGCCATTGAAAAGAATGTAAAAACTGTCGTCCACGACGGGCCGTCCTTCCTGATCGACCGTATTCAGTCCGCCGCCGAATAGAAAGATACCAAGCGATTTCGCGTAGCCCGTCTTCCAGTCTTCTTCGGTCATTTCACTGCCATCAGGCAGGAACCAGCCGATATCCGCCAGCCCCCTCGCCCTTACCGACCGGCCCTGGAACCATCGTTTGCGGGCAAAGACAGGGTGGCTCTTCCTGAATTGAATGAGCTGCGTGACGAATTCCATCAGTTCATTGTCCTGCGTATTCCAGTCTATCCAGGAAATCTCATTGTCCTGGCAATAGGCATTGTTATTCCCGAACTGTGAATTGCCGCCCTCATCTCCTGCCAGCAGCATGGGTACCCCCTGGGACAGCATCAGCGTTACCAGGAAATTCCTCTTCTGACGGTTTCGAAGGGCAATGACCTCCTTGTCTTCCGTAGGTCCTTCCACACCACAGTTCCACGAGCGGTTGTCCTGAGCTCCATCCTTGCCGCCTTCTTTATTCGCCCCGTTGTGCCGGTCATTATAGGACACCAGGTCCAGCAAGGTAAAACCGTCATGTGCGGTGATGAAATTAATGCTGGCCGTCGGATTGCGGTTGTCATTCTTATACAGGTCCGGACTGCCCGTGAATCGTTCGGCGAACTCTGCCAGCATGCTGTCCGCTCCCCGCCAGTAGTCACGCATGCAATCCCGGTATTTCCCGTTCCATTCCGCCCAACCCGGAGGGAACTGGCCTACCTGGTAGCCACCTTCTCCCACATCCCAGGGTTCTGCGATCAGCTTGACCTGCGAAATGACAGGGTCCTGGTAAATAATGTTGAAGAAAGCGCCGAGCCGGTTGACATCATGCAGCTCACGCGCCAAAGCCGCCGCCAGATCGAATCTAAAACCATCGACGTGCATGTCCAGCACCCAATACCTGAGACTATCCATGATCATCATCAGCACATTGGGCAGCCGCGCATTCATGGTATTGCCCGTACCGGTATAATCGAAGTAAAAACGTTTGTCGTCCGCCAGCCGGTAGTATTCGCTGTTATCTATCCCTTTGTATGCAAAGGTTGGCCCCAACTGGTTGCCTTCCGCAGTATGATTGTATACCACATCCAGAATGACCTCGATGCCTGCCTTATGCAGTTCCTTGACCATCGTCTTGAATTCATTTACCTGCCCGCCGACTTCCTGACCACTGTAAAATCGGATGCCCGGTGCAAAAAAGCCGATCGTGTTATAGCCCCAGTAATTGGTCAGCCCTTCCTCTACCAGATGTCGCTCAGGAATGCTCTGGTGCACCGGCATCAGCTCGATAGCGGTAATACCCAGTTTTCTGAGGTAGCTGATGACCAAAGGGTGGGCGAGCGCCGCGTAAGTCCCCCTGATCTCATCCGGGATGCCGGGAAAATTCTTCGTCAGTCCTTTGACATGGGCCTCATAAATGATCGTATTGTGATAGGCTACCCTCGGCGGCTTGTCCCCTTCCCAGTCGAAGTGATCACTGCTGACGGCGGATTTAGGCGCCATCGCCGCATTATCCCGCCCGTCCAAGGTCAGGTCATCCTTCCCGATTTCATAGCCGAACAGCGCATCATCCCATTCCAGGTTACCGCAGATGGCCTTCGAATAAGGATCCAGCAATACTTTGGCGGAATTGAAACGATGCCCATTAGCCGGATCATAAGGACCATAGACCCTATAGCCATAGAGTTGTCCCGGTTTCACATCGGATAGGTAGGCATGCCAGATATCATGGGTCCGCTCGGTAAATTTGATCCGATCAGTTTCGTTTTCGCCCGTGGGCTTGTTGAACAGGCAAAGCTCGACGCCTTCGGCATTATGAGAATATAGCGCAAAATTGACGCCCCTGCCATCCCAGTACGAACCCAGCGGATAAGGATCACCCGGATAAATAGTCATACAGTTTCAGCAATTTATGTTGGATTTTTCTACAGTTCGAATAATAATTGTTCGATATGATCTTTTTCAGGGATACGCCGGACAAAATTGTCGTACCCTTCTTCATTTTCATGGCTGCTATAAGCGCCATAGGCGTCCCGGCTATAACCGATGAGACCGTCCTTCGTCCGCAGGACATACAGTATCTCCGTATCCGACGGGTTACCGGCGCCCTCGAACCGGTAAGTCTTTAAAATTTCCATTTGCTCGGGCTGGTAATATTTACCCTTCCCCGGGGTGAATCCGTCCGGGGTCCAGCGAAATTCAAGATCCGCTCCCTTCGATCGTAAGCTCTCTAATACCTCCGATGCCATATTCATTGTATTGCTATCCATAGAGATTTTTCAATCAATCATTCAAATAACATGCCCGGCGCGACTAACGGGATAGCAGGGGATAAGATTCCACAATGATGATAACGATACAATAAATACTTATGAAATGAATATTGTATACCATTCCTGGCCTTTCGTGGAAATATCATCCATTACCTTGGCAACGCACTTTAACGTTCTGTTTGATTTGAATGGCATAATTTTTTCGGCATCCCCGAAGAAGCGCTTCACTAAAGGTTTTAATCAATCACTAAAAAAATTATGGTATGACTACAAGAAATTCAGGCAGACGTGGCTTCGCGTTAATGGAGCCGGAGGAACGCCGAAGAATCGCTCAACGCGGCGGTCAGGCTTCGCAAGGCAGAGGGCACGAAGAAGGATATGATGAAAATGAATATGATGACGAAGAAGAGGAAGGCGACTACGACCAGCCTTCTTCCCGTTATCAGGAATATGAAGAAGGCTACGACGAGAACGATGACTACGATTATGAAGAAGATGAAGACGACGACGACGATTATGAGCAACCTTATTCCCGGTATGAGAACGAAGAAGATGACGACTACGGCCGCGGACGCCGCTATGAAAACGACGACAATGATCGCCGTTACAGCCAGTCACGGGGTCGGGGTCAGCAGAGCAATGGGCGCGGACAATATGAAACCCGGGGCGACAACCGCGGCGGAGGCGGTTCCCGCTTTAGCCAGGGCCAACGCAGACGCTCCTCATCCGGCAGGGGCTCCGCTTCAATGGACCGTGACCATGTCGGGCGCATCGCCGGCGAAGGCGGCCGGGCATCCCATGAAAGCAGGGGTAGGAACGGCCATGACGAAAGCGGCCGCGGTCGCTCGGGCAGCGGATCCTCCGATAACCGTCGCTCTTCCTCTTCCCCAGGTCGTGGGCGTTCATCCAACAGCACTAACATTTCCGGTCGCAGCAGGTCGGGTTCATCTTCCCGGAATCATTCTGGTACTTCCCGGAACGGTAACTCGGGCCAACAACGCGGCGCCAGCGGACAGTTCACCAGCCGGAGCGGCCGTTCGGGTTATGGCAGCCGGTCCAATTCCGGTAGCAACCATCGCGGCAACCGCTAATCACTCCTGACGACCTTCCATGTTAACAAACAAATAGGGTTGTCACCGGCCCTATTTGTTCGTTCTTAACTTATTCAGCTATTAAAAATTAAGTATGAAACAATCATCAACAACCGCTCGGACCCGGGGAAGAAAACCCAACAATATTGCCGCTGCCCGGCATCGGACTGGCGCCAGGCAGCCGGATGCCGGCGAAAGCAACAGTCCTCGCGGTAATGCCGGTTCGGCATCGGGCACCAGCAGAACGAACAGCCATTCTTCCACCGGCCAAAATGCCGCCAATGGCGTAGCAAACGAACACTCTCATTCTTTTAAAGGAGAGTCGCACCTTGAGAAATTCTTTCTGGCCCAGCTGAAAGATATTTACTACGCCGAAAAAAAAATCATCCAGTCACTGCCCAAAATGCAGGAGGCAACTACGACCGAACAATTGAAAGATGCCTTTGAAGACCATCTGCACCAAACCGAACGTCACGTCAAACGACTGGAAAAAGTGTTCCAGTCCATCTGCCTTAAGGCAGAAGGCGAAAAATGCGAAGCCATTGAAGGGATCGCCCGGGAAGTCGACAACATCATCCAGGAAACGGAGGAAGGCACCCTCACCCGCGACGCCGCGCTGATTATTGCGGCCCAGAAAGTCGAACATTATGAAATCGCCACTTACGGCGGCCTTGTACAACTCGCTATCACCATGCAGTTGCACCAGGAAGCCGACCTGCTGGATAAGACCCTGGTAGAGGAAGAAGATACAGACGCCCTGCTGACGGAAATTGCGGAGAATAAGATCAATCTGCGGGCTGAACATGAAGACCAATGAAAAACCATCCTCGCAAGAAAAACACCACTTCCGGCAAGCCCGGATGTGGTCGGCGGGGGCGAAGCAGGTCCAACGAAGTTCGGAGCGAAGCCAAATAAAGGTCAGGCGAAGAACTGAGTCCAGATCAGGCCCACCGCGGCGGCTGTCATCAGGAGAAGTGTCAACCAGCCCAGCACGTTAGACAACGCGCCGTTGGTGTGGGTTCCCATAATTCTTTTATTATTACCGATATGCAACAATACAGCAATCATTACGGGCGCCGTCAATCCATAGAGGATAGCCGTATACAGCAACGCCTGCACCGGAGTAATGCCCAGGAATTGCAGGCAAAGGCCTGTCACAAGGCTGACCACGATCATGACATAAAAAGGTTTGGCCTGGTAGAATTTTTTGTCCAGCCCTTTCGAAAAATTGAAGGTCTCCGCCAGGATGTAGGACAGACAGCCGGCCAGTACAGGTATAGCCAGAAAGCCGGTACCGATCACGCCAATCGCGAACAATAAATAGCTGAGCTGACCCGCCAGCGGTTTCATCGAACGCGCGGCCTGTTGTACCGTATCGATTTGCCTGATGCCGGCGCCATACAATACCACTCCCGCCGTGAGGATCACGAAGTACATCACGAGGTTGGAAAAGAACATGCCGATGTTCACGTCGGTTTTCATGTCATTCAGCATTCTTTTATTGACAAAAATTCTCTTGCCTTTCATATGCTCGATATCCTCGGCCTCCATCGTTGCCTGCCAAAAGAACAGGTAGGGCGAGATGGTCGTGCCCAGGATGGCGACCAGGATGCTTAAAAATTCCTTGTCGAGCCGGATGAAAGGAATAAAGGTATGCCTGGCTACCGCACCCCAATCCGGATGGACGATAAATGGGATCACGAGATAGAACAGCAGCGTCACGCACAGCCACTTCAGTAACCCGGCCATTTTTTGATACGAATATTGAATAATGACGAACAATAGGATACCGGTGAAGACAATGCAGAACAGGAAAGTCGGCACGCGCGGAAAAAGCAGGTTGGCCACCGCTCCCATGCTTTGGATGTCCGCTCCGATATTCAGGATCACAGCAGGGAAACAGAACAATATCATGCCATATAAGACAGCCTTGGGATAATGCGTTTTCAGCGTACCCGTCAGCCCCTGGCTTGTGACCATACCAATTCGGGCAGCCATGCCCTGGATCGCCGCCATCAGCGGAAAGGTCAGCAGCGCCGTCCACAAGGTGGAAAGTCCGAATTGTGCGCCGGCCTGTGCGTAGGTGACAAGGCCGGAGGGATCGTCATCACTGGCGCCGGTGATCAGACCGGGACCCAGCGTCTTCAATAATTTCTGAACGCGGGAAGGTGCTGTTTTGGCGTTGCGGGAGCGTGGGGTTTGCGGCATTAATCGGTTTGATTAGAGTTGTTCCAGGTCTATGTTTTTATTTCTGTTGTCATTGAATTGCGCATTAAGGTTTAACGCTGCACTGATCAGTCCCATATGAGTGAACGCCTGGGGAAAATTTCCCAGGTGGTCCCCTTCAAATCCCAACTGCTCTGAGTAAAGCCCCAAATGATTGGCATAACCCAGCATTTTCTCAAAATAAAACCTTGCCTTTTCCAACTGGCCCGAACGCGACAGGCATTCCACATACCAGAACGAACACATCGAAAAAGTACCTTCCTTGCTGACAAAACCATCCGGCGCCGCAACCTCCGGCCGGTAACGGTATACCAACGAGTCCGTCACCAGTTCATCCTCAATCCGTTTCAGCGTCGACAGCCATCGCGGATCCTTTGGACTGATAAAACGCAGCAAGGGCATCAACAGGCTGGAGGCGTCTACCGTCCCCGATCCCGGGTATTGCATAAAAGCCTGCTTTTGTTCGTTCCAGAACTCCGTAAAAATACTATTATAGATTATATCCCGCTGCTGCTTCCAATGGCCATTCCTGGGAAATGATCGAATCTCTGCAATCTTCATTGCCCGGTCGAGGGCCACCCAGCAGGAAAGACGCGAATACAGAAAATGCTGCCGTCCTCCCCTGACCTCCCAGATGCCGTCATCGGGCTGGTTCCAGTTCTCACTCAGCCAATCCATTTGTTTTTCCAGGTCCTTCCAGAAATCATAGGAGATAGGTTCGCCGTACTTGTTGTACAAATATACCGAATCCATCAGTTCGCCATATATATCCAGTTGCAGCTGGCTGTAGGCATCATTCCCCACCCTCACAGGCCTGGAACCTTTATATCCGTCAAGAGAATTTAATGTATACTCTTTCAGTTGGCGCTCCCCGTCGATAGAATACATGATGCCCAACCGCTCATCGCCTTTAATCTTGCGGAAAAGCTCCTCGATCCAATTCATGAATCCGCCGGCTTCCTTGGTATAGCCCAGTCGTATAAAGGAATAGACAGTAAAGGAAGCATCCCGGATCCAGGTATACCGGTAATCCCAGTTCCGCTGGCCGCCAATACTTTCCGGCAGCCCAAAGGTTGGTGCCGCGACTATGGACCCATACTCAAAAGAAGAAAGTAATTTCAGGACGAGCGCAGAACGGCTGACTACTTCCAACCATCTCCCTTTATAGGTGCACCGGCTTATCCAGTCTTTCCAATAATTGATGGTCCGGCGCAGGCTGTCCGTGACAAATTCGTTCAGCTGTTCCCCCGCAATGGTTGCGTTGTCCTTGCTCTCCAGTATAATGTTCACAGACTCGCCGGCATTCAACGTAAATTCAGCATTGGCATCACCGTTATCTACCTTTAATGGGACCGGCGATACCAGCCTCAGCGACTGCCCATCGGAACCATCGGTATGAAAAATGATCTCCCGGTCGTTAACCTGGATAACTTTATGGACATCTTTTCCATAATTAAACCGGGGGCAGCACCTCAATTTAAATGTCACCTCGCCTCTTACCGTCGTCACCCGACGAATTAACCTCTTTTCACCGCCAGGATCAACCGGCATAAAATCAGTCACCTCTCCCACCCCTTCGGAAGATAGGAACCGGGTCAACAGCACATTCGTATCAGGAAGATACAACTGCTTGTTTTTCATTTCCTTAAATTCAGTACTAATGGAGAAAAAACCACCTTTTTTATCATCCAGCAGCGCTGCAAATATGCTTGGTGAATCGAACCGCGGAAAACACATAAAGTCAATGGAACCATTGAGACCTACCAGCGCGATGGTATTCAGATCGCCAATGATGCCGTAATTTTCGATGGGTTGGTAGCTCACAATCTTATTTGTGACCGGAAAAGCAAAAACCATTCCGTAAGGATGGCAGGCATTTTGTATAGTAAGTACTGGTAAGTATTAGTAAGTATTAGTAAGTATTAATTCAACACCTGTCGTGAAAAAACGTAATTATACAAGGCTCTTTTTATTAGTTCCGGCTTTGATTAGCATGCTACTGGCAGAGTTTTCCTTCTTACCACATAAACATCTCATTTTCAGTTCCTATATGGTCGGTCATATCCTCCTCGTGTTGATTACCGCTCCATTATTCGTATTATCTCTGCCGGAACGAACGACCGGAGGTGGATTGGTTTACGGCGTGTCCCGCCGGCTGACGGCTATCCCCTGGGCCAACTGGATCATCGGGATGGCTATTATCTGGCTCTGGCATATCCCTTCCGTCTTCAACGCATTGCTGGCGGCAGAAGATCGTTTCGGTCATGGACACCTGCACTTCCTGGCCTTTCTGCATTCCGGCAGTCTCCTCGTTGGAGGCATACTCTTTTGCTGGCCGCTGACGGGCCCCTTCATTTCACACCGGTTACCACCGCCCGAAGCAATCCTTTACCTGACTTCGGCCTGCGTGTGTTGTTCCATCCTCGGTGTACTGATCGAGTCCGCCCCTGCAGGACATCATTATTCCCTGGCCGGTACCGGCATTTCAAAAACTGACCAGCAATGGGCAGGATTGATCTTATGGGTTCCCTGTTGCGTGCTATACGTCGCCGGCGTCACTTTTTTGCTGAGAAAATGGATGGGAGATGGCCTGTGGAAGTCTACTGCGTTTTACCGCCGCGTTCCCAAACGCAAGGTACGGAATGCCGGCTCCGATGCCACCCCCTCAGGTCAGGGTGGATTTGTACGGCGGCGTGCCGGGGTAGTTATTCCTCAACTGGGGATTCCCGAACCAATGGATCACCTGGCGTAAAGCCCATTTCCGCCAAACGACCACAGCGCCGGCCCTTCCGGTTTCAGACGCTTACGCGTCACCTCCCCAGCGGTTGCGCAAACTGTAGCCCAGACAAAAACACCCGCCCTATTCCTTTCCGCTGGACCAGCACTTTAAAGGAATGCCCCATCTCCAATAGCGTACGCAGCTGCCGCAGCTGTTGCTGCCAGCGCTCCGGGTCAGTAACCGATGTCTCCTCCCATTTGCGCAGGTGCCTGGTCAGCCCCAATGCCTGCAGAAAATTAGTCTGGCTCGTAAAACCACAGCACTCCAATCCCCCCTGGCGACCCCAGTGGTCCAGGGCGGAAAAATTAACATGGGTGGTAATATCCTGTTCGCCCACGAGCTCATAAGGGCAGTGACTGACCTGGTGTTGATAATAACAGGCCAGCGTTCCCGTCCTTTTACTGTACAATGCTGAAGAAGTGTACCCGTAGTCGATGGTCATGACAAAGCCTTGATGCAAAGCCCTTGCTACCTCCGTGATCCATTCCGTCGCCTCCAGGTTGATTTCTGCCCTGAACCCTTTGGGAAGGTCGACGCCGAGCTGCCCCAGGTAATTCTTCAGGGGTTCTGCAGCCGGACGTAATGTTTCCACAAAGCTCCCATCGTAAGCCACGCAAACTTCCATCAGTTCCTCCTTCATGACTACCTGATGGACCGAAAAGTTATCCACCAGTTCATTGGAAAGGATGCATCCCGTCACCGGCGGAATATCACGAATAGAATCCACACAGCGGACCTTATCCGGCAATATCGCCTTTTCCCTGTTCCGCATGGGTTCGCTCTTCTCGATTATGAAATAAGACATTTGGTCGTACAACCGGTTGTTGGCTTTCATCCGATGGAGGATATCGCGGCACATTAAGCCCGTCCCGGCGCCGAATTCTACGACTGTAAAAGGTTGATGCCCAATGGTATGCCACATTTCTTCCAACTGACCCGCTACCATTTCTCCAAAAAGGCCGGTCAGGTAGGCGCTAGTATAAAAATCTCCTGACCGCCCCAATTTCTGGCGGTCGGACGTATAATAGCCCTCCCCGGGATAGTACAGCGCCATTTCCATAAAATCGCGGAATGATAAGGGACCCTCTTTTCGAATCCGGTCAATGATGATATTTGGTAGCCGCATGAACTCTCCTTCCTCACCTCGCATGCCCGCCCC
>VFSW01015654.1_pt1 | contig 10403 bp, 10 predicted proteins | sample 5358111 | NCBI WGS metagenome assembly VFSW01 (sample SAMN11554181, study PRJNA540505) | mine drainage metagenome | isolation source: sediment from site ElyBrook_90M | place: USA: Ely Copper Mine, Vershire, VT | collected 2017
CCCCCCACCCTAGCCCCGTTTTCGCCTATCACCTCCCCCTCTCGCGCCTTGCCGTCGTCACGTGGGCCCGTCTACGCGTAAAATCGCCCAGTTCGGGACGACTAAATCGCCCAGTTCTCCCATCAACTCGCCCATTCGCCCAGTTCGGGATAACTAATCGCCCAGTTCTCCCATCAACTCGCCCATTTCGCCTGATTGCGGCGAATCCGTCACCTCCGTATCGTTAATCGATAACGATATATATATATATTAATAGGGATATTACGCTTAACGATACGGCGGTGACGGATTCGCCCAACTCGCCAGAACACCGAGATCTCAGACCCATTGAAGAAATTCGCCACGATGCGGCTGACAACTGGACGGATCAAGCAACAATAGTCGCTGGATTGCCAAGCTTACCACAGTGTTTGCATTGCTTGACCCCTCGTAATGCCTCAGAATGCGTCTGAGCGAGCAAAAAACCAGGCAAAAGACAGATAGACCCATAAATTATGGTCTCATGAAAAGAAACCGTGCTACGGTCTTTACAACGCGATTTACGACATAGTCAGCAGAATGGATGACACGAGAGACCTCGGCAAAAACAAAAGGAGGCCACATTCTGGTTTCACGGGAGGTGGAAGAGCGGGAATCTCAACGCTGGCTGATGCTACCAGACTGAAGTTGGGTGCTGGCTTCTCCAACCAACAGGGAAACGCATGGTGTTATCACAACCTGGAGTAGCAACGGCCACGCCTGAAGAGGAAAGCAGAGCGTATTGTGCGTCCGAGCGCATATGGACCTCGTGAGAGCTGACCGTGACTACGCGTGGCGAATCCGACGATCTTGGGATACCCCACCGTTCTCTAGGTTTGCAATTGGCCGCATTAATTTGAACTATAAATTAGATAATTCAATATGATATCACAAAATATTTTTAAGAATCTTCGGCATTTTTGAACATTACTTTACAAAGCAAATTAATTTTATCGGGAAAAATCAGCACAATGCATCGATTACAGATTCATTTTCCCGTTCCAGAGTGGCGCAAAAAAGTCAGCACAATCTTGTGGGATAATTTCAAAAGTGGCGTTTCCTCTGGTCGAGATGAGGAAATAGATCTGGATTGCTACGATCTCCTCTTTGTGTACGTTCCTACCGGCCTATTTGCACCTAGCTCGATTCTTTCCAAGCCGGGCCAGTTGGAGCGCATTCAGCGTAATCGAGTCTTGCCCCAGGAAGCGCAATTCATTCGTGTAACACGAACGAAATCTAGGTCTATTCGCAGAGCTTCGAACACGGTTTATCTTCTCTCGACTCCCTCAATGGGTGACTCTTCGGGATCAATGCTAATCAGCTAATTATACATTTCTGCGATGCTTTTGAAGCCGACATTCAGAATTCAGATAGGGGTGTTTATGATGAGCGTGCTGCTACTGGAACCCCCAAACAGCCGGAAAATGGTGGAAAGACATCATCTACATCGTTCAGGAATGTCAAATCTTGGGGATCGACATCTAGAGGCCACAAGGCTCCCTCTGGCAGATTTCCATAGATAAGGGCGCAGATGGCTATTGCACCTCACACAAAGTGCGTAGCACTTTTCTGTTTCTGGTACTTGCCAACGTAGATACACTTCCGATACGTGGGATCTATCAGTACTTTTTTACCGCCTACTCTCCCTTAGCAGAATCTATCGGGGAAATTATGTTGGGACCCCTGACGGGAATGTCCATTATCGTCTCCCTCCAGTCATCTGCATATCTTCTTGGGCGAGCGCGGCGCAGCATTGCGCTTCTTCAAAATACCGATTCCACGCGGCGACATTGCGCCATGTGGCTTGTACGTCCTCCCAAATCGAAATCACCACGTATTCGCCTGCATGCTGCCCTGGGCGCACTTCGGCCTGAATGTGGTACTGCGCTCCTTCTCGAATAACCTGGGCGCACAACGCCTGCGCCTGTTGCAGATCCATGCTGGTGTTGAGCAACGAATGCGCTGTGAGCGCGCGTTCTTGCTGCCAGCTTGTTATCCGCTGCGCGCTTGCTGCAGGCTCTGCTTGCCCCGCCTCACTGTCTTGTTGCTCCTGGTTGTAGGGCAACGCACTTGCGGGCGGAATTTTGTGCCCACGTTGCACTGCCCGGTGAATAGAAGCGATATCCCAATCGGTTTCGTTCCACTGGCGAATAGCTGCTTCCATCTCATACTGGGGGTCCGCATAATCTTTGCAGCGCGCAGCAAACCATCCACCTGGCACTTTGGGACGCCCACGGTCATCTGGGAAGGCACTGTGATACACCGTGTCAATGACGGCCAGGCGTCGTACATCGGGTGGGAAACGCTGCACACAGGTGATGAGGTTGGCAAACCAACGGCTACTTCGTGATCCGTCTAATAGTTCGGCCAGATCAGCCGCATCGCGCCGAATCTCCTTCATGGGACGCGAGTCCTTGTAGGCTGCATGCGTGTCGGGCGATTCGCCTGTTTGCTCCGATTTGGGCGATTCCGTGGCACAAGAGGCGATGCCCAGGCCCTGATTGCTCTGATTTGGGCGATTCCTTCCCCGCGTCGTAACGACGCGGGGCGATCCCTCGGGCACTGATTCGCCTCTCAGTATGAAGGAATCGCCTCTTTGGCCCTGGCCTGTTTCCTGAGCAGCGACGGAATCGCCCCTTTGCGTTGTCCTATATCGTGTTGTGGCTGGTACAACAGGCGAATCAGTGCCCAAGGAAGCGCCCGTGTGTGCGACGGAATCGCCTGTTGTCACTGGTGTACTGGCATGTCCATCCCCCAAACGCGCAACGGAATCGCCCGCAACTACTGTGATTCGCCCGTTCTGATGCTGCAATACCTGGGCGATTCGCTGACAAGCGGTATGCAGTCGCTCGGATGGCACCTGTTGCACGCCATACTCGTGCAGCAAGTTCCCCAAGACCGTTGCGATCTCGGTGATTAGCGTCTGTGCAGGTGTGAGCGGCGCATCATCGGATGGTATCGTGCGCAAGGAATCGCTTGTTGTGATTCGCTTTGCCACGCGCTCGGCGAAGCGCTGAAACTTCTTGTTGCGATACGTTGTATGCATGGTGCGTAGACTGCTCAGCAGCGTAGAGGTAGGAAGGATTCGCCCGGCCCATGGGATGCGAATCTCTGTGCATCGTCGGTGAAAAATGCGCTGGATGATGCCGAGCGCTTCTAGCGTGAGCAAGATTTTGTGATAGGTCTCCGGCGCGCAGGGCGAATCCGTCGATTTGGCGAGGGCAGCAATGCTGACGATTAAAATAATGGCAACGCCACGCTCCTCTGCGACGGGAAATGCACTCTGTTGGATACTACTGCGAGGGTCCAGTGTCGCGTGATGGAGCAAGTGGGCCAGCACCTGCTTCCCGAAAACAGGAATCGCCTGCTCGATGAAGGCCAGCACCCGCTCATCGAAGAGGGCGAGAGCCACTCCCTCCGGTTGGAAACCTTCGGGAAGGACAACAGAAATACTCTTCATATTTTTGTTCCTCTGTCTGTAAATATGATTACTTGATGGCGGCAAAATGTGATAATTATCGTAACTACTCAGCCTCCTTGGACAAAAGTCCAGGGTTTCTCAGATGGTATTCCCTCGCCAAATCACGAAAAGCATGGCATACTATCTTTATACCCAATCCATAAAGAAATGAGACAACCCAGCCATGCACCCTACCACCCAAACCGCACTCATCACCGGTGCCAGCCGTGGCATCGGTCGCGCCATTGCACTCGAACTTGCCCAGCAAGGAATCCAGGTTGCCCTCGTTGCCCGCTCACTTCCAGACCTACAGAAAACGGCCGATCTGATCGCTCAAAACGGTGGCACAGCCCTCCCCATCACCGCCGACGTTACCGACCAGCAGGCCGTATTCAGCCTGCTCCAGACCATCTCAACCCAATTCGGCCCCGTCTCCATCCTGATCAACAATGCCGGCAGCCACCGCGCCATCGGCCCCATCTGGGAGATTGATCCCGACCTCTGGTGGAGCGATATCGAAACCAACCTCCGCAGTATCTTCCTCTGCTCACGCGCCGTCCTACCCACTATGCTCGCTCAAAAGTATGGCTATATCATCAACATCTCAAGCAACGCTGGCAACGAACCACGCCCCTACTCCTCCGCCTACAGCAGTTCCAAAGCTGCCGTGACCCGCTTTACCGAAAGCCTGATGCTCTCCCTGCAGGACACCGGCATCTGCACCTTCGCTCTCCATCCCGGTTCTGTACGCACCGAGATGGCTGATCACCTCATCAACTCACCCGTCGGCCAACGCTGGGTCCCTGAATTTCGCACCATCTACGCCGAAACCCAAGTCCCCGCCTCACAAGTCGCTCACCTGATTACACGCCTCATCAGCGGCGAAGCCAACGCTCTCTCAGGCACGCTCATCTCCGTTTACGATAACCTGGACACCCTCATCGAACAAGCCCACCACATCAACACGAACAAGCTCTATCGCCTGCGCCTACACAAATCATAAAAGACCTGAGAGTGTCACCAATGACTTCTCGTCATTATTGGGGCAGCGGACGCGTGGACTTGACCCAGAAAGATGGCTCTGACACAGATTTGATACTGCTGGCGAACCCTCTGGACATGCACAGATTGAGCGTGATTTCAGTACTATCACAAACATGAAAAGTGGGTTCGCCAGCAGTATCAGATTTGGTGAAACCTCTTCGGTAAGGTTTGAAAAACAGGTTGCGTTGTGCTCAAGAAGATGTTTCTTACCAGTGCGATACGCTCATCTTTCACCAAATCTGTGCCAGGGTGTTTCTCGATTGCAAATGACACTCCTCCTTTGGCTTCTCTAATCCCTTTACTGCTCTTCAGAAGATATCTCAAAGAGTGATACCTGCTCGTCATGCAACGGTTCCTTGAGCTTCTGCTTCCTGGTCCTCTTACCCTGTTCCTTGACCTCATTGCGCTTGGGTTGTTGAGACGCAAGATAGTTCTGATCACTCACGACTTTGAGTCCTTGTGACTCCAGGTCGGCTCTCGCACGTCCACCCACTCTGCCGCCATCAATAGCATCTTGCTGGATGCGCTCAAACCCCTGCGAATCACGCTGGACGGTAAACTCATGCGCTGCCGCCTCACTCAAATTGATGAGCGCATGTTCAATGTCAGTATAGTGTTCGCGCAGGTCCTGCTTTTTCAGTCTTTTCAAATCCCTATGGTCTTTGGTAGTAATCCCGAACGTTTCTTCTGAGATACGATTGGTGAGCACGGCATATTCCCATCCTGCGACGATGCCGCGTACCTGCCATTCATCCGTCAGTTTTTTGCGGATCTCGATGCCCTCAAGCCGAAGTTTGATCCAACTGGCAGGGCGTCCCATCTCCTCGTACGCTTTACGGAGCCGTTCTTTCGCGGCCTCTGGGTCATCAATGGCGCGCACTTCTTCAGTGGCAAGTTGTGAGAGCCATTGTTTAAAGCTCTCTGCTTTGGAGGAGGGAACGCTTTGCAAAATACGGGCTATCGTCGTGAAATTCGCGGCGTCCATCTTATAGGAACGTCCATTCTCTCCCTGGAATGGCAACTTTCCGATTTGATCGGAAAGTTCTTTGTACCCTTCCACTTCGATAATCTTTTTTCGCAAATCATACCAATACTTGTTTGCCCGCCCAGTACCAGCAAACACGGCCATAATATCGACCAGAGCGTACCAATTTTCTCCTTGATATTGCACTTTGCGTATATTTTGACCCTCAAACTGTTCAATAATCGTCAGTTGTAAATGCTCGTCTGTCATATAATTGTTTCCTCACATATCCCAGTTGTCCGATAGAAGCGGAAAGTTCTCCAGGCTCCCATATGCTATTTCACATGCATAATTCGCAGAGCACTCCTGGATGTTATGTTGGATATTCTTTTGCATAATACCTCTGATGATCTTGGGGACCATCGACAGTCACAGGGATATAGGGAACGGCTGAGTCTTCTGGTAGGTATCCATAGGTGGCCAGAAAGGTGGTGCGGCGGTGCTTGCCATATGTCTCCATGCGCGAAGCGATCGCGTGTGCGGTGAGTCTTTCCGGTTCATCAAACAGGTGGAGCAAAAATGTACTCATGGCGAGTGCCTCTTCGAGCTCCTCAACGGTACTCAAATCACGAATCACGCGCACCGCATCTGGTTGCTCACAAAATCCCTTATCAGCTCGGGGAGTGGGTAATCCGTACTTCCGGCAATATTGTTCATAGGCGAGTTTGTCGGTTTCATACACCATGACTCGGAGCATAGAACGATGCAAAAGATCAGCCATTGTTCCCCGATACCGAAGGAGGCCAGGGCAGGAACGTGCACGTTCTTGTGCCAGATTATAGAGTTCGCTCTGACTCGAGTACTGCTTGTGGAGCTCGTCGCGCATCTGTAGGATCGTGAGGCCTTGCTCTTTCAGCGTGCGATGGAGGCCGTGCGTGCGCTGTGCTGTAGCCACACGAAGTCGAATCCATGTTTCATCATGCCCCAGTTTCCGCCAGATGGGGACATGCTGTGCGCACCAAACCATGAATCCTGACTCCATTTCAGCGGCTTCACGAAATGAGGTATCGATAAGCATGTCGACATATTGTTCGTGTGTCATCATCGGAGCTTGAGCCACTGACGTGCGTAAAGGTGGCGTGCTCAACCAAGATGAGACTGTCCCATCGTCATCGCTTTTCATGAATGGAGATCTCCTTTCTGCAGGCTTCCATTTTGCACACTATACCCAATTCTCCATCCTTTGTCTAGCGACGACTGTTTTGCCGATGCAGTTCAATCTCTCATTGTCAATGCAACCGTTAAAAGACGTTAGCCCACATTTGGTAAAGCTTTTCCTTAGGAGATGGTACAGCACTGCTGTTTGTGCTCGAAGAACGGGGCGTTTCTATCGGATACGCTCATATTTCACCAAAAGTGGGACAGACCCTGACTTTTGGTACCACCATACAGTTTCAGTAGGTATTCGTTCTTCGTCTCTTTAACCATCTTCTGATCTTCTGAATGACAACATAGCTAGTCGCTCCAAGTAACGTAGATAAAGCATAAAGGACAAAGAGAGCAGGGAGACTCACGTATGGCTTCTCCTTATAACAAATGGAAGAAAAACAGTACATAAAGACAAGCAAACCCACCAATACAACCTAGGAGGACGGGAATGAGTACAGCAAATCCTTTCCGCTTTGAAAGAATAGCAGCCCCTATTCCTGATAAATAAGGGATGAGAAAGACAGGTATCACAAGGAGAAGCGGAGGCCAGCCAGAAAAAGTAGAATTGAAGGTAGAACCCAAATACGTAAGAAGGTCTAGCCCGCACACCCACAAGAAGGGGATACAGAGTAGTGCCAAGATGTCCCTGATTATTTGTTGGCGTCGTGGGGAAGTGGAGAGAGGTGGGAGGGCAAATGGACCAGTGAAGGCCGACCGGATTGTCCATTCCGAACGAGCGGGGGAAACCTGTACAGCCGTATGCTGTTGCGGGCCTGTGCTCAATTCATTGGGTTGATCTTGTTTTGCGACAGAGATGGTTTCCACTTGCATGTTAACAACGGTTGGTTGTGGAGTTGAACGCTGAGAGAGGGGAATGAGTAGGAATGGGATCGAGGGAACAGAAGATGGCTGGATAGCCGCTTGCAAAGCTTGGGCGAACAATTCGATGCTGGTGAAGCGTTCTTTCGGCTCTTTCGCTAGAGCTTTGAACACCACCTGCTCCACCTCTATAGGCAAAGTCGGGATCAGCCCTAGTAGCGAAGGCGGAGTTGTCATAGCATGCTGCATGGCTATTTCCACTGCCGTTCCCTGGAAGGGGCGTTGCCCTGCAATCCATTCATAGACGACGACTCCTAAAGCGTATTGATCGCTGCTTGGACGTGGTTTGCCTTGAATCTGTTCCGGGGCCATATATGGTAATGTCCCTCCGATCCCCTGTTGAAGGTCAACAGAATGCGAACTGTGGGCGACGGTGGCAATTCCAAAGTCGCTGAGTAGGAGCGTGCCATCAGCGCGTACCAGCATATTTTCCGGCTTGACATCTCGATGGATGACGCGATGCTCATGGGCATACTGCAAAGCAGAGGCCATTTGTTGTACATAGCGCAGAATCGTAGGGAGTGGGAGGCGGCTTCCTTTGGCATGGGAATTCCGTAACGTTCCCCCAGGTGCATATTCCATCACCAAAAACGGTTGCTCTTCGTGGCTAAGGCCAAAATCGAGCAGTGGCACAATATGAGGATGGCGCAGACGAATGGTGCGCGCTTCATTCAGGAACGCTTTGAAGTCTTCTGAGTGGTTGAGGTGAATTTGGAGAAGTTTGACCGCAACGCGAGAGCCATCATGGACATGTTCAGCTAAATAGACTGCGCCAAAGGCCCCTTTACCTAGCAAACGAAGCAGATGATACTCGCCCATCTGCTGGCCGAGACGATTCTGAGCGTCGGCCATAGCGATACCTCCTCCGCTGACAAAAATGAAGCAGCTCAAGGATGGGGTTTCCAACATTAAACAGGTCGCGCTGATGTTATTCTGGCAATTTACTTTTCTCATGAAATGCCATCATCAGCCAAAACAGAGAAATTTCCTTTTGCCAGAATAATTATACCAGAGTGGCCTGTTTAATGGTAATGCTCGACAGGGATGAACACAATTCACAAGAAACTTGATGAATTGCTCATCGCTGCATGTATCGAGATCAAGAGAGGAATAGAGAAGATGATGGAGGTTCCAATCATAATTCATCACCATATGTTACCAAGTATCACCTTCTGCTGTTTTAAAGCGTCCATCAGTCGAAACATTGATGATAAATCCCATGTTCATCCCAGAAAGCCAACCATATCCAATTGACCTGAAAGATGTTTCTCTCAGGTGATGAGATAATCGAGAATGGTTCTTCGCGTTACTTCGGAAATACTCATCAGCTCTGGCGCCTTTGCGCCGTCCTTAGAGGGTTTTATGAATAAGCATTCAGGTTAAGTTGCTCAACGCGCGTGGCTAATTGATGGACTGATGGTTGACTATAGAGCCGTGTGGTATCCAGCGAGCTATGTCCGAGCAAGGTGGCTAATCCAACGAGATCCCCTGGATACTGCGCCAGATAATTGCGGGCGAAGGTATGCCGGAGCGTATGGGCACTCGTTTCCTCCGGGACGAGAGGACCCGCAGCCCTCACCAGATCAGCAATCATTTGCCCCATCGCTGAAGTTGTGAGCGCGCCTCCTTTCTGGCTCTCGAAGATAGGTTCCCTTGTTTGAGGAGCACCAGATTTGGGCCATGTGGCTGCGACGGTCTTGATCGAAGGTTTCTCCACGCTCAATCTTGGGGCCACGTAGGTAGCAAGAGCATCGCGGGCGGAACTATTTAAAGGAACAGATCGAACTTTATTTCCTTTGCCAGCGCGGACCAGGAGTGTTCCCCCTCGCTCGCCGTAGGTGAGATCTCCAAAGGTGAGACCGCTGCACTCCGAGAGACGTACTCCCGTCTGCAACAAGACTTGCACAATGGCGTAGTTGCGTGCAGGATCACGAGAAAGCTGTGCCTGGCGAAGCAGCGCATTCACGTGGGAACCGGTGAGGCCTTCACGTTTAGATCCGCTGTCCCCACTCACCAACTTGATCCGCGCCGCCGGGTCTAGTGGCAGATAGCCCTGATCGACCAACCAAGCACACCAAGCACGTAATGCGCTGATGCGCAGATTGATAGTACTGCTTGATTTCTGTTGTTCGTGTTGCAGCTCATTGCGGTACCCAATCAGGGTAATTGGGGTGAGCTGTGAAAGACGCAATGGCATGCGCTCTTCCTGTTCATACCAGAGGCAAAAATGCGTCACCGCTTGCGTATATTTTTTGACGGTCCCGCTGGCGTGATCTTGTTCCTGTAAATAGTGCTGCCATTGGTGAATGAGCCTTTCAGGATTCGACTCTTGGTCATCGGTTTTCAAAGGGGTAATGCGTTGCATGAATAGTTCCTTGCCATGAAAAATATTTCCCGCTGTTATTTTTTGCTCTTAGCGAGGCTTTCGGGATTTCGTGTTGAGCATAGCTCATCGCCTATGTATAGCACAGAAGAGCGGGAAATGTCTATTTCCTCCTGTTTCTCAAGCTCGCTCCATTATGAAATGCAAGCTTAGAGGATATTCAATAGATACAGCGACAACGAGAGAGCCATCAACTCAAGTCCTGTTCCTACAACTATCTGAATCTGTTCGATCTCTTTCTCGACTTCCTCTGCTTGCATCGGCAAGCGTGCCATGTCAGGATCGAGAGGAGGATTGACCCAGTGACGACCACTCACCATAGGCATGTAAATCCCAGGACTTTACGGTTCTCCGTCATCTTCTGGGCTAAGCTCATGCAGATCGGGCAAGGACTCGATGGCGAAGCAAATCAAACCCGGCTCGTCCATACGCCTGACGTTTGAGCA
>VFSW01015655.1_pt1 | contig 10403 bp, 6 predicted proteins | sample 5358111 | NCBI WGS metagenome assembly VFSW01 (sample SAMN11554181, study PRJNA540505) | mine drainage metagenome | isolation source: sediment from site ElyBrook_90M | place: USA: Ely Copper Mine, Vershire, VT | collected 2017
CCCCCCGCCCCCCCCGCCCGCGCCCCCCAAAATTCCCCCCGGCCGGCCTCGCGCGCGGCGCGCGGCCCGGCCTTTTCCGCCGAGGCGCGCGCCTTAGAACCGGATGTTGCCGGAGAACTGCAGCTTGCGCATGCCGACGCCGTTATTACCGCCAAACGCGATGCTGGTGATCTGCCCCACGTTCGGGCTCTGCACATCGGTGTTGGGCGTGCCGAGATTGGTGTGGTTGAAGAAGTTCGTCGAATCCATGCGCAGTCCGAAGGTGACTTTCTCGGTAATATTGAAGGTCTTCATGATCGAGAAATCCTGCTCGATGAAATGCGGACCGAACATGGTGTTGATCGGGTAGTTGCCGAAGGTGTTGGACCCCGGCCACATGTACGGCCCCGAGGTACACTGTCCCGACGGGCATCCCACCATCCACTGGTTGCGGTTTTGGTTGGTGGCATACACGGCGCCGGTTCCTACCACGGGACGGTTGTTGGGACCCACGTTCGGCTGAATGTTGGTGGGCCCGTAGTTTTCCAATGTCGGAGACAGCGGCAGACCGCTGTAGAAGGTGGTGATGCCGCTCAGGATCCAGCCGCCCAAGACGGCGTCCACGACCTTGCTGGCGCTGGCGCCGTACTTCTGCCCGTGGCCGAAGGGGATGTTGTAGTTCTGCGCGAGAGTCAACTGGTTGCGGGGCAGGATGGAATCGTAACCCTGGCCCTGGGCCCTGGTGACGGGCACCGGCCCGATGCCGCCGTAGAGGAAGTAGTAATTGGAATCATACCCCCAGCCGTCGCCAAACTGGCGCTGGTAGGTGTAGTTCCCCTGCAAGGTCCACCCCGAGAGGGCGCTGACCGTGACGGTGGCCTGGAACGAGTTGTAATTTTCGTTCGAGCAGTTGCAGTAATACGACAGGTCCTGGGACCAGCCGTACCTGCCGAAGTAGGGCCGATCCAAATTGGTGTTGCCTTGACCGGGGTAAAAGAGCGGCTCGTTGGGGTTGACGGTCTGGCCGGTGCCGATGAACTGGTGCCGGCTGGCATTGCCCACATAGCCGCCCGAGACCACGACCTTGTTGGTCAACTGGCGCTCGATGGTGGCGTTGTACTGATAGATGGTAGGCACGGTCACGGTGTCGGGCCGGAACTTCGGGTTGATTCCCGCCGGGAGCGGGAAGGTGCCGTTGGATCCCACGGTGATGGGGGGCGCCGAAGGCGGGCCTTGATTCAGCGTGAAGACCGGCAGGAAGTTTACGCCGTTGGGAGTGCTGGGCGTCTGGTTGGTGAGCACCGGCGGGTTTTGGGTCACGTTGTGGCCGAAGGTAGAGCCGAAGGTGCCCAGGTTGTAGGACCAGCCGTAGCCGGCGCGGATCACGGTCTTCGGGTCGATCTGGTAGGCGATGCCGGCCCTGGGGGCGAAGAGGTGGTAGTTCATGGTCTGGATGCCGTGCATGGAAACGCCGCCGACGCCAAACACGTACATCAGGCCGTTGCTCAGATCGAGCGTGGATCCATTGCCCGCGGCGTTGACACTCTCGGGGAAGATCATTTCCCAGCGCAGGCCCAGGGTCACAGTCAACTTCGGATTGACGCGCCACTCGTCCTGGCCATACCAGAAGAAGCGCTTCTGGCGTTCTTGGGCGTCGGTGCTGGTGCTGACGTAGCGGTTGAAGCTGGACACGTCGCCCAGGAGGAACGACGCCAGTCCAAGGCCGTCCACGGTGTTGCTGCCCGCCGACGGCACGATACCGGTGTTGCTGCTGTTGAAGGAAAGTTCACCGGCGCGGTGACTGTCGCTGGGAACACGGAGGTTCATAGCGTAGCGCAGGTCGACGCCCACCTTGATGCTGTGATTGCCGTAGATCTTATTGAGGTTGTCGACGAACTGAATCTGGCGTTCGGTCTGGGTCAAGGGGCAATTGCACTGGTTGATGCCGAGCGCGTAGCCGAGCTCCGCGGATGGCCCGGTGGGGTTGTTGATGTAGAAGGCCGGCATGCCGGAGGTGTACGTCTTGTCCAGGTTGAGGCCGGGAATGCCCGCTGCCAGGGCCGGTTGGGTGCCATAGCCGTTGGGCACGTCAAAGACGTGATAGCGCATGTAGCCGAGGCGGAATTCGTTGACCAGCGTCGGGCTGATCGTGTACGTCCAGCCGGCCGCCAGGCTCTGATTGAGCGCCTGGGAGTCGCCCGCGTAGTTGCCGATGGTGGGACCGCCGGCGAGCAACCCGAAGGCGCCGGGGGCCTGCTCGGTGTAGGCGCCGTAGCTGTAGCGGCCGAAGATGGTGTTCTTGGGATTGAGGTAGTAATCCCAACGGGTATTCCAAAGGTTGCCGGTGATGCCGACCGCGCCGCTGGCGCTGTAGTTATTGGTGTAGGGCGTGCCGGCCACGGTGCTGTTGGGGAGCGGGAAGTAGTTGAGCAGCGCCAGGGCTTGCGGGCTTAGGCGCGCGGTGGGGATGACGTTGCCGGCAAAAGGCACGCGCCCGGTTCCGTCAGGATTCCCGCTCAACGGATCGTAGATCTGATAGTTGGCGCTGGCGCCCAGCCAGTCGCCCAGGTTGCCGCCACGCTCGGCGGCGGTGGGAACGGTGGTCAGCACGGAACCGCCCTGCGACTGGCGGTTCAGTTGCGCGTCGCCGAAGAAGAACAACTTATCCTTGATGATGCGTCCGCCGATGGAGCCGCCGAACTGGTTCTGGTGGTAGGTGGGATTGTCGCCGGTGAAGGGGTTGCGCCCGAAGTCCGAGAAGCCCGGCGAGTTGGATTGCACGTACTCGAAGAGGTCGCCATGGAAGTCGTTGGATCCGGACTTGGTGGAGTAGGTGGCGATGCCGCCGCCCACGTACTCGAATTCGGCGTCGAAGTTCTGATTGGCCTGCTTGATTTCCGCCAGGGAGTCGAACGTGGGGTTGATCACGATGATTCCAAGGATGGGGTCCTGGTTGGTGGTGCCGTCCAGTTCGTAGCCCATGGCGCTGAACAACTGCCCGTTGACTTCCATCTGCACGCTGCCCTGCGGATTCTCGTCCGAGGCGTGCGCCCATCCCAGTCGAACCGTGCCGGGATTCAGCAACTCCATGGCCTGGGCGTTGCGGCCGATGCTCGGCAGTTCTTGAATCTGCTGGGATGTAAAAGTCTGGGCCACGTCGGCGCGGTCGGATTGGAGCAGCGGCGCGGCGGCGGTGACTTCCACTTCCTGGGTGACGTTGCCGACCTGGAGGGCCGCGTCGTAGCGCGTGGCGAAGTCCACCTGGACGCTCAGCGGGTTGCTGACCGCCTTCTGGAACCCGGAAGCCTCGATGGATACCTGATATTGTCCGAGAATCAGGTGGCCCACCGTGTAGTTGCCCGAGTCGTTGGTGGTGGTTTCGAATTTGGTGCCCTTCTGGGTGTCGGTAACCGTGACCTTGGCGGCGTTGACCGCCGCTCCCGATGGATCCGTCACGGTTCCGAAAATGCTGCCAAACACCTGCTGGGCCCGGAGTGTACTATTCGAGCAAACCAGCGCTAAAGCGACGCATCCGGCCAACATGGCCAACCGGCGCAAACTGTGCATTGTTGATCCTCTCCCTTTCGTTGGAAGCAAAACTAACCCTCGAACCTCTGATTACCCGTGTTCGTGCAACCCCTGCACGTTCCAGAAATACTGGTGGGTGAGAGCATAATAGATCCTTACTAGAAGGCGGAACAAGTGCGATGTGCGTTTGTTACGGTTACGAAGGTATAATATGGTTATTTTTCAATTATTTGCAATGACGTTAACGAAGGCTGTTACGAGGTTCGTTCTAGTACGTTACGCCTAATGCAAACTCCGGTAGGACAACCTGGGATGCAGCGATCCTGCACGGTTGCGGGTCGGATTTCGCTCGCCGGCGCGGTTTGTGCTAATGTCTATATCGGAAATCCGTTCGGGAGGTGAGCCTTGCAGGCAAGCGTCCAATCCGCGCCAGTGGCGCGGGAATCCACGCCCGCTCCGCAAATGGCGCCCCGCAACATCGCGGTGGACGCCTATCGGGGCTGGGTGATGCTGCTGATGATGGCCGAGGTGCTGGAACTGGCGCGTGTGGCGCACGCCTTTCCGGGCAACTGGTTCTGGGCCTTTCTGGGATACAACCAATCACACGTGCAGTGGGCGGGCTGTTCGCTGCACGACACGATCCAGCCGTCGTTCTCGTTTCTGGTGGGTGTGGCGCTGCCCTATTCGATCGCCAGCCGGCTGGCCAAGGGCGGCACGTTCGGCAAGATGTGGGCGCACGCCATCTGGCGCTCGTTTCTGCTGGTGGCGCTGGGCATTTTCCTGCGCTCGATGTACAGCCAGCGAACCTATTTCACGTTCGAGGACACGCTCACACAGATCGGCCTGGGCTATCCGATCCTGTTCCTGCTGGGGTTCCGCAAGCCGCGCTGGCAATGGACCGCTCTGGGCGTGATTCTGACGGGCTACTGGCTGGCATGGGCGCTGTACCCGGTTCCGGGTCCGGGCTTCAACTGGCAGTCCGTGGGTGTGCCGGCGGACTGGCGCCACTTCTATTCGGGCTTCGCCGCGCACTGGAACAAGAACGCCAACCTCGGCAACGCCTTCGACCAGTGGTTCCTGAACCTGTTCCCGCGCTCGCGGCCGTTCGTCTTCAACGACGGGGGATACCTGACGCTGAGCTTCATTCCCACGCTGGGGACCATGATCCTGGGATTGGCGGCGGGGCGCTGGCTGCGCGAGAGCGCGCCGCGCATCCCCATGGCGCGCCTGCTGATCGCCGGAGCCATCGGCGTGGCGGCGGGCCTGCTGCTGCACTTCACGGGCATCTGCCCGGTGGTGAAGCGCATCTGGACGCCAAGCTGGACGCTGTTCAGCGGGGGCTTGTGCTTCTTTTATACGGCGGCCTTCGGTTGGATCATCGACGTGAAGGGGTACCGGAAGTGGGCCTTCCCGCTGGTGGTGATCGGCATGAACTCGATCGCGGCGTACATGATCGCGCACCTGTTCGAGCACTTCATATCGAGCTCGCTGCGGATACACCTGGGGGACGGCGTGTTCCGCATCCTGGGTCCCGGGCTGGAGCCGCTGCTGCTGGGCTCGGCGATCCTGCTGGGCTACTGGCTGATCCTTTATTGGATGTACAAGCGCCGCCTGTTTCTTAAGATTTGAAACGGTTATTGCTCTACACGGTGCGTTTCGTGGTGCTGGCCGGCGCGTTGCTGTACGGCGGAGACTATGTGTCGCTGCGCTACCGCATACCCAGCCGCGAGCCGTTCGGGAGCGTGATGGTGCGGCGTTCCTACGCTATTCCGCTGAAAGACCGCAAGACCGAGTTCACCTTCGATCCGCCGGCGCCGGAGGCCTGCGTGAACGCGCTGTTTCCGCACTTTGGCGATCCGCCGTGCTGGTACCTGAGGCGGCACACGCGGCAGGTGGTGAACGTGGGCGGGGCCATGCCGGAGAGGTGAGGGCGCCCCTTGCTAAGCTATGAACTGAATGGCCGAGTGGTCGCCGACATCGTGGAAAAGCAGGCCGGCAGGGCAACAGCCGGCGTACCCCAGCGAGGCCGAGGTGGCGCGCGTGGTGGACGCTATTTCCAAGCTGCCGCCGCTGGTGACGTCATGGGAGATCAACGCGCTGCGCGCGCAGTTGGCCGAGGCGGCGCGGGGCGAGCGGTTCCTGCTGCAGGGCGGCGACTGCGCCGAGCGCTTCGACCACTGCGACTCGGGGACCATCGCCAACAAGCTCAAGATCCTGCTGCAGATGAGCCTGGTGCTGGCGCTGGGCGGGCGGCGGCGGGTGATCCGGGTGGGGCGCTTCGCCGGCCAGTACGCCAAGCCGCGCTCGGACGAATTTGAAACGCGGCACGGCGTGACCCTGCCGAGCTACCGCGGCGACCTGATCAACTGTCCGGAGTTCACCGAGGCGGCCCGCACCCCCGATCCGCAGTTGATGCTGCGCGGTTACGAGCGCGCGGCGCTGACGCTGAACTTCATCCGCGCGCTGGTGAGCCGCGGCTTCGTGGACCCCGCGCGGCTGGATTACTGGAACCTCGACTGGGTGAAGGATTCCGCGATGGCCGAGGAGTACCGGCGCATCGCGCGTCAGATCGGCGAGTCCATCCGGTTCATGGAAAGCCTGATGGGCGTACACCCCGGCGAACTGCAATGGATCGATTTCTTCACCAGCCACGAGGGCCTGCACCTGCCCTATGAGCAGGCCCAGACGCGCCGGGTGCCGCGCCAGGAGGGGTGGTACGACCTATCGGCGCACTTCCCGTGGATCGGGATGCGCACGGCCCATCCCGGCGGGGCGCACGTGGAGTTCTTCCGCGGCATCCGCAATCCGCTGGGGGTCAAAGTGGGACCCGCCATGGAACCCGAGGTGCTGAAGGAGATTGTGGAAGTCCTGCACCCGGACGACGAACCGGGCCGCCTGACGCTGATCCATCGCTTCGGCGCGGACTCGATCGCCCGCTTCCTGCCGCCCCTGATTGAAGCCGTGCGCGCCACCGGCAGGACGGTGCTGTGGTGCTGCGACCCGATGCACGGCAATACGCGCACCACGGCGGGGGGCATCAAGACGCGCAACTTCGACGAGATTCTGAGCGAAATCGACCAGGCCTTCGACATCCACGCGGCGTGCGGCAACCGGCTGGGCGGCATTCACATCGAAGTAGCGGGGGAGGATGTGACGGAGTGCATCGGGGGAGCGCGCGGCCTGGGCGAGGACGATCTGAAGCTGGCATACAAGTCGGGCCTGGATCCGCGGCTGAATTACGAGCAGGCGCTGGAGATGGCGCTGTTCATCTCGGGCAAGATGAGCCGGTTTAACTGAGGCACGACACTGAGACGCGGAGACGGCGTCTCCGTGTCAGGCTACCAGGTGGATGCGGTTGCGGCCTTCTCCTTTGGCGCAGTAGAGGGCTTTGTCGGCGGTGTGCAGCAGGGCTTTGGCGGAGCGCTCGGCGTTGAGCTGCACGACTCCGAAGCTGGCGGTTACGGAGAAGGCGCGGCCCTCCGGCGAGCGGTACTCGAGGCGTTCCCAGCGCTCCCGCAGGCGCTCGAGGAGCGGGCCGGCGCGGTCCACGCTGGTATTGGGCAGGACGATGCAGAACTCGTCGCCGCCCAGGCGCCCGGCGATGTCGCCGCCGCGGATCTCGCCGCGGACCAGCTTGCCGAAGGCGGCCAGCAGCTCGTCGCCCGCCGCGTGGCCGTGGGTGTCGTTGATGGATTTGAACCGGTCGATATCGCAGATGCAGACGGTGAGGGGCTGCCCGCCGCGCGAGGCTTCGGCGATGGCGAAATCCAGTTGGGCCATGAGGCTGTGACGGCTGGCCAGGCCGGTGAGGGTGTCGTGGGCCACGCGATACCTGGCCTTGCGGAAGGCCGCTTCGGCCGCGTTGAAATCGTGCAGCACGATGGCCAGCGATACGGCCAGCAGAAACAGCGCGGCCGCGCAGCTCAGCAGGACCATGACCTGCATGTGGCGGCTGCCGCGCTCCTGTTGCGCGAAGTGGGAGGCCATGGTTTCCTGCTCCTCCATTTCCATCTCGCGAATGGCGTGGCGCATCTGCTTCAGGTATTCGGGCGAGCGGTCAAAGGCCAGAACCCGGCGGGCGGCGTCGAAGCCCTGGCTGTGGCCGATGGCCAAGAGGGCATCCAGCAGGTCCAACCGGCCCAGCGCCCGGGCCTCGAGTTGCTCCAGGCGGGCCTGCTGGCGGGGACTGCCGGCGGTCAACTGCCGCACGGCCTTGAGGCGGCCGCGGGCAGCGTTCAGGCCGGCGGCGTAGGGCGCCAGGCGCGATTCGTCGTTGGCGGCCAGGAACTCGTCCAGCGCGGCTTCGGCGGCGCTCACGCCGTCGCCGGCGGCTTCCAGTTGGGTGGCGACGTCGTGATTGTGGGCGACCCAGCGGGCATTCTCCACCAGGCGTCCGGACACGCTATGGACCGCCGCGGTGATGCCCACCAGGCAAATGGCCAGCCCCGCGGCCGCGGCTTTGATTTCGTAGCTTGCCAGCAAACCTCCAGCATGGCGCCCTCGGGGGGTGGAGTTCGAGACTTCTTTGGTTAACTCGCTACCGGGCCGCTGGTTCGACTTGGCCGCGGCCCTGATCCTGAAGCACCAGCACCAGATTGCGGCGGGCCCACGGCCCTCCGGATGAGCGGCTCGGCTTCCCGTCGGCGGCCCCGGTTGGCCACCGAGGCTCCCATATCGCTCAGGGCGGCGGCCACGGGCGCCGCGTCCGCGCCGAGCCTCCAGGCGCAGCGCAATGGATTCCTCGGCGGCGGCCTGATCGAGGCGGCCGGTGTGGAGCAGGACATTGGCAAGGTTGTTGTGGTGCTCCGCGCGTTCCGGGGCCAAGCGCACGGCGGCGCCCGGGGACGAGCGTGGTTCCCAGGAGACCGCGCATGTAGTCGCCGTCCTCCACGGCGATGGCGTGTTGGTAGAGCCGCACGCTATCGTGCCAGAAGCCGATTTGGCGGAAAGTGAGCGCGGCCGGAACGGCAACGGCGAGACCGAGGGAAACGCGGGCAGCCCGGCACCCGCACCGCAATTCCCATCATGGCGAGGTTGGTGAAGCGGTCGGCGATGGATTGCCGGCCGGCTTGCAGCAGCCCGATGTTGGGCAGCAGCGGCGCCGCTGCCGGATGGCGAGGGTGGTGATTGCGGCCAGCGCCAGGGTGGAGGCGATCACCAGCGGCAGCGCGGGGCGCCGGCCGTAGGCCTAGAAGCAGGAGAGGTTCACCCGGGCGCGTTGGCGAGGCGGACCGGGAACGGCACGCCGGCCAGGTGCGACATGGACCCCGAGACCTTTTGGCCGTAGACGGTCAGGAACATGACCGCGGCGGAAATGCCGAGCAGCGGGAGCTTTTCCATGACCAGTTGCGGGACGCGGCTTTTCCGGCGGAGCGGCCAGTAGTCGAGGAGCAACAGAATCGGCGCGAGGCACACGGCGGTGGGTTTGGACATGAGCGCCAGGGCGGCGAGGACCATCCAGGCGGCATAGCGGGGGCGCGAGGGGCGCTCGGCGCAGCGCAGGTAGGCGAGGATGGCGGCGATGAAGAAGAGGGCGCAGAGGACGTCCTTGCGCTCGGCGATCCAGGCGAAGGATTCCACGCGCAGTGGATGCAGGGCCCAGAGGAGCGCGCCGGCGGCGGCGATCCAGGGGGCGGCGGCAAGCCTTCGGAGCACGAGGAACAGCAGGCCCGCGGCGAGGGCGTGGAGGAGAATGCTGGTGAGGTGATGGCCGGCTGGGTCTGTGCCATAGAGTTCGGCGTCGATTTCGTGGCTGAGCCAAGCGAGGGGGCGCCAGTAGAGGGCGGTGACGGAGGTGAAGGCGAAGGCGACGCCGGCGGGCGTGAGGCCGGAGGTTACGAAGGGGTTGCCGAGGTAGAGGCCGTCATCGAGGGTGATGAAGGCGTTGGTGATGACGGGGATGGTGGCCAGCAGGACCAGGACGGCGAGGAGGGCGGCTTGGACGGTTGAGGGCAGGCGCCGGGCGCGGCGTGGCTTTGCCATGGCCGGTCACTTCTGGTGGAGCGGGATGGTGGCTTGGAGGCCTTTGCCGCGCTCGTAGAGGCCGACCGTGCCTGGGGAGGGTTCGGCGACGTAGTAGCGGCCGAAGACGTCCAGGGCTGGAGTTTCGCTGATGATGACTTCGCCGGTGGCGAGTTCCACCGCGGCGGCGGGGTGGGAGCTTGGGTCGTCGTGGCGGGCGCGTATCCCGACTGGGCAAACAATGGCGAAGCCCGGGTCGGCGGCCGTGTGCAGTCGTCCCTTGGGGATCCTGGGCTTCGACAACACCTTTCCGGACGGAAACGCTACCAGCCGGGCCCTCAATATAGCCGGAGCGTCAAACTCCGACGCCACGAGTACGCGGTCGGAGGAGACGAAACTGAACGTGTTGTCCAAGTTCCGCACTCGCCCAAGCGCTCCTGGCAGTTTCGTCGGCTGCCTGTGCTGAACATCCCAGGCCAACAGCTTGCCTAGCCCGTGAGACGGGTAGGTCACGAGAAAACGGCTGTCCGGAGTGAAGTGGTAGCCCGCCTGCCCGACGTCTCCGAGAAACTGCCCGTTCGGGAGTTCCTCATTGCCGTAGATCGGATTGACGCTGTATAAAGGGACCAGTTTCGAGAACTGGGGCCTCTCAAGCAGTATATTCGCCGATGGGACATCGACAATACGCAGGGTGCCCTGAAAATCGTCGCACGCCAGGGTGCGGCCGTCGGGCGACAGTCCGACCGTTGCACACCCGAGCATAGGTATCCGCGCCGAGTCGGCGCGCACGCCATCTGCTACGTCCCATCGCTCCACGTGGGCTTCGGAGCCGACGAAAGCGATCCGGTTGGAGCTGACCCGGGTGATCGATCTCACGAACACGACTTGCTTGGAATCCGGAGTGAACTGCGCGTCAGTCGCGTCGCCAGCCGAGA
>VFSW01015656.1_pt1 | contig 10403 bp, 8 predicted proteins | sample 5358111 | NCBI WGS metagenome assembly VFSW01 (sample SAMN11554181, study PRJNA540505) | mine drainage metagenome | isolation source: sediment from site ElyBrook_90M | place: USA: Ely Copper Mine, Vershire, VT | collected 2017
ATGCCGATCAGCAGGATGATGCCGATCAGGGCGATGACGGTGAGTTCATCGCCAGCCAGCATCAGGGCGAGCAGCGCGCCGATTCCCGCCGACGGCAGCGTCGAGAGAATGGTGATGGGATGGATGAAGCTCTCGTAGAGCACGCCCAGCACGATGTACATGACCAGCACCGCCGCCACCAGCAGCAGCAGCTCGTTGGTCAGATTGCTGCGAAAGGCGAGGGCTGCGCCCTGGAAGGTGGTCTGGATGCTGGCCGGCAGCCCGGCCCCGCTTTGCGTCGCCTCGATGGCGTCTACCGCCGCGCCCAGCGAGGCCCCCGGGGCGAGGTTGAAGGAGAGGGTGGCCGACGGGAACTGCGCGATGTGATTGATCAGCAGCGGCCGCGTCTCGACCGTGGCCTTGGCGATGGTCGACAGGGGCACCTGTCCGCCGCCCGCCGACGGCAGGTAGATGGAGGCGAGCGAGTCGACCGAGTCGTAGAACTGCGGATCGGCCTCGAGGATCACGCGGTATTGGTTCGACTGGGTGAAAATGGTGGAGACGATCCGCTGGCCGAAGGCGTCGTAGAGCGCGTTGTCCACCGTGCCGACGCTGATGCCGAGCCGCGCGGCGCTGTCGCGATCGATGACCACCGACACGGCGAGCCCGTTGTCCTCCTGATTGCTCACCACGTCGGCCAGTTCGGGCCGCTGCCGCAGGAGCGCCACCAGCTTGGGCGTCCAGGTGGCCAGCGCCGCGGAATCCGCGCTCTGCAGGCTGACTTGATAGCGGGTGCGGCTCACGGTGTTGTCGAGCGCCAGGTCCTGCACCGGCTGCATGTACAGCGCGATGCCCACCACCCCGGCGGTTTCCGCGCGCAGGCGCCGAATGACGCTCGCCACGTCGCCGGAACGCCGTTCGCGCGGCTTCAGGTCGATCAGCAGGCGGCCGCTGTTCAAGGTCACGTTGTTGCCGTCCACGCCGATGAACGAGGACAGGCTGGCGACGTCCCGGTCGCGCAGAATGACCGCCGCCAGCGCCTGCTGGCGCTCCGCCATCGCCGCGTAGGAAACCGACTCGCCGGCCTCGGACACCCCCTGGATCAGGCCGGTGTCCTGGTCCGGGAAGAATCCCTTGGGTATGAGCACGTACAGCAACGCCGTGACCACCAGGGTGGCGAAGGCCACGTACAGCGTCAGCCGTTGGCGGTCGAGCACCCAGCTGAGGCCGCGTCCGTACCAGGCGAGCAGGGCGGTGAACCAGTCCCTCGGGTCGTCGGCCGGCGCCGCGTGCGCCGGGCGCTGTCGCAACAGTTTGGCGCAGAGCATCGGCACGAGCGTGAGCGAAACCACCGCGGAGATGAGGATGGTGACCGCGAGCGTCACCGCGAACTCGCGGAACAGCCGGCCGACCACATCCTGCATGAACAGCAGCGGAATCAGCACCGCGAGGAGCGACACCGTGAGCGAAATGATGGTGAAGCCTATCTGGCCCGCCCCTTCGAGCGCCGCCTGCAGGGGCGATCTGCCCATCTCGATGTAGCGCGAGATGTTCTCGATCATCACGATGGCGTCATCGACCACGAAGCCGGTGGCGATGGTCAGCGCCATCAGCGACAGGTTGTTCAGGCTGAAGTTCGCGAGGTACATGACCGCGAAGGTGCCGACCAGCGACAGCGGCACCGAGAGGCTCGGAATGAGGGTGGCCGGCACATCGCGCAGGAACACGTAAATCACCAGCACCACCAGCGCCACGGAAAGCGCGAGTTCGAGTTGCACGTCGGCCACCGAGGCCCTGATGGTGGCGGTGCGGTCGCTGAGCACCGAAAGATCCACTCCCGCCGGCATGGCCGCGCGCAGCGACGGCAGCAATTCGTGCACCCGGTCGACCACGTCCACCACATTGGCTCCGGGCTGGCGCTGCACGTTGAGCAGCAAGGCCGGCGTGGTGTTCATCCAGCCGCCGAGCTTGGAGTTCTCGGCGCCGGCGACCAATTCGGCCACGTCGCGCAGCCGCACCGGCGAGCCGTTGCGGTACGCGATGATCACCTGCCCGTAATCCGCCGCGTCCTTGATCTGGTCGTTGGTGTCGATGGTGTAGGCGCTGGTCGGTCCGTCGAGGGTTCCCTTGGGGCCGTTTTGGTTGGCGCTGTTGATGGTGGTGCGCAGGTCATCGATGTTGAGCCCGTAGGCCGCCAGCGCCCGCGGGTTGACCCGCACGCGCACCGCCGGTCGATGGCCGCCGCTGATGCTGACGATGCCGACGCCCTTCAACTGGGAGATTTTCTGCGCGATCCGGGTGTCGGCCAGATCCTCCACCGCGGTGAGCGGCATCACCCGGGAGGTGATTCCGAGGGTCAGAACCGGGGCATCGGCGGGATTGACCTTGGAGTAGATCGGCGGTGCCGGCAGATCCTGCGGCAGCAGATTTTGCGCGCCGCTGATGGCCGCCTGAACCTCCTGCTCGGCGACGTCGAGCGCCAGGCTCAGGGTGAATTGCAGGGTGATCACCGAGGCGCCGGCCGAACTCGTGGAGGACATCTGTGCGAGGCCGGGCATCTGCCCGAACTGCTTCTCGAGAGGCGCGGTGATCGCCGAGGTCATGACCTCGGGGCTGGCGCCGGGATAGAAGGTCTGCACCTCGATGGTGGGATAGGCGACCTCGGGGAGGGCCGACAGAGGCAGCCAGCGGTAGGCGAGCGCACCGACGATCAGGATGGCCGCCATCAGCAGGGTGGTGGCCACGGGGCGCAGGATGAATATTCGCGACGGGTTCATGCGCGACCCCGGGCATCGTGGCGCCGGCTCATGGGGCGGCGCGTTTTCCGGCCGGGTCCGGCAGTTGCACCTGCGCTCCGTCGCGCAGCCGGTCCCCGCCCTCGGTGACCACCACGTCGCCGTCGCTCAGGCCCTTCAGCACCGCGACCCGGTCGCCGTCCACCGCGCCGAGTTCCACCGCGCGCACGTTCACCCGTCGGTCGGGTCCGACCCGGTAGACGAAGGTGGTCGCGACTCCATCGGGAGCCCCGCGGCGCACCGCGGCGTTCGGAATGATGATCTGGCCGGTGAGGGTTTCCTGCAGCACGCTCACGTTGACGAACTGGTTGGGGAAGAGCGAGGAATCACGGTTGTCGAACAGCGCCCGCAGCTTCACCGTTCCAGTGGTGGTGTCGATCTGGTTGTCGAGCGTCAGCACCCTGCCCACCGCCAGCTTGTTGCTGTTGTCGCGATCATAGGCGTCGACCGGAAGAGTGGCGCCGGCGCGCAGGCGGCGCATGATGCCGCCGACATTGTCCTCCGGCACTGGAAAGACCACGCTGATGGGCTGCAGTTGCACGATCACCACGATGCCGTTGGCATCGCCGGGCGTGACGTAGTTGCCCTGATCGACCTGCCGCAGACCGATGCGCCCGGTCACCGGCGAGGTGATGTGCGTGTAGATCAGGTTCACCTGCGCGCTCTTCAGCGCCCCCCGATCGGTCTCGATGATGCCCTCGTATTGATCGACCAGCGCCCGCTGGGTGTCGAGCTGCTGTTCGGCGATCGAGTCCTCCCTGACCAGCTGCACATAGCGCTTCAGGTCCAGCCTGGCGTTGGCGAGCAGGGCTTGGTCGCGCTGCAGGTTGCCTTCGGCCTGCTTCACCGCCGCGTCGTACGGCCGCGGATCGATCTGTGCGATGAACTCGCCCTCGCGCACCAGCTGTCCCTCGGTGAAGGCGATCTTCTGCAGCGTGCCGGCGATCTGCGTGCGCACGGTGACATTGGCGAGCGAGGTGACCGTGCCCAGGGCGGGGATCCGCACCGCGATGTCGCCCCTGCCGGCCCGCGCCACGGCCACCGCCACCGCGGCATTGCGGCCCTGACGCCCGAGCTTCGCCACCTCGGACCGGTGCTGCAGATGGCGCACGAGCAGAATGAGGGCGATCCCGCAGGTGCCGGCCGCGATCAGCGCGCCGCGATGGCGGCGCAGGAAGCCGCGCGTGCGTGCGGCGTTGGTGGGCGCGATGCGCGCTTGCTCGTCGTGTGTCAGGAGTTCCCCAATCATGCTCCGCTGCCCGGGCGGGATCATCTCCGCCCGGCGGTCATGTTCGTCCGTGTGCGGCCCGCTGCGGCCGGATGTCGTACTCTACGGGCTTCGCACAGGTCGTACTACCGGGATGATTGCGGATCGGACGCCAGGTTTGCGCTGAGCAATGCAAAGTTTTGCCAAGACGCCGCGCATCGTGCTGGCCACGGTCGGCTCGCTCGGGGATCTGCATCCGTTCATCGCGCTCGGGCGCGCGCTGGCCGCGCAGGGCTGCGAGGTGGTGGTGGCCGCGGCCGCGGATTACCAGCGGAAGGTCGACGGCGCGGGTCTGCGCTTCCATCCGGTGAGGCCGGGCTTCGCCGACCTGCAGCGGGATCTTTCCATGGATCTCGCGCAGATCACCCGCGCCGCTCGTCTGCGCGCCGACTTCCTGTTCCGCGGCCTGGTCTTCCCCTACCTGCGGGTCTCCCTCGAGGATCTGCGCGAGCTGGTCGCCTCCGCCGATCTGGTGCTCACCAGCAGTCTGGCCTTCGGTGCGCGCCTGGCGGCCGAGACCGAGGGCGTTCCGTGGATCGCCGTGGTCCTGCAGCCCATCATGCTGCTCTCGGCCTTCGACCCACCGGTGTTGCCGCGGGCCGAATGGCTGACCCCATGCATGCGGCTGCTCGGTCCGGCCGTCACCGGTCAGCTGCTGCGCCTCGGCAAGCGCGCCGTGCATCGCTTGTTCGCCCCCTGGCATGAGCTGCGGCGCGCGCTCGGCCTCGCGCCGCAGACGCTCGATCCGCTGTTCGACGGTCAATTCGCCGGCGCCGGCGTGCTCGGCTTGTATTCCCCCCTGCTCGGTGAGGTGCCGCCGGATTTGCCGGGAGCGGCGGCCATCGCCGGCTTCCTGCCCTTCGACAGCGAGGATGGCGGCGCGGCAGTGCTCGATCCGGCGCTCGATGACTTCCTGGCGGCGGGCGCTCCGCCCCTGGTGTGCACGGCGGGCAGCACGATGGTGCATGATCCAGGCCGGTTCTTTCATTGCAATTTGCTGGCGGCGCGCGCCCTGGGCCTGCGCAGCGTGATGCTGGTCGGGGCCGGGCGGCTCTCCGCCCACCGCGGCCTGGGCGGCGGCGACGTGCATGCGTGCGAGTATGCGCCGCACTCGCTGCTGTTTGCGCGCGCCGCCGCCGTCGTGCATCACGGCGGCATCGGCACCCTGGCGCAGGCGCTGCTGTCCGGCAGGCCCCAGTTGATCGTGCCGTTCTTCGCCGACCAGGCCGACAATGCGGCGCGCGCCATGCGCCTCGGTCCGGCGCTCTGCGTGAGCGCGCGCCGCTTGCGGCCGTTGACCGCGCGGCGGCAGCTCGCGGCGCTGCTGGCCGATCCTGGCCGGGTGCGGCGTGCCGCCGAGGTCCGCGACCAGCTGCTCACCGAGAACGGAGCGGTGCGAGCGGTCGAGCTGATCCGCGGTGCGCTACAATCCGGCAGCATCCAACCGTCATGTCACCCGGCGCAGTTCCGGGCCTAGGAGTTCGAGTGAAAGCCGCGAAAGCCATCCTGTTGAGTGTCCTCGCCATGGCGCCAACCCTGGCGCTGCCGGCCGCGCCGACCTGGACGGAGGGGGTCAACTACTTCCTGGTGCAGCCGCCGCGTCCGCCGGCGCTGCCGCACGGGCAGGTCGAGGTGACCGAGGTGTTCTCCTACGGCTGCCCGGCCTGCAACGCCTTCATCCCGACCATGCACAAGCTGCAAAAGAGCCTGCCGCCCAACGCCGTCTTGAACTACCTGCCGGCGGCGTTCAATCCGGGCGAGGACTGGCCGATGCTGCAGCTGGCGTACTTCACCGCGCAGGTGCTGGGCGTGGCCGACCGCACTCACGATGCCATGTACGATGCGGTATGGGGCACGGGAGAGCTCGCCATCATGGATGCATCCAACCGCAGCCTCAAGGCGCATCTGCCGACCATCGAGGACGCGGCGCGGTTCTACAATCGCCATGCCGGCGTGCCGATCGAGAAGTTCCTCAGCACCGCGAAATCCTTCGCCGTGGATATGAAGGTGCGCAACGCGGAAAATCTCATCGTCGCGTACAAGGTGGACAGCACGCCGACGCTCATCGTCAACGGCAAGTACCGCCTGCAGGTGCAGTCGGCCGGCGGACCTGAGCAGGTCATCGAGCTGGTCAACTGGCTGGTCGCCAAGGAGAGCCGGTAGCCGGTCGGCCCCGGCGGCGCGCCCCGCCATGCATGCCGTGTTCCGCCGCCACCCCCGGTTGTGGATTGCCGTTGGCGTGGGCGTCGCCTGCTTCTGCGCGCTGCCGCCGGGCCTGTCGCCGATCAGCCGGCTGCTGGTGGCGTGGAATTGCGGCGTGGCCGTTTTCCTCACCACCATCTATGGATGGATGCAGGGTCTGACGGCCGAGCAGATCTGCCGTCGTTATATCGAAGAGGACAATTCGGCCCGGTTCATCCTCGTCTTCGTCACCTTCGCGGCCTTGTTGAGCGTGGTTGCGATCGTCGAGCCTCTGGCGACCCTGCGGCAGGTCGGCGGGTGGGTGCGCGTCGCGCATATGGCATTGGCCGCGTTCACGCTCATGAATTCCTGGGTTCTGGTGCCCGTCATGTTCACCACCCACTACGCCGACATGTTCTACAGCGCCGCCCAGGATGAGCGGCCGCTCGCGTTTCCCAATACGCCGCAACCCGTGTTCTGGGATTTCGCGTATTTCTCCTTCACCATCGCCGCGGCCTGCCAGACCTCGGACGTGTCGACCAATGGCGCCGGGATCCGCCAGGTCGTGATCGCGCAAACCATCGTGTCGTTCCTGTTCAACGCCTCCATCCTCGGTTTCGCGATCAATGTGACGGCCGGACTCATCGGCGGTCCGTGACCGTCGGCGACCGCGGCCGTCCCCAGGGAGCGATTCAACACCCAGGCGAGGCGCACGCCGGCGCGCTCGATCTGCCTGCCAACCACCTCGAGAGCGGTGGCGCAGTAAGCCTGATCGAGAGCGACGGTGCCGGCAGCGTCCGGGGCCGGCAGCGGGCCGTACACCCGGGTGCGGGCGAGGTCGAAGGACTCGCGCGCCCAATCGCGGGCCCCCCCCGCCCGCCCGGGGCCGGGGGGGGGGGGGTGTGTGTCGTCGGCGGGCGCCATGGCCCCCGCCCCCCGGGGGCGCCGGGGGGGGGGTTGGGCGGGCGCCAGATCACCGAGCAGCCGGGTGGCGACGACCTGCGGATCGGTGCCCAGGCGGGCCACGAACACCGTGTCCCAATAATGATGCAGGTTCCCCGCCGACGCTCCGACGGCCGACACCCGCACTGCGTTGCCGCCCTGGTCATGGTGATCGGCGGCATGCAGCGGCTGATGCAGGTCGCCGAGCAGATGCAGCAGGAACTGCAGCGCGAGCAGTCGTTCGTGCGCGTCGGTTCGCGGCGCGGCGAGTTCCCGTTCGAACTGCTCGAGCTTGTCGAGGATGCAATCCTCCGCGGGGCCCGCCGAGGCCGGTCCTGCCGGCGCCGGCTGCGCCGCACAGGTGATCGCCGGGTCGGGGGAATCGATCTGGAGGTCCACGTAGTGCCAGGCGCGGGTGCCGCGATAATGGCGCTGATCGGTGCGGCGATCGGCGTCGCGGAACTTGTCCGCCCAGGTGGCCTCGGCGGCGATGGAGTGATCGATGGTGAGCGCGCTGTCGTCCGCGGCGAGCAGGTCCGCGACCCGTTGGCGTACGGCCGGCTGCAGATATTGCTCGGCGATGAGCGCGATGATCTCATGCCCCTCGTCGCCGAAGCCGCGCGCGGGCGGCGCCAGCGCGATCCCTGCCAGGGCGACGCCCAGGCAAAATCTGACCAGCGGCGCCGAGCGGCGGCCGGCCGGCGCGAAGCGGGGCGTTGGTCGGGGTGCAACTGCTGGCACAGGCGTGGAAGGTCGCGCTCGGGGCGAATCAGGGGGTGAAGCGATAGACCACGCCGGGGAAGGGCGGCTTCCAGGGGTCGAACACGCCGGTGATGTAGAGGCTGCCGGAGCCGGCGGCGCCGAAGCTCATGTTGGTGACATAGGGCGTCGGCACGGCGATCATGCGCACCAGCTTGCGCGCCGGATCGACCACCAGCACGCGACCGGAGCCGTTTTGCGCGATGTAGTAATTGCCGTCCGGGCCGAGCTTCAGGCCGTCGGGGCCGTTGTAGGCGTCTTCGTGCGGTGTGGGGGGGGCCAGGTCCCGCAGGCGCGCCCACATCCGGAGCGCGCCGAGCCGGCCGTCGGCCAGCACTGGAAAGCTCAGAATGCGGCCGGCCAGATCCTCCGCGACCAGCAACTCCCTGCCGTCCTTGGACAGGGTCAGACCGTTCGCATAATGGATGGTGTCGGCGACGCGTCGCGGAGCGCCGCCGCCGGCGGGAAGATACAGCAGCGCGCCGCTGATCGGCGCGGCGATGTCGTAGACCCCGGAGGCCGAGAAATACAGGCCGCCGCGCGCGTCGGCCGCGAAGTCATTGGGACCGATGAAGGGCTTGCCGTCGGCATCGCGGTCGATGGTGCGCAGGTGCCGGCCCCGGGCGTCGAGTTCCACCAGGGTGTTGGCGTCGTAGCAGGCCACCAGCCAGTGATCCTGGTGGTAGGGGGTCAGCCCGGAGGCGCCGCAATGCTCGCCGCGCCAGAACAGAACGCCGCCGCGATCGTCCCAGCGCTGCACGCCCGGACCGCCATATTCGACGAAATACAATTGTCCGGCGCGCCACACCGGCCCTTCCGGGTAGATGGCGTGCGCATCGATCACCTCGAGGCCCGTGGCGCGGGCGCCCCAGGGGAGCAGGCCCAGCAAGCAGGCGAGCGCCGCGGCCCGCGCCCGGCCCCTCATGGGTGGCCATCCGCCACGGCCGATGCCTGCTTGCGCAGGTAGGCCACTGCGTAGGAGCACTGCGCGCGCACCGTCCAATGCCGCTCGCGGGCGCAATGCAAGGCGGCCCGCATCAGGCTGGCGGCGATGCCCCGGCCCGCGACCGGCTTGGGCACGCCGGTGTAAACGATGGTCATGACCTGCCCGGCGAGCGTGTAGTCGAGCACGCAGAGCTGACCTTCCACCGTGGTGGAGAAGCGCGCCGCCGATTCGTCATGGCGCACCGTGTCCGCAGGCAGCGGTGTGCCCGCCGTCATCGTGCCCGCCGTCATCGCGAGGGATTCATTGCGGGGCGCGGGGTGCAGCCTGCGGCGGCGGCGGTGCATGTGGCGGCGGTGCCTGTGGCGGCGGTGGCGCCCGCGGTGGCGGCGGGGGATGCCCCGCCTCGTTCGACGGCCGCTGCGCGCCCGGGTTGCCCTGGCCGACCCCCGGCGGCGGTCCGGCGGGAGGCGTGCCGTAGCCGGGGGCCCCGTAGCCGGGGGCCCCGTAGGGTGGCTGACCGTAGAATGGCGGCTGGCCGTAGTAGTACGGCGGTTGGCCGTAGGGCGGTTGGCCGGCGTTCTGTTGACCGCCCGGCATCGGGCGCACGGTCGACGGGGGAGTGGCGTAGTGGCGCGACTCACCGGGGGCCGGACGCCGGTTATAAGACGGCAGCGCACCCCGACCCATGCCGTCGGCGCCCCCATTGGAGGACTGCACGACGCTGAAGGTGCCGCCCTCGTGATGCGCCCGGGTGACCTCGTTGCCGGAAAATCGGCCGGGGTGGGCGGTGGCCGCCACGGCGGGCACGCCCTCATTCTGGTTCAAATGCATGGCCGGATCGTTGCGTGCCGCCCGTTCGTTCGCCAGTTGCAGCGGCAGGGCAGGCAGGTGACGTTCATGGGCGACGGCGAGTTGCGCGGGCGTGGGCGCCAGGTGCACCCCGCCGCCGCCGTTATAGCTGACGTGGCGCGTGGTGGCGGGAGCGGGGCCCGCCTGCTCATAGACATGCGCGGGCGGCAGCTGACCGAGATTCATGACGGCGCGGTTGTAGTACAATTGTCCACCGCGCCAGTAGCCGCCGACGAAGCCCTGGCCGAAGTAACCGTACCCGTAGTTCACGCCGCCGTAGAACCCGACATGCGCGCCCCAATAGCCGGGGTGCCAGAGGAACGCCATTCCCTGCACTCCCCAGTAGCCCGGAGTCCATAGCAGATCCGGTTGGGGTGCGGGCACCCAGGTGCCGGGCACCCAGTAATAATCCTGATCCTCGCCGCTCCAGGCCCAGTAACCGGGGGTCCACAGATAGCCGTTGTCCGGCATCGGCGGCTGGTCGTACTCCGGCAGGTCGGGCGGCGCCACATCCACCGCGGTGCCGGCGTCCATCTGCCCCAGCGCCAGGGTGGGCAGCACCAGCGCCAGCAGCGCCGGCAACAGCAGACGGCGGCGGACGCGGCGACTCACGCAGGCTCGCGTCCGGCGTCGACGCCACCGGTGGGACGGCCGGCCTTGGGAGCGCAGAGCAGCCGTCTGAGCG
>VFSW01015657.1_pt1 | contig 10403 bp, 12 predicted proteins | sample 5358111 | NCBI WGS metagenome assembly VFSW01 (sample SAMN11554181, study PRJNA540505) | mine drainage metagenome | isolation source: sediment from site ElyBrook_90M | place: USA: Ely Copper Mine, Vershire, VT | collected 2017
GTGTGGTATAAGGCAAATTTCAACGCATTTTCAACGTTGTGGTACACAGCGACGAAGCATTCCACAGTGGGACGCGCCGAACCCTGGATTGCTTCGCCTGCGCTCGCAGTGACGCGTTGCCGCTACGCCGCCGTGCGTGCCGGCTCCGCCATAAGCCGCCCAACCAGGAATGCGAATTGATCGAGGAAGCCTTGCAGGAATCTCCGCGTGGCCTCATCGCCGATGTTGCCATGCTCGTCGACCAGGCTCGGCTTGAATGTGACGTAGGCCTCGCCGCCGAGCAGGATCATGCCTAACCCGGTCATCACCGAACGCAAATGCTGCTGCGCCAGCGCGCTGCCGATTGCGCCCGGCGAGGTGCCGGTGATGAAGCCGGGTTTGCCGGCCCAGGAGTTTCTGCCCCACGGACGCGCGCCCCAATCGACCGCGTTTTTCAGTGCCGCGGGAATCGACCGATCGTGTTCCGGCGTGACGATCAGGACGCCGTCGGCGCGTGCCAGTTCGTCCTTGAAGCGGGCGACCTCGGGGGGCAGGTTGCCTTCGTCGTCCTGATTGTACATCGGCAGATCGTCGATGCGCACGATCCTGGCGTCGAACTTGTCGGCGCTGAGCTTGATCATCGCCTGCGCCAGCTTGCGGTTGATGGATTCGCGGCGATTGCTGCCGACGATGACGGCAAGGAGCGGTTTCGTCATGGCGGGGGTCCTCTAGTTAATATTGATAACTGAGACTAAATAAGTGCCTACGACGGAAACACGCAAGAAGGCACATCGATGAAACCAAGCCACATTCATTTGCCCTCGGATTGCCGGGCGGTCAGCGACGTACTCGCCCGCATCGGCGACAAGTGGTCGGTCCTGATCGTTTCCCGGCTTGGCGACGGGCCGGTACGCTTCAACGAGCTGCGGCGCTCGATCGGCGGCATTTCGCAGCGGATGTTGACGCTCACCCTGCGCGGGCTGGAGCGCGACGGGCTTGTTACCCGCACCGCTTTCCCGACCATCCCGCCGCGGGTCGATTACGCGCTGACCCCGCTTGGCCGCGATCTGCTGGTTCCGGTTTCGGCGCTTGGCGCCTGGGCGATCCGCAATCAGCCGAAAATCGCCTGCGCCCGCGAGCAATTCGACGGCCTTTGTGAGGCCAGCGGAAAGCCGCCAATTCGCCGCCGCGGGACGCGGACCGGGCTTGTCCAAAGCCCTCCCGGAAACTAGAAGCAACAACCGCGAACAAAAGGCCGGACGTCGGCCTCGGGTAGGGGTGAGACATCATGCGTGTTTATTACGACCGCGACGCCGATTTGAACCTGATCAAGGGCAAGAAAGTCGCCGTTATCGGCTATGGCAGCCAGGGCCATGCCCACGCGCTCAATCTGCGCGATTCCGGCGTCAAGGACGTCGCCGTGGCGCTGCGCAAGGGCTCGCAGGGCGTGAAGAAAGCCGAAGGCGAAAAGCTCAAGGTCATGGAAGTGGCCGAAGCCGCCAAATGGGCCGACGTGATGATGATGCTCACGCCGGACGAATTGCAGGCCGACATCTACAACAATCATCTGCACGCCAATATGAAGAACGGGGCGGCGCTGATGTTCGCGCACGGTCTCAACATCCATTTCAACCTGATCGAACCGCGTGCCGACCTCGACGTCATGATGATCGCCCCCAAGGGACCCGGCCACACCGTGCGCTCCGAATATCAGCGCGGCGCAGGCGTGCCGTGCCTGCTTGCGATCCACAAAGACGCGTCGGGCAACGCCCACGATCTTGGCCTCTCCTACGGCGCGGCGATCGGCGGTGGCCGTGCCGGCATCATCGAGACGAGCTTCCGCGAAGAATGCGAGACCGATTTGTTCGGCGAACAATCGGTGCTGTGCGGCGGCCTGGTCGAACTGATGAAGGCCGGTTACGAGACGCTGGTCGACGCCGGCTACGCGCCGGAGATGGCCTATTTCGAGTGCGTCCACGAAGTGAAGCTGATCGTCGACCTTATCTACGAGGGCGGCATTGCGACGATGAACTATTCGGTCTCGAACACGGCCGAGTACGGCGAATACATTTCCGGGCCTCGCGTGGTTGACGCCGAGACGCGCGCGGAGATGAAGCGCATCCTCTCCGACATCCAGTCGGGCAAGTTCGTCAAAGACTGGATGCTGGAAAACAAGGTCAACCAGACCTCGTTCAAGGCCATGCGCGCCGCGTGCGCGGCTCATCCGATCGAACAGGTCGGCGCCAAGCTCCGCGCGATGATGCCGTGGATCAAGGACCGTGCGCTGGTGGATAAGAGCAGGAACTAACAACCGCCGCAGTCGGCGAAGCGTGCCGACAGCTATCAATTTACCGCCGGTCACGGTCGATGGAGCGGCCCTCCGCTCCATCCTCCCGCGCAGGCCAGAAAAAATTCCGAAAGCTTTGCAAAGTCGTTGATCCAACACTGAAGCGCGCCGTTTTAGCCCCGGGCGCGGACCGCAAGCGGTCTCATCAAGAATCTGTGAACGTTGATTTTGCCGAAATCGACGACTTTTCGAACCTTCGAAAATAAAAATTCGCATCGATCCGGCGATATCGCGCGCTTTTTCCCGACTCGACAGTCTTTTGCAACGCAATCTGCGGGAATGCGCCCACTGCGTGCCCTGATCGGCTCGGCCCAACTCCACCGCCAGTTTGGAATTCGTCTTGCTAACAACCATCGGGTTGCTAGCATCGCGTTTGTCTGCGTGCGTTGAAGTTTCCTGCATTGCCACGACTTGGCTGGGCCGGCGTGACCGCAAATGGCGGAGCACTTCGGCCAGCGCCGGAGATCGGCGACGTCACGGGCTTGAGAGGCGGCAATCCGTGACGCCAGAAACCGCCATGGGAGGAAATAATGGTCAATGTCCGTGTCAACGGGCAAGAGCGCAGCTATGACGGCGATCCGTCGATGCCGCTCTTGTGGTTTCTGCGCGACGAGCTTGGGCTGACTGGAACCAAATTCGGCTGTGGCGTTGCGCTCTGCGGTGCCTGCACCGTTCATCTCAACGGTGAGGCAGTGCGCGCCTGCGGCATCACCATGTCGGACGTCGGCGGCAAGTCGGTGGTCACGATCGAAGGTCTCGACCCGAAGGGCGAGCATCCGGTGCAGGTGGCCTGGCGCAATATCAGCGTGCCGCAATGCGGCTATTGCCAAGCCGGCCAGATCATGCAGGCCGCCGCGTTGTTGGCAAAGACTCCGGCGCCGACCGACAAACAAATCGACGATGCCATGTACGGCAACATCTGCCGCTGCGGTTGCTACCAGCGCATCCACTCGGCCGTTCGCGCCGCCTCAAAGGGGGCCTGAGATGACCTATCATCGCAATCAACAAGATGTCGTCATCGCCAATGTCAGCCGCCGCAAACTGCTTAAGGGCGTGGCCGGCACCGGCGTATTCGTATTGGCCGCGCAATTCCCGGCGGTTCGCTCCGCTATGGCGTATGCCACCGGCGCCGAGAAGATGCCGCATGGCGTCGTAACCAACCCGCATATCTTCGTTTCGATCGGCAAAGACGGAATCGTTACCATCGTGGCGCACCGCGCCGAGATGGGTAACGGAGCGGCTCGGACCTCGCTGCCGATGATCGTCGCGGATGAGCTCGACGCCGACTGGGCCCGCGTGCGCGTCGTCCAGTCTCCCGGCGATGAGGAGACCTACGGCAATCAGGATACCGATGGCTCGCGCAGCGTGCGGCATTTCATCCAGCCGATGCGGCAGGTCGGCGCCGGCGCACGCAAAATGCTCGAGACCGCGGCTGCCAAGCGTTGGGGCGTGGACGTCAACGAGGTTACGGCGCGGCTACATGAAGTCGTGCACACGGCCTCGGGCAAGAAGCTCGGCTATGGCGAACTCGCTGCCGACGCCGCGGCCTTGCCGGCGCCCGCGCTCGATAGTTTGCGCCTGAAGGAGCCGAGCGCCTTCCGGTATATCGGCAAGGGCAACATCACCATTGTCGACCTTTTCGACATCACGACCGGCAACGCGACCTATGGCCAGGACGTAAAACTCCCCGGCATGTTGTTCGCGGTGGTCGCCCGTCCCCCGGTAGTCCAGGGCAAGGTGGCTTCATACGATGCCGCTGCAACCATGAAAGTGCCCGGCGTGTTGAAGGTGGTCACCATCGACCCCACGCCTCCGCCATGGGTGTTCGCGCCGCTCGGCGGTGTTGCCGTGATTGCCAAGAGTACGTGGGCGGCGATGAAGGGCCGCGAAGCGCTCAAGATCACCTGGGACGACGGACCGAATGCTAAATTCGATTCGGTCTCATATAAGGCGATGCTCGAGGAGAACGTTCGCAAGCCCGGGAAAGTCGAGCGCAACGAAGGTGACGTCGATGCGGCCCTTAAGTCGGCCGCCAAGGTGATCACGGCGGAGTATTATTCACCGCACCTTGCGCACGCGACGATGGAGCCGCCGGCTGCTACGGCCCGGATAAGCGGCGGCAACTTGGAGATCTGGACCTCAGTCCAGAGTCCGGGTGGCGCCCGCGATGATGTCGCCAAACGTCTGGGGTTCGATCCGAAGAAGGTCACCCTGCATTGCACGCTGCTCGGCGGCGGCTTCGGCCGCAAGTCGAAATGGGACTTCGCCATTGAGGCGGCGCTGCTGTCCAAAGCCATGGACGGCGCACCGGTCAAGGTGGTGTGGACCCGCGAGGACGACATCCGACACGGTTTTTACCACACCGTGACGGCCGAGCGCCTCGATGCGGGCGTCGACAAGGACAACAAGGTCGTTGCCTGGCGACACCGCAGCGCCGCGCCCAGTCTGTTCGCGAATTTCATGCCCGACCCGAAATACCCGAGTGCGCTCGAGCTCGGGATGGGTTTCATCGATACGCCGTTCAATGTGCCGAACGTCCGCCTGGAAAGCGGCGAGGCGCAAATGCACGTGCGGGTTGGCTGGTTCCGATCCGTCAACAATGTCGCCCACGCCTGGGCGATCCAGTCCTTCGTCGCCGAGATCGCACATCAGCTCGGCCGCGATCCCAAGGACATGCTCCTGGAGATGATCGGCCCGCCACGGATCGTGGATGCTCCGCTGAAAGCTACCTCGACGTGGTGGGACTACGGCGAGCCGTATGAAACCTATCCGGTCGACACCGGACGGTTGCGGCGGGTCGCCGAGCTCGCGGCCGAGAAAGCCGGGTGGGGAAAGAAACTGCCCGCAGGTCACGGCCTCGGCATTGCGGCGCATCGCAGCTTCGTCAGCTACATCGCCACCGTGGTCGAGGTCGCTGTCGACAAGAAGGGCAACCTCTCGGTGCCGCGTGTCGATACGGCGATCGATTGCGGCTTCTACGTCAATCCGGAGCGCATCCGCTCGCAGATTGAAGGCGCGGCCGTGATGGGGCTGTCGCTCGCCAAATACGGCGAGATCACGCTCAAGAACGGGCGCGTAGAGCAGAGCAACTTCAACGATTACCCGGTGGTTCGCCACGACGAATCGCCGGCCGTGACCAACACTCACATCGTCGAGAACGGCATCGACGTGCCGTCGAGCGGGGTCGGCGAGCCGGGCGTGCCGCCGTTCACGCCGGCGCTCTGCAACGCCATCTTTGCCGCGACCGGCAAGCGCATTCGCCGCCTGCCGATTGCCAATCAGCTGGCGTAATTCAAACCGGCGCCAACTTCGGCGCGCAAATGGTCCCGGAACTCGGCCCTCCCCCGAGTTCCGGTTTTTTATTTCCATCAGCAGTGGTCGCCGGTGTCATGGGCCGGCTGCCGCGACGCTGAGGTGGGCGAGGGCCGATCGCCTAACCATGAAATGCGGCTTGTGACCTGCCCCGGAGCATGTCACCAAGCGTGCCGATGTTGTCCAGTGCCCCGAAAATCGAAATTTACCCGATCGACCGCGTGGAGATCGCGGTCGAAGCGCGGCCGTGGGAGTTTGCTCGGGCGCGACGCGACGAGATCGACCAGAGTTTTGTTGAGCGCCAGCGCGGAGGCCCGACCCTGTGGAACGGCCGGGTGCTACTCCTTCACCGCTACGCGGTTCGCGACGGCGTGCTGCAAGGGGCCTGTTTCGAGACCGACTACGCCAGTTTTCTGGCGTGGCGGGACTGGGGCTTCCCGGACGCGAACGTCTTCAACATTTTTGCTGCCGCAGCGCTGCAATCCGCCGACGGCGCCTTTCTGCTCGGGGAAATGGCACCATCAACCGCAAGCGCCGGCTTGGTCTATTTTCCATGTGGGCCGCCTGATCCCGAAGACATAAGCGCGGACAGCGCTCTCGACCTTGCCGGCAGCGTCAGCCGCGAACTCCGGGAGGAGACCGGGCTCGATAGCGGTACCCTCAGGGCGGAGCCCGGCTGGACTATGGTGCACGACCGCGGCTTTATGGCATTGATGAAACGGCTCACGGCGCCGGACAACGCAAAAGAGCTCCGCGCGAAAATCATGACCAACCTCGGAAGTCAGCTGCGTCCCGAATTTTGCGACATCCACATTGTCCGCGGGCGCGCCGATCTCGACCGCCGCGTGCCGCGATTTGTCGTTGCGTATTTGGAGGACGCTTGGCGGCGATGAGCCGGGTGTCAGCAGGTGCGAGGCAGGGATGAAGCTCGCCAAAATCCTGAAACATTGCCGGGTCAGCAAACCAGGCCATTTCCGGCTGGTCGATTGCGATCCTGCCGAAAGTTTCGGTCTGGCGATCGACAAGGCAGACGTCAAGGCGATGCTCGCAGACGGCATTTCCCGGCTTGCCGATTTGCAGCAGCGGCTTTATGCGCAGCATCGCTGGGCGGTGCTGGTTGTGCTGCAAGGCATGGACGCAGCCGGCAAAGACAGCGTCATCAAGCACGTGATGTCCGGTGTAAACCCGCAGGGATGCGAGGTGCACGGGTTCAAGGCGCCGAGCGAGGAGGAACTGCAGCACGATTTCTTCTGGCGGGCATCGGCGCGACTGCCGGCGCGCGGCCGCATCGGCATTTTCAACCGATCCTATTACGAAGAAGTTCTGGTGGTGCGGGTGCATCCTAGCCTGCTGGCGCGCGAAAAGCTGCCGTCGCACGTCGAGCAGAAAGATCTGTGGAAACGCCGCTTCAAAGAAATCCGCGCCTTTGAGCAATACCTTGCGGAAAACGGGATCGTGGTGCTGAAATTCCATCTGCGCATTTCCCGGGAAGAGCAGCGCAAACGCTTTCTGGCGCGACTCGACGAACCGGGCAAACGCTGGAAGTTTTCGACCGCAGACATTGCCGAACGCGAGCGGTGGGACGACTACATGGAGGCTTTTGAGGATATGATTCGCTCAACCTCCACGTCAGAGGCGCCCTGGTATGTCGTTCCCGCCGACAATAAACATGTCGCGTGGCTGATAGTTTCCGCCGCGATCATCGAGGCATTGGCGGGACTCAAGGTCGATTTCCCCAGAATTCAGGGCAGCGCGCTTGCTCGGCTGAAGAATGTAGAGCGTACGCTAAAGGCGGAAAAGCGGGGTTGAACAAAACACGGCGGGGACAAGAGAAAACTAGACTCACTCTACTTGTTACTCAGCAAGTTCGGCACACAAAATTCGATCGTGGCGCCCAGCCTGCGCTGCCGTTGCGAAGACTGCATTTGTGGGTTGCCGGTGAATGGCTTCACACATGATGTGAAGAACACTAGACTGAATGGTGCAGGCAGGACGGGTTGGTAGCGTGAACAGCTTGGTAAAAATGGCCGCGGCGCTGGGTATGCTGGTCGCGCCGGTGGTAACATTCGCTTCTTCCCATGCTCACGCCGAGCCGCCTGATTTCAACGGCGTATGGATCCCTGACGTCAAAGACCAGCACCGTCAGGAAACCGAAAACATGCCGCCGTGGAAGCCCGATATTCTGCCGCAGGTTCAGCGTCTGATTGCCGAAGAGAAGGCCGGCCGGCCGTTTCTCGTTCTGAGCCATTGCCTGCCGCACGGCATGCCGAGCTGGATGCTGATCACCCACAACGCGTTTGAACTTCTGACCACGCCGGGCCGCATCACCATGCTCGGCGAGGTCGATGGCAACCGGATGCGCCGAATCTACATGGACGGGCGTCCGCACCCCGACGATCAGGACCTGACGCTGCACGGCCACTCCGTCGGCCATTGGGAGGGCGATGTTCTTGTCATCGACACCACCGCGATCGCGCCGCAGGCTTATATCGCGATCAGCGAAGCGGCGGGAATTCCCAACGATGGCGATATGCATATCGTCGAGCGGCTCCACCTGGCGAAGCCGAACGTCCTGCACGACGATCTTGAAATCACGGCGCCGAAAGTCTTGACGGAAACCTGGAAGACCACCCGGATTTTCCGCCGCTACCCCGATCGCCACTATGAGATCATCGAAGGCGAATGCGAGCAGGAAGACCTGGTTCCCGGGAAAGATCAGTACGGCAACGACATATTCGTTTCCCAGCCGCAAAATCCGGACGGTTCGGTCCGCACCAGCAAATAAGGATGATGCAAATAGTGTCGCTCAAAATCGCTCTGTTGGCCGCCGGCCTGACGTTGGGTCTGGGCGGAATGGCGGCTGCCCATCATTCCGGAGCGGCTTACGATCTTGAGCACCCGAAGACGACTCAGGGCACCGTCAAGACGGTCAACTGGACCAATCCGCACATCACTTTCGTGATCGAGACCGATGCCAAGGAAGGACAACCGGCCGCGACTTTGGTGTTCGAAGTGTCGAGCCCCGGCGTTCTGACCCGATCGGGCTGGACCAAGCGGTCGCTGCAGCCCGGCGACCACGCGGTCTTTTTTTACGCGCCGCTGCGCGACGGCAATCCCGGCGGCTTTTTGTTGAAGGTCGCGCTCCCGGACGGGAAGGAGCTGAGCTTCAGTCTGACGCCCGCCGAATCCGAACAATGATCTGATGGTCGACGCCACGCTGCTAGACGCCTCCAAGTGGCTCGGGGCGACCGCGCTCAGCCATGCGATCCAGACGGCGGGCTGGGTCATCCCGGCGCTGCAGACGATTCATATTCTCGCCATCGCGGTGCTGTTCTTTTCCGCGGTGATCGTCGATCTGCGCCTGTGGCGCGTGCTGCAACGTGACGTACCGCTGCAGGACGTCGCGCGGCGCTTCCTGCCGGTGATCTGGCCGGTGCTGCTGGTTCTTCTCATCACCGGGAGCCTCCTCATCGTCGGTGAGCCGCGGCGCTCGCTCCTCAACACCACGTTTTATTTGAAAATGACGATGCTCGCCTTCGCCATTGCGCTGACGATCGCGCTGCAATGGTCGCTGGCGTCGGCTCCGAAGTTTTGGGAGCAGGATCGTGGCCGGCGGATCGCCGCGCGGTTCGCGGCGACGCTGTCCATCCTGGTCTGGTGCTGCATTATTTTCGCCGGCCGCTGGATCGCCTACACCCAGGCCGGCTGATGCTGCACCTCAAGGACATTATCGCGTTTTTTGAGGACAGCAGCCTTGCGGATGCCGTTCGCGAAAATGATTTGCTGTTTCCCTTGATCGAGTCGGCACACGTGCTCGCGATTTGCCTCGTCGTCGGCTCCATCGTGGCCGTAGACCTCAGGCTTCTCGGACTAGCCTGGGTGAAGCGGCCGGTGAGTGCGGTAGCAAGCGGAATCCTGCCGCTGACCTGGGGCGCGTTCGCGGTCGCGGTGGCTTCCGGCTTTTTTATGTTCATGTCGAACGCGACCAAATACCTGGGCAACGGTTTTTTCGTCGCCAAGCTTGTTCTGATCGCCGCCGCCGGCGTCAACATGCTGGTCTTTCATTTTGTCAGTGCAAGGGATCAGCCGCGGTGGGACGATCAAACCCGCCCGCCGCTATCCGCGCGGCTTGCCGGCGGCATATCGCTGCTGCTGTGGATCGCAGTGGTCGCGTGCGGGCGATGGATCGGCTTTACCATGCCGGTCGGATGAAATGGCCGCCATGCGCTCGCTTTTCGTCCCGGTAGGCGCGGCCATTATCCTCGCCGCGATGTTGCGATCGTCCATAGGCGACGACCGCGCGCCGATGCCGCCGTTCCAACCGTATGTCGACCTGAAGACCTTCATGGAGCATGTACTCACGCCGGCAGCGAAGATCGTCTGGAGTGTCAACGGACTCGTCATCGATGCAAAGGGCGAGCACGATCTTGCTCCCAAATCCGACGAAGACTGGGAGCAGATTGTGAGCGGCGCCGCCACGCTTGCCGAGGCCGCAAATGCGCTGATGATTCCGCAACGGGCGCTCGATCCGGAGTGGAACAGGTATGCCAAAAAACTGGGCGAGGCCGCAAACAAGGCCTATTTCGCCGCCGAGGCCCACGACCTGAAAACTATTTCCGAAGTCAGCGATCGGCTGGACGGCATTTGCGCCGCCTGCCACCGGCACTACGGCCTCGAGTGAGCGAGGGCGGGCGCCAATAAACGCCGGCGTCACCTTGCCAGCGGATCAGGCCTGATCTGGAACTTGTAGACCTTGGGTCGCGCC
>VFSW01015658.1_pt1 | contig 10403 bp, 3 predicted proteins | sample 5358111 | NCBI WGS metagenome assembly VFSW01 (sample SAMN11554181, study PRJNA540505) | mine drainage metagenome | isolation source: sediment from site ElyBrook_90M | place: USA: Ely Copper Mine, Vershire, VT | collected 2017
GAAGAAGGCTGAAAAGGAATTGGGGGAAAGCCGTGCTATTCTTCAGGCTGCTATGGATCAGAGTCCAGCGGGAATCGCTATTGCAAATGCTCCTGACGGTGCATTAAGTTATGTCAATAATGCCGGGCTTCAAATTCGTGGGAGTGATATTCAAACCTTAGTGAACGGTGTCAAGGCTGATCAATATGCTCCCGTTTGGCAGCTATATTATCTTGATGGTTCCCCAATGCAAATGGAGGATGTGCCGCTGGCGCGTGCAATATTATACGGTGAGACTTGCAAACGCGAATTCATAATTAGGCGAGCCAGGAATGACGACCGAATTGTAATAAGTAATGCTGCACCTATCAAGGACGCAGCCGGGAATATTCTGGCAGGGATTATGGTATTCACGGATATCACGGAGAACCGTCAAGCGGAAGAGGCATTACGTGAAAGTGAAGAATTGCTCTCCAAGTTTATTCAACAATCGCCTATATTCGCCTTTATCAAGAATGTGACCCCCACCGAAAGTCGAGTGGTTGTGGCAAGTGGGAATTACCAGGAAATGGTTGGGATTAAAGCTTCTGACATGATAGGTAAATCGATGAATGAATTATTTCCAACCGAATTCGCAGAACAAATGACGGCTGACGATTGGGCTGTTGTCTCTGGTGGTCAAATCATGAAAATGGATGAGGATTTAAATGGCCGAAACTATACCACGATTAAGTTTCCGATTTTCCAGGCAGGCAAACACTTGCTGGCCGGGTACACGATCGACATCACTGAACGCAAACAGTTTGAGGAACAGCTTAGCAAACAACTTGAAGAATTACGCCTCTGGCAAGACGCCACCTTGGGTCGCGAAGGCCGCATCCTTGAACTGAAGCACGAGATAAATCTGTTGCTGACAAAAAACGGCCAACCTATTCGCTACCCGAGCGCGGAAGGAGAACAATAAGGGGAAATCGATGTTATTCAATATATATTTCATATCTGATCTATTGATGGGTGCCTTAACGGGCTGGTTGGCATTTTTCGCTTGGGAGCAGCGCAGCGTTCCAGGCGCTCGTGCTTATGCCGGTTTGGCTTTGTCAGAATGTTTTCTGGCCCTAACTGAGATGCTTTCCATGCTCAGTTCAGAGCCGGTGCAAGCCTTGTTTTGGTTTAATTTACGATTTCTCTTTGCCGCAGCAATGCCAGTTTTATTTTTGGTTTTCGCTGTGGAATACAATGGACACAAAGGATGGCTTCCCAAGCGTGTAGTTGCTGCAGCTTTCATCATCCCAATCCTAACCCAATTTATCCTCTGGACCAACAACCTGAGTGGGTTTTGGGTGAAACAGGAGGTCAGCTTTTCCCAAAGCGGCCCGTTCTTAATCTCAGACACAAGTTCCAGGATTCCCGGTATCTGGTTCCTGGTGTATTCGTTTTACAGTTTGCTAATACTTTTCGTTGGAATTATTGTAATTCTCGCAACAGCCTGGCACAGGCCACATTTGAGTCGCTTCCAGGTATTGCTATTGTCTTCCGGAGCACTGGTGGCGTTAATAGCAACACTTTTCCCAACCTTTAACCTGGTGCCACATGGTGGAATTAATCCTTTCATCCCAGGTGTTGGAGCCAGCGCCTTGTTATATGCATTGGCCATTTTCAGATTCCAATTTCTTAAACGCTCACCGATAATGGCACATAACCTCACAACCACTCCACCGAAAGCTCAAGGAGACCATTCGCTGGCGCTTTTTGCCTTGATTTTCCTGATAATGGCAGCAGGGATTAGCGCAATCGGCTATTTCTCTTATACGAATTATGCGGAGTATTACCGTTCCCAAATAGAAAGCCAGCTTTCAAGCGTCGGAACATTAAAAATTTCTGGTTTGCAGAACTGGCGAAGCGAACGTTTAGCTAATGCTGAAATCTTTTCGAAAAACCCTGGCTTTAGTATGCTCGTCCAGCGGTTCCTTGAAAAACCTTCAGATGCCTCAATCAAGGCTGAACTTCAATCCTGGTTAGATTTAATCATTACAAACCGCCAGTATAATCGGGTTTTCTTTCTTGATACTAGCGGCATCGAGCGCATATCAACATCCAACACGCCTGAACCCGTCTCTGCACATCTTGTTCAGGAATTAAATGCTTATTTAAACTCCGACAAGGTGATCTTTCTGGATTTCCATCGCGATAGCGCCGATAACCCAATCCATCTGGCTTTATTGGTTCCAATTTATTCAAACGCAGGCAATCACGCCTTGGGACTTCTGGTCCTGCAAATAGATCCCCAGATATATCTTTATCCTTTCATACAACAATGGCCCGTCCCCAGCTCGAGCGCCGAGACCTTGCTTGTCCGCAAAGATAGAGAAAATGTTTTGTTCCTGAATACCCTCCGTTTCGAGGCGGATACTGCGCTAAACTTGCGGATTCCCCTATCAAACACTCATACCCCGGCTGTACAGGCTGTTTTAGGTCAAACAGGTATTGTGGAAGGGATCGATTATCGAGGCGTGGCTGTGATCGCTGATATTCGAAAAGTGCCAGATTCGACTTGGTTCTTAGTATCACTTGAAGACACAGCAGAAGTTTATGGGCCATTGCAAGACCACTTATGGCAAACTATTGCTTTTATGGGAACACTGATTTTGGCAGGTGCCGGGGGATTAACGCTTGCATGGCGGCAACAGCAAGTTCGGTCATATCAGGCAAGCTTGAAAACAGCCGATGCATTGCGGGAAAGCGAGGAAAAATTCAGGCAAGCTTTTCAAATCTCTCCTGACACAATTGCGATTTCCCGGTTGTATGATGGCCAATACGTTTCCGTGAACGAGAGTTTTACAAAAATCTTGGGGTATTCAAGCACAGAGGCTATCGAGAATTCTTCTAAAAAACTAAATATTTGGGATAACCTGGCAGACAGAGAAAAGCTAATCGATGGGTTACAAGTCAATGGAATTGTCGAGAATTTCGAAGCGAAACTTCGTTCAAAGTCCGGCAAACTTTTGGATGCCTTAATATCTGCTGCATTAATTGAGTTGAATGGAGAGCCCCACATTATTATTAGCGGCAGAGATATTACCGAACGGTTACAAACCGAGAAGGCGATGCGCCGCCAAAACGAGTATTTTTTAGCTTTGCAAGAAACTACCCTCGAACTGCTATCACAAATAGACCCTGACGCCTTATTAGAACAAATCGTGAAGCGAGCAGGTCTGTTAATAGGAACGTCGTCCGGCTTCCTTGACCTGGTAGAACCCGAAACCGGAATGCTTATACCAAAGGTCGGAATCGGTAACATGGCTGATTCGCTAAATCATCAGGTGAATCTTGGAGAAGGCGTCTCAGGCTGGATCTGGCAGACCGGCCAATCACTGGTAGTAAACGATTATGATCAATGGCCGGGCCGTAATCGAAGTTTCGTACCAGGTTCCATTTTTTCTATCGTTGCTGTTCCTCTAAAGTACGGCAGTCAGGTATTAGGAGTATTAGGATTGGGTCATAATTTTGGCACACAGCGAACGTTTGAACCGGAGGACGTCGAACTTTTGACACAATTTGGGCGCCTGGCTGCAATTGCTATAGAAAATACGCATTTGTATTCTGCCGCGAACCAAGAACTGGCAGAGCGCAAGCGAGCAGAGGAAACGTTAAGTCTAATATTCGAGCGCCAGCAAGCTCTACTGGCTTCCATTCCCGACATTGTGATGGAAGTCGATCTTGACCAGATTTATACATGGGCCAATCAAGCTGGAATCGAATTCTTTGGCGAGAATTTGATTGGCAAAAATGCCGCTTATTATTTCGAAGGCGACCATAACACAAATCTTAAAGCTGAGGCACAGGTTGACACCGAGCCGAAAGTGATTCATTTTGAAAACTGGCAGAAGCGTAAGGATGGTGAAAAACGGCTATTAGCCTGGTGGCGCCGGGAAGTCAAGGATGCAAATGGAAATGTGATCGGAGCGCTTTCTTCAGCCCGCGATATAACCGAACAAGCTCAACAGGAAACACAAATCCTTGCAGCTCGAGCCGCACTTCAAGAACTGCTCTCCAAAGCAGAGCAATCGCGGCGAGCTCTACTTAGCGTTGTGGAAGACCAAAAAATGGCTGAGGAGGAAATTCGCCGGTTGAATGAGGATTTGGAACAGCGGGTTGCAGCAAGGACTGCCCAACTGGCAGCATCCAACAAAGAGCTCGAAACATTCGCTTATTCAGTTTCACATGACCTGCGCGCTCCGTTGCGCGCAATTGATGGTTTCTCACGTATCTTACAGGAGGGATATGCCCAAAAGTTGGATTCTGAAGGCATGCGTTTGTTAGATGTTGTTCGGGACAACACGAAAAGGATGGACCACCTGATCACTGATCTTTTAGCACTTTCGCGCGTAGGCCGAAGCGAGCTTCAATACTCGCCCATTGATATGGCAACCATGGCAAACTCAATTTATCATGAACTTGCTACACCTGAAGTGCTGGAAAGGTTTGTGTTTAGAGTTTCGGGCCTGCCTTACGTCACAGGCGATCCTACCTTGATGCGACAGGTGTGGGCCAACCTGATTTCAAATTCCATCAAATACACCACGCCAATTGGAGATCCTGCTGCTCCTGGTGGGAAAAGGGAATGCGTTATTGAGGTAAGTGGCTGGATAAAGGATGGTTACTGTACTTATGAAATCAAGGATAACGGCGTTGGATTTAATCCGAAATATTCTGATAAGCTTTTTGGCCTTTTCCAGAGACTCCATAAAGCCGGTGAATTTGAAGGAACCGGGGTCGGTTTAGCCATTGTGCAGCGTATTATCCATCGCCACGGAGGAAAGGTCTGGGGAGAAGGCCAAGTTGGTGCCGGCGCGTCATTCTATTTTACAATTACTGAAAGACAGGTGAGCAATGAATCAGTCTGATGAAGTAATAGAAATTCTTTTAGTCGAAGATAATGACTTTGATGCCGAACTGACGTTACGTGCTTTAAAAATGTACCAATTAGCAAACCAGATAATTCGTTTTGCAGATGGACAGGAAGCCTTAGATTACCTCTTCCAATTTAGAGTGATTAATAATGTTGAAAAGCGGCCAAATCCAAAATTGATCCTGTTGGATTTAAAATTGCCAGGCCTCAGCGGTTTAGAAGTATTGCAGGCGATTAGAAATGATCCGGGCACTCGATGGATTCCTGTAGTGGTTTTAACTTCTTCAACGGAAGAGGAAGATGTTATCAAGAGTTACGAATTGGGGGTTAACAGCTTTATTTCCAAGCCTGTGGAATTTGACAGCTTTATGGAAACAGTGAAAAACTTAGGAATGTATTGGATGTTGATGAATAGAACACTTTAACATTCAGGGAGGATCGAAGATGCCCGACCCATTGCGAATTTTATTTGTAGAAGACTTGCCCACAGATCAAGAATTGGCTGCCTGGCAGCTGCGAGCTGGCGGATTGGATTTTATTTCCCGACGGGTTGAAACACAGAATGGATTTTTGCAGGCGCTGGACGAGTTCCACCCTGATCTTGTCATTTCCGATTATTCTATGCCCGAGTTCGATGGCAAACAGGCACTCAAGCTTGTTTTCGAACTGAATTGTGAAATTCCGTTCATTGTATTAACTGGTTCAGTAAATGAAGAAACTGCCGTAGAGTGTATTAAGGCTGGAGCTTCTGACTATGTGATCAAAGAGCACATGCATCGCTTGCCCTTTGCTGTGAAAGAAGCTTTAAAACAGCATCAGGTCAGGAAAGATAAGTCGCGGGCTGAAGAAAGCCTCCGAGCCAGTGAAGCGCGCTACCGCAGTTTGTTTGAAGATTCTCCAATATCATTATGGGAGGAAGATTTTTCAGCAGTAAAGCGCAGTTTGGATGATTTGCGCGCCTGCGGCGTTAATGATTTCTATGCTTATTTCACAGAGCATCCTGAAGTGGCGGTGGAATTGAACAAGTTAGTAAAAGTCTTGGATGTTAATAAGGCCACCCTTGAATTATTCGGGGTCGGCACCAAAGAAGAAATGCCACGTAATCTGGAAACGATTATCTCACCAGAAAACTTCGAACAGATTCGGGATGAATTTGTGTTGATTGAAGCCGGCGTAGCGCAATTTACAATGGAAGTTATTAACCGGACCCTCGACGGAAGGATTCTAAACCTCAATCTTAACTGGGCAGCAGTGCCGGGATATACGAATGACTTTTCTAAAGTAATTGTTTCAATGATGGATATAACTGAGCGCAAGCAAGCAGAAGCGGCATTGAAGAAAGAACAGTATTTAATGCGCACCCTGATGGATACCATCCCCGATACGATTTATTTTAAGGACACCCAAAGTCGTTTCATTAGAATCAACTGCGCACAAGCCAAAAAACTTGGATTAAATGATCCGGAACAAGCCATTGGGAAAAAAGACAATGACTTTTTTTCCGTAGACCATGCCCAGGTTTCTTTATCTGATGAAGAATGCATAATCCGAACCGGTGCGCCGTTAATTAATTCTGAAGAATTGCTAACATATCCCGGCCGCGAATCCGATTGGGTTTCAACGACGAAGTTTCCATTACGAGATCTGAAAGGTCAAATTATTGGTACTTTTGGCATTTCTAGAGATATCTCGGATCTTAAGTATGCTGAAGAACAGCTTTTCCGGCAATCGGAAGAATTGCGGCACAGCAATATTGAGTTAACCCGTCTCTACCGCACTTCAGAATCGTTAATCTCCTCAAAACCTTTCGACCTCCGTGTCCTGGCGCAGTCGATAGTTGATACAGTCGTTCAGGAATTTGCGAAATCAAACTGTAGTCTCTACCTTTTTAAGAAAAACTCCAACGAATTGACCCGTCTGGCTTATGCTGGAGAAGTTTCCGAAAAATACCTGAGCTTTAAGTTATCGGCTGATGGCCCGGGCCTCACCGCATTGGCCATTCGCACACAGCACGTAATGAATGTTCCGGATGTTCGTTCTCATCCTGACTATTTTGATGGATGGGAAAAAGCCAGGTCGGAACTTGTTATACCGTTGTATTTAAAGGATCAAGTCATTGGTGCAATTGACCTTGAAAGCGACCAATTAGGAAACTTCACGTCTGATGATGAAAGACTTCTTCAAATTTTCGCCAACCAGGCTGCCATTATTTTGGAAAATACCAACCTGATTGCAGAAACCGACATACAGGTAAAGCGTCTCAAATCCCTACGAAAAATTGATGAAACAATTAATACCAGCCTTGACTTAAGCATTACAACGAATATTCTTTTAGACGAAATCATGAACCAACTAAAAATAGACGCTGCTGTCATTTTATTATTCAATCCAGCCACGAATAGTCTTAAATATATTAATGGTCGTGGTTTTACTACATCTGCCTTGAAGTACACGGATTTAAAGTTGGGTCAGGGGTTGGCAGGTCGCGCAGCAGTTGAACGCCAGATCGTCCACATTCCGGACCTGAGGCTACAATCCGAATTCTTTGAGGCGTCACCTTTGATGAAAACAGAAAAGTTTATTGAATATTATGGAGTTCCGCTCATTTCGAAAGGAAGCGTTAAAGGGTTATTGGAAATGTTCCATCGTTCACCATTCAAAGTGGATGAGTCCTGGTTGGAATTTATGGAAACGCTATCTGGGGAGGCAGCGATCGCAATTGATAATGTTCAATTATTCGAGAACCTTGTTCGGTCAAATAACGATTTAATGATGGCCTACGACGCCACAATAGAGGGTTGGTCACGCGCTTTGGATTTGCGCGACAAGGAAACCGAAGGGAACACCAGGCGTGTCACGGAAATTACAGTTCGATTAGCCCAAGCCTTTGGATTTCAAGGCCAAAACCTTACCTATATTCGGTGGGGCGCTCTGTTGCACGATATTGGTAAAATGGGAATTCCTGACAATATCTTATTTAAGCCGGGGGCACTATCTGAAGATGAGTGGGAGGTTATGCGAAAGCATCCGGATTATGCATTCGGCTTGCTTTCACAAATTGCTTTTCTACATCCAGCCTTGGATATTCCTTATTGCCATCACGAAAAATGGGATGGCTCAGGTTACCCACGTGGTTTGATCGGAGAGAAGATACCACTGGTAGCGCGCATCTTCGCTGTGGTAGATGTGTGGGACGCCCTGACTTCTGATCGACCCTACCGGAAAGCATGGCCGAGAGAGAAAACGATCCAGCATATCAAATCAGGCTCTGGCACACACTTTGATCCGCAAGTGGTGACATCATTCTTATTGGACATTGGAAAAAATTCTACCAATATCTTTTAAGGTTTGATAAACGGGAAACGCAAATTATTAAGGTGTATGAGCAAAGAAACTAAAACTCAGACCAGATATCAACGAAGCGCAGCCGTTTTTATGGCTTTGATATGCGCTATCAGCCTGCTGGCTATCATTGGCTGGTTGGTCAACCAGCCAATCCTGGCCTCGCTAAGCCCTGAATTCATTCCCATGGCTCCCAGTACTGCGTTGATATTCCTGGCGTTGTGCGGCATACGGATCATCTGTAGAGATTTTTCAGCCAGGCGTTGGATGCGGATTCTGATGCAAGGCAGCCTTGTGGGACTATTGATTTTCGTTCTCATCCTTGCACTTAGATACTTTACCGGACTTGGGCCTGATCTAGAACAAATGCTCGTCCCAAAATCCACCTTGGTCGGACAAATTGAAACTGCACGGATTTCCCCCCTGACTGCAATGGGGTTTCTACTTTCAATCCCGGCATTTCTTTTGATGACTGGCGTGCCAGATAAGCGAAAAGAAAGTGCTGCGGCAATCCTATCTATGTTTGTGTTGATCTTAAGCAGTCTAAATGTTCTTGGGTACATTTACGGTGCACCGCTATTTTATGGGGGTACATTCATCCCTGTGGCGCTCACCACGGCGATCTCATTTTTCTTCCTCAGCATGGCCCTGCTAATGGATGCTGGACCAGCCTGCTGGCCAGTCAGTATGTTTGTAGGCCCTACTCTAAAAGCCAGCTTGATGCGATCATTCATACCCGCATCGTTGTTAATTGTCTTGCTCGAGGGTTTATTCAATACGGCCTCTGCGCCCTGGATTATCAATCCTGCATTAAGGGTGGCGATTGGTGCACTTGTGGCAGCAATGATCATCTTTTTTATCATTTCCCTCAATGCAAATAACCTGAGTAAAGAAGTTGAACGCAGCAATCAGGCGCGAATCAATGCGGAAAATGCCCTTAATCAAAGTGAAGCCCGTTTCCGCACACTTGCCGAGTCTGCTAACGATGCCATCATCAATATCGACCAGTACGGTCATATTGTTTTCTGGAATCGGGCTTCCGAAAAGATCTTTGGTTATTCTGCCGAAGAAGTGATCGGTAAACTGGTCAATATGATCATGCCGGATGAATTCCACACGGCACATCAACAAGGACTCCAGCGCGTTGTGCTGACAGGAGAAACCCACATTATAGGAAAGACCGTCGAAGTAACCGGGCTGAGAAAAAATGGTCATAAAATTCCATTGGCGCTTTCCCTTGCGAGGTGGGAGGTCGACGGAGCCGGTTTTTTTACTGCCATCGCCCGCGACATCAGCGAGCGCAAGCAAGCGGAGGAAGCGTATCGTAAGAGCGAGTCATCATTAAAGGCGGTTCTTCAATCCACAGCTGATGGAATTTTAGCTGTCGATATTGAAAACGAGGTTCTTTATGCCAACGAACGGTTTGAGGAATTATGGAAAATTCCACGGGCAGTTATGGCTAACAAGGATGACACAATTTTGCTTCATCACATTCTCGATCAACTGAACGACCCGCAAAGTTTTCTAAAAAATGTTCAGAAACTTTACAAGTCGAATGAGGAAAGTTTCGATTTATTGAATTTTAAAGATGGAAGAGTATTTGAGCGGCTATCACGCCCATTAATGAATGGAGAAGAAATTCGAGGCCGGGTTTGGTCATTTCGTGACATCACCGAAAGCAAAGCTTTAGAGGAAAAGCTTGGGAAGGAACGAATCCTCCTCCGAACGCTGATTGATAATATACCCGACCGCATTTACGTTATGGATGCACAAGGTCGAAAAGTCTTATCGAACTTGGCCGACTGGCAGGCGTCCGGGGGTAAAACGATGGATGATGTCATCGGAAAGACAGACCTGGATACCTATCCTATTGAATTGGCCAAGAAATTCTGGGCTGATAACATGGAAGTGATTGATTCCGGTTTACCTATCCTCAATCGCGAAGAACCCGGGCTTGATGCCCAGGGTAACCCGGTGTACGTACTGTCTTCCAAGGTACCGCTGCGTGATGGGCAGGGAAACATTGCAGGCCTGGTGGGTATCGGGCGCGATATCACAGACCGCAAGGAGGCAGAGGAGCTCCAGGATGCTATTTTCAGAATTGCGCAGGCTGCAGTCATAGCCGGGAGTCTGGATTGTCTTTATCCATCAATTCATTCAATCATTCGAGAGG
>VFSW01015659.1_pt1 | contig 10402 bp, 8 predicted proteins | sample 5358111 | NCBI WGS metagenome assembly VFSW01 (sample SAMN11554181, study PRJNA540505) | mine drainage metagenome | isolation source: sediment from site ElyBrook_90M | place: USA: Ely Copper Mine, Vershire, VT | collected 2017
AGGATACGCCCGGAGTGGAAGTGCGGATTCGGAAGCTGGAGGGCGAGCAGTAGGCAGCGTTGCTCACGGCCACGAACAAATTTCTCTCAATCCTGGATGCTAATCCAACGGCGCGTTAAGGATTGACTTTTGTCCGTGGGACTTTTGCCGGAATTGAAAAAACCGCGGGCGGAAGCTCATCTGCTTACTTCGCTGCGTTGGGGCTTAGGTTTCTGCGCAACTGGCTCGGCGTGGGAATCTGCGCGGCATCCCAGCCGCCGCCTAGCGCCTTGATTAACTGCACGCTGGCGACCATTTGCTGCATGCGAAAGTTCACGGCCGTTTGCCGGTCGCTCAGTACAAGCGTTTGAGCCGCGATCACGTTCAGGTAGGGATCGAGGCCGGCCTCGTAGCGCACGCTCGCTTCCCGCAAACTCCTTTGGGCCGATTGCACCGCGGCTTCCTGCTTCTGGATATCCTGTGAAAGAATTCTCACGGCTGCCAGGTTGTCTTCCACTTGCTGGAAAGCGGTCAGTACCGTCTGGCGGTAATTCGCAACCGTTTGATCGAAAGTGGAACGGGATTGCTGCAGCGTGGCTCTTCGCAATCCCCCGTCAAAAATCGTTTCCGCAATGCCTGGCCCCGCGGACCAAAATCGGCTCGGCCAGGTAAACCAATCCGCCACGGAAGTGTTGCCAAGCCCACCGGTCGCGCTTAAGGTCACATTTGGATAGTAAGCGGCTTTCGCGATGCCAATCTGCGTATTCGCTTGCGCCATCGCGCGTTCGGCGGAGGCGATGTCGGGGCGTCGTTCAAGAAGATCGGAGGGGACGCCGGGCGGAATGGCCGGAGCATTCGCGTTCAGCGGCTCGACGGAAATGGAAAAAGTCGATGCGGGTTCGCCCACTAGCATGGCGATCGCATGTTCGTACTGCGCTCGCAGAACGCCGAGGTTCGCATCCTGCGCATCCGCGGCTTCCAGTTGGGCCTCGGCTTGAGCGACCGCTTCGTCCGTTCCAACACCCGCTTTGAATTGGACCTCGGTGAGGTTAAGAGATTCGCGATAGGCGACGACCGTGTCGTCAAAAACCTGCTTTAAGGCATCCTGTGCGCGGAGCTGATAATAGTCGACCGCCAGCTCCGCCTCCACCGAAAGACGCTCATTTTCCAAATCGGCGCCGCTTGCTTGCGCCGCGTAGGCAGCGCCCCTCACCGTGTTGCGAATACGGCCCCACAAGTCCGGTTCCCAGGACGCGTCCGCGGGCGCCGAATAATCGGTAAAGGAACTAAGAATGAATCCCGAACTCGAAGAGCTTCCCGTCCGCACCCCTCCGAACTGCCCTGCCGACGGGCGCGCGTTCATGATGCTTGGGTTCGCCCCGACGGTCGGAAAATATTGCGAGCGCGCTTCCCGGATGACGGCGCGAGCGGCAAAGAAATTTGCCGCCGACGCGGCGATATCCTGGTTTGAAGAATCCGCCTTTTGCTCGTAAGCATTCAATTGAGGATCGTGGAAAACTTCCCACCACTTTCCGCGAGCCGCGTCATCGCTGGGCTGGGCCGATTTCCATTGTTGCGCCTGCGCGAGATCCCCGCCGGGAAGCTCCTTGTAAGCCGTGGGAGTTTGCACCGAGGGCCTCACGTACTTCGGGCCCACCGTGCATCCGACCAAGAGGAGCGCCCAGATCGCGCAGGCGGCGAAGGCCCCTTGAGCCACATTTAATTTTGCGCGACGCAACATCTCAATCCTCACTCGCCGATGAAAACGTCAACCAATTCCCCAGGATATAGGTACGTGCTCTCTGACTTTTGGATTTTAAAAATAACGGGCAGCACTCTGACGTCGACCCGCTCGGTCCTTTGGTCGGAAAGCTCGATTTTGGGAGACACGAACGGCTGTACCCTCACGTAATCGAGAGGAAGCTTGGTGCTCGACCCGCGAACGGACATTTGCGCCTTCATCTTGTTTGGCGCGGGAAGGCGATGCACGAGGATTTCATCGACGTAGCAACGCACATTCAGGGACTCCTGCGGGCTTCCGAGCACCAGCACGGGAAGCATGCCCTGCGTGTAGCTGTCGTAAGAACCCTGCGACGATACGAAACTTCCGGGCGTCGTATTGATGGAGAGCACCACGCCGTCTCTCGGCGCTCGGAGCGTGTATTTGGAAAGCAGGGCGCTGGAGGAGAGGAACGACTTTTTCAATGCGTTCTGTTGGCGTTCCTGGTTTGTGACGTCGTAAATCCAGGCGCCCGCTTTGGTGAGATCGTATTGCTTCTGCGCGACGGCGAGGTTGGCTTTCGCCACCGCAGCGGCGTTTAGCGCACTGTCCAGGGCGTCCTTGCTGATCGACTTCGGATCCATTTCGTAGGAAGTTTGTTGCTTGGCCAGTTCGTCGGCGGCGGTTTTCAGAGTTGCCTGCGCCGATTCGACTTGAGACTCCGCCACGTCAAGGGTCTCTTTCCTTGGCTCCGCCTTGAGCTCTTGAAGCATGGACAACGCGGCCTGCGCCTGCGATTGCAGTTGTTCGGTGGCCGCCCGTTGGATGGAATCGTCGATCGACACCAGAATATCGCCCTTATGCACCGCTTGCCCTTCGGCGACAAAAATTCGCTTCACGGTTCCGGGAACTTCGGGATAAACGCTGACGTTCTCGCCGCTGGGCTGATCGCTTTCCACGATGCCCTCCGCGTAGATGGCTTGCGCGTAGGGATTTGCAGGTGGATGGAACACCGGAGTTTGCGCCTGTTTTTCAAGGCTGAAGACGTAAGCGGCCACGCAGCCGGCCAGGATGCCGGCAAATGCGAGTATAAATAAAAGTTTATACCTCATGCTTTATCCTTTTTCGATTGCGGCCGCGCCCTTCTCTTCCGCGATGAGCCGGCCATCTTCCATCTTCAATATTCGCGTCGCGAACTCATCGATTCTGTTGTCGTGGGTCACAACGACGATGCAGCGATTCTCATTGAGAAGATTCTGGTGCACAAAACCGACGACCGCGCGTCCCGTGTCTCCATCCAGGGAAGCGGTCGGTTCGTCCATGATCATGATGTCGGGTTGTCCAACGATGGCCCTGGCGATCGCCACGCGCTGCTGCTCGCCGCCGCTCAGTTTCATGGGCGGCAGGTCCGCCCGTCCCTTCAGGCCTACAACATCCAGATACTTGATGGCTTCGGCGATGGATTGATCCCAGTCCTTTCGTTTAAGAATGAGCGGGATCGCTACGTTTTCGGCGGTAGTCAAGCGCGGAAAGAGATGATAGTCCTGAAATACGAAGCCGATTTTGTTGAGCCGGAGATTGGCGAGGCCATCTGCGTCCAGGTTCCAGATATCGATTCCTTCCACCTGAACGCTGCCGGAATTGGGCCGGAGGATCCCGGAAAGGACACTCAATAAAGTTGTCTTGCCACTCCCGGACGGGCCTACGATATAAACCATTTCGCCGAAATTGGCTTGCAGATCGACACCCCGGAGAGCGAAGGTTTTGGCCTCGCCTTCGCCAAACCATTTCTCGAGTCCCGCCGCTTGGATGGCTGTCCGTGGCATGTTATCCCCTGAAAATCTCGAATGGCTCGATCTGCAGCACCTTTCGGATTCCGACATAGCTGGAAATCCCGGCGATAACGACGACCATTACAAAAGCAACCGCCAGATTCAGGTACGTCACCATTGCCGCGTAGTCGGCCAGCCTCAATTTGGCCATGGCGATCAAGATCGTGCATAAGCCGACGCCCAGACCGTACCCCGTCAGCGCCGTAAAAGTCGCCTGGAACAAAATCATAAAGGTCAGTTCGCGGCTGGTTGTGCCGATGGCCTTTAACGCGCCGAATCGCTCGAGGTTTTCCAAAATGAAAGTGTAGAAAGTCTGGCCGGACACGGATAATCCAACGACAAAACTGACCACCGTCATGATTAGAATGTTCGTCCCCACGCCGGTCTGGTACAGATAAAAGTTTGAAGTCTTTTGCATGAATTCTTGTTTCGTCAGCGCCAGATAGCCCAGCTTCTGGACTTGCTCTTTGATGCTGGATACGTCGGCGAAGCTTTTCGGTTCGACGAGCACGTACGAGATGGTGTACCGCGGATTGGGGATATACTGAATGGCTCTATTATATGTCGTGTAAAGCGTGGGAATTCCAAAAAGTCCCGAGACCGAAACCGTGGCCACGCCTACGACCACCCCTCGGTTATCGTTTAACTCAAATTCCGAACCGACGTGCGGACTATTGAGCTTCGGATAATCTCCGTCCTGCACCACGATGAAGCCGTTCTCCGCGTAAATGTCCTCAATTTTGCCTTCGATAACCTGGGGCCTGCCAAACAGGCTTGTATCGTCTAATCCAATCACGGTTGCGGCTTGGTAGGCGCCGTCGGGCAGCTTGACCAGGGCTGCCCCCGAGTAGAGCGGGACAGCATACTTAACGCCCTGCATGCTTCGTACGGCGTCCAGGACGTAATCCGGCATGCCAATCGAGTTGGCGGGAGTCTGCACGGCCGGATCCATGACCCACATGGAAGCGCCGATATTGATGACGGTGCTGGAGGAATGATTCAAAATGCCGATCAGCATGGACGTGACGAACATCATCAGAAAGACGGCAAAGGTGATCCCGCCGAGCAAGGCGGTAAACTTCGCCTTGTCGTTAACGAGTAGCTTGTAAGCGAGCTTAAGAATTCCTCTCACGCGGGATCCTTTTCGCCAAATCTTGCTTGTAAAAATGTCACGCGAAAAAGCGTATCCCGTGGGGAGATCCGCCGGATGTGATTAATGTCACTCTTAATTGTGACTATACCCACATTCGCAAATTCACTTCGGTGGGAGGTTGCGGCCGGAATGACGCGTGAAGCCTATGATTTCAAGGGGGTTGCTCGTTCCCAACGTGCTTCGGCGATGCCAAATTCGCGGACCCATTCGCGAAACCACTTTGGGTGGGAGGCCGGGAAATCCATTGCCGCGCACCGAATCTTAAACGCTAAAAACGGGGACGTGCGATTCCCGAATGATTCCGTAGGCCGTATTTCCAAATCGTTGATCCAGCGAGCGGGAACCTACAACCAGCAAGTCCGCTTTTGTTTCCTTCGCCGCTGCGCTCATGACCTTCGGAACGTCGCCACTGCCAATAAATACTTTGGCTTTTGTGCCAAGTTCTTGCTGGATCCGGGCCATCTGTTTCATCGCCCCGTTGACAAGCTCTTGCTTCATTTCGGCAAGGACGGTGTATCCGCCCGGACCGTAGATTTCGACTCCCGAGGTTACGTGACCAAGTGTCAGTTGGGCTCCGAATTCGCTTGCCACGTCCTGCGCCCATCGAACCGTTTTGTGGCTGTGAGTACTGAAATCCACGGCGCAGAGCACATTATGGATTGCGAGCGGCTGGCCCGGAGCACCTTCCACATGCGCGCCGGTCCACACCGGGCATTCGCCATTGTGAAGTACCTTGGCAGTTACGGACCCGACAAGAACTTTCTCATACGCGCCGTATCCGTGAGTGGGCATCACGATCAGATCGATCTTTTCGTCGGCAATCGTGCGCAGGATTTCGTGGGCGGGATCCCCTTTGATCACCAATCGGCGAATGGACAGTCCATCGAGTTCCGACCCGAAGAATTCTTTCAACCTGTCTTGCTCGCTTGCGACGTCTTGTTCAATCAGTGCGCGAGTTGCGCCGCTACCGGCCAGGTAAGTCAGAGGTCTGATGACATGGAGCACCAGGATTTCCGAATGAAAACGGTGGGCCAGGGCCGCCGCCTGACGAATTACAAGGGCAGGTAAGGCGTTTTCCTCGATATCCAGCGGAAGAAGTATCTTCTTGAAGTTCAGCACCGGCGCACCCGCCTTTTGGTAACCCGCATATCGATACGGCAATCAGGCTACCCCACCGAAGTTGTCCCGACCGTGACAAATGTCACAATAGATTGTGAGTTGAATCAAGCCCATGAGCCTTCCGAACCAGTTTTTTCTTGCCGAACGCCGTGACCGGAAAACATGGGTAGTGTTCAAATTTGAAGGTTTTGGCATTCAGGAGGGCCGAGCTTCAGCTCGGCCATTCAGGTGGCGTTTAATGGCGGGCTTCAGCCCCTGAAGCTTCAGGTACAAGGGGTTAAAACCCCCGATCGGACGGCTCTTTTCGTCGGGACTGAAGTCCCGACCTCCTAAGGAACCGCACCACAGCAACGCCTTTCAAATTTGGACAGTGCCAAAACGTGGAGTGGTACTTTGCTATATACATGGCATGATACAGTTGTTTTCATGCGCCCTGAAATCGAGCAAGCGGTTCAACTGATTCAGAGCAAGGACCCGAAGTCCTTGGAAGAGGCATTGGCGCTGCTGCAAAACACGGTTTTTTCCTTCAGCATGAAGGTTTGCGGGCAGCGGCAGGACGCCGAAGACACCATGCAGGAAGTTTTGCTCAAGTCGGTTCCCAACCTTCCCAAATTCGACAACCCCAGAGCCTTGATGGTTTGGCTGTATAAGGTTGCCAAGACCCGTTGCCTCATGAGCCGGCGCAAGAGCAAATTCGCTCCCAAGGAAGCGCTTTCGCTCGATGAATTGATGCCGGACCGAAGGGAACTCGAAAAATTGTCGGGCAATCCGGACGGCACTCCGGAAACCGTACTCATGCACCGGGAAAATACGAAGCGCCTGCGGGAGGCGATTCAGAAATTACCTCCGGAGTACCGGCTCATCCTCGTGTTGCACGACATGGAGGAGCTTTCGGACGCGGACATCGCCGAAATCACCGGGCTGCGCGCGGGAACGATTCGCGTCCGATTGCACCGGGCGCGCCTATTCGTGCGAAAGGAACTCGCAAAGCAAGAAGTTCCGGGCGTTCAACGGCAGGCCGCAAAACATCCCGCGGCGATCCAGGCGCAGGCGCAACCCCGCGAGCGGCGCTGCAAGGAAATGTTCGCCGAACTCTCCAGCTACCTCGACGACGATTTGGACGATTCCCTTTGCGAGGAACTCGAAAAGCACATGGACGGCTGCGAACCGTGCAAGGCGTTTCTGGCAAGCTTGGAAAAGTCCATTGAGCAGTGCCGCGTCGCGCCAAATGAGGCGCCGGACCCCCGTGTTGCCGCTAAGCTCAGGCGGGCGACATTATTCGAATACCAGAGTTTGATGGCGGGGATGAATAAGCGCCAGGCGCAACCGTAAATTGCACCTAAGTGTACTGTCCCGTAAATGCACCGCAATTCCAGGGTTGTGGGTCGGGGGCTTCAGCCCTGACATAAGCAATAGAAAACACGGGGGCTTTAGCAACTGAAGCTGCCGCAATTTATTACACCAAATTGCGGAACAGCACATGAAAGCTTCCGCTTGAAACAAACCCTCGCCATAATTCACACGATGATTCCGATACAGACATCCCATTCCCCCGTGGCTTGTCATGATCCTCGCTGAATCGCCGCTTTCGTCAAGTTAGCAAGTCTTGGACAGTCGGAATCCCCCTTTCGGCAGCCCGCCGAAAGCCTCCAGCAAGCAAATCGGTATGACACGCGCAGAGCCTGGAGTACCGCAATGCGCGTCTACGATTTTTGCGAAAACCCCGACGCCTTTTCTGTAACAAAACGATTCCTCCCGCATTCATTCCTATAGTTTGCCGCGGCCTTGCCATTGTGATCGCAATCACAATTGAGTGTGATTTATGTCGCATACGGCGGGCCGGCAGGGTTTCAAGCTATTTGCTAAAGATGTTGGAGGTATCCTCATATGGCACGCGTCGTAGTCCTGGGTGCTGGAATTTCGGGCCACACTGCTGCCGCATTCCTTCGTAGCTGGCTGGGAAAGGGCGATGAAGTCGTCGTTGTATCCCCCCTCCCTCAATATAATTGGATCCCTTCGAACATCTGGGTTGGCGTCGGGCTGATGAAAGCGGAGCAGGTGGTTTTTCCACTTTCGCCGGTGTACAGCAGGCACGGCATTGTATTCAAACAGGCTCGTGCGGTTGCGCTGTATCCCGAGGGTACGGAGGAAAATGCGTCTCCTTTCGTGGAAATCGAATGGACCCTGGAAGGGAAAAAAGGAGAGCGGGAGCGCGTCCCTTACGATTATCTGGTGAATTCCACTGGCCCGAAACTCAACTTCGGCGCGACCGAAGGGCTTGGGCCGGGCAAGCATAGCCTCTCGGTTTGCACACCCGACCATGCCCGGGAAACCGCTGGGGTCCTTCAAGAATTGATCGGGCGAATGAAGCGAGGCGAGCGGAAGCGCTTCGTTGTGGGTACCGGACACGGAACCTGTACGTGCGAGGGAGCGGCCTTTGAATACGTCGTCAACCTCGAATTCGAGCTCCGCGCGCACGCTGTAAGAGACAAAGCCGAAATCGTTTACCTGTCGAACGAATATGAGCTTGGGGATTTCGGCATGGACGGGGTGCGGTTCCGCCGGTCCGGCTACGTGACTCCGAGCAATATCTTCACGGAGTCTCTCTTCGCCGAGCGTGGAATCGACTGGATCACGCGGGCCCACGTCAAGAAAGTCGAACCCGGGCGCGCCTACTACGAAACACTCGAGGGCGAAGACAAGGAAATCTCCTTTGATATGGCCATGCTTCTCCCGCCATTTTCAGGCGTGGGCCTAAAAGCGTTTGACCGCAAGGGCGAGGACATCACGCCGCGTTTGTTTGCTCCCAACGGATTCATGAAGGTCGATGCCGACTACACTCCGAAGCCCTACGAGCAGTGGTTGGCACGCGATTGGCCGCGGTACTACCAAAGCTCCGCTTTCAAAAACCTGTTCGCGGCGGGCATCGCATTCGCACCGCCTCACCCCGTCTCCCGGCCGCACCTGAGCGCGCGCGGAACGCCGATCTTTGCCGCGCCGCCTCGCACCGGCATGCCCTCGGCGATGATCGGCAAGGCCGTGGCGCGAAGCATCGTGGACATGATTCATGGCAGCGACAAGCCAACGCAAACCGCCTCCATGGCGGAAATGGGTGCGGCCTGCGTCGCCTCCGCTGGAGCCAACCCGTTCCGGGGCACGGCCGCTTCCATCACTGTTTTCCCCATCGTCCCCGATTACGAGCGGTATCCGGAATACGGCCGCGACTTGGATTACACCATGGGAGAAATCGGCTTGGCCGGGCACTGGATCAAGATTCTGCTTCACCACCTGTTCCTCTACAAAGCGCATTTGCGGCCCGGCTGGTCGTTGATTCCGGAGTAAATCATGAGCGGACAAACGCAGGAATACACCCAAGAGTCGAAAGCCAATTTGAAGGCTTCGTTCTACGCCACAAAGCCGACGGCTACTACCCGATTTATGCGCACGTTTCTTCCCTGGCAGATATGGCGGTTCATACGGATCAATTTAAAGATGCTAACCATCATTCGCCGCAGCCATAAGGGCCATTGAGCGCCCGATTCCGGAATTGCGGAAGCAAGCGAAGCGGCCTGCGACAGGCCGGATCTTGGCACTCTTGGTTTCCCGAATTCTTCTGTAACAGAACCCAACTTTTTGCATTTATAGGTTTGGGCCAAGGGAAACGCACCGGCCACGCATCGGAAGACAAGTATTCAAGGGTTCGGCCGATGGAGAGGAAAGAGGTCATGCGCAAAAACATTGGACAAGTAGATCGTGGTATTCGGGTGGTCATTGGAATCGCTCTGCTGGGGATGGCGTTGTTCCACGTCGTCACAGGAGGGTTGGCGATTGCGGCGTATATCTTCGGGGCGGTCGCGCTGGTTACAGGCGCGGTTCGTTTCTGCCCGGCATGGGCGATTTTCGGTATTAACACGGGCTCGGCAGCACATAAGTGAGCGAATCAAGCATCGCTCAGAGAACAGATCGCGATTCGAAGCATTGGGAATAGAAGGCGGTTTTTCAGGAGGCGGAAAAAATGATCAGCGCAAAAGTCCAACTTACTCAACCACTTAAAGTGGAGCGCCAGTTTGCAGCCACAACCGGAAGCGAACATCACATCCTGCTCGACGATCCAGCCGGAGGCACCGGGCCCAAGCCGGTTGAATTGGTCGCCGTGGCGCTGGCCGGTTGCACCGCTTTCGACGTAATTACGATTCTTCGCCAGAAGTACCACCAGAAGGTGACCGGGTACGAAGTGCGGGTGGAGGCCGATCAAGCCGAACGTCCGCCGCAGGTGTTCACGGCTGTCCGCATCGTCCATGTAGTGACAGGATTCGAGATCGATCGCGCCGCAGTCGCGGAAGCCATTCGCCTGTCCGAGGAAAAATATTGCTCCGTGGGAGCCATGGTGAAGAAGACAGCCAGTTTTCAAACGACCTACGAAATTGTGGAAGAGAAATCGAACTGGCTGGCATCGGCGCCAGCCGCGGCCTAGAAATGAAACCCGATATGAGAATTCACGGACGACATCGCGCCAATCCTAGCCGGCGTCCATCGAACACGCTTGTCCGTTTTGGTGGCGCGCCTCGCTTCTCCGCGAGCCTCGCGCTTGCCTTTCTC
>VFSW01015660.1_pt1 | contig 10402 bp, 11 predicted proteins | sample 5358111 | NCBI WGS metagenome assembly VFSW01 (sample SAMN11554181, study PRJNA540505) | mine drainage metagenome | isolation source: sediment from site ElyBrook_90M | place: USA: Ely Copper Mine, Vershire, VT | collected 2017
ACGATTGCGTTATGGAATACCACATCACACTTCCGAGTAAGCCCCGTATCGTTTCTGAAGAAGGCATACAGGGCGTTTATGAAATCGACTCGCTCTATCCGGGCTACGGTCACACGCTTGGCAACAGTCTCCGCCGCATTATTCTCTCTTCGCTTCCCGGCGCGACCGTGACGCAGGTGAAGATCGAGGGTGTTCCGCATGAATTCGCCACTATCGACGGCGCGCGCGAAACGGTCATGGAAATCCTGTTGAACTTGAAGCGCGTCCATTTCGTTCTTCACGGCGATGAACCGCAAACCATTACGCTCTCCACAAAGGGCGCAGGAGAGGTCACAGCAAAAGATTTCAAACTCCCCAGCCAGGTTGAGATAAAGAATCCCGAACAGCATATATGCGACCTCTCGGGAAAGGCGTCTTTGGAACTTGAGGCGACGATTGAACGCGGCCTTGGCTACGTAGCACGCGAAGTGCTCACTAAGGATAAGGTGAATATCGGTACCATCGCCCTTGATGCGACCTTCACACCCATTCGGCGCGTGAATTATGAAGTGGAGAATATGCGCGTCGGCGACCGTACCGACTTCAACCGCCTGCGCATCCTTATTGAGACAAACGGCACGATAACGCCACGCGAAGCGCTTGAGCAGTCGATCGAGACTATGATCCATCAACTGAAGGCGGTTATCGGCTTCCAGGAATCAGTGGTGGAATCTGCTTCCCCTTCTGCCAAGGCTGCAGAGGATGCTGCAGCCGGTGCTGCAGCCGCAAAGATTAAGATCGCCGACCTCAATCTCTCGCCGCGCGTCACTTCTGCCCTCGAAGACGCGGGAATCAAGAGCGCAGCAGGTCTCGCAAGGAAGACCGCGAGCGCTCTCTCGGAGCTCGACGGCATCGGCGACAAAGCGATTGAGGAAATCTCCGTCGCGCTCGCCGGCCACGGTCTCACGCTGAAGGCCGAATAATACGTATGGCATATACGACAAAAGCGAAGACATTCCATCGAGAAGCCGGGCAGCGCCGAGCGCTTATCAAGTCGCTCGCTCGTTCTCTCGTCTTGGAGGAGAGTATCTCTACGACAGAAGCGAAGGCCAAGGCGCTTCGCCCCTTCGTCGAACGTCTCGTGTCCTACGCTAAGCTGAATACGCTCGCTAGCCGCCGACTTACCATACAGAAGCTCGGCGACCAGGAGGCGGTGAAGAAGCTCTTCTCCACCATCGGCCCCCGTTACACGACTCGCAAGGGCGGCTACACGCGTATCGTGAAGCGCTCGAAGCGCGGCTCAAACGACGCCCGCAAACTTGCGCAGATCTCTTTTGTCTAGTATCCATATCTGAACATGACTTCCAACACCAAGCCAGCTCCAATGAGCCACACAATCGATGCGACCGACCGCACGCTTGGACGCGTGGCAAGTGAAGCGGCGCACGCCCTCCTCGGTAAACGCTCAGCGCACTTCGCTAAGAATCAGGCGATGCCGGTCAAGGTTCTCGTTACAAACGCGGGGAAAATGCATCTCCCGACCCGCCGTACTAAGGGCAAGATCTACACCCGCTATACTGGCTACCCGGGCGGCTTCTATAAAACAAGCATGGAGGAGATGATCACGAAGAAGGGCATCGCCGCGGTGGTGAAGAAGACAGTAGACGGGATGATCCCGCGCAACAAACTTCGCACACCCCGGATGAAGAATCTTACCGTCACTGAATAACACATGGCTACTACATTTATCACCGCAGTCGGGCGCCGTAAGACCGCTATCGCAAGCGTGCGCATGGCCGTCGCGCCGAGCTCAAGCGTAAAGGTCAACGGCAAGAGTTTGAAGGAATATTTTAAGACAGACGAACGTGCGAAGATTGCCGAAGAGGCGCTCGCGAAGGCCGAGAGCGCCGAGCACTACGCTGTCACGGCACACGTCGAGGGTGGTGGCGTCGCCGCTCAAGCCGACGCGCTTCGCCACGCGATCTCTCGCGCCCTCATTAAGGCCGAGCCGAACACTCGCAAGGTACTCAAGGCAGCGAAGTTCCTCATGCGCGACCCACGCGCTAAGGAGCGAAAGAAGCCGGGTCTCGTCAAAGCCCGCAAGGCCAAGCAGTGGTCTAAGCGCTAAATTCCCTGCATCCGCCCCACATAAAGAGGTGGGAGGTTATCCCCAGGTGATCCTATTCTGGCTTAGTGCATAGTAGAGGGATATGAATACAAAAACATTTGATGCGCTTGCGACGAAGGAAGTAATGGAGAAGACAGAGAAAGCGCTGACGGAACACGGGTTCTTGCCCGAGAGTGTCGAGACGGGCGCCGAGGCGCTCGCGCGGATTAAGGAGCTTATATCGACGGGAGCGTCGGTGATGAATGGCTCATCACGCACGCTTGAGGAGATCGGCTTCGTCGACTATCTCAGGGAGGGGACGCACGGCTGGAACAACTTGCATAACGCCGTTCTCGCCGAAAAGGACCCGGCCAAGCAGAAGGCGCTGCGCATGCAGGCGGTCATTTCCGATTATTATCTCGGCAGTGCGCACGCTATTACGACGGAGGGTGAGATCGTCATCGCCTCCAATAGCGGCAGTCAATTGCCGCATTTAGTGTTCACTTCACCCAATATCATCCTCGTCGTAAGTACGAAAAAAATAGTTCCGACGCTTTCCGACGCTTTTGAGAGGATTGAAAAATACATCATTCCACTTGAGAATGAGAATATGCAGAAGAAGTATGGCGTCAACACCACGCACGCCAAGACGCTCATTCTGCACAAGGAAAATCCGATGATGGGACGAAAGATTCACATCATCTTCGTGAACGAGAAATTCGGATTTTGACTCCGCACCCCATTTCAGGCATAGTGGAGGGATGGATATCGAGCCTGAAGTCATCGAAGGCGAAGATCCCGAACGCGAGGAACTCGCAGAGGGGAAGATGCGGAAACTCCGCGAGGAGCTAAGCACGTGCCGGAAGGAGAAACAGGAATATATGGACGGTTGGCAGAGAGCCAAGGCCGACTACGTCAACGCGCTGAAACGATTTGAGACCGATACCAAGACAGCGGAGTTCCGAGGGAAAGTGCGAGCCGTCGAGACGCTTCTGCCAGCTTTTGACGCCCTCGAGAGAGCCAAGGAGCATGGCGAAATACCGGAAGGCTTCTTGGCCATTGCGAAACAGATCGAGAACGCCTTTGCCGCCCTTGGGCTGGAGGAGGTCGGGAAGGTTCGTGAGCGATTCGACCCCATATTCCATGACGCGCTCGGACAGGACACGGTTGACGCGTCTGAAATAGACGATACACTCACCGCCGTACTAGAAAAGGGATGGAAGATTGGCGAGATCGTCATCCGTCCAGCAAAAGTTCGCGTCGGACACTTTGCAAACGAAAAGTAAGAAGCGTAAAATATACTCCTAACTTTAAACATATATGGCAAAAATCCTCGGTATAGATTTGGGCACTACAAATTCCGCGATGGCCATCGTCGAGGGCGGTGAGCCGCGCGTACTTGAGAACGCCGAGGGCGCACGCACGACCCCGTCGATTGTGGCGGTCGGGAAGACCGGCGAACGCATCGTCGGCACCTTGGCCAAACGCCAATCGGTCACCAACCCGCTCAACACCATTTTCCAAATCAAACGCTTCATCGGCCACTCTTTTGACGAGCCGGAAGTGCAGAAGGACAAGGCCGTCGTCCCCTTTGAGATGCATAAGGCAGAGAAGGGAGGCATTGAGGTCAAGATGAACGACAAGTGGTATCGCCCCGAAGAAGTTTCCGCGATGATTCTCGGAAAGATGAAGGCCGATGCGGAGGCGAAGCTCGGCGAGAAGATTGTTCAGGCTGTTATCACCGTCCCTGCCTACTTCAACGACGATCAGCGGAGCGCGACCAAGGCCGCGGGCCAGATCGCCGGTCTTGAGGTGTTGCGTATCATCAACGAGCCGACGGCCGCCGCGCTTGCTTATGGCTTCAATAAGAAAAAGGATGAAAAAATAGTGGTCTTTGACTTCGGCGGCGGCACCTTCGACATCAGCGTGCTCGACGTGGGTGGTGATGTTATTGAGGTGAAAAGTACCGACGGCGACGCGCACCTCGGCGGCAAGGACATCGACCAAAAGATTATCAACTGGCTCGCCGACGAATTTAAGAAAGAGAGCGGCATCGACGTCCGGAGCGACGCGCTCGCGCGTCAGCGCCTCGATGAGGCCGCCGAGAAGGCCAAGATAGAGCTCTCAAGCGCGATGGAGACCGAGATTAACATCCCGTTCCTCACCTCGGACGCCACGGGCCCGCGCCACCTCCTTATTAAGATGACGCGCGCGAAACTTGAAGACCTGTCGGCCGAATTTATAGAACGCGCGATGGCTATCACCAAGCGCGCGATGGATGCGTCGCCCTTCAAGATAGCGGACATTAACGAAGTGATTCTCGTCGGCGGCCAGACCCGCATGCCGAAAATCCAGGCCGAGGTGGAGAAATTCTTCAGTAAGAAGCCGAACATGACGGTGAATCCGGACGAGGTCGTCGCTATCGGCGCGGCCATCCAGGCGGGTATTCTCCAGGGCGACGTGAAGGATATTCTGCTGGTGGACGTCATCCCGCTTTCTTTGGCTATTGAGACGATGGGCGGTGTGGCGACCAAGCTCGTGGAGCGCAATACGGCGATACCAACGAGCCGCTCACAAACCTTTTCTACGGCCGCAGACAATCAATCATCAGTCGAGATTCACATAACACAGGGCGAGCGCGCAATGAGCGCCGATAACAAGTCACTCGGGAAGTTCATGCTCGATGGCATCCCGCCAGCGCCGCGCGGTATGCCGCAGGTCGAGGTGACCTTCGACGTCGATGCTTCCGGTATCCTCACGGTGAAGGCCAAGGAGAAAACGACCAGTAAGGAGCAGTCCATTCGCATTGAGGGTTCAACCGGCCTTTCAAAAGCCGATATCGAGAAAATGGCGGCTGACGCCGAGACGCACGCGGCAGATGACGCGAAGCGCAAGGAGCTTGTCGAGGTGCGCAACGTCGCCGACCAGGCCGTCTACGCCGGCGAGAAGGCGATCAAAGAACATGGAGAGAAGGCCGGGGCCGAAGTGGTGAAAGAGGTGCAGGATAAAATTGATGCACTGAAGACTGCGCGCGCGAGCGAAGACGCCAGCACCATTAAGACCGCGACCGACGCGCTCTCTTCCGCGCTCATGAAGATAGGCGAGGCAATGGCGAAACAGACCCAGACTCCGCCTTCGGGCGACAGCGGCGGACAAACGCCTCCCGAGGCTCCCGCCGGCCCGACCGACGCCGAGTTTAAAGAGAAACCATAACAATGGCCAAAGACTATTACAACGTATTGGGCGTCGACAGGAAGGCAAGCGAGGACGATATTAAAAAAGCGTTTCGGAAACTTGCGCATAAATATCATCCCGACAAGGGCGGTACCGACGAGACCCGATTTAAAGAGATTACCGAGGCCTACTCGGTTTTGAGCGACGAAAGGAAGCGTCGCGAATACGACGCCTACGGTCAGGCGTTCCCGGGTGGTCATCCTTCGGGCGGCCCTTCGGCAGGAACCTCGGGATTCGGCGGATTCGACTTCAGCCAATTCCAACAGGGCTTCGGCGGACAAGGCGCGGAGTTCGACTTCGGTGATATTTTCGGTGACATCTTCTCCGGCAGAAGCGGGCGGCAACAGCAAACGCCGCGCGGCCGCGACATTTCTATTGATCTTGAAATCTCCTTTAAAGACGCCGTGTTCGGCACCACCCGTAATGTTCTCATAGCCAAGGTCTCTACCTGCAGTCTCTGTCACGGCACCGGAGGGAAGCCCGGCACGGAGATGGAGAAGTGCGCGACCTGTAACGGTAGCGGCCGCATCCACGAGACCCGCAATTCTATCCTCGGACAATTCACGAGCGTACGCACCTGCACCGTCTGCGACGGCAGCGGGAAAATCCCGAAGGAAAAATGTCCGGAGTGCAAGGGCCACGGCACGCTTCGCAAACAGGAAGAAATTAAAATCAACATTCCCGCCGGCATCGACAACGGCGAAATGATTCGCATGCAAGGGCAGGGTGAAGCGATCAAGGCCGGCATCGCGGGTGACCTCTATGTGAAGGTGCATGTGAAGCCGCATGCGGCCTTTCGTCGCGACGGCGCAAATCTCATTATGGATTTGCCAGTGAAGCTGACCGACGCGCTCTTGGGCACCATCGTTCCCGTTGAGACCCTGGAAGGGAAGACGCTTGAGGTAAAAATCCCTCCGATGAAACGCGCCGAAGAACTCCTTCGGGTAGCGGGGAAGGGCATTCCGGTAGAGGGCAGTCGCGGCGACCTCATCATCCGGCTTGAAGTCGCTCTCCCGCACAAGCTCTCCGGCAAGGCCAAGAAGACTGTTGAAGATCTGAAATCCGAGGGTCTCTAGGCCTTATACTGGTAGTATGACTGCCACCACCGGACTCGCCCAGGTGAGTACGCTCGCGACACATACCGCGCTCACGGCATGGAATGCCGCGAGCGATTTCCTCATTATCCTCGTCTTGCTCTCCGCGCTCTTCCTCTTCGTGTGGTATGCCGGGCGTGGACCATTCGTCGCGCTTCTGCTCGCGTTTTATACCGCCTATGCGGTATACGTCGCCTTCCCTTATACATCGTTTCTCCCGACTGCGCCGGCGATGACCGCGCTTCTCGCACAGCTCGGGCTCTATAGCGCTCTCATATTGCTGTTCTATCTCATCCTGCGCCGCGTCGTCGTCTCCGACTTTCTCTACATCGGCATCTTCGGGCTCATCGCGCTTTCTTTCTTCGGCGCGGCCTTCCTCATCGCGCTCGCCTATCACGTATTTCCGGTCGCCTCCGTGTATCACTTCACTCCCGTTCTCAACATCCTTTTTGCGCCGAAGGCGTATTTCTTCTGGTGGTTCATCGCTCCGGCTATCGGACTCTTTTTCCTCGCGCGCTAGATTTCCACGAACTCATTTTCGTGCTATAATTTATCCATGCCTCCGCATGAAGTTAAAAAGAATGTGCGCATAGGGCCGGTGTTAAAAGCGTATAGCGCCGCGTCTGTGCGTTACCCGGGCTATCTTTTTATAATTTTAGTTGGGACGATAGGCATGCAGGCGGCGAGCATCATTGCTCCGCTTTTTCTTCGCAATTTCATCAACATACTTTCGGGCGGAACGCCGTCGGCAGTGGTTCTGCAATCTCTATTTGCAATTCTTACGATATACGCGTTAATCGGCATCGGTAATTGGTTTGCGCGCCGTCTCCAGATGATATCTATTATGCGCATTGAGGCCGCGGTGATGGCTGATTTAGCGAATGATGCCTTCAAGAATCTCATGCGACACGGGCACAATTTTTTCATTTCGAACTTTGTGGGTACCCTTACGCGTCGAGTAACACGCTATTCTCGATCGTATGAAGCGGTGCTCGATAGTATTGCGCTCAACTTCCTACCAACCGCCATTTTCGCAATCGGGAGTATAACCGTGCTCTACCTGCGCAATCCCTGGCTTGGCATTGGACTGTTCGTGTGGGTCGTCATGTTTATTACGATCCAGATTATTATGACGAAGTGGCGCCACCCGCTCCGGATTGCGCGCGCCGCAGAAGATAGCCGCCTCACCGGATCATTGTCCGACACGATCGGAAATCACTCCGCGGTCGCTCTCTTTAGCGCCGAAAAATACGAAATAGGAAGTTTCAGCGCCATCGTTGAATCATGGCGTAGCATCACCATGCGCTCATGGAATGCCGATGCCTGGATCCAGGCCATTCAGCATGCACTTGCGATTATCGTAGAAGTCGGTCTTCTTGGCGGCGCAATTCTCCTCTGGCAACGCGGGCTTCTTACGGTCGGAGATTTTGTCCTGATACAGGTCTATATTCTTGGTCTCATTGATCAAGTCTGGAATATCGGAAATACCTTGCGTAGGCTGTACGATGCATTCGCGGATGCTTCGGAAATGGTCGATATTATTAACGCACCGCTTGAGATTCTCGATGCGCCCGAGGCGCAACCTCTCATACGCACTACGGGAGAAATAGTTTTTGATGATGTTTCATTCTCATTTACTGAAGACCGTTCCGTGCTTGATCATTTTTCGCTCGTCATCCGTGGAGGCGAAAAAATCGCACTCATCGGGAGTTCGGGCGCTGGCAAGTCTACGCTTACTAAGCTTCTGCTGCGGCTCTACGATCTCAAGGCCGGAACTATTCGTATCGACGGCCAAGACATTAGTTCAGTCACCCAGGAAAGTTTGCGTGCGAATATCTCCTTTGTCCCGCAAGAACCGGTTTTATTCCATCGCACGCTTCGCGAGAATATTCGCTATGGCAAATTGAGCGCGAGTGATGCCGCTGTTGTAGAAGCGGCAAAGCAGGCGCATTGCCACGAATTTATTTCTACCTTATCGAAAGGATATGACACATTGGTCGGCGAACGCGGCGTGATGCTCTCCGGCGGTGAACGCCAGCGTGTCGCTATCGCGCGCGCCATCCTCAAGAATGCCCCGATTCTCGTACTTGACGAAGCAACTTCGAGTCTTGATTCGGAGTCGGAGGCGCTTATTCAAGACGCTCTGGCAAGGTTGATGCAGAATAAGACCGTTATCGCGATTGCGCATCGTCTCTCCACCATCATGAAAATGGACCGCATTATCGTGATAGAAAAGGGTGCCGCCGTTCTCTCCGGCACGCACGCAGAACTCATCGCGCAAGAAGGCAATCTGTACAAGAAGCTTTGGGAAATCCAAGCAGGGGGCTTCATAGCGGGCAATGCTTAATGGTATAGTTTCATAATGACTCTCGCTGAGGAACTGAAAGCGCGCGGGCTTATAGAACTCTCCTCTGCTTCGCCGGAAGAAATCTTATCGAAGCCACGAACGGTGTATATCGGCACCGACCCGACCGCTGATTCGCTTCACGTCGGACATCTCACGTGGGTGCTCCTGATGAAGCGGCTTGGCGCCGCCGGACATAAACTCATTTTCCTCGTCGGCGGCCGCACGGGTCAGATCGGTGATCCGAAGGAAAAAGGGGAGCGCCCGATGCTCGACGAAAAGACGGTCGCCATGAACACACGCGCGCTCAAGGCCCAGCTGAAGAAAATCCTCGGCGACCTCTCTTTCAGAATGGTCGACAACGCCGATTGGCTGATGAATGTGAAGCTCGTGCCGTTTCTCCGCGACGTCGGGAAATATTTTACGGTCAATGATTTGATTAAGCGCGAGATTATCAAGAAACGTCTCGAGACGCCGGACGAGAGTATTTCCTATACCGAGTTTACCTACGCGCTCCTTCAGGGACTCGATTACTTCACACTCCATGAAAAGTACGGCGTCGACCTGCAAATAGGCGGATCCGATCAATGGACAAACGTGCTCTCCGGCGTCGATCTTGTTCACAAACGCCTTGGGAAAGATGTGTATGCACTTGGCTTCCCCCTCACCACTGACTCAACCGGTAAGAAGTTCGGCAAGAGCGAGGGCAATGCGGTCTGGCTCGACCCCAAGAAGACGTCGCCCTTCCGCTTCTATCAATTCTGGATAAATCTCCCCGACGCTGATATCGGAAAGTATCTCAAGACGTACACCTTCTTATCGCTCGGTGATATAGAAGAGCTCGTACGGAGCCACCAAATGAACCCAAACGCGCGTCAGGCACAGGAGACACTCGCGCGACTCGTGACCGAAATCGTGCACGGCCCGGCCAATACTGCGCAGGCCGCCGCCGCGACCGACGCCCTTTTCGGCGATACACCATTTAACGAACTCTCCCGTGACGCACTCGCCGTCGCACTCGCTGAAGCTCCGAGGGTCACACTCTCAAAGAAAGAGCTGAAAGTCGGCACTTCGCTCGCCGAAGTGCTGGTGACCAGCGGCCTTGCATCTTCGAAAAGCGATGCTCGCCGTCTCATAGAAGGGAAGGGCATCACGCTCTCCGGCCAGACTGTTGAGAATCCTGAGCAGAAGATTTTCCTCGGCGACCTTTCGGGCGGCTACGCACTGGTGCGCAGGGGCAAGCAAGGCGTCCTCATTCTCGTTTTGAAATAACTTGGGACGATATAAGAAATGACCCCGCGACAATTGCGCGGGGTCATGTGCACAAAGCTTCCATCACAGTCCCTTAGATGAAAGTTCTCTGTCTATATCGCCGTATCTCTTTTCAACCCCCGGGTGACGCTTGTAATAGCGCTTATCGATCCAGAGGATCAGCATGCCAACGAGGATTAGCGCAGGAACAGCATATTTGAGCATGACAGACTCCTACTCCTGTCTCTCCGGCGGAAAGACTCCAGTCGCCACAGTACTATTTTCCTATGAATTTATCAATCCTACTTATTCACATGCGTAAGACGTGTTTTGCTTATTTTGTGCGCCGGGAAGGATTCGAACCTTCGTAGGGCTATGCCCGACAGGTTTACA
>VFSW01015661.1_pt1 | contig 10402 bp, 13 predicted proteins | sample 5358111 | NCBI WGS metagenome assembly VFSW01 (sample SAMN11554181, study PRJNA540505) | mine drainage metagenome | isolation source: sediment from site ElyBrook_90M | place: USA: Ely Copper Mine, Vershire, VT | collected 2017
ACTCAGCGGCTCCCGCCTGGCTCGCCCCGGGCACCGCGGCTAGCGTGCAACAGGGTGGGGCTGGGGTGTGGGATGTGTTGGCGGCCCTGAATTCGACCGTGGCGGCCGCTCCCGTTTCGCTCAGCTTCGGCGCGGGCGGCAGCACTGTGGATGCCACCCGGAGCCTGACTCTCACGAATGTGGGAACCGTATCGGACACGTTCCAGATCGCCGTCGCGCCGGCCGGCTCCAGTGCGCCTGCGCCCCAGTTGGCCGCGAGCAGCGTGCCACTGGATCCGGGCGCTTCCGTCACCCTGCCGGTGGTGTTCCAGGCCGATTCCCTGACGCCCGGGGCGTACGAGGGCTTTATCAACGTGCAGGGGCTCCAGTCAAGCGTCACAGCGCACGTGCCGTATTGGTACGGCGTCCCGTCCAATGCCCCCGCGCACATCACCGTGCTTTCCAGCACGGCTTCCGGAACGGCTGGTTCGCGGCTGCAGAATGCGATTCTCTTCCGCGTTACGGATGCCATCGGACTGCCGGTTACCGGCACGCAACCCTCGGTCACCGCCGTCACACCGGGCGCCCAGGCCGGTTCTATTGCCTCCGTCGACTCATCCGTTCCGAATGCTTTCGCGGCTACCGTGCGTCTCGCGCCGGAGGCCGGCAGCAATGTGTACCAGATCCAGGCGGGCACTTTGACGGTCAGCGTCACGATTGTCGGGCAGTAGGGACGCTAACAGCGGCTGCAAGCCGCTATAATGTGACCTTGGGAGTTGTCCCCGCTCGATGATCGATATCAAAAAGAAACTACAGGATGAAATCGCCACTCTGGAGCATGAGCTGCACGTCGAGCTTCCCAAGGAGATTCTGAAAGCCCGTGCGCACGGAGACTTGAGCGAAAATGCGGAATACCACGCCGCCAAAGACCGGCAGGGTTTCGTCAACGCGCGGTTGGGCCAGTTGCGAAAGCGCCTGGCTGAAGTCTCGATGATCGATTTCAGCAAGATTCCGCGGGACCGTTCGGGATTGGGATCCACGGTTGCCGTGCTCGACACAAACCGCGGCGAGGAGATGACCTACCACCTGGTGACCACCGAAGAGGCGGATGCAGCAAACGGGAAAGTGTCCACGACCAGTCCCATCGGCCGTGCGCTTTTGGGGAAGAAGGTGGGCGATGAGGTTAAGGTGCAGAGTCCCGGCGGCGTGAAGGAACTGGAGATTTTGAAGGTGACTACGATCCACGACGTGGACGAATGAGATGGCGGCAGGAAAGCAAGAACGGTGGACCTATACCGGGGCAATCGGCAAGGTCTTCGGCGTGGCGATCACGCAGATTGTGCGCTGGCTGGCCCTTTCACGAATTCATCCCAATGTTCTGACGTTCCTTGGATTAGTCATCAACATTTACGCGGCTTACCTGTTTTCAGCGGGCCATTTCCGTTGGGCGGGAGCGGTGGTGATTGGCGCCGGGCTCTTCGACATGGTGGATGGCCGCGTAGCGCGCGCCAGCGGACAGGTTACGCGCTTCGGAGGGTTCTTCGATTCGGTAATCGATCGCTACTCCGATCTGGCGCTGTTCATGGGGCTGCTGGTCTTCTATGCGTCCATCAATCGCTTCTTCTATATCGTGTTGACTGCCATCGTAATGACTGGATCGGTCATGGTCAGCTATACGCGGGCGCGGGCGGAATGCACCATTCCCAAATGTAAGGTCGGTTTTCTGGAACGCCCCGAGCGCATCGTCCTGATCATCATCGGCGCCCTGTTCGACCGCATGGCGCCGGTTCTGTGGGTCATAGCGGTGCTCTCTAATCTGACCGTAGTTCACCGCATGATTTATACCTTCCAGGAATGCAACCGGCTGGAGGCCGCCCCGCCTGGCGGTGAAACTCCCGCGCCGGTCCGGCAGCCGCTCGCACCGGTATAGGCGAGTCGGTTAATCCTCCAATATCACGTGCGCCATGCCCAGCTCGGAAGTGTGGGTGATGGAAAGCGCCACGTTTCTGACGCCTAACTTCCGGGCGAACTCCGCGGCGACACCGTGAAAAAGTAACGTCGGTTTGCCCGACGGCAGGTTGGCTACTTCGAAGTCCTGCCACCTAACCCCGTGGCGCCAGCCTGTCCCGATGGCTTTCATACCGGCTTCCTTCGACGCGAAACGAGCCGCATATCGCTCGAAGCGGTTCGCCTTACGCTCCACATACGCGATTTCCGCGGGAGTATAAATTCGCTCTACGAACTTAATGCCGAACCTTTCGATGGAAGCACGAATACGACTGACTTCGGCAAGATCGACTCCAGTTCCCACAATCATTTCAGGTCCGCTCCCGAAGTTGTAATTGTCAGGGTGCCGTGTTTGACGCCCTTAGTGCTGATTAGCGCGTCCGCCACCTTGCGGACCACGCCGGATTTGCCGCGCACGACCAACACTTCCAGACAGTTGTCATGATCCAGGTGCACATGGAGCGTGGATAGGATGGAGTGGTGAAAGTCGTGTTGAATGCCGGTCAGTTTCTCATTCAGCAGGCGGACGTGGTGGTCATACACCAGGGTTACCGTGCCCACCACCTGGCTCTCCGGCGACTCCCATGTTTGTTCCACCAGTTCGTCGCGGATGAGGTCGCGAAAGGCCTCAGAGCGATTCGTGTAGCCCCGCTTTTCGATCAGGCGATCGAACTTATTCAGGAGGTCTGTATCGATCGCTACACCAATTCTGCTGAGGCCGCCCATGCGTACACATATTATCACCAGGGGTTAAAGTGCTGGGGAGAGGAGATATTCCGCGGAGAAACGGGACGGAGGAATAAGGAGGGCCCTGTTCCGAACAGCGCCCTCCGATTTCCTGTGGCCTATTGCATCGGAGAGAAGGAATTGAGCGGGTCCTACTCCCCTTTTGCCTGGGCTGCCATGCGCTTCCGATGTTCAGCCCAGCGCTTCTTTTGTGCGGCCGCAATGCGTTTGCGTGCCGCCGGGCTGAGGACGCGTTTCACGCCCGGAGCCTTTTTCTCGGCCGCGGGCGATGTTGGCGCGGCATGCTTACCCTTTAACTGCGCCTCAATCTCGCGGATGCGCTCTTCGATCTTCTGCTTCTCGTATTGATAACCCACGAGTGCCATCTGTAAGGTGGTAACGTCGGCTACACTTCTACCTCGTGCCATTTTTTCTCCCCCGCACAATATAACATACGCTGAGTCACTGTGTGTCAATATGATTAAGAGCTGTCGAACTGATTCGGACTTCAAAAAGTACTATGCGAATGGTAGTTCAGCGGGTAATCGAAGCGCACGTGACCGTAGATGGCGGTACTTGCGGGTCTATACGTAACGGTTTAGTGGTCTTGCTTGGGATTGCCCGGGAGGACACTCCCGCGGACGTGGATTACCTTCTGGATAAGCTTCTGGGGTTACGAGTTTTTGCCGACGACAACGGCAAGATGAACCGCAGTATCGTGGACGCGGGCGGGGAACTGCTGATAGTTTCCCAGTTCACTTTGTATGGAGATTGCCGCAAAGGCCGCCGTCCCAGCTTTGACCGGTCCGCCCCGCCAGATCTGGCAAAAGCTCTCTACGATTACTTTGTCGACCGTGCCCGGCGCGGTCCCGTAAGAGTCGAAACAGGTGTTTTTCAGGCTTCCATGCAGCTCTATCTGGTAAACGATGGTCCTGTAACTATCTTGGTCGATTCGGCCGACCGTACCGGGAAGAGTTAGACGGGGCAACCCAATAAAAAACGGCGGCCGGGAGGGTCTTCCCAGGCCGCCGTAGGTCAAACTACTCTTCTCTTTAGTTAATTGCGATTCAGGTATCGTTGGTACAGCCGTGTGTGCTTGTTATCCAGGGATACCTCGTTTCCCTTGATATACAGGTGCTTCACGTGTGTCTGTATTTCCAGCGGATCGCCGTCGGTGACTATCAGGTCCGCCAGTTTGCCTTTCTCCACGGAGCCCAGAAGGTCGCCGGCGCCCCAGATCTCCGCGGGGTTAATGGTCACCGCCTTCAATGCTTCGTCATAGGGCAGCCCGAATGCGACTGCCGTTGCAGCCTGATACGGAATGTTTCGCACGAACTCATTGGTGAATGTGCCGAATGCGATCTTGATTCCTGCTTTGTAAGCTTCCGCGGGTAGTGTAAACGCCTCGTCATAAGGAGAATCCTCGGTTTCAGGGAGTGCCAGCACGCGTCCGAAGACCACCGGAACGTTTTGCGCCTTTAAGTCGGCCGCCGCTTTGCCGATCTCGCGGGGTTGAAGAATGACCAGCTTAATATTCTGTTTCTTGGCCCATTGCACGGCGTCGTGAATCGTAGTGGCCCGCGCTCCGGTCACAGTTACGGGCATTTTGCCTTCCAGCACCGGCAACATAGCCTCAAATTTCAGGTCTGTCCTGAAATCCGGCAGATGGGCCGCTTTGGCTTTCTGATACCGGCGGGCGTTATCGAAGAAGTCATTCAGTTTGGCCAGGGATTCTTCGTAGTTACGGCGCGCGGTAGCCGCGCTCCCCGCGATTCCGGTCTGCCCGAGTATCTCCACTACGCTATCCGGCACCGCACCACCCCGGCCGCCGCGCCCTCCCAGCGATGGGAATTGCACGCTCATGGCGGCGCCCCGTTTGATTTCCATTTCCTCCCAGGTCCAGCCATCGGTATGGATCAGGGCCGCTTGTCCGGAGATCAACTGCCGTTCGCCGCCGCCGAAACGTCCGCCACCCCGCCGCCCGAGGAAGGAAATGTCATGGCGCTGGTAATCCCATTCACGCGCACCACGCCGAAATGCTCGCTATCCGGGTTCACTGCACTCAACGCCTTCAACTGAGGCATGAATTCGCCCAACTCGTTGGTGTCTACCGTCTCCCGGGTGGCGGGGACTTCCGACAGGCCTAGCTCCGTTCCGGAATCGATCATTCCCGGATAGACTCGCATGCCCTTGGCTTCGACAATGCGGGCTCCCTTAGGAGGCACGATTTTCGCCGCGATCTCCGCGATTTTTCCCTCCTGAATCAGGACGGAAACACCCTTCATTTCCTTCCCGGTGACCGGATACACATCGGCGTCCCGGATCAGGATAGTCTCACTGGCCGCTCCCGCGGCCATGGCGAATACCAGCAGAATTCCAAGCCGTTTCATCCGATTCGACCTCCGCGCCCGGTTGGCGCTCCCTGACGCGGTGGCGCCGCCTGCTTCAACTTATCCAGCAGTTTCTGCTTTTCCGCATCTTTCGCCGGACGGCCGCTGACTTCGCTGTCCCGGTCGAAATACTTGTGGCCGTCGATCAGGACCTTCTGCACCTTGGCATAGTCCGAGAGCGGGAACTTATCGTAGATCACCAGGTCGGCATCCTTGCCCACTTCGATGGAACCTACGCGATTGTCGATTCCCAGTTGCTTCGCCGGGTTGATTGTGACCATGGCCAGCGCTTCGGTCTCGCTCATGCCGCCATACTTCATGGCCTTGCCGGCTTCGCTGTTCAGATGCCGCATCAGTTCGGCGTCATCGCTGTTCAGGCTGACCAGCACGCCTTTCTTAGTCATCACGGCGGCATTGTAGGGAATGGCATCGAACGCTTCTTCTTTGTAAGACCACCAATCGCTGAAAGTGGATGCGCCTGCGCCGTGGGCGGCAATCTCCTTCGCCACTTTGTAGCCTTCCAGCACGTGCTGGAGGGTGCGAATCTTGAAGCCGTAATCGTCCGCTACCCGGAGCAGCATGAGGATTTCATCGGCCCGGTAGCAGTGCGCATGGACATACCTCTTGCCTTCCAGGACCTCTTTCAGGGGTTCCAGCTTGAGGTCTTTGCGCGGGGGAATGGGATGTTCGCCGCGCGCCACTCTGGCATCGTATTCGTCCCAATCCGCCTTATAGATTTTGGCTTCGTTAAACGCCTCTCGAATTACATCTTCCACGCCCATGCGGGTGGCGGGATACCGCGCCTGTACGGTTGTCCCGGCGGCGCCCCGGCCGCCCTGCACGTTTCCGGCGCGCTTGGGATTCTCGCCCAGCGCGAACTTGATACCTGGCATGGCGCCTTCGAAGATCATGGACTCCGCGTCTTTGCCCCAACGCATCTTCAGCACGATGGTCTGGCCGCCGATGGCATTCGCCGAGCCGTGCAGGATATTCGCCGTGGTCACCCCGCCGGCCAGCGCGCGGTAAATGGCGATATCTTCCGGATTGATGATGTCCTTGATATTGACCATCGAGGACACCGAGACGCTGCCTTCATTGATTCCGCCATCGCCGGCGATATGCGAGTGGCAGTCGATGATGCCCGGAATGACGTACTGGTTACTGGCATCGATCACGGTGGCTCCCTGGGGAACCATGACCTTCTCGCCCACCTCGGCAATCTTCCCATCTTTCACCACAACCGAACCTTTGAGGGTTCCCTTAGTGACGGTCATGATGGTGGCATTCTGAATGACGATGGTTTCGGCGCAGAGGGGCGCCAGTGCCGCCAGTGCGATCAGGATCAGTTTATTCATTGTTCCCCTCCCGGTGCGTCGGTCGTCGCGGTGCCGCGGCCGCCCGCGGGTGTAGCTTCCGGCTTGTATTGTTTGCCGTCCACGAAGATCATCTCCACCCTGGTGCGGTCATCGAAGATATCGCCGCGCGTCACCACCAGGTTTCCGATCTTGCCTTTTTCAATGCTGCCGACGCGGTTATCGATTCCATAGATCTCGGCCGGCGAAAGCGTCATGGCTCGCAGCGCGTCTTCCCGGGAGAGTCCCGCGTCGATGGCTTTCTTGACGGCGCGCTGCAGATCGCGCGGTGCGTCGAGGCCATCGGAGTAAAACGCGAACTTCACGCCGGCTTTCCTAAGGACAGATGGAGCGGACGGCGCCTTATCGATATTCTCCAGCGTGCGCATACTCGGTTCGCTGTCCGGATCTGCCTCCGGCGTCAGGGTGGGCCAGCGCAGGCTGATCAGTACCGGCGTGTTGTATTTCTTGAACAGATCGGCCGCGCCGTCGCGGTACGCTTCGTGTCCGCCATAAATGATGGTGGGCTGCTTCAGTTCGGCGGCGAAGCGCAGCATGCGGTCTTCTTCCACCAGGCGATTGGCCGGCAGCAGGATGCGCGGCGATGCCAGAACGCCTTCCAGGGCGCGGTCGTACTCGGGCCGCTCCATGCCGCGGGGGTCTTTGGCATAGGCGTCTTTGACCAGTTTGTAGTGCTCCGCATCCAGATAGATCTGCCGGATATAGGCGATCACGCCCATGAGCGATGTTGGAAATCCGCCGCCGAAGCCGCGGCCGCCGGCCAGCGAAATGTACTGCCCCATGGGGGACGCTAGCACCATGTCGCCGACCTTTTCTCCGGAGATCAGGTCGATCACGGTGCCTTGTCCCCCGAAAATGCCGCGAACCGGGAAGGTGACGGTAGTCGTGATGCCGCTGCCGCGGACGGTTTCGATGCGGCGGTCGGTGGCCGAAATCTCGTCCGCCGCTACGGCCAAACTGGTGGTTTGCGGGCGATCCTCGGGTCCCATTGCGCGTGGAGCGGGAGCCGCGGCCGGTGTTGCCGTGGTGGCATTTTGCCCGCGCCCTCCGCCGCGCCCGCCATTGGCCGCCGGCGCCGCGCCGGGCATGCCTACTGTGCTCAAAGCGTCGATCAGCCCGGGATATACGGTGAGGCCTTCGCCTTCGATCACCCAGGCATCCGCCGGCACCTGCGCATTCTCGCCGACATCCGTGATGAGCCCTTTGTGGATCACCACCGTGCCCTTATTGATGACCGGACCGGATACCGGCACAATCTTCGCATTGCGAATCGCCACGGTGACTGGGCCGTCAGCCATGGCGTACGCGCAGAATAGAAGCAACGCTGCTACGAGTTTTTTCATAGGGGTAATGTTGCGTATTATATACACTTCGTCAAAATTCAGGTGATCGACGGGGAACTGGGTAATGGCGCAGCTAAGGGCCTTTTGGTTACGTACAACGGGCACCGTATACTGAGACTTGGCCCAGAAAAAACAGATTCTCTACCGCGACGCCGGTGTGAACATCGATGAAGCCGACCGCGCCGTGGCTTCCATCCGGAATTTCGCGCGCGGGACATTTAGCCGCGGTGTCCTGACCGACATAGGCTCCTTTGGCGCCATGTATCAACTGGCCGGTTTCCGCAAGCCGGTGCTGGTGAGTTCGGCCGATGGCGTCGGCACCAAGTTGAAGGTTGCGTTCGCAACCGGCCGCCATGATACGGTGGGCGAAGACCTGGTCAACCATTGCGTCAATGACATTGCCGTGCAAGGCGCGCGCCCGCTATTTTTCCTGGACTATTTCGCGGTGGGAAAGCTCCACGCGGACGTAGCTACCGCGGTAGTGGCCGGAATCGCTCGCGGCTGCCGCAATAACGAATGCGCGCTGATTGGCGGCGAGACTGCCGAAATGCCGGGGCTGTACGCGGACTCCGAATACGACCTGGCCGGATTTATTGTGGGGGCGGCCGAGCGCTCCGAATTGCTCACCGGAAAAACCGTGCGCGCCGGCGATGTTCTTCTGGCGCTGCCCTCCACCGGCTTACACACCAACGGCTATTCGCTGGCCCGCAAGCTGCTTTTCGACGTGGCCGGGTACGGTCCCGACACCCTGCTTCCGGAAGTGGGCGCCACCGTGGCTGAGGCGCTGCTGGCCGTGCACCGCAGCTATCTGAAGCCCATCCGCGCGCTGATGGGCGCCAAGCTGCTGCGCGGCGCCGCTCACATTACCGGCGGCGGCATTACGGATAACACTCCGCGGATGCTGCCCAAGGGGTTCGGCGTGACCATCGATACGAGTTCATGGAAGGTGCCTCCGCTTTTCGAAGTGCTGCGGCGCATCGGTAACGTTCCCGACGACGATTACCGGCGCACTTTGAATTTGGGTGTCGGGATGATTCTCGCGGTGCCGGCCCGCGGCGCGGTACGCGCGGAAGCGGTGCTCGAAAAGCTGGGTGAAACGCCATTTCGTATCGGTGCGGTGACTGCGCAGCGGCGCGGACGACCGCGCGTGGAGTACCGGTGAAGCGCCTTGGGATCCTGATCTCCGGCCGCGGATCGAACTTCGAGGCGATTGCCGAAAATATCGAGTGCGGCTCGCTACAGGCGGAAATCGGCGTCGTCATCGCCAATCGCGCCGAAGCTCCTGGCCTGGAAATCGCACGCCGGCGCGGACTGAACGCCGTCTGCCTGCCTTCCCGCGGGTTGGATCGCGAAGTCTACGACCGGGCCGTTGTCGAAGAATTGGAAAAATGCCGGGTCGACCTGGTGTGCCTGGCAGGCTATATGCGCCTGCTGAGCTCCGGGTTTATCCGGCGCTTTCCGCAGCGGATCCTCAATATTCATCCATCGCTGCTCCCGGCTTTTCCGGGATTGGACGCCCAACACCAGGCGCTCGCGCATGGTGTGAAGATCAGCGGTTGTACCGTCCACTTCGTGGACGAGGATCTGGACACCGGGCCCATCATCCTACAGTGCGCCGTGCCCGTGCGTGACGAAGATACCGTGGAGACGCTCTCCGCGCGGATTCTCCACGAGGAGCACCGCATCTATTCGGAGGCCATCGCCATTGTGCTGGGCGGAGCGTACCGAATCGAAGGCCGGCGCGTGTTACGCGGATAGCTCCTCAGGCGGCCGGAACTCCGGACTGTATTCTGCGTTGTCTTCTCCGCTCCAGGAAATCGGAGAGTTTCATGGGAGGTCCCGGCCCTGTCGACATCTGCCGCTCGACCGCCCTTTGATACTGGCGCAGCGTTTCCAGCCGCCGGCGCGGGTTCAGATTACATTGCTCAAAATCCAGCAGGAGGGGCAACTCCCACGGCGCGAACGAGTTGCGGCCGGTGGCTCCGCGAATGAGTTCGCCCAGCAAGCGGCGAAACCGATTGAGCATGATCTCCAGGTCCGTTGATTCAGAGGCCGTCATTTCGTTGTCCAGGTGGACGATATGGGCTACTGAATAACTGATCGGCCGGTACTGGAAGAAGCTTTAGTTGGCGGTCGGCCTTTTTTCGATGCGATCAATTACAATCACTTCGGCCGGCGCCTTTTTTGCCTCCAGCTTGAGGCCCAGTTGGGACTGAATGGCCCCGAAGAGATCGGGAATTGGTTCCCCCAGGTCGGGCGGATTTGCCACCCAATCCGGCATCTCGCCGGGCGGCATATCCACGCGCGGCCGGGAGTAAGTCAGAATAAAGTCATACTTTCCCTTCAGACCGGTGTCATCTGTTACCAATTCCCGTAAGTGGCTTCTCATCAGCTCGTTCACCAGGTCCTGCATGGTGGCCTGGGTGCCTCCCAGCCGGCAGCGGCCGTTGATCAACCAACTCCAGGTTCCTGGCTTCTCAGGCCTGCTCGGGAAGCCGTACCGATCGTAGGATTCTGTCCTGCGCCCTCGGGCAGGGGCAGCCGCACTGTCCTCGGGAGTCTGGGATGGCGGCGACGCCTTCAT
>VFSW01015662.1_pt1 | contig 10401 bp, 7 predicted proteins | sample 5358111 | NCBI WGS metagenome assembly VFSW01 (sample SAMN11554181, study PRJNA540505) | mine drainage metagenome | isolation source: sediment from site ElyBrook_90M | place: USA: Ely Copper Mine, Vershire, VT | collected 2017
AATGACGTACTGTCCAGCCTGTGGGCTGCGGCGGGTGGGGGCACGGTTGAACTCGGGCGGAGAAATGATCGAATCGGGAAATCTCTAAAAACGACAATCGCCTGATGTGAACAAGGCCGGAAAACAGGAGGCGGATATGCGCAAACAGGGCGCTTTCGAGCGAGGCCTGCCCTCGGACTTGATCACGTGGTGGAGACCGGTTCGCGTAGAGAAAACAAGTCAAGATGAAAGGCGGCGCTGCCACGGCTCAACTAAAGCATTGGCAGGCTTCGCGGTCTCGGTCCGCGCGGAAAGGCGCTGTCGAGGGCTTCTATTTCATCATCGCTGAGCACGAGATCGCCGGCTGCGGCGTTGTCGGCGGCATGCTCGGCTGTGGAGGCCTTCGGAATCGCAAACAGCTGCGGTTCGCGGGTCAGGAAACCCAGGGCAATCCGGCGCGGCGAAGCGGCGTGGCGCCTGGCGATGGTCTGCAGGAGTTCGCCCGGCTTGCTGTGCGGGTCCGGAAAATCGTTGTGGCCGAACGGCGAATAGGCGACCACCGCGACGCCGTGTTTCGCACACCACGGAATGACCGCGTGCTCGACCGCGCGCTCCTGCAGGTGATAGAGAACCTGGTTACAGGCGATCCTGCCTTCGCCCGCAACTTCCAGCATCTCATCGAGATCGTCGGCGTCGAAATTGCTGACGCCCCATGAGCGGATTTTTCCGGCGGCCGCCAATTGCTCGAATGCCGCAACGGTTTCGGCAAAGGGATACGACCCGCGCCAGTGCAAGAGGTAGCAATCGAGCCGGTCGGTCTTGAGCCGCGCCAGCGAGCGTTCGCATGCGGCAATGGTGCCGCGCCGCGACGCGTTGCCCGGCAGGACCTTGGAGACCAGAAAAATTTCATCGCGCCGCCCGGCGATGGCTTCAGCGATCACGAGCTCCGCATCGCCATACATTTCGGCGGTGTCGATGTGGGTCATGCCGAGATCGATGCCGCGGCGCAGCGCTGTGACCGCGCTTTTGCGGTTCGCACGGTCGATATACCAGGTGCCTTGCCCGATCGCGGACACCTGGGGGCCGCGGCCGCCGAATTGCCGGAACTTCATCTGCTATCTCAGCTCGCTGATGTCGGCGACCAGCACGATGCCGGTCGCCGGCTCCGTCTCATAAAGGCGGTCGGCGGCGATCGCAACGTTGAGGGTAAATATTCAGTTGGCCGCCGCCAGCTTTCGCAGTTGCGGATCGGAGGTTCCGGTCTGCGCGATCAGACGCTTCAATTCGGGAATGCACGAGCCGCAATTGGTTCCCGCCTTGAGCTGGAGGCCGAGCTCGGCGGCGGAGCGCGCCCCCGAGGCGATCGCGTCGCAAATCGTGGTGCGACCGACGCCAAAACAGGCGCAGACGATGGGGCCGGCGGACGCCAATCCGTCCATTGACTTGCCCGACAGCAGCATCCGGCGTTGACCGTCGCTGAGCGCGTCCGCGGCGAACAGGTCTTTAACGATGTTCCAGTCGCCGGCATCCCGCGCCGGTCCGAGGAACAGGCAGGTTTCGATCCGTTCCGCGGCAAAGGATGCCGCGCGATAAACACCGCCGCCGAAATCCCTGTATTCGGCGAGGTCTCTGCCTGCGACCGACTGCAACCACGATGACCATCCCGTAAGGTCCGCGTTGCCGGCGAACAGATAGCCGTGGCCGCCGCTGACGGTCACCCGCGCCCACCAGACGTGATCCGGCAAGTCGAGCCGCGCGCGGGACAGCGCAAAACCGCGAAACACGTATTCATAGGGCGTGATCGATGCCGGCGTCGCCTTGCTCTCGGGCTGGCCCGAAAACGGATCGGTCAGCGGCGCCACCAGCGCGCCGACCCGCGCAGAAGTCGCCGTCGCCTCGCTCCAGTGGATCGGCGCGAACAGCATGCCGCGCTGCTGCCGCTCGCTGACCACGACCTTGAGAATGCACTGGCCGTAGTCGGTGACGACGCGCGCGAAGCCGCCATCAACCACGCCATGTCTCGCCGCATCGTCGGGATGAACCTCGACGAACGGCTCCGGCAGATGCTGCCCCAGCCGCGGGCTGGTGCCGCTGCGGGTCATGGTGTGCCATTGGTCGCGAATGCGGCCGGTATTCAGCCGCAGCGGCCGTCCTGCGGTGGTCTCAGATCGTAACGCCGGAATTTCCGGCGCGACGAAGCGGGCCCTGTGGTCGGTTGCAAAAAATCCGCCGTCGGAGAAAAACCGCTGCTGCGACTCGGTATCGCCGAGCCGTATCGGCCACAACACCGGCGCCATCGTATCGAACGCCTCGTCCGACAACGATTTCAACGCGCCGATATCGAAATCGCGGCCGCCATTGTTCTCGAATGCCGACAGCGCCGCATGCTCGCGAAAGATTTCCGCCGCCGAATGAAAATCGAACGCCGCACCGAAACCGAGGCGCTTTGCCACCTCGCTGACGATCCACCAATCCGGCCGGGTTTCCCCCGGCGGCGTCAGGAAGGCGCGCTGGCGCGAAATGCGCCGTTCCGAATTGGTCACGGTTCCGGATTTCTCCCCCCACGCCTGCGCCGGCAGCAGCACATGCGCGCCGGCATTGACGGTGTCGTTGGAACCGACATTCTCCGAGACCACGAACAGCTCGAGCTTCTTCAGCGCGGCACGCGCGGCATCCGCGTCCGGCAGCGACACCGCCGGGTTGGTCCCCATCACCCATAACGCCTTGATCTCGCCGCGGGCGATCGCCTCGAACATCTGGACCGCCTTCAGTCCCTCATGCGTCGCGATGCGCGGCGCCTTCCAGAACCGGCGGACGCGATCGATTTCCGGCGGGGTGAAACCCATATGCGCGGCAAGCTGATTGGCAAGGCCGCCGACCTCGCGGCCGCCCATCGCATTGGGCTGCCCCGTGAGCGAGAACGGCGAGGCACCAGGCTTGCCGATCCGCCCGGTGGCGAGGTGGCAATTGAGGATGGCGTTGACCTTGTCGGTACCCTGCGCCGACTGGTTGACGCCTTGCGAATACAGCGTGACGACGCGCGGCGTATCGCCAAACATCCGGAAGAACGCGGCGACGTCCTGTTCGGAAAGACCCGTCGCCAGCGCGGTCGCTGCCGCGCTGCCGGCGATGCTCCGCGCCCGCGCCAGCGCCTCGTCAAATCCGCCGGTATGATTGTCGATGTAGTCGCGATCCAAGGCGCCGGTATCGGCGAGATGGGCCAGCAGCCCTGCGAACAGCGCGGTGTCGGTGCCGGGCTTCACCCCGAGAAACAGGTCGGCGTCTTCAGCGGTATCGGTCCGGCGTGGGTCGATCACGACGACGCGGGCGCCGCGCCGCTGCTTGTTGGCGAGCATGCGCTGGAACAGGACCGGATGACACCATGCCGCGTTGGAGCCGACCAGGACCAAGAGATCGGCCTCGTCGAGATCCTCATAAACGCCCGGCACGGTGTCGGCGCCGAACGCGCGGCGATGGCCCGCGACCGACGAGGACATGCACAGGCGCGAATTGGTGTCGACATTGGCGCTGCCGATGAATCCCTTCATCAGCTTGTTGGCGACGTAATAATCCTCGGTCAGCAACTGCCCGGAGAGATAGAACGCCACCGCGCGAGGGCCGTCGCGCTTGATGATATGCGCAAGGCGATGCGCGACATGGTCGAGTGCATCGGTCCAGGCGATCCGCTCCATCGAACCCTTGGTGCAGCGGATCATCGGATGGAGCAAGCGGTTCTCGAGGCCGAGCGTTTCGCCGAGTGCGGAGCCTTTCGAGCACAGCCGCCCGAAATTCGCCGGATGCTCCGGATCGCCCGAGATCGCCGCGGCGCCGCGACCATCCGGCGTCGCCAGCACGCCGCAGCCGACGCCGCAATAGGGACAAGCGGTACGCGTCGTGCGCAGTGTGGGATCGACAGCCGTCATCGGAATGTTCCGATCATGCCGCCTCTGCCAGGATCGCAGCCGAGCGGCCGAACATCATGTCCTTGCGGATTTTCGCAACCGATTGCCGGTTGCGGATCAATTCGAGATACCAGAGCGCATCGCCGACATCGCCGACCAGTACGGCGCCGGTGAGCCGGCCTTCGGATATCACGAGCTTCTTGTAGGTGCCGCGCCTGAAATCGCTGAGCACGATGGCCTCGCTGCCGTCGCTACCCAGGAAGTCGCCTGCGGAAAACACGCTGACGCCGGAGACCTTGAGATTGGTCGCGACGACACTGCCGCCATAGGTTGCCGGTCGGCCGGCCAAATGCTGCGCCAGCACGCGCGCCTGTTCGTAAGCCGGCTCGACCAGGCCATAACAGATGCCGCGATGCTCGGCACATTCGCCGAGCGCGAAGATGCCGGGCGCACCGGTTTGCAGGTGGTCGTCAACGATGATGCCGCGATTGACGGCAATGCCGGCGTCGCGGGCCAGCGCGACATTCGGCCGGATGCCGGCGGCGATAATCACCGCGTCGGCGTCAATCCGGCGGCCGTCCGTCAGTTCGACGCCTTCGACGCGGCTCTCGCCAACGATGCGCGCAGTGTTGGCGTTGAGCAGGACTTCGATGCCCTTGGGCTCGACGAGAGATTTCAATAAGGCCGCCGCCGGCGCGTCGAGCTGGCGCTCCATCAGCCGGTCCATCAGGTGGATCAAGGTTACCGGCGCACCCGCCTTGGCGAGCCCGTAGGCGGCTTCCAGTCCCAGCAAGCCGCCGCCGACCACGACGACGCGCTTCTTCGATGCGGCGAGCGTCAGCAACAGATCGACATCCCGGCTGTCGCGAAACGTATGCACGCCGGCGAGTTCGGAGCCCGGCACGTTGAGCCGCAGCGGCGTCGAGCCGGTGGCCAGCACCAGCCTGGAAAACGCGACGCTCTCTTCGTTCGCGATCTTGAGTTCGCGGCGGCCGACGTCGATCTCGGTAACGGCGCATCCATATTTCAGGGTAACGCCGCGGTCGCGCCACCAATCGGCCGGCCTGAGCTCGATATCATGCGAGGCGGTCTCGCCCGCAAGCACCGACGACAGCAGCACGCGATTATAGGCAAGCCGCGGCTCGTCGCCGATGACGGCGATGGCGTAGCGCCCGAGCGCGGCCTTTGCGAGCTCGTCGACGAGGCGTGCGGCGGCCATTCCGTTGCCAACGATTACCAGCGGTTCGCTCACGGCGTATCCTTTACTCGGCTGCTTGAGGGCTGCCGTAGGCTTCGGCAATCATGTAGCCGGAGAGCGTCCCGTAGACCGCGCTCCACGCCTCCGCGACTTCCTGCGTCCAGCCGTCGCCGAGTCCCTTTTCCAGCGTCCACAGCAAGGCTGCGCCGACTACCGGATAGTGCTCGGGCCTGGCGCCGTAGCTGACATGGCGCGTTGCCAGCGCGCTCGCGGCGGGCAGTATCGATTCAAGATTGCCAAGACCGTTGACCACGGCGGCCAGCATCGCCATCAGCTTCTTGCGCTGCTCGGTCATATCGGCGGGAAACATCGATTTGACCTGTGGCGCGATCTCGAACAGGCGATCGTAAAACATCATCGCTGCCTGTTCCGAAACGGGCGTCACCCTGGAAAAGCTCGACTGCACGAGTTTGATCTGGTCGGGTGTCATTTGCTCCTCCTGTGTTCTGCCGAACTTCCCCCCGCATGCGAGGCGAGGTTCATCGTGCTCCGATCAGATGCGCGCTTCGGCGAGGCTCGCCGCACCGGCCTCCGCGGGGCTCTTGCGCAGGTAGAACCACCAGGTCATCGCCAGACAGGTCGCGTAGAACGTGAGATAGACGACCAGCGCCAGCTGCGGACCACCGGTGATTGCGATCGACTTGCCGAAGCCGCTCGGGATCAGGTAACCGCCGCAGGCGCCGATCGCGCCGATGAATCCGAGGGCCGCACCGCTCTCGATGCTGGCGGTTTTCAAGGCGAGCGCCTTGCCGGCTTCGCCCTTGCCTCGCGCTTTGCGAAGATTCTCCTCGCGGAAGATCGATGGAATCATCCGGTAGGTCGATCCGTTGCCGATACCGGTGGTGATGAAAAGGATCAGGAACATCGCCAGGAAGCCGGTGAAGTCCTTGACGCCCACGAAGTACAGCACCCCGATCGTGGCAGCCGCCATCGCGATGAAATTCCAGAACGTGACGATCGCGCCGCCGACCCTGTCAGCCAGCAGGCCGCCCAGCGGACGCGACAGCGAGCCGACCAGCGGTCCAAGGAACGCAATCGCCATCGTGATCGCCGGGAACTGGGTCTTGATCAGCAGCGGGAACGCCGCCGAGTAACCGATGAAGGATCCGAACGTCCCGATATAGATGAAGGACATGATCCAGGTATGCTTGCGGCCGATGATCGCGAGCTGATTCTTGAAGGATGACTTCGCCGAGGTCAGGTTGTTCATGAAGAAGGTGGCACCCAGCACCGCGACGATGAGCGGCAGAACCCACATCAGTCCGGCATTCTGCAGGTAGACGCCCGAAACCGGTGTGGCCTGGTAAAGATTGAAGAGGCCGACACCCATCAGGATCGGCGTGAGCAACTGAACGCTGCTGACGCCGATATTGCCGCCAGCCGCGTTGAGGCCAAGCGCCCAACCCTTCATCCGATCGGGATAAAAGAAAGAGATGTTCGCCATGCTTGAGGCGAAGTTGCCGCCGCCGAGACCGGCGGTCGAAGCCACCAACAGCATCAGCCAGAACGGCGTGTTGGGTTCGCTGACGAAATAGGCGAGCCCGAAGGTCGGGATGAAGAGCACGCAGGCGCTGAAGATGGTCCAGTTGCGGCCACCGAACGTGGTCACCGCGAAGGTATAGGGAAATCGCATCAGCGAACCGATCAGCCCGGGTATCGCCACGAGTTGAAACAGTTCGTCGGTTGAGTAGTGGAAGCCCGCCGCCGGCAACTTGGTCGCGACGATGCTCCAGATCAGCCAGACGGAAAATCCGATGTGCTCGGCCACGATCGACCAGATGAGGTTGCGGCGGGCGATGACTTTGCCCTTGGAATTCCAGAACGCCGCATCTTCCGGGTTCCAGTCAGAAATCCAGGTCGGGTCTTTCGAGCTCATAAGAGTTTCCTTTTCTGAACAGGCCTCGGCCATCGCGCTCCCGGGCATGGGGGCGCGTTCCGGGAAGGCCCCGGTCTGGCGATCACAAATCAGATGATTGTTTCGACGGCGTCGATGGCGTCAGCACCAGCTATTCAAGCTTCGTGCCAAATGGACTCAGCGCAAAAACTGCTTGAATCCTAGCGAGTTATGAAAGGTGCTGCGCGATGCTACCGATCGTCACCCGCATCCAAAATTTGCAATCGCTCAATAGTTGTGCGCCGCACAACAATTGAGCAGGCGTGCTTGAAAATGCGCACCGAGCTGCTTTGCGCTGCGATTATGCAGACTGCATAAAAATACGCGGCGACAATCCGCAAACACGCGAGCGAGTTTGGCCCCTTCTAACGAGCGTGGCCGGTATATGTAGTCGAGCATTATCGCGTCACCGGCGTAGCCGCGAGGCTTATCGTATGCGCGCCTTACGTAAGGATCTTGGAGAATAATTTGCGAAATCGGATGGCTCGCACAGGCTCTCTTGATTCATCGAGCTTACCCGCACGCGCCTCCGAAGACAGCGGAGCGAAAATTCTCCCGTGGGATCAACGGGATTTCACCTGGGGCGGATAAGCGAAGCGTAATCCGCCGTTGCACCGTCAGGATGGCGCGGATTGCTCCGTCGCGACGCGAATCCGCCCGACGAGCTAGGCGTCTTCTGTCACCGCCATCGGCTTCGGCGCGATCCCTTGACCCGGCTTGACCCGAAAATCGTAGGACATCAGATACCAGGGCGACGACCCGGCCGGCTTGCCGTCCGGCATCACCGGCTCGGCATGTTTTTCGATCCTGGAAATCAGTTCGTTCTTCACCCCGAACACGACGTCCGAATCGATATACTTGTCGCCCTCGATGAAGACGTGGGTGATCAGCGGCTCGTGGCCCTGCGCGTTGACGAGGAAGTGGATATGCGCCGGACGCATCGGATGGCGGTGGAGCTGCAGGATCATCTGCCCGACCGGGCCGTCGGTCGGGATCGGATAGCTGCATGGCAGGATGGTGCGAAAGAAAATCCGGCCATCCGCGTCGGTGATGAACCGGGCCCGCGATGACGGACCCTGGGTTTCGTAATCCGGCTTTTGCGAATCGTAATAGCCGTCATCGTCGGCGTGCCAGACGTCCACCGGAACGTTCGCGAGCGGTTTGCCGGACAGATCGGTCACCCGGCTCTGCACGAACATCTTCTCTCCGGTCAGATTGGAGGAGATGTCGGCGCCATGCGGCATCGCCTTGTGTTCGCCGACATAGAACGGACCGAGCACGGTGGTCTCGGTCGCGCCTTCGCGCTCGCGATGGTTCACGGCATCGACCAGCATCGAAACCCCGAGCACGTCCGACAGCAGGATGAACTCCTGCCGGCTCGGCGTACATTTCTGGCCGACACGGGTCAGAAAATCGATCGCGTATTGCCATTCACCGAAGGTCAGGTCGGTCCTGCGGACAAAGTCGTGCAGCGACTTCACCAGTTCTTCCATGAGGAATTTGACACGCGGGTCCGGCGTCTCCTCGAAGCTGTCGATGACGGCGGCGGTGAGTTCGGTGTCGTTGAATTGGGGCATTGTTGCTGTCCTGCGGGGTTACGCCATTGCGGGCGCAACCCTACACCAGCGGTCCGGCCAAGGTAAGCGGGCTGCGATTGGAACGTGACGCTCTTTTCGGCTATCAAGACAGCCCGCGCCCGCTTCCGGAGATCGTTCCCGATGATAGCCCCGACCCCCGCCTCGCCCGAATCCGCCGGCATGTCCACGGCCGCCTTCGACCGCATCGAGGAGCACCTGAAGAACAGGTACATCGATGCCGGCCGCTTTCCGGGAACGCAGCTCCTGGTCTATCGCCGCGGCAAGATCGTCCATCATGCAGTGCAGGGTTTCGCCGACATCGAGCGCAAGGCGGCGATGAAGGACGACACCATTTTCCGCATCTATTCGATGACCAAGCCGATCACCAGCACAGCCTTCATGATGCTGGTCGAGGAAGGCCGCGTCGCGCTCGATGAGCCCGTCCACAAATACATCCCGGAATGGAAGAACCTCGGCGTGTTCCAGGCCGGCACCGCGCCGGCATTTCTGACCAGGCCGCCGTCTCGGCCGATGCTGATCGTGGATCTCCTGAGGCATACCTCCGGCCTGACCTACGGCTTCCAGCAGCGCTCCAACGTGGATGCGGCCTATCGCGAAATGAAGATCGGCGAGGTCGAAAAGGCGGGAACGCTGCAATCGATGATCGAGGACCTGGCAAAAATTCCGCTGGAATTCTCGCCGGGCGAAGCCTGGAATTATTCGGTCTCCACCGACGTGATCGGTTATCTCATCGGCAAGATTTCAGGCCAGCCGTTCGAGCAGTTCCTGAAGCAACGCATCTTCGACCCGCTCGATATGAAGGACACCGATTTCTTCGTGCCCGCCGGCAAGGCCCATCGGTTCGCGGCCTGTTACTCGGCAAGCCCGCAAGGCGCGATGACGTTTCACGCGACCGACCGCAAGGGCGGCCTGACCTTGCAGGACGATCCGGCCACGAGCTCCTTCCTGTCCCCGCCGGCGTTCATTTCCGGCGGCGGCGGCCTGTGCTCGACCGCAGCCGATTATCTCACCTTCTGCCGCGCGCTGCTGGGCGGCGGCGAACTCGATGGCGTCAGGCTGATCGGCCCGAAGACGATTGCCTTGATGACCTCAAATCATTTGCCCGGGGGGCGCGACCTGCCGGAAATGTCGCGATCGCTGTTCTCCGAGGCGACCTATAACGGCATTGGCTTCGGTCTTGGCTTTTCGGTGACGATGAACCCCGCGCAGACGCTCATTCCCGGAAGCCGCGGCGAATATGCCTGGGGCGGCGCGGCGACGACATCGTTCTGGATCGATCCGGCGGAGGAGTTGACCGCCATTTTCATGACCCAGGTGCTGCCTTCGACCGCCTATCCGATCCGGCGCGAGCTGCGCACCATGGTTTACGCGGCGATTACCGACAGCAATCTCTAGGGTTTGCAGCGCGACAATACTGTGGGAACCAGGCCATAGGCCGAAAATCCTTTGGCGAGGATCGGGCGGTTCTCCTATGCTTCTGCGCACTGGCGTCGTCGCGCCAGTGCCTCTCGTGACGGAGTTCGAGTGCCGAAACCCTCACTGCCAGTGCGTCTTGCTCTCCTGGTCGCCGGAACCGCGCTGCCGCTGATCGTTTTTGCCACCTTCATCGTCTTCGCAGACTACGAACAGGACCGCAGGGACGCCTCCCAGCGCGTGCTCGAAACCGTACGCAGTATCCGCCTCGTGCTCGATTCGGAGGTGAAGCGCATGACAGGCGGACTTGAAGTGCTGGCGCTCACCGACACGCTGCGTGACGGCGACTTCGACGGC
>VFSW01015663.1_pt1 | contig 10401 bp, 9 predicted proteins | sample 5358111 | NCBI WGS metagenome assembly VFSW01 (sample SAMN11554181, study PRJNA540505) | mine drainage metagenome | isolation source: sediment from site ElyBrook_90M | place: USA: Ely Copper Mine, Vershire, VT | collected 2017
TCGGAGCCTCGCGGCCCTCACCCTATAGAGGACGGCGGACCCAATTCCTTAGGTGCCCCTCTGTCGATTTCTGCTCTTTGGCTGTTTTTCAGGCATTTGCGCGTGCATTTTGTTTCCGGGCGAGATTCCCGAGGCGATGGGTCAGCGGTGACCCCAGCGTCCCTGAGAGCCCCTTCCCCCGCGCGATGCGTTCGATGCTCCACGGGGAGCGTTCAGTGCTCCACGGGGAGCGTTCAGTGCTCCACGGGGAGCGTTCAATGCTCCACGGGGAGCGTTCAGTGCTCCACGGGGAGCGTTCAGTGCTCCACGGGGAGCGTTCAATGCTCCACGGGGAGCGTTCAATGCTGCGCGGGGAGCGTTCAATGCTCCGCGGGGTGCGTTCAATGCTCCACGGGGAGCGTTCAGTGCTCCGGGGCGCGCCACACGCCGGAACCTTGATGCCATGGAACCCGTCGGTGGCCTGTCCGTCGTGCGCGCACCATGGGGATCCCCCTGGTGCTACCCTCGCGCACGATGCGTATCCCCTGCTGGTTCCTGCTCACGATCGCTGTCGGGTGCGTCAGTGCCCACCATCACATTCGTGTGATGGACGCGCGGCGCACACCCAGGGTGGGCCTCTGCGACGATCCGCCCATCGAGAACGACCACGGACCCGACCGCCCAAGGGTCGCCCTCGCGATCGTCACCGCCGAGTGCGGAACTTCCCACGAAGAAGAATGTCACCGAGAGCTCGTGGCGGGTACTTGTCAGGCCGACGCTGACGCGCTCATTGACGTGGCCCGACAGCGCACACCCGATGGGCACTTGCGGATGGTGGGCACAGCCGTGGAGTTTCTTCCGCCAGGTCAGTGACGCTGCGGGATGCCCACGGCGGGTGGCGAGGGCTCGGGCGGGGGTACCGGTGCGTTGAGGGTGTCGCCGAGGGGTGCACCAACCGTTCCGCGCAGTGGGTCCGTGCGGCGATGATCCATCGGAGCCATGTGCCGGGGTCCATGCGGAAAGGCCCCGCCGGGGAGCGCGGGAATTCTGGGCACAGGGCTCCGAGGTACGTCGTCGCGTGACGCGTCGGAGTACGTGACCGTGGCGTGGGTGCCATGCGCGATGGCGACAGAACCCCGAGGCGCACCGCCCGACGGTCGAAAGGTCAAGACCAGGACGACGATCAGAACGCCCACGGGAATCGTGAGCGCAAGCCAGGCCGATCGCCGTGGCGCGGCCGAGGCCTTCGGCGGGTCATCCGGCGGGCGAAAGTCATGGGGAGGGGAAGATGTCATCGGCGGACACAACCACCCTAAGGGTTACACGCTCGAACCAAAGAGCGACCGGCGGGTGTCGGGTTCGAGGGACAACATGACGGCGTCGAGGGCGGCGGCGCGGGCAACGAGGTCACTCGGAATCGGGAGTCGCGAGGTGTCGATCCAGAGGGCTGGCACCGGGGCTTGATCGCGCCAGGATTGATAGCCCCTGCGGAGACTGCGAAGGTAATCCGTGGAGATGCCGGTCTCGATGCCACGGCCGCGGCGACGGATACGGTTGAGGATTGTGCGTAGATCCGCGTCGAGACAGATCAACCGGTCGGGGCGAGGCAAAGACTCAAAGAGACCGTCGTAGAGATGCTGATAGAGCGAGAACTCCAGCGGGTCGACGGTGATCCTGGCGAAGATGAGGTTTTGCTGCGGGGCAAAGTCCGTGACCACGGAGCGTCCCTGGGCAAGGTGCGTGCGGATCTCGCGGACCTGGTCGACGCGCTGGGTAAGAAAAGCCACCTCGGTGTGAAAGCCCCAGCGAGGGATCCCGTCGGGTTGGTAGAAGCGGGAGAGAAAGGGATTGTCGCCGAAGCGTTCGGGGACGAGCACGGCGCCGGTGCGACGCGCGACAAGGGCTGCGAGTGTGGTCTTGCCCACGCCGATGGGACCGACGACCGCGATCCATGTACCCCGTGCAACCACGATGCGGATGTTGATAGCACCGTGCGGGGCGCCGACGAAAGCGCCCCGTGAGAGAACGCAAACCCTGCGCGATTTTCTTGGCCAGAGGGCGATTTCAGAGGGCGATTTCGAGGCTCACGGGACAGTGGTCTGAGCCCTTGACGTCGGGGTGGATTGCAGCGTCGCGCACACGCGGTACGAGACGCTCGCTCACGAGGGCGATGTCGATCCTCCACCCGACGTTGCGCGAGCGGGCACCGCCGCGCTGCGACCACCAGGTGTACAACCCGGGCTCCCCGGGATGACGGTCACGAAACACGTCGACGAGTCCCTCGCGGAGGTAGGATTTAAAGCCCTCGCGCTCTTCGTCGGTAAAGCCAGGACTGCGGCGGTTGGTCTTGGGGTTGGCCAGGTCGATTTCTTCGGGAGCGACGTTCATGTCGCCGAGGAGGACAATGGATTCGCCACGGGCGTGGAGCGCACGGAGGATCCCGACGAGGTCGGCTGAAAACTGTTGCTTGAAGGGCAGCCGGACGAGTTCTGCCGACGCGTTGGGAAAGTACCCTGCGATGAGCGTAAACGCCGGGTGGCGACTGACGATGAACCGCCCCTCCTGGTCGTACGCTGGGATCCCCAACCCGTTGACGTGTTCAAACGCGAGGCCCTTGCGCACAAAGGTCGCCGTGCCCGCGTAGCCCTTTTTGCTCGCCGCGGGAAACCACTGGAGGGTGTACCGCTTTTGCATTTCGTCTCGGGAGACCGGGTCGATCTCCGCCCACTCCGCCCGGATCTCCTGCACGTTGAGCACGTCGGGGTCGGCGACTTCGAGCCAGTCGAGAAAGCCCTTGCCAAGCGCCGCGCGCATCCCGTTGACGTTCCAACTGATGATCTTCATGCCATGGATATACCCCTGGAGACCTCGTCACTGAAATTCCACGACGGAGGGACGACAGGGAACCACGCCAGGGATGTCCCCCGATGGAGAATGCCGGTATACGTCTCCCGTGCGCATCGTGACTCTGGGCGGCGGCCCCGCCTCACTCTATTTCGCCATCTTGATGAAAAAGCTCGACCCCTCCCACGAGGTGACGGTGATCGAGCGCAATGCCCCGGACCAGACCTTCGGCTGGGGCGTGGTGTTCTCCGACGAGACCCTGGACTACCTCCACGAGAACGACCCGGAGACCCACACCGAGATCGCCCGTGCGTTCGAGCACTGGACGGCGATTGATGTCTACGTCCGTGGCGAGCGGGTGCAGTCCGGCGGTCACGGATTCTCGGGCCTCGCGCGCAAGACCCTCCTTGGGATCCTCCAGCGCCGGGCCGAGAGTCTCGGGTGCCGATTGGTGTTCAACACGGAAGTTACCAATCCCGAGGCGCTCGCGCGCGACCACGACCTGGTGGTCGCCGCCGACGGCGTGCATAGCCTCGTGCGAACGCGTTACGCCAGTTCGTTTCAACCCACGGTTGAAGAAGGCGCGTGCAGGTACATCTGGCTCGGCACCCCCCGTCGCTTCGACGCCTTCACGTTTATCTTTGAAGACACCCCCGACGGGATCCTTCAAGTCCACGCCTATCCCTTTGCCAGAGACCTCAGCACCTTCATCGTCGAGACCGACGAAGCGACTTGGAAACGCGCGGGCTACGACGCCCTCCCGCCCGATGTCTCCGTCTTCCGCCTGCAATCCCTCTTTGGTAAGTACCTCAACGGCGCGCCCTTGCTCACCAACCGCTCCGTCTGGACGCGCTTTCCGACCGTGCGCACGGCCTCGTGGCGGCACGAGAACATCGTCCTTCTCGGCGACGCAGCGCACACTGCACACTTTTCAATTGGTTCAGGCACCAAGCTCGCGATGGAGGACGCGATTGCCCTTTCGCGGGCCTTTGCCGCCCACACCAACGTCCCCGCGGCGCTGGCTGCGTATGACACCGCCCGCCGCCCGGTCGTCCTCCGCACCCAGAAAGCCGCACAAGACAGCCGCCAGTGGTTTGAACACGTAGAACGCTACCGTGACATGCCCCCGGGGCAGTTTGCCTTCAGTCTCCTGTCCCGCAGCAAGAGGGTCACCTACGACAACCTCCGCAAGCGCGACCGAGGCTACGTCTCTTCCGTCACCCAGGACTTTGCCGCCCGCGCCGGTGTCTCGGATCTCAGCACCCCGCCCATGTTTACACCCTTTACCCTTCGGGGGATGACCGTCGCCAACCGGGTGGTGGTGTCCCCGATGTGCATGTACTCGGCGACGGATGGCACGGTCGACGATTTTCACCTTGTGCACCTCGGGGCGCGCGCGCAGGGCGGCGCCGGGTTGGTGTTCACCGAAATGACCGACGTCTCCCCCGACGGTAGAATCTCTCCCGGCTGCGCCGGACTCTACGCCCCAGCCCACGTCCCTGCATGGAAGCGCATCGTGGACTTTGTCCATCGCACCACCCACGCGCGCATCGGTGTTCAGCTAGGCCACGCCGGCCGCAAGGGCTCGGTGCACATCCCCTGGGAGGGTCCCGGAGACACGGCGCTCGCCACGGGTGGATGGCAGACCCTGGCACCCAGTGCGATCCCGTACGGCCCCGACAGCGCGATCCCCAGGGCCATGGACGCAACGGACATGGCAACCGTCCAGGGACAGTACATCCGCGCCACGGAGATGGCCCTCGCCGCGGGATTCGACCTCATCGAGCTACACATGGCCCACGGGTACCTTCTCTCCAGCTTTCTCTCACCGCTGTCCAACCACCGGACGGACGCGTACGGCGGCACGGTGGCCAACCGACTGCGGTTTCCGCTCAAGATCTTTGACGCCGTGCGGGCGGCGTGGCCCGTAGAGCGCCCGATCGCCGTGCGGATCTCAGCGACGGACTGGGCCGACGGTGGGCTCACCGACGACGATCTACGGGTCATCGCCCACGCGCTCAAAGAGCACGGCTGCGACGTGATCGACGTGTCGACCGGGCAGACCTCGCCGCAGTGCCAACCTGTGTACGGCCGGATGTTCCAGACCCCGTGGAGTGAGTTGGTACGCTTGGAAGTGGGCATCCCGACGATCACCGTGGGCAACATCCAGGATGCCGACCAGGTGAACACCATCCTCGCCGCGGGCCGCGCGGACCTCTGTGCACTGGCCCGGCCACACCTCTCCGATCCCTCTTGGACCCTCCGCGCCGCCGCACGGCAAGGCTGGGAACCGCAGCCATGGCCCCCGCAGTATCTTCGCGGCCGAGGGACCGCCCTGTGACCCTGTCCACCGGTCCATCGCAAGTTCGCCGTCCGCAGCACCGTCACCCCAGTACGCCCGCCGACCTCTACGCTTCCCTTCCCTCTACGGTCCGCCCCCGCCCTTGAACCCTTCGTCCCCGGATGCGGTACAACCTCCGGCACATCCCCGCATGGTTCCGTACAACCGCCGATCCCTGGCGTGGCTGGGCGCCCTCGCGGCGGCCACCGTCGTCGCCGTCTCCCACGGCCGTGACCTTCGCCGACGCCGCGCCGCCGAGCATTTCGCTGCCCTCTCCGTCGCCCGCCTCGGGCCCACCGAAGCGTGCCTCCTCGGACCCGGTGGCGCCCCAGCCGACGCGCGCCAAGCTACCCAGCGTGCCCGTGCGCGCGCGCTGGCGCCTGGCGGTGTGCCCATGGGCTGGCCCGCACGCTGCGTTGACACCCTGGACGACGCCCTGCAAGGCCCCCCGCACGTCGCCGCGTCCGAGTCCGCTGCCCGCGCGGTCACCCACGCTGCCCTTGTGCTGCGTGATGCGCTTGCAACGCCCGAGTCCACGCGTGAACCAATGGATTTTCGCGACGGTCGCGCGGCGTGGACGACGCCCCCGTGGGTCGCGCCGTTGGAGCACTACGACCACGCCGTTGGTGCTCTCGGACGATTGCATGGACTCCCGGGGCCAGACTCTCGGCTGTCGGCGTCTCCCCTTCGGGCGTTGCCTTCGTTGTCTGCCGACGTGGTTCCCCTCCCCTTGAGCGTCGGCGCCATTCTGGCCGGCGCCAACTACGCCGCAGGAACCCTCGCACTGGAGTTTATCGACCCCACGCATCGCCGCTTGCTCTGCCGGTCGCGGGACCGCGGCGAGTCGATCGCCTGCCACTGGCTCACGCCCCCCGATCACGCCACGGCCGTCCTACTTGTACGCCACGACCGCGCCGAGGCCCTCGTTCTCGTAGACCGTGACGGCACCGACTTCGTCGATCCCGCGGATGCCCTCGGCACCGGGGTCTTTCCACTGGGTGCTTCCGCCGCGCGTACGTTCGCGCTCCGGGTCTTCAACGACACACTTTACGCGATGGTAGACACACCCGCGGGCGCCGCCCTTGAACGGGTCTCCCGCGGCGGTGCCGCCATGGCCCGCCAACCCGCCGACGTTTCTCCCACAGCCGAAGCCGCGATGCTCACCCCCGACGCGCCCGGTGTCTCTCCCGGTGCCTGGTGGCTGGCTGCGGCCACCGACCACGACGCGCCCGTCCTCGTCGCGCGACGGCTCCCCGACAACCTCGCTTCGCCCCCAACACCCCCCGTGCGCATCGCCACGTTGGGTTCACCCACGGCCTTGTTAGAACCCTGCGAGGCCCAAGACGTAGGCTACGTCGCCGTCCTCGACGCACCCGTTGGATCCCTCGTCGCCACGGACGCCCTCGGCCCACCGCGGGTCATCGGCTCGCTCGCTCCGCCGGATCTACCCGCTACGCTCGTCTGCGACGCTGACGGAGCCACGGTCATCGGCGCAACCACCGTACAGTCCTGCCGTCGCCAGGGCGGTTGTACCCCCCCGTGGACCGCGCGGGGCGTGCGAGCCTTTGCCCGCTCCGACGGATCGCTCACCGAAGTCCTCGCCGCGGCGGGTGGCGGTCTTCGCATACGCCACGGAGCGCCCGAACAGTTGAACACGCGACCGATGATCCCCCTCGCGGACGATGCCGCGCACGGGGGTGTCGACGCACAAGCCCTGTGGTTGTTCGCCGCGGGGGACCATCTGGTACTGATTACCCTGGGAGACACCCACACGGTGCTCTGGTCCGCGGATGCAGGTACCTCCTGGCACCCGGCACGCGAGACCCAGGGCGCTCCCGGTGAATGATTTCCCTCACTGCACATGCGGCGGGAGCGCCGGTGCGATAAGCCCCTCGATCTGCGGCACCGAAAGGTAGCCCTCGACGGAGTGTGCGATCACCCCGAGGCGATTCACCAGAAACGTGGTGGGCACGCGGCGGATGTCCCCGAGAGGACTGTTTCCGTCACGCATGGCGTCGGTCGCGAGGCACAGGGTCACGGCCCGCAGGCCCAGCACATCGGCGTAGGCATGCAACAACGAGACTTCGTCCCGCGGGGGGAATGTGTCACCTGCCACGGCGATCACCGCAAGGTCCTCGGGGTGCGCCCGCGCGACGGCTTCGACGTTGCGCAAGAGCGCCTGGGAGGCGATCTCCGACGTGGTGAAGGCAATGACAAGCACGGCGATGCCCCGGTGGTCGGCGACGTCAACGTGCGTGCCCTGCACCGTCGCCAGCACAAGACGGATGGGGGTTTGATCGGGCGGCGGTGGCATAAAGGCCTCGGGGGTGCGCACCGCGCGCGTCCCCGCGCAGCCCAGGGACAGCGCCAGAAAGACCCAGCAGGCCAGGGGCAGACACCGACGGTGGAGAAAACACCGGCGGTCAGTCACGGTCGCCAGACGTACCCTGAAACCTGTCGTCCTCGTCTCGAAACAGCACGTTGAAGGTCGTGAGCGAGCCGTAACACGCCGTGACGTACTGTTGCAGTGTGAGCTTTTCGTCGTCGGCGAGCTTCGTGCTCCCGTTGATCCGTTGCTCCAGCAATCGCAGCCGGTCACGGAGCATGACGATCTTGTGGAAGAAGGTTTCGATGGGCACACGTTTGTCTTGCACACCCGCACGCCCCGGGTGCAGCACCAGTTCGCCGCCGCGGTACTTGTCGGACAACGGCGCGTCGGCGACACCGAGTTCGTCTCTAAGAATCTCGCGAAGCACTGTGCGAAAGGTCTGTTCGTCCATGTCGACCTCGATCTCGGTGGGTATCCTGGGCGCCGTGGGGATCGCCCCGGTGTGTGCGCGCGAGCGGCGGGTGGGTGGCTCGGGCGGTTGGTGGTGCCGAAGCGTCCCAGTGGGAACGTAGGCAGGACAACTCGACGTCTCGGGACGCACCCTGGGCCAGGTGCCATGGGCACACTCGCCGACGGTGATTCCACGGGCAGGGTCAGGGCGCGGAGACTGGAAGTAAGCGCACCGTCCGCATCGGCCATCGAGCGGGTCGGTCACGGCGACTCGACCACCCGAATACGCAACTCAGCAAGTTGTTCTGGAGACACCGTGTTGGGCGCGTCCGTGAGCAGGTCTGTACCCTTCTGCGTCTTGGGAAAGGCCACGACGTCACGGATGCTCTCGGTGCCCGCGAGCAGCATCACAAGTCGGTCCATCCCCAACGCGATGCCCCCGTGCGGCGGCGCGCCGTACCGAAGCGCGTCCAGGAGAAATCCAAACTTTGCCCGGGCGTCGTCGTCCGTGATTCCAAGCGCGCGAAACACCCGTGCCTGCACTTCAGGGTCGTGCAACCGGATCGACCCGCCGCCGATCTCAAAGCCATTGAGCACAAGATCGTACCGATGGCACAAAACCTTGCCCGGATCGGTCTCCAGGTACTGCACACAGTCGTCGTGCGGACGGGTAAACGCATGGTGCGCCGCCACCCACCGTCCGTCTTTCTCGTCGTGCTCAAACAACGGCGGGTCGACCACCCAGAGGAATCTCCAGTCGTCTTGGGTCCCGTACTCCGGGATCCACCCGAACTTCCGCGCGAGGTGCGTGCGCAGGTTCGCCATCACGGTGTGCACCATGGCGGCTCCACCAAGCTGAAACACCAGGAGATCCCCGGGTTGGGCCCCTGTCACAGTGTTTACCGCCGTACGAAACTCCGGCGTGACCACCCGCGCCCACGGGGACTGCGTCCAACCACCGTCGTCGGCCACCCGCGCGCGGGCGAGGCCTCCTGCGCCCATGCCTTTGACGTAGTCCTCCAGCTTGTCGGCCTCTGCGCGACCGAGCTTCGCGCTCGCGGGAATCACCAGGGCCTTGACGATCTTTCGCGGTTGGTCCCGGCGGTCGTCGCCACGGAGGTAACCCTCGGCGATCTCGCCGAGCAACGGCACGCCGCCGCCCTTGTGCTCGATCACAAGGTCCGTGAGGTCCGTGTGTTCCATTCCAAAGCGCACGTCGGGCTTGTCGTTGCCGTAGCGCCGCATGGATTCGTCAAACGGCATCCGCGGAAAGGTCCCCGTGGGGTACCGCTCGTGGAGATCCACCCCGAAGACAACCTTCCATACGGCAAAGACAAGGGACTCCACCGTGCGAAAGATGTCTTCTTGGTTCACGAACGACATCTCGATGTCAATCTGGGTGAACTCAGGCTGGCGATCGAGACGGAGGTCTTCGTCACGAAAGCACTTCACGATCTGAAAGTACCTGTCGTACCCCGCGATCATGTAAAGCTGCTTGAAGAGCTGCGGACTCTCGGCCAGCGCGTAGAACTTACCGGTTTGATTGCGTGCCGGGACGAGAAAGTTGCGTGCTCCACCGGGTGTGTACTTCACCAGGATGGGTGTTTCGAGTTCGAGAAAGCCCAGGTCATCCAGGTGCCTGCGTACCACCTGGTTGATGGTGTGCCGCGTGCGCAGAATCTTTTGCAGCTTGGGGCGTCGAAGATCCAGGTAGCGGTGCTGCAAACGTTTTTCTTCGCTCGTGTCCAGTGTGTCTTCGATCTCGAAGGGTGGAGTCTCTGCGCGGTTGAACACCACGGCCTCGCGGGCGACGACTTCGATCTCGCCGGTGGCCAGCGTGGGGTTGTGGGCCGAGACCATCTCTCCCTTCTTTTTTGAAAACTGCATTCCCCGCGAGCGCACGATGCCCCGCACGCCGAGCACCCACTCGTGGCGCACGGTGTTGGCGAGCTCGTGGGCTTCGGGGGCGTCTTCGGGGTCAAAGACAACCTGCGTAAGCCCATCGCGGTCGCGCAGGTCGACAAAGCGGAGCCCGCCAAAGTCTCGGTAGTACTGCACCCACCCGAACAGCACGACCTCCTTGCCGATGTCCCCCGCGCGAAGCGCTCCGCACGAGTGAGTACGCTTGAGTTCGTCAATGAACCTGGCCACGAGTACCTCTCCTCCCGCCGCGAAACGGGATGCACTGCAAGGGCAGTGACACTAATCCACCGAGGCCCCGTTCGCACCTTCCATGACACACTTCCCGGGGGGCCAGCTTCGACATTCCCTTCTGGGATCAAGACGTTGGTGCTTGCGGACACCCCTCGGACCCTCTCGCACACCCCTTCGACCCTGTGGACGGCGCCTTCCACCCGGTGGAAGGTCCCTTCGACCCTGTGGACGGCGTCTTCCACCCGGTGGAAGGTCCCTTCGACCCTGTGGACGGCGTCTTCCACCCGGTGGAAGGTCCCTTCGA
>VFSW01015664.1_pt1 | contig 10401 bp, 9 predicted proteins | sample 5358111 | NCBI WGS metagenome assembly VFSW01 (sample SAMN11554181, study PRJNA540505) | mine drainage metagenome | isolation source: sediment from site ElyBrook_90M | place: USA: Ely Copper Mine, Vershire, VT | collected 2017
GCGCTGCTCGGCGCATGAGACCCTTCCCCCGCGCATGGCCATTCTGTAAATCGTGGATGAGGCGAGGCGTCACAGACTATGTGGCGCAACGTCAAGCGAGACGAGAACCAGGGCAAGGGGGAGTATATGCGCGAGTGGCGCTTGACTCGCTGGCTCTGGACTGGCCCACTGTGGGGCGCGCTGTCATTCATGGCGGCCTCCACAGCGCACCCGTTGGGAACGCTCAGTCCTGCGCGTTCGGGTGTTTCCATCGCTCGCGCGGAAGACGGAGGGATCGTGACATCTGACGATCTCCCCTCCGAGGCGCAACTCTCCGCCATCTACCACGAGTACAGCGGTCAGATTCATACCTACGCCTACCACCTGCTAGGCAATCAGGACGACGCCGACGACATCACGCAGGAGGTCTTTATCCGCGCCTATGCGCGTCTCAGCCAGCTTCGTGACCAGGCCAGCCTGCGCTCGTGGCTCTATCGCATCGCCACGAACCTGTGCATGGATCACCTGCGCCGCCGCTCACGTGTCAAGCGGATCTTCGGATTGGAGCTATCGCTGGGGAGCGTAGGCCCCGATGACGCGCCTCAGCGCGATATCGCGCAGCCAATGGCGATGGCTGAACTGGAAAGCATCGCGGAGCGCGATCACATCGCGCTGGCGCTCAAGCGTATGCCCGATAAGTATGCTGTCTGCCTGCTGCTGCATTCGCTCCAGGGCCTCTCGTACCGCGAGATCGCCGAGGTGATTGGCCTGTCACCGGGGGCTGCGGCGGTGCGATTGAGCCGCGCGCGTGACCTGTTCGCGCGCACCTATGAAGAAGTACGGAAGGAGGAGAGGCCATGAGTGATCACGACACACGCGACTGCGCGTCTATCGCGCCCTACCTCTCCGCCTACGCCGACGCTGAGTTGGCCGAACCGATGCGCAGCGATGTTGCGCGCCATCTCAGCGGGTGCGCCCAGTGCGCCACCAAGCTCGACCACATCCGCTCAGTAGATGCGCTGATCGCGCAGTTGCCCCACACAGCGCCCTCGGCTGATGTCTTCAAGCGCACGCTGGCCGCCGTACATTCGAGCGGCGCTGAGTCGCACAGCGTCATTCGCGAGACGCTTCACGGCGCCGGACGTGCGCCTTCGCGCCGGCGCGCGCAATTGGAATCAGATGACGCGAGCGCACAGGAAAACGCCCGCACGCCACGCCTGCTCGCGCCACAACGTCGGGCGCCGTGGATCGCGGCGGCGATTCCGCTGGTCGCGGCGCTGCTGCTGATCTCGCTGGCTGTCTCGTTGTTCAGTCGCTTTCCCAGCATGACTCGGCAGGGCGCCAGCAGCCAGCCGACGCCGAGCATGAGCGGCGCACTGCGACAGACGCGCGTCGCGGTAAACGCCGTCGCCAGCCAGCTCAGTTTCAAGCCCGTCATTCCGGCCTATCTGCCCAACGGTGTCGCTGGTACTGTTGAGGTGAGTGTGGGGCCAAGCGAGCAGGTTGAGGCCAATTCACGCTATCTCGATATTCGCTGGACCTTCAGCAGTGGGCCAGCGCAGTCGCTCCATCTGCGCGAGCTTCCCGCTGGCCTCGGCTTCTATGGCTATCAGCCAGCCAGAGGCGGCAGCGCCGCGCTCATGTGGACGCTGCCGCAGATGACGCCGTGGCAGGGGTTGACGCCGACAGCCTGCGCGACTTGCCTGGCGGTGGGCCAGACGGGCGACGGTGTGCAACTTGCGCTCGATGCGCAGCCACGCGGCTCCGCGAGCAGCGCGGCGCTCGCGGTCTGGCTGCGGCTGGTTAGCCTGTCGCTGGATGCGCCCTATACACTCCCCAGCGTCACGTTGGCTGCGCCTGCCAGCTCACTCGCCCTGCGCTATCAGGCCGTCGTCAGCGATGGGCAAGCCCAGTGGTGGGACTGGAATGTGACGGTGATTGGCGCGGCTGGCAGCCAGCAATACTCGCGGGCGACAGGGAAGAACGGCGCTGATGTCACCGAGATCATCAATAGTGGCCTCGCGGCGCGATTCGACAATGCCGCGCAGGTCTACGAGCCGCTGGCGTTGCCGCTGCCCTCCGCACTGCCGCCGCGCAACGTGACCCAGCCGCTCTATGACGCTGGCGCATTTCTGCTGACCGGTGAACTCTGGAACCTGGGCGCGCATGCGGTGACACTGCCCGATGGCCGACGGCTCAACGCCTACGATCTCTATCGCGTCAACGCCGCCCAGCCAGAGCATATCTATGCCGACGCCACCACGGGGCAGGTGATCGCGCTGGTCGTTGACACGAAGTCGAGCGCACATCCTGGGGGCTTGCAGGGCGCGCAGACCTTCGTTTCGACGACCGCCTGCCTACCCTACACTGTCACCTACACCTCCATCGAGTACGCGCCGCAAGCGGATCTCTCGCCCACACTGTTCGATACCCAGCAGCCCGCTGGTTGGAGCCAGGGGACGGTGGCGCCCGCCTTCACCTGCCAGGGCTAGCGCTTGACCAGCGCCTCGCCTGAGATGACACGCTATCCATTTGCGCCCTCGTGACGAATAGTCGCACGGCATGCCCTGCGCCACATGACGCAGGACACTACCAGTTGCGGCGCCGGTCTCTGAGCGATCAAGCATAGAGCGGGACATAGCAACTCGTGTGACCACACCTCAGCGTTGAGGGAAAGCTGATCCGCTCCGCGTGCGCGGTTCACGCGAAGAGGTCATCGAGCGTGAGCAGTGTCAGGTATGGCGTGCGCGCCGCCTCCACACGCGCAGTGAAGCCGCTCTTGGAGAAGAGCGCTAACTGCGCGTCGGGAGCCACCTGCGGCAGCATCGCCACCCGCCGCTGGAGCGTTTGTAGCGTGTCGAGGTCTACCGGATCGTTGCGCCACTTCGCCTCCGCCGCCAGCACGACTGTCCCGGCATCGTGGCCGACGATCTCCAACTCCTCGTTGGCGCGCCACCAGACGCTCAACTCGTTGACCCGATGACTCCAGCGGTCGGGATGCTGGCGGATATACTGGCGACACAGCGCCTCGAAACGCGGCCCCATGTACGTGCTGAAGTTCGGCGCGATTTTCGCCTCCCAGACGTAGCGCGCCTGCCCCTGCTCCAGCGCCGAGCGGTGGGGCAGCACGAAGCGAAACCAGAAGGCCAGGTAGTTGTCGGCGAGGTAGTAGCGCGTCAGACGGGTGCGCTCCGGGTTGGGGACGGTGAAGGGCGAGCAGCGTTCGAGCAGCCCGTAGTCTACCAGGAAGCCGAGCGCGCCGGAGAGCGCAGTGACCGGGCGCCCTACGCGCTGGGCGATCTGGTTTGGTTCGTTCGCGCCATAGGCGATGGCCTGGAGCATGCCGTGCAGCAGGGCAGGGCCGACGCCGCGCACTTCCTGTGCGAGTAGCGTCTCGGCCTCACGGTAGAGCGGCGCGCTCTTGTCGAGCATCTGCTCGATTAGCGCCTCGGCGAGTGGTTCCGACCTTAGCTCTGCAAGTGGCGCAGCGGCGGAGGGAGTGATACGTGGGGAGAACGAGCCTCCTCGCAGCGCATCGAGGTAGGAGGGGACGCCACCGACCGCGCCCCACACCTCGGCCTGTGTGCGGTGTGACCAGTCAGGGAAGAAAAGCGCCGCGTCGCGGTAGGTGAATGGCTCGACGCGCAGCTCGTGCGTGCGCCGCCGATAGAGCGCGCCGTCCACCTGGAAGTGGCGCTCGATCGCCTCCGTAAACGAGGTGCAGAGCACGACGAAGGCTTGCGTGCGCCCACGACGCGCGCTATCCCAGAGGCGCTGGAGGACGCTGGGCAGCGCGGGGTCGGCGTCCACTGCGTAGGAGAACTCGTCGAGTACCAGCGCCAACCGCTCCTGCTCGGCGAGCCGCAAGGTATAGGTGAGCGCCGCCTCCCAGTTGGTAAAGGGCTGGGCGCGTAGCACAGGGTCGTCGGTGAGCGCGACGACCTGCTCGGTGAAGGCGCGCAAATGATCGCCGACGAGCTGCCGATCGGCGTAGAAATACAGGGCGCGCTTGCCCCCGATGAAGCGCACGAGCAGCTCGGTCTTGCCGACCTGCCGTCGCCCATAGAGGGTAATCAGCTCAGGCTGCTCACCCTCCCACCAGCGCTGAAGGAGCGCCAGTTCGTGCGTGCGGTTGAGAAACATCAGGGAGTCTCTCCTATAGAGCAATGTCCTATACATAAACGTATTATATGCTAATTTATAGGACGAGGCGTCTGCCAGCTCACGCGCCCTGCGCTATCAGGCCGTCGTCAGCGATGGTCAAGGGAGCGCGTGGGACTGGAGTGTGACGATGATTGGCGTGGCTGGCAGCCAGCACTACGCGCGAGCGAGAGGGAAGAACGGCGCTGATGTCACCGAGATCATCAATAGTGGCCTCGCGGCGCGATTCGACAATGCCGCGCAAGTCTACGAGCCACTGGCGCCCGCCTTCACCTGCCAGGGCTAGCGCTTGACCAGCGCCTCGCCTGAGATGACACGCACACCATCGAGGCGGGCGCATTCGGTGCGCAGCGTCACGATGCGCTTTGCGGCGCGCACTGCGATGACTTCGGCGGTCGCGATGACCGTGTCGCCGACGTAGACGGGCGCCTCGAAGCGCAGTGTCTGGCCCAGGTAGATGCTGCCAGGGCCAGGCAGATCCTCGCCGAGGATGGCGGAGATCAGGCTGGCGACGAAGATACCGTGGACGATGGGGCGGCCAAAAGGTGTGCGCGCCGCATAGTCAGCGTCGAGATGCACGGGATTCCGATCACCCACCAGCGCGGCGAAGCGCGCGACCGACTCCGGGGTGAAGGTATAGGTGCGCTCCGCATGCGCGCCTATCACTGGCAGGGCTACCGTGTGGCGCTCATCAGACGTGGACATCGCATGGCTCTCCCTTCAGCGCGCTGGCGGGTCGGCGGGCGCGGCCACATAGCGCTCGTATAGCTCGGACTTGATGACCTTGCCCATCGCATTGCGCGGCAAGATATCGGTAAAAACGACCGACCTGGGAATCTTGTAGCGGGCGAGCCGTCCTGCGCAGAAGGCGAGCACATCCTCCGCCGTGAGCGTCCCTGGCTGGCGCGCGACGACCACCGCCAGGCCGACCTCGCCCCACTTCGGGTCAGGCCGCCCCAGCACCGCGACCTCGCCGATGCGCTCATGCGTCGCCAGCACGCCCTCCACTTCGGCGGGGTAGACGTTTTCGCCACCAGAGATATACATATCCTTCTTGCGGCCCACGATGTAGTAGTAGCCTTCATCATCGCGCAGCGCAAGATCGCCCGTATGCCACCAGCCGCCTCGCCATGCTTCCGCCGTAGCCTCTGGGCGCCGCCAGTAGCCAGAGCAGACATGTGGCCCGGCCAGCGCCAACTCGCCCACGGTTCCATCCGCGACCTCGCGCTCGTCGTCATCCACCAGCCGCGCCCGCGAATGAAATACCGGGCGACCGACAGAGCCAGCCTTGCGGCGGGCGTCTTCCGGCGCCAGACTGAAGCAATTCACGCCGACCTCGGTCAATCCATAGCCCTGGCGAAACTCCACACCGCGCGCGGAATAGCCCTCGATGATCGGCATGGGACAGGGCGACCCACCACTGATACAGAAGCGCAGCGATGTGAGATCAGCCTGCGCGAACGCGGGCGACTCCAGCATCATCTGGAAGACGGTGGGAACGGCGAATAGCAGGGTGCAGCGCTCAGCCTCGAGCACGCGCAGGATCGCATCCGGGCTGGTATCGCGCAGCAGAACGACTGTGCCGCCGAGATGGTAGAGCGGTGTCGTCAGCACATTCAGACCGCCTGCATGAAAGAATGGCGCGGAGACAGGCGCCACATCGCTCTCACGCAGCCCCCATGAGATCTGCGTGTTGATCGCGTTCCAGGTCAGCATGCGGTGCGAGAGCATCGCGCCTTTGGGAACGCCGGTCGTGCCAGAGGTGTACAGGATCAGCGCGATCTCCTCGCCGTCGGCGCTGGCGAAGGGAATCGCGCGAGCAGCGAGCGCGGCGTCCTCGCCAGGGAAGTTCGCCATGTCGAGGAGCGTCAGCCCGCTCTGTGTGGACGCCGCCGCCTGGGCGAGATCAGTATGCGCCGCATCGTGCAGCAGCAGGTTGGGCGCACAGTCAGTCAAAATCACCGCAAGCTCTGGCGTCGTCAGTCGCCAGTTCAGCGGCGTGAAGATCGCGCCGAGCAGCGCGCAGGCGAAGAAGGCATCGAGATACGCTGGGGAGTTGGCGGCGAGCGCCACGACCCTGTCACCCACGCGCACGTCGTAGCGTTCGGCCAGGAACGTCGCCAGCGCACGGCTGCGGGTATTCAGCGCGCGATAGGTCAGCCGCTCGCCCGTGGCGACATCTACCAGCCCAACCTGCTGCGGTGAAAGCTGCTCACGGCGTGACAGCCATTCGCCAACGCCCACGAATGTCCCGCTGGCGTTCATGCTGGCTCACCTCTTCCCCAACGCAATGCCGTCGCGCCCCAGGTGAAGCCCAGCCCCGCGCTCGCGGCGACGACGAGATCGCCATCGCGCAGGCGACCCTGTGCGCTGGCTAGCTCCAGCGCCAGTACCTGATCTGGCGCGCCGATATGCCCATACTCCGACAGGTAGAGCGACTGATCCTCGCGCAGTTCCAGCATCTCCAGAATACGGCGGTGCATCGAAGGTTTCATATGGTTGATCGCCAGGAACGCGATGTCCTGGGGCTTGCGTCCGCTGCGCTCGACCGCCTCGCGCACGACCTGCGTGAAGTTACGCTCTGAGGTTCCCGTCAGCCCCGCCTTGAGATGCTCCGTATCGGAGACATGGAAGGTGTGCAGCCCTTCGCGCAGTGTCTCTGGCGAGGTGGGCAGGCGCACACCGCCTGCCGGAATCGTGACATCCTCAGAGAGCGAGCCATCGGTGATGAAGGACGACGCGAGGACGAGATTGCTGGGGTGTCCCCGTCGCAAGACCATCGCGCTCCCGCCATCCGAGAGATTGAAGAGAAAGCGCGCGGTGTGGTCGCGCAGGTTGATCAGGTCGCCCGTGCGGTGGCCACCGCAGATCAGCGTCGTGCGCAGGCGCGTGTCAGCGGTCATCAGGTCACGGGCGAGCTTGAGCGCCAGCACGTTGGTTGTGCAGAGCGCCACCGCCTCGAACGCCCAGGCGCGCCGAGCGCCGAGCAGATACTGAATACGGTTGGCCGCCGACCAGACGTAAAAGTCTTTGTGCATGCTGCCGGAGTAGATGATGAGGTCAAGTTCCTCCGGCGCGACGTCTGCCCGCGCCAGCGCCACCCGCGCCGCCCGCTCCGCCATCGTGGAGGTCTGATCTGCGTAGCTCGCGCGTGGCTTTGAGATGATGCCCATCTTTTCGCGCACGATCTGCTCAGGGATGCCACTCTCGGCGGCGATCTCCGCCGCCGTCTGCATGCGCGAGGGCAGATAGGTCGCCAGCCCCATCAGGCCAATCTCATGCCCTGCATCGTCGCTACTCACTCGCGCCTCCTTAGCGACGATGGAACCAGCCAAGTGGCCCACGTCTCTGTTGTTGTTGTGGCGCCGCTGTGGTGGGCGCCTGGGATGTTGTCGTGGCGGCGTCTGTCGCCTCCGCTGCTGCTGTGGGCGCCTGCGCGAAGCCCGCGAGCGGATGCGCAGCGAGGAACGCCCGTAGCGCCGCGCGAAATGCTTCTGGCTTCTCCAGCAGTGGCGCATGGCCGCAGTCATCAAAGACCAGCTCTTCATACTCTCCACCACGAGCGCGGTAGGCGTCGAGCGTGGCGCGTATCTGCGCGAGCATCGGCTGTGGCGGACAGCTGTCGAGGCCGGGCCAGCCGGGGATGACGCCGAGCTTGCCCAGCGCGGCTGGATCCACAGCGGCGTTGTCGCTCACCATCGCGTCATCCGCGCCCCGCGCCCAGAAGATCGGCGGCTGCGGCGTGGTGGCGGCCAGAGCGCTGAGATCGCAGTACTTCGGCGAGAGCGCGTTGTTCGGCCCCCATTCGCCTGGCGCGCGATACGGCCAGTTGGGCGAGGGCGCCGCGTCACCGGGATAGAACTGTTCGCCAATGACCATCAGCAGCATCTGCTCGACCAGCGCATCCTCCCAATCGGGGGCGAAGGTAAACCCTGGCTTGACGATCAGGTTGCGCAGCGCCGAACGCGGCGAGTAGGGTGAGTCTGCGGTGGTATCTTTCGCCTGATAGCGCTCGATGACGGCGGGCGCGATCAGGCCGCCACCGCTGCCCGCGAAGTCGGCGAAGTTGGGCGAGCCATCCGCGCCATGCGTGCCGCCATAGCCGTATGGCGAGCCAGTCGCATGTAGTGTCAGGGTTCGCACACGCGCTGGGTGGTCAATCGTATAGCTCATGGCGATATCGCCGCCAAGCGACCACCCCAGCAGGTGAAACTGCTCCCAGCCAAGCGCCTCGACGAGCGCTTCCAGATCGTCGCTGTAATCACGCAGGCCAAGCGTCGCATCGGCGGGCTGCGCCTCACTCGCGCCGTAGCCGCGCAGATCGGGCGCAACAACGGTGTATTCTGGCAGACTGGCGATCAACTCCTCAAAGAAGCGCGCCGACGACGCATTGCCGTGGACGAGGAGCAGCCGCTCGCCCCCCTCTGTCGTGTTCGCGTAGATGTGCTGGCGGAGGCGTCGCGTGGCGACGGTGCGCGAACGCACACCCGCGCGCAATGGGTAAGATGATCGTGGGGGAACGCGATCCCAGGCAAACGCTGCGCTCACACTAGCCTCCTCTGGAATGGCAGGGACATCGCAGGACATCGTGTGGCTGAGAAGAGCAGCCAGTGCAGCGCAAGCGGACGTCGCGGGAGGCCGCTCAGCAAGCCAGAGTCAGTCAATCTCTCGCTATTGTGGCGCGTGAAGGCTTGCGATGGCAATATCCGCCATCGCGGGCGCCAGGGGAAGGGATGCGTGTCACCCCCCTCCCCTGGTGTGGCTGGCGCGGGCTGGACTATGTGGACTATGGCCAGACCGACGAGGCTTCGATGAATGAGCTTACCGGAACCAATAGACCGTTTTTCACCTGCAACATCTGGAAGTCCTTGATACCGCCGTGCTGGGTCGCGCTCCACGTAATCGTGGGGCCAAAGCCAGTGTTGTAGTTGGTGAAGTCGCTGTTGAGCGCATTCTGGAGACTGACGCGCGTCAGGTTCGCGCCTGCCTTGCTGAGCGCATCCACGAACAGCTTCGCATTGATATAGCCATAGAACTTGTAGGCGCTAAAGACCGGGTCGCTGCTGGTCAGGCTGAGATATTCCTGGCCGACAGGCGTGCTGATGCTGGTGTAGCCGCTGACGTAGATCCCCTCACCGGCGGCGCCCAGCACCTTCGGCCAGGAGTTATCCGCCATCGGGTAGTTGGCGATGTAGCCCAGCGATGGCTTGTAGCCTTGCTGCGTGGCGGTCAGCACGAATTGCGCGGTCGGCCCTGGCAGGCCGTTGAGCACGATGAGGTCAGGATTCGCCGCTTTGAGGGTCTGGACGGCGCTGCTAAAGTCAGTCTGTGTGTACTTGTAGCCGACCGAAGCGACGAGGCTTGCGCCATACTTGGTCAGCGCCTCACTCAGTGTCGTTTTCTGTTGCAGGCCCAGCACATCATCTTCGTAGAGCAGCGCGACAGTCTTGGCCTTCAGGGTCGTCGCGGCGTAGTAGCCGAGCACATGGCCTTCGTCGCCATAGTTGGGCTGGGTCATCCAGAGCCACGGCAGCGCGTTGCCCGAAGCGTCGGTGAACGCCGCGCCACCGCCGATGGGGTCAACAAACGGGACGCCCTTGGGGCCGAGATACGCCTCTGCGACATTCGCGGCGCCAGAGCCGCAGACCTGGAAGATAGCGAAGGCGTTGTCTTGCTCGACGAGCTGGCGCGCGGCATCTTTGGTCTTGGTCGGGTCGCCGTTGTCGCTGACCTGGATCAGCTTGATCTTGCGCCCATTGACGCCGCCCGCCGCGTTGATCTTGTTGATGTAGAGTTGATCGCCATCATAGATGGGCTGGCAGATGACCTTCAACGGGCCGGTCGTGTCGAGAACCGCGCCAATCGTGATGGTCGTCTGATCTACTCCGGGGACGTTGGCGGCGCTGGTCTGGCCAGCCGTGCCGCATGCCGAGAGCGCGAGAATGGCAGTTAGCGCCACAGGGGCGCCGAGGCGCGCGAACAGGGATGATCTGCGCGAATCGCTCAGCCGGGAGATGAACCGCATCGTGGACAGCTCCTGTTTCTTGCGCGCTACGGACGCTGTTGCGCGCAACTCGGTGTCTTTGCCGACATGACAACTGAGTCATGTGTCATATCATGTACACGACGATTGACCGGTCTGTCAAGTGGCTGCGCGCAATTGATCAGTCAAACAGCGAGAACTCCTATCTCCCGTGTTCTACCAAAAACCGGGGGTCGGGTAACAAGCGAGCTGGCGGCTGAAGCCGCGCCTGGATGGCC
>VFSW01015665.1_pt1 | contig 10399 bp, 12 predicted proteins | sample 5358111 | NCBI WGS metagenome assembly VFSW01 (sample SAMN11554181, study PRJNA540505) | mine drainage metagenome | isolation source: sediment from site ElyBrook_90M | place: USA: Ely Copper Mine, Vershire, VT | collected 2017
CGACAAGCCGCACCCGGAGATGGGCTATCGCGGTTGCCTGGGTATCATCCGGCTGGCCGGCAAGTACTCGGCGCAACGTGTGGAAGCGGCGGCGGCGCGCGCCTTGCTCACCGGCGCCTGCCGCTACAAAAGCGTCGAATCGATCCTGAGGAACTCGCTCGACCAGGTGCCCTTGTCCTCACCACCGCCCGCCACTACGCCTCCGCACGACAACATTCGCGGCGCGGAGTACTTCGAATAAGGAGGCCACATGCTGCAAGAACCGATGATGGAAAAACTGACAGCCATGCGTCTGCTGGGCATGGTGGATGCACTGAAAATGCAGGAACAAGATCCGGCTTCGCGCGAGCTGAGCTTTCTGGAGCGGCTCGGGTTGCTGGTGGATCAACAGTGGACCTGGCGCGAGAATCAAGCCCTCGCCCGGCGGCTACATGCAGCCAAACTCAAAGGAGCCTGCGTCGAAGAGATCGACTATCGCACCTCTCGCGGACTGGATAAGAGCGTGATCCGCGCCCTGGCACAGAAGTCGGGCTGGGTGGCCGCTCACGAAAACGTCTTCGTGCTCGGCCCCACGGGCGTCGGCAAAAGTTTCGTAGCTTGCGCTCTGGCGCAGAAGGCTTGCCGTGATGGTTACTCGTCGCTCTACACACGCGCCGTCGCGTTGTTCCGCGATCTGGCCATCGCACGCGCGGACGGAAGCCTGCGTAGCCTTCTCGCCCGGCTCAGCCGCATCGACGTACTGGTGATCGACGACTGGGCCATGGCTCCGCTGGCCGAAACCGAGCGCCGCGACTTCTGGGAAATCTGCGAGGATCGTTATCAAACTCGCTCCACGATCCTGACCTCGCAACTTCCCGTGGCGCGCTGGCACGAACAGATCGGCGATCCCACCGCCGCCGACGGCATCCTGGACCGCCTGGTTCACAACGCCCATCGCATCGAGATGCGCGGCGATTCCATGCGCAAGAAACGCGGCACGCAGCCGTCGAGCTGACGCTCGCCGGGGCTTCTTCGTGCTGAGGCGGGGACAGGACGTGCCGTCCTTTCCCCGCACCCCTTTCTCCGTTACCAGCGCTCTTCCTCCGCTGCGCTCCGGACAGGTTTTGCTTCACGAAGCCGAACACTTCCGGCACAATCGAGTTGCCAGCGTCGCTGCGCTCCGACTACTGTTCGCCTTCGGCCCGGAATGCCGTTCGCGTTCCCTTCGGAATCAACGCTCGCCTTCGCCGGAATCCTCACTCGTAGCAACACTTCAGCGTCCCGCCCGGCCCCAACTTGCCGATCATCTTCCGTACCGATTCCAGCCGGTTGGGAATGATCCCCAGGCTGCGGACCTCGCCTTCAGCCTCGGCCACCGCCCACCGCGATGGTCTCGGCATGGACATCCAATCCTACAAAGCGTAATTTAGACATGTGCGACCAACTCCTTTCGTATGCGGCTCTGCGCCGCCGGATTTACCTCTTCGCAGCGTAACCCGCGCTACTGCGATTCGGTAGTTGGTCGCTCCATCTTGACTAGCAGCCCGCGCCCGTCATTAGGTGCTGATGAATCCGCTGTGCGGCTTTTTTGCGTCCTGTTGATATTTCGTCGACCGATTTGCGCTGGAAATTCCGGCCCTTTTCGATCGCCTTGATCATGTAGCCTCGAAGGGTCGTGCAACTCAGGCCACGTCCTCGGAGGGCGATGTTCGTAGATATTCTCGCGATTCGGCTATCGTCAATGATGTTATATCCGAAGGACAAGGAGATCGAAGGAATTCCGAGGGCCTCGCACTCCAAAAGGGGGGTACGGTTTCCCTTTGTGATAACGAGATCGGAGGCGATCATCGTGCACGTCAGCGTGTGGTGGGGTCTCATCACTTGGACATCCTGTCTCTGACGCGACCTGTCTCGAAGGCGTTCGTAGTCGGGCGAGCCAGTGACCCAAAGCAGTCGATTATCGGTCCCCTCGAGTGACGTGAACGCGTCTAAAATGACGTCAAACAACGGCGCTTTTGCCTCAGAGTGGATTTCTGCGCCGCCAGGCAACACCAAAATCACGATTGACCGCTGGGGGAGATCGAGGCTAGAGCGACAACATCCGCGGTCACCGGTCGGCGAGGAAATGTCACGAAATACGAGACCTGAATAATAGACGCCTCCACGGAGATATGAAGGCTCGTCGAAGAACCCTGGCTCATCGAGGAAAATGACCTCGTCCGCATGCTTCAGAGCCTGCATGCTGATCCAGTCCTCATTTACAAACCAATCCGTCAGGAAGACCGTCGGTAGCCCAAATCCTTTTGCTATCGGTAAAACCGACAGTTCCTCATGTGAGACAACCAATGTAGGGCGGGTTTCTGAGAAGATCGCCATGGCCCGTAGAACGGTATCCCAAAGCGGATTGTCTTCTGGAAGCTCGACATCGATTACGCTGCATCCAAGATCGCGGAGTGTGGCCGCTCCAGTGCTATACGAAACAAACGTAATCTCAGAATCAGGTGCAAGCTTTAGAAGTTCTTTAGAGATCGCGAAATCAGGAATGGCATGCCCGCGCCCAAGCCCTCTTGAAAAGAAAAGAATCTTCTTGCAGTTCTCCATGGTTGCTACCTCGTGTTCCGTCTTAGACACTTTGGCCCAAACTGCGCCGGCCGCACAAGTGAAACAATCGAGCATAGAACCTCGACTAAGGCATAGCCCTAATTGGCGGAAGGCCTTTCCACTCGTTCAATAACGACGACAGGAACTTGACCTTTCAGCGGTTGCAACCTGAGGCCGAGTTGTTCCCGGAGGGCAACGAAAATAGAAGAGGGACTCGACTGATCCGACGATGGGAATGGATTTTCGTTACTGCCATTCACCAATCCTTGAGCTTGTGGCTGATCCGCTGCCCAGTGCAGCTTGAAATCGTATTCTCCCGTAAGCCCGGTTTGGTCCACGACTGTTCTTTCCACTTGCCGCGAAAGTGCCATGATTAGAAATGGGATCGTGACCCGGATGCCAGTCAGTTGCCCACTCCCAGAAATCATCTGACCGCCCATCTTGGTTCCTTTTGTCTGGTCGGATTCGCTAGTCTTCGCCGTTATCATCTTGTGGCCCGCTCTTTCCACCGTCAGCGCATAAATGCCGAGCTCCTTTGTCTCGCGTTTGACCTTCAGCTGGAAGCGATCGGCAAGGAGCGCTTGTAGCCTCGTCTGATTGGATTGATCTGGATGCCTAGCATCATCTCCTGCTTTGGCAACGATATCAAACCGCTCTGTGGCTCGCCAGCTCGGGCCGTTTGCAATCTGAAAGTCCATCACGTCGTAAGCGCGACAAATAAGGAGGTTCAGTGTAACACCTCTCGCTACGAGGCCTCCAGTTCTGTCGAACTGAAAAAGGCTGCCTGTCTTGTCGGGCGCGGTTGGTTTCACAGAAGCCACTTCGAAGGAGAGAGGTACTTCTTTCGAGGATTGCGACTGACTGAGCAATAATCCGGGAATACTCAGAAAGGCTAACAGAAGAATCACATTCCACCATCCAATCTGTCGTGGGTTCGCCACTGTATCGCCTCTAGACTATTTGCAGGACCACAGACCTATAGGCTCGACCACGGCACCTAATCCTTACCAGTCAGAGCGAATAAAATCTTCGATCCGAGTGACGACCAGCACCCTCGGACGCTCCCCCGCTATGAGATCCTGAATATCAAAAGCCCCCAACGAGCCGATCGGCGTTAGGTACGGAGAAAGGTCACGAGCCTCCGTGAAACTAGATATAGAATCGCGCAACGCTATCCAGGCAGGATGGTCAGATGCTGTCTGCGCCGCGACATATGCAGCGATGACGCCAGCCGTTTTGCCTCGGGCGTAAAGCCCGACCGGAAGATTGCGATGCAATGAGCCGACGCCCTCAATTATTCTGCTAATGTCGAGTGCTTGGCGCCACACGAAATTTTCGCCGAGCAAAACGCTCGCAAAAAAGACAAACCCCTGCGCTTCCACTCCAAATCCTCCAATACCCCGCGGATCAACAGTCCATACTAACCATCCCCGCCGCAACGCCTCTTGCACGACCTCGTCATCACCAAGTGCGTCCTTTCCAGCATCGCTGATCGCAATCATAGTTCCACACTCTGGAGTTTGGCCATCTTGGCCCGGACGGAATGCAGTCGCAGGTAAATCAAATCCTTTCTGCGTCGTCAGGTGGGTGCTCTGTTGGGTCGCTTTTTTCAGTCTAAACGCCATGGTTCCGGCCGGCAGAGCTTCGCCCAATAAGGCGGGTAGCGATGGCCGAATGGGCAATTGACTACGCGCATTTGTCATTGGGACGACACCCGGAAGCGATACTTCCATCGGCGCGAATGCCGGAGCGACTTCTGAGAACGACTCAAGGTCGGTGCGGCCTTGTAACCAACGCGTCATCCATCGGTAAGCGGCGTATCGACAGTCAACGTCAGCACCCTCATCGCCCTGCCCTAGCCTGTCACTCGCATCAAACGCCAAATATAAATTAGCAGCATAGCCGATAACGTTCTGGGATGCATTGGTCACAAAAAGCGGGCGAGGAGCAATCATTGCGAACAGTTCTTGAGTAGCTGCAAAATGTACAAGTCCTGGTATGAAATAACATGGGTCTGGAATATCCCCCCCATGAAGCTCCTTGTTTCCTTCAATTTCTTTCTCGAGGTCGGGACCACCATCTGTAACAAGAACCGCCGCAAACTTCGAGTTGAGCGCAGCGCCCAGCGTTACGGCCAGCCCCGATCCGATCAGGCCTACCCGCTGCGGATCAACGTCGCGTCGGGAGAGCAAGTAAGCGAGGCCCGCGCGAATTCGATGTTGGATCAAACCTTCCGGAGGGATGCCCGCAGGCATTAGGTCAAACCTCGTTTCGCAATCGCGGAGATCAACTTCGATGACGATGAATCCCAAACGCGCTAGGGACGATGCCAGGATCAGCAAGTCAGCGCTCTTGGGATCTAGGTGCGGCCGCGCTACGACGATTCCCGGAGTGGGAGTTGATATTCTGTCAGGTAAATACAAGAACGCCGTCACGGAGCCAGCGTCTACGATACGCGGAAGTCCTACAGCCGCCTCCAGTTTAACTCGAAGGGGCTCCCGTTGGCCTTCCGCTTCGCTTGTAGTATTCGCGCGCCGGATTCCACGTAAGGACGCGATTGCGCGCTGCGCGAGATCATCAATTACTATCGATTTCTCGGCGTCAATTCGCACGATGAGCGCGATAAGAAGAAGCACTTTCATATAAGTAGATCTGGACAAAACATCCCTCCGCGCATCGCAAACCCAACTACTGTCCGACGCCTACGAGGCACTGCGAAGCCATTAGCCCTAAATTCAACGTCGCGACTGACTCAAAGCCTTCCATCGCCAGTATTGCTCTCGCTATACGACATTTTGCCTCAACTACTCGAGTACAATCAATTACTATGGGCTTAGTTTGATCAAGTTCGTGCCGTGCACGGGATTCGAGCTCGTCCAACGGGATATTGATCGCATTCTTAGAATGATTGACGACGAAGTCTTCGCGTTCGCGCAGATCGAGCAGAACACCGCCGTAATGGTCTTTTAGATGCAGCCAGGCAGCCTCTGATAGATTGCCGTCAAGATAGGGGAGTGGATCTAACGCTCCAGAGAGGCGAGATAGCGCGATCTGTTCCTCGTGCGTCGTCATTCTGCCCGCCCAGAGATCGGTGATTTTGCCCTCAGCGTCGACGATCATTAACGTTGGTGGCTTCATAATACCAAGTTTTTCAAAGGGAACTTTGCGCACTTCAACGCCATCGCCCCACAGATTGAGCAATTGCGAAGATTCCGGTACTAGCATGATGAGCCGGAGTCGCAGGTCCTTCGCTCGCCGCACTACCTCCAGATGAAAAGGCCGACTCGATTCGCACGCCATGCACAATTCGCTCACGGCCACGATCACAGTCCTCTTACGAATTCTTAGCTCATCCGGTTCGTCGAAAGTAACGCCCCGTTCGAGCTGGACGCGCCGCAAGCGGACCACCTCTGGATTATTCCTCCTTTGCCGCTCCATTAGATGGTAACTCACCATGAAAATACCGAGCAGCAGGGAAAACACCAGCACTAACCAAACCCACGGACTTATTTGTTTGGGTTCTGCCACGACAGTTCGCCTCGTCTCGCGAAATCCGACTTAAATTCATCCGGATACAAGACTCGAAACGTCCTGGTGGTCAAATCCTGTGTGAAATAAAATGTCACTTTCCCCCGAATACCATTAGACGATTTAGCGAACTTCCACTGATGGACTGCGGCTATTACAGATTGAGAGATGTCCTTGTTCGGCGTTTGCAGAACCGTGTACTTTTCAACCTCGCCGCGTGGATTAACAAGTATATCGATCACCACAACTCCCCCAACTCCCATCTGAGACGACTTTGAGGGATAAGCCGGCCGAATAGTCGATAGGCACAGTGAACGCAGCCGATACTCACTGGCAGTCTTGACCCCCCCAGTGCCATGGCCATCCGCAGAGGCTGATTGTGTGAGGGCAACTACTAACAATACGACGCTTAATTGCACAAATATGATACCTCCTAAAGAAACTTCTAGTGGGGGCAGTTGGCCACCTGCCCCGAGTCCTCTTCCTTTTAACACGTGCACAAATCGCCAGACATGAAACAGCTCTGCCCGAATGCTTGGCACATGGTAAAGTGCTGGTTATTTAAATTGCTTCCAGTTTGACACGGGCTGTCATTTCCGTTGTCGCACCAGTAGCAGTCCGCCGATACCAGCCCAGTCATAAGCAAAGCGGTTCCCAGGGCTACGCCCTGGGCAAAACGTTTCGTATTCATCTATTGAGTGGCTCCTTTCCTAGCAGTATAAAACCCGCTATGCGGACGAATATACTCCTCGATCCGAGAGAATGCAAGAGAAAAATGGAGCCGTTAAGAGATGTTGTTTGGTGAATAACGTGCGGTAGCTGGAACGGCCTGATAGTGAATATTGCGTAAAGAGTGATGGGTTCTGAAACCCTTAAAAAGCTGCAATTGCGCCATTAATAGGCACTTTTCGGTTTCTGGTGACTTAGCTGCTCTTAAGTGGGCCAGGTCCATACTATTCGGTTCAAGTCCGCGTCAATTCCAGCGATCCACCGCCGTGCGGCGAGAGGGTCTGGGATTTAAAGATCATGCACTTTCATGGGATTAGGGATGCGATACGGGCAGGAGATAGTGACAAAAGAAGTGGTTAAATCCTCTGGATTCCACTAGATTCCATCGCTGTGTTCAAATAAACGTTCGAAAGTTATCGCCAAAAACCCACTTCTCGATCCGTCGCGGCTCAACCTTCCGAGCGTGCTTCCGGGCGGGTTCCAATCGACGAATCTTTTTTCATTCCTCAACGGAGAGGATTGGCGTTCCTTGGAGGAACCTGCGACAAGGAGCGTAGGCCTTTCAAAGAGAACAAGTACGTTTACGAGTTGATTACCGCTCAATATCTCGATTCCTACGACACTCCGCTTCCCTCGTGAGGTGTTGACGTTCGACAGTCACCGCGGCCTCCTGGAGCGCCTCCTGGTAACGTCCGAGCCATCCACTCCAGCCGTCCTGTTGCGGAACGATGCCGCGCCGGATGAGGCGTTGCACGGTTTCTTGCAGGTACCGCTTGTTGCGCAAGATCGCCTCTGAATCTCCCAACTCGTCGATTTTCAGCACCGGATGGCCATCTGCAAACAACTTTCGAAGCCGCACAAACGAATTGGTTCGCAAACCGCCCTGGCTCCGTGCGGCCTCCAACTCGCGCGTGTAGTAGACGTAGTGAACCTGTCCGTCTGTTCCTTCGAGCATAAAGTAGCTGCGGCCGACCTGGCGTCCGGTGTCCTCTTCCCCATGCACCAAGATCCTGCCTTCCAATGTGGTGAGACGCCGGAAGTCGAGCACCGCCAAGGGGAGCCGCTCATCGGACATCAGGACTCCGTGCGTCGCCAGCATTTTCTGCCGATCGGCGCTTCGTTGCATAGCGCGTAGAACGTTCTCGAAGTCCTGCCGAACGCGCCACGTGTTTGGACCGGTGGGTTCGGCCAACCCCATCGATTCGAGGAATTTCAAACGTTCCGCAGTGTGCTGTTCTACCAGCGGCGCACTCCGACTGGGTCCGGCCCGATTGGGGTCCATCGCCACCGTGAAGAACGGGGAGTCTGCCTCTTCAGCCTTTTTGGCGTCGCGGTTGATGATCCGATCAAGCGATGTGAAGCGGTGATGATGCACCTCCCGACGCTGGGCCACGGCGGCATCCAACTCCGTGCGATGCCCAAGCTGGCGCGTGCAAAGGTCTTCCGCAATCTCGCGGATGCCCTTCTTGACGTAATCCTTGCTGAGATGCAGCGGGTGGCCCTCCGCGCCGATTCCCCGGAGTACCATATGCACGTGCGGGTGCTCTGTGTTGTAGTGGGCCGCCGCCACCCATTCGACCTGCGTGCCGAGGTCCTTCTCCATCCGCGAGACCAGATCGCGGGTCAGCCGTTTCATGTCCGCTCGGTCGCCGAATTCTGGGGATACGATCAACTTCCAGAGGCGCTCGTCACCGGCCTTCTGCCAGCCTTCGAGCCGCGCCGCGATGTCGATTGATTCTCCGTGCTTGTCGAACCCAACAGCCTTAGGATCGCTCTCTTGAGTGGCGCTCTCACGGGCAACGTAGCGCCCATGGGCTCGCCACTGTCCGGCAACCGTGTTCTTCGCGTACATGACCCGCACCGCACATCGCTGGTTGTAAGTCCGAGTCCGCTTCGCGCCCGCGCCGACTCCAACCGACCGGCGCTTCCGGCTCCCGCTCATGCGGGCGTGATGCATCATGACCTTGTACGCTGACGCGCACGCCGCGCGTTCGTTCCGGGCTGGCGGTTTCCGCGGGCGAAGCCGGAACTCGCGTTCGTCATCCTTCGCCACGGTTCACCAAATCCCGCATCGCCACCTGTGAGTCTCCGACCATCGCTTGGCCAGCAGTTTTCAGCAACCGGGCGTGCCGGCCTCGTGCCCTCGCAACGGCGGCTTCCATCGCCTCCCCGCCTGGCTCGGGAACGCACGTCAGCAAAATCTTGGCCAGGCTGTCCACGAACGCGAACAACGCCTGCTGGGCTCGCCCAAGACGGAACACTTCCCGCCTGACTTGCTCGGTGCTGGCCGCGAGTCGTTCTTCGGCGCCGACGAGTTCCTCGCTACGCCCCGACAGTTCCTGTTCCACCGAATGGCGGATAAACGCCGTTGGTGATGAGAAACCGCGCTTCCGAGCTTCTTCTTGAATTCCTTTGTCGGTCGCCTCAGAAAATCGGATCGCTCGCTGGGCCATGCGGGGACGCCTCTCAACTTGTAAGGGGATGGCGGAGGCAGTTTGGGACGCCGGAAATCGCAAAATCGGGACGCATCCCGAACGGGATGCGCTGCCACCGAAACGCATCCCGGCAGAACCACAACAGGATGAACAAAAAGACCACCAAAAACCCAAACAACGCATCCCAACCCTTATGTTCCACTACCGGGTTTTGGGCTGTCTGGGAGCCGTCTTCGCCGGTGGGCGCTATCACAATCTGTTGCACTTTGTTCACAAACTGTTGCACACCCTCGCGCGACGCGAAAACGGTTGCAGACTGTTCACAAAATGTTTGCAGACAGTTGCAGAACGCAAAATACACGCGATTCGATGTCCCGACTGACTCTCGCCATCTCCTTATAGGTGAGGGAGCAATTACGCAACGCCGATGGACACTACTCCACAGCCGCGCCGAAGAAAATCAAGATCGGACCTGGTCCACTTGCGCTCCCTCCCTTCAACCCAGCCTGCTACCAAGATCGGGCAAGTGACCTGGGTTTGGGCCGAGATTGAGGCTGGCTTGGCCGCGGGCATGAAACTCAAAGAGATCTGGGAGGCCGCGTCACGCGATGGACTAGAGATGTCATACGCGCAATTCCGGGTCTACATGTCCAGGCTCCGGCGCCGCCGCCAACGATCCACAGCGATGGAGCCGCAACCGCCGCCCTCAGTAGCTAACCGCGAGCCCGCACTGCCAGCTCAGCCATCACTCGATCCGTTCAACAACCTGCGGGAGCAGCGCGAGAAAAAGGAACAATCGGGCTTCGAATACGATCCGTTCTCAATTAACAAGAACCTGATCGGCTGAAAGGACAGACTATGACAAAACCGGAGATTGATGGGAATGGAATGTCGGCATCGGTTCACCTAGTGCTGCAGGGGAAGGGAGGCGTGGGCAAGAGTTTCGTCTCAGCGATACTCGCCCAGTACTTTCGAACGAAGTCAGCACCGGTAAACTGCCTGGATACCGATCCGGTCAATGCGACATTCGCGCAATACCGGCTGCTGGAGGCCGAGCACTTGAAGGTGCTCAGGCGGGGCACGATCAGTGAGAAGCAATTCGACGTGTTCGTCGAAAAAGTATGCCA
>VFSW01015666.1_pt1 | contig 10398 bp, 5 predicted proteins | sample 5358111 | NCBI WGS metagenome assembly VFSW01 (sample SAMN11554181, study PRJNA540505) | mine drainage metagenome | isolation source: sediment from site ElyBrook_90M | place: USA: Ely Copper Mine, Vershire, VT | collected 2017
TAGACCAGTTGTTCGTGCCACTTGTCTGGACATCCGGCGCTGACCTTTCGCTAGGCATCCAGCAATCATCCGTAATCACCGCATCCGCCGCAACCTCAATCCCTTTGCACATAGCCTGCGGGAATGGGCAGGTTTATGAGATGGAGATTGTGGGGAGTTATACGGCTGCTGCGGCTGGAACCGATCCTGTTTTGCAGGCAAATAATGTAGTCCCCGCGACAAACTCATTCAATATCTATGGATTTGATGTTACTGGAACAACATTCACTGCTGTAAATGGAACCTACACGACAGGAGGTTTTGACCTTTGTTTTTCTGGCTCCTCTATTCTTCAGGGAAAGTTTACGGTCTTCACTTCCACTGTAAATAAAACAGTGATTGTCGTGCATAGTGCTGGCGGTAACACGACAAATGGCTTTATAAATTCATATGGCTCACACAGACATAATGACACCACAACCGTCTGGTCATCGCTCGGAACTATCGTCCTGCCAAACGCATGGACCGGCCAGATTGTGGTCACTAGGGTGCAATGATGGGACACAGTAATTGGGTGCAATCAAACTTTTTATCAGGCGAATGGTCGCCTTATGTACAAGGTCGCCTTGAACTTCCCAATTACAAGAACGGCATGAATGTATGCCGAAATGGATTCCCGATTGAAGAAGGTGCATGGTTACGCAGATCGGGGACTCGATTTGCTGCCACAACATTGAATGGTCAACAAGCTCGACTGATGCGTTTCGACTTCGAGCAGAACGCCCCGTATCAAATTGAGTTCACTAATTATGCGATGCGATTCTTCGCTTCTTCTACGCTGACAAGTGGACTTTCAACTCCATTGCCACAGGATATGCGGCTCGTTGGTACGAATGATAACCAGCAAGTATTGAGTATATCTACTGCCAATCCAGCTGTAGTTAATACAGGAAGTTCTAATACATGGTCAACAAATGACCAGATCATGTTCGAGTTTGCATCAACTGTGGCTCCTTCATTCTGCCCATTGTTGCGCAATAGACAGTTCAAGATAACTGTCATTGATAGCACTCATTTTTCATTATCAGACCCGATTACGAATGCAACGATAGATGGAAGCACATTAGGATGGTCTACACCTGCCGCAAATACGGTTATAGCCGTCCATATCAATCAGATGACATCACCTTATGCAGTAGCTGATTTGCCATTGCTACGCGCTGTTCAGGCTGAAACTGAAAGCATTATTTTGCATGGGAAGTATCAGCCGGAAGTATTGGCGGTTGTCAATTTACCTACCGCATCATCCTTTGCAACATTCTCAATGTCGCAGATAGCATTCAAGGATGGGCCATATCTTGACCCTCCTACGGATGGAACGATATTGCAACCGACTGTTACTAGTAATTATGGATTATTACCAACCAGCGCGTCATGGGCATCTATGGCATGGAACGGTACAGTATTCTGCACAGTTGCAAACGGAACAGCGATAGCAGCTACATCACCAGATGGAAAGACATGGACGCAGAGAGCATTGCCTGCAACTGCAAACTGGACTGCGATAGCTTGGAACGGTAGTGTTTTTTGCGCGATTGCAACAGGTACAGTAAGTTCAGGGGCGATCATAAATGGAAATGTCGCTGCCACTTCTCCTGATGGAATTACTTGGACAGCGCAAACATCAATTCAAGGTTTATGGTCATCAATCGCATGGAATGGTACAGTTTTTTGCGCTGTTGAATCCGCAACTCTTACAGGAGGAGGCGGAGTATTATTTGGCGGTAATTTATCCATGACTTCCCCTACTGGAGTGACATGGACGCAACATTCATTGCCAACACAACTTAACTGGTCATCAATCGCATGGAATGGAAGCCAATTCTGCGCAATAGCGGCTGGCCTTGATTCTATCGTAACCACTACTAATGTTTGTATTACTGCACCAGATGGCGCTGCATGGACTCAACAGACATTACCAGCATCTTCGACATGGACAGCCATTACAACTAATGGGTCAACTGAATTTGTAGCAATCTCCGCCAATAACAATATAGTGGCAACATCTGTTAATGGGAGCACTTGGATAGAAAGAACATTACCTTCTTCTTCCTTCTGGTCATCAATCGCATGGAATGGGTCATCGTTCATGGTCGGTTCTACAGGTAATTCGGATGTCTATGCGACTTCTCCTGATGCTATTACATGGACACAATACTCTACACCATTAAATATAAATATCGGTGCTCTTGCATCTAATGGAACGATCTTCTGTGCTGTATCCTATGGATCAAATATATCATTTGTAAGTACCAGCGGATTGTTTGGTGGTACTCAATTACAGGCATCTTCAATTCTTTCAATAAATAGTGGGCAAGGATTTTTGAACACAGACATTGGACGTTCGATACGTTTGCTATCTGAGCCATTACTTTACAATGTTGGGTCAACTTATAATATCGGAAATTCCGTAAAGTGGAATAATTCTTACTATACTTGCATCCAGTCAACCAATGTTGGTCATCAACCTGATATAAGCCCTGCATGGTGGACAATCAATACTTCTGCCTATACATGGACGTGGGGTAATATCACATCAATAGTAAATACATCAACTATCAATGTCACTATTCAAGGCGCACAACTTCTTTATAGCGGGATTCAGATCAATACTTGGCAACTCGGTGTTTATTCTCAGACGACTGGATGGCCTACTTGCGGTGTCTATTATGAAGGCAGATTATGGCTTGCAGGCGCATTACCGAATCGTATTGATGCTTCAAAGGTAAATGATTTATTCAACATGGCTCCGACATCTGCCGATGGAACCGTGGCAGACAATAATGGTATCAGTTATATTTTCAATGACACGCAGGTCAATCCAATATACTGGATGATTGGCACTGGAACTGGAATTGTTTGCGGAACTCAAGGTGGAGAATGGGTAATACAGGCATCAGCATTGTCAAATCCGATTACTCCTACCAGTATTCAGGCGCATCGGAATACCAACTATGGTTGCGCGCAGATTGAACCGCAACATACCGAACTGACTATCAGTTTCGTGCAACGCTATCAGCGTAAGTTGCTGGAGTATTTCCCAGATGTATTCTCTGGAAAGTTTACTGCTCCGAACCTGACACAAAATTCGCAACACTTGACGATACCAAACATTGAGGAAATCCGTTACCAGAATGAACTTGCACCTATTATATGGGCAAGGTGCGGAGACGGATCGCTTATCGGAGCAGCTTATAAGAGAATAAGCCTGTTCTCGACACAAGGCCCAGAGTTCATAGGTTGGCATCGGCATGATTTGGGAAGTGGACGCACTGTCACAAGTATTTCAGTAGGGCCATCTGTGGATGGAAATCTTGATACGCTCGGAATGATTACGCTGGATTCGACTACTGGAATATACCATGTCGAATTCATGGAGGACATGTTCCAGGTAGATGAAGCTATTACGGCGGGATGGTGGCTAGATGATGCTGTTGTGCCAGATGGCGGAGTGATTACCGGAACGATGCAATCTGGAGCAACGATTACCTTTAGCGGAATGTGGCATTTGAATGGAAAGACAGCAACGGTCTGGTGCGGCGGGATAGATTGTGGCGATGCGGTTGTCAGCAATGGGCAGATTACAGTGCCGATAGATGTCAATCTGAATTCATTATTCCTGTCTACTTACCTGCAATCCATTTCATCACAGACAGCTTATGGTGCAATGACTTGTCCAGTTTCCAATGGTACAACTACATATTATGTTCCGGCAGTTGTTGGATTTACCTATACATCGCAAGGGCAGACTTTGCGACCTGATACCTTGGAACAGGTGCGCAGTCCTCAAGGCCCAGGTGCGGCTAAACCTCGGCGCATCTTCCAATTTGGTGCAATGATGTCTGGAACACAAGGCGTTTCTTTCGGGACAAATTTCAGCAAGTTACATGCCGCAAACTTCCAGTCGCCGGGAAACAATCCATACACAGCTTTGCAATTATTTAATGGGGTATATTGGGATACATTGGATGATTGGTACAGTTTCGATAGTATGCTGTGCTGGCAGGTGACACGACCTTATCCATGCGCGATAATGTATGTGTCGGCCTTCATGGAAACAATGGATAGATAAAATGTCTAGCATATCTGATAATTCCAGTACTGGTTCATCATCTAATTACGCACAGGCTTTTTCCGACTTGGGGGGAGCCGTAAGTGATATATTCGGTGGTAAAGGTGCTGCTGCATCGGCTAGTTCGTATACTGAAGCAGCCACCATTACTACCCGGAATGAACAGCTGGCACAACAAGCTACCAAGATAAAGCAAACTCAACAGCAAAGGCAGATTTATCAAACCATTGGCGCACAGAAAGCAGATATTGGAGGCGCGGGAATGTCGAACAGCGGTACAGCCCTTGACTTGTTGCGATCCAGTGCATCGCAGGGCGCATTGACGCAGGCCATGACTACCGAGCAAGGACAAATACAGTCTAATACCTATGCCGAACAAGCCCAACAATATACGGCCATGGCGAATGCGGCTAATTCTTCAAGCAGTGGTATGACAATAGGCGGCGCTATCCAGATTGCTGGTGCGATTGCGGCATTATAGGAGTGACACTTGGCTAATATCACACAATACAATGCACCGAATACCGACATCCCGCAACCAACAGATGCGGCAGCTTCTACAGCACGTGAAGCCGGAATGGTGGAAAATCGTTTCGGACGCGAAGCAGGCGAAGCAGTCGGCGGCGCTATAAGCCGTGTTGGTTCTCAGATAGGCGATGCCATTGACCAGCATAATGATGCAATGCAGTTCGGCCAATTCAGCGAAACGGCTGCCACATTACTGAACAACCTGCAAGGAAACTGGAGGGATATTACCAGCAAGACTCCAGATATGGGGAATACGACAATCTTGCCTGGATTTCAGGAAAAGGTTGCCAATCCAGCTTTTGACAAGTTGACCGATGCTGTTTCCAATCTTAGCCCTCGTTTGCAAGAACGCGCTATGGGCATGATAAACAATGCACGTCAGGAACTTCATCGCGTAACTACTGCCGACATGATGATACGGAGCGCAGATGCCGTATCGCAGATTGAAAATACGGTGCGTACAGGTTCCAGTCAATACGCTGCCGATAATCCAGGACCTTCATCGCTTGAGTTTGCCACTCAGAATTATGCAGACAGTATGCGCACACAAGGTGAATTACATGGCTTGGATGCCGATGCGATGGCACGTCTTGACGAACATATTAAAAATGGTCAGAAGGAAATAGCGGTTAGCGGGATACAATCTCTTATCAATAAGAATGCTGCGGCTGCCGCACAAGACTTAAACAATGGTATTTACGACAATTTCATTGACGGAACTACCAAGGATGTGATGCTGAACAAAGCTCGGGAAGCACAGCATTACCAGTTGGAAGATCAGAATGCAGCCTATATCCAGCAAAAGCGCATTGATGACCAAGCTGCTCAAACGGCTTATGGTGAAGCTATACAATCAATCAACTCAGGGAAACAAGTTGCCAATAAATATAACCAAGACCCGCGCTTGGCGAAATATGGTTCATTGAATAAGGAAATTGCCGAGTACCAAATCTCGCATTTCAAACAGGTAAGCGAAGGTGTTGAGAATATGCCGCATCCAGCTATGCGCGCCAAACTGCAAGACCAGATATATGACAAGGCTATCAATGATCCTGACAATGTGGATGCAGTCAAGAATGACATTCTTGCAGCACACAAGGCAGGCAAAATAAGCAATGCAGAACAGGCTCAACTATGGAATGAAACAACGGCTGCCGGAGATCATCTTAACCAGCATATTCATACTGTTGTCGGAAGTATATCCAGCAATTTTATGAAGAGTATCCAGCTTAACGCATCTTTGCAGACACCAGAAGGAATGGATGCTTTCCAGACTGGACGATTGAGTTATGAGAGATATGTTCAGGATGAATTCCACAAGGCAATAGCAAAGGGACAAAGTGTTACACCATTGTTTGATGCCGCTAATCCCAATTCGCCATTCAATCCGGCTGTGGCACGTTCCTATTTATTCCCGCAATCTGCCAAACAGACTATTGCGCAACAGGCAGATAAACTTCGCAATCCTTCCGCGCAATCTTATCAGGTCGGACAAGTCCAGCAGTTCAAACAGGGAAGTTATAAATTCAAGGGCGGCGATCCCACCAAGATGGATAGTTGGGAACAGGTCAAATGAGTCCGCTTCCTGATGCTCCTTTTGCCAATCCGCAATCTGCTCAACCTACCGAGCCTGATTTGCCTGATGCACCATTCATAGCAGTTGCCAAAGCAGATAGCGAACCTCCAGCCAATGAACCTCATTATTCCACTGGTATATGGAATGCCTTTGTAGCCGGTGAACAGGCATCCGGCCCCGGCTTGGCAACTCGCGGCAAAATGCCTGATGTAGTGCTAGACCCTACCCATGCACCATGGTATGAAAAGCTGATTTCAGGTGCTACTACCATGGGCATGGAATTGCCTGAAATGGTAACTGGGGCAGCAATAGGAGGACTGGCCGGTACCATAGGCGGTGCTACTGGTGAAAAAATAGGTGCTGGATTCGGCGCATTTGCATTGCCTGCTGCTATCAGACAGTCTTATATTGATGGAATAGAATCAGGCAAGATCAACAGTTCAGCTGATTTCCTGACCAATACCAAAATCCTGCTTTCCGGCCTGACTGACAAGCAAGCACTGACCTATGCAGCCAAGCAAGGAACGATAGGTGCTGTTTCAATGATGGGTGGAATCGGCGCAGCTATGGGAGCCAAGGCTTTAGGTGCAAGTGCAGCAATGACTGGTGCTGCCGAAACTGCCGGTCAGATAGGCGGTTTTGCCATTACACCTGCTGCGCTCGAAGGAAAATTGCCAGAGCCTGAAGATTTTGCCAATGCTGCAATCATGGTTGTCGGCATGAAAACGGCTGGAATGGTAGCTGGAAAAATAGCGAATATCTGGCAAAAGACTGGCATCCCTCCCGAGCAAGTTGTGGCAGATGCCAAGACTGACCCAAGCATCAAAGAAGATTTGCTGAAGGAAGCAGAACAGCCGAAGCCTACTTTTGAAGCTGGCACTCCTGAACGCACTGAGCTTGACAAAGGCTCGGAAGAGTACGCCTCCAGAATGGCAACAGAACGCTATGCCAAGCAAATGCAGGCCAAACGTGCCGAGGCTGGATTGCCAGAACCATCCGTGGAATTCAATCAGGGCAAGCCTATTGAAGATATACCGGAAGCCTATAAGGGAGCGATGACTGCGGCTGCGGTTCGTGAGATTGTGCCTGACCCAATGACTGACCCAGAACATGCGCTGAATGTGGTTGACATGCTTAAGCAACCAACTGCCGATGTACCATTGGAAAAGACACCGAACTTCATCAACTATCAGTACATGGACACGCCTGACGCGGTCAAGGGCGCGGATGCCCGTATTTCAGAGATATATGAAAAGCAACTAGATGCAGCACGCGGAACTTCAAACTGGGAACAGAACAAGGAAGATGCTGCAAAATTGATGACAGAATGGGCAAAGCAAACTGGCGAGCCTTTGCGTATTCCGACTGACCCACGCGAATTTAACCAACTGGCAGCAAAAGTTATGGCGAACAAGGCCATGACTGAAAAGGCTGCCTATAACATCCATGATGTCAGTCAGAAGATACTTGCAGAAGGCGAGACTCCTGACAACGTGCGCGCGCTCGGCATCGCCATGACACAGGCTCGACTTATCAAGGCAACGCGGCTTGGCAATGAGGCAGACATCGCGAGAGCCATGAACGCTATGAAGTCAATCAAGCAGGTCAAATCGCTTACCGACCAGTATCTTGAAATGCACGATCAGTTTGGTGGCGATCCCACTACTCTAGCTAATATGATTGACAGTTTGGGAACGGCAGACAGGATAGGGAGATTTGCCAATGAAATGCCGGTATTAAACAACTGGCAGAAGTTGCAGCAATACTATCGGTTCGCGCTTTTGTCTGGTGCTACTGTCTATCAGGTCAAGGGAGTTGGCGACTTGCTTATGACAGGCAATCGAGTATTGCAGCAATATATAGCATCAGGGCTGAAGGGCGACATCAGCGAACCGAATGCAATGCTTAATTCCATGCTGCAAGGCACGAAGGATGCAGTCAAGGCTGGCGTGGACGTATGGCGCGCATCCAATGGCATCCGCAGCGAAGGAAATATGTTCGGATATACGCCAGCTTTCGGTATCAATGAAGGAAAGTTGCCCGAAGCTGGAAGTGCTGCCGACATTGCCAACCGCGTAATGGCATTGCCTCATCGCATCATCGCTGCCGAGACTGAGATATTCCGCGTCATCAACGAACGCGGGGAGATGGGTAGGCTGGCGCACAATCAGGCTATCAGTGAAGGAATCAAGGCCAATACTGGAGACTATGCAGCGCGCATCACGCAAATCATGCAGAACCCTACCGAGTCCATGATCGAGTCGGCTAAACTGGCTGGCGAGGAAGGAACTTTTACCAAGAAACTAGGACAGCTTGGGGAGATATTGCAGACAGTATCTAAGTCAGACTTGGGTGGTTTCGTTGTACCATTTGCCAAGGTTCCGGCTAATATCACCAATGAAGCAGTAAAGGAAATGCCAGTTCTAGGATTGCTTATGAAGGAATCAAGGGACGCATGGAAACTTGGTGGCAATGAGCGCAACAAGGTCATTGCACGCCAGATCATCGGCTCTACTGTAGCTACCATCGCGGCGGGAGCAGTCAAGGGTGGCATAATAACAGGCGGTTCAGACTGGATGACTCCGCAACAGAAGCAAGCACGGCTTGATGCTGGAATTCCTGATTATAGTTTCAAGATTGGCAATACATGGCATTCATATCAAAGATACCAGCCATTCGGAACCATTGCACAAGTATCAGCCGACCTCATGGACATCTACCAGCATTCGACAGCCGATGAACGTGCAGACATTCCGAAGTTGCTTTATACGGTAATCAGCCATGCCGTCATATCACAGTCCTACTTCGAGGGGCTGCATCAGTTCATGTCGGCGGCTGAGAGTGAACAGTCCGGTGCAAGATATTTCGATGGGTTCATCGGAGCGTTTGTTCCATCATTCCTTGGGCAAACAGCAGGTTCGATTGATCCGAACAAGCGTCGCATTGATAGCCTGATGGATGAATTACAAAGCAAAATTCCATTGCTCCGTGAAAAATTATTGCCACAACTCAATCCTCAGACTGGCGAACCATTGGCAAATGTATCAGGACTGACATTATCCCACGCGATGACTGAATCCAAAGACCCTGTTTTGGCTGAAGCAGCACGTCTCGGAGTTGGTGTATCCAAAGCTCCAAAGAAGATAGAAATGCCAGCTATGGGCGATAAAGAGCTTGGTGCCGTGCAATTAACTCCAGAACAGCAGAATCTTTTTGATTCGGCTTCTGGAAAGATGGCGCATGATATTATGACTCAGATCGTGTCCTCGTCATCTTGGGCAGATACGCCAGATATAGTCAAGAAACAGATTTACAGCAAGGTTATGGCGCAGACACGCAAGTTTGGCGCTTCCGAGGCTTTCCCTGGCAATTCGCGTGCAGTTCAGGCTCAGATTATTGCAGACGAGATTGAGCAAAGGATGAAAAAATGAGCAGTCCAGCTTCAGCACTTGCCGATATGCTGATAGAATCCGAGAAAGCTCTGGATGCGGAAAGGTCTGCACGGATTGAACTTGAGTTGCGCTTAGACAGTTTGACAAAGGCGATTGCTGAATTGACCAAGGCTGTGCAGGCCAAAGGAACGGTTGCAAAGGGAAGTAAAAAGGCATTTAATTTGACCATTACCGGACGTGATTCAGAAGAACGCATTACTACATTCAAACTGGAGTAATAATGGCCGACAATACATTGTTAAATGCTGGCACAGGTGGCGATTCAATCCGTGACATTGACCGTTCTGGCGTAAAGACTCAAGTAGTTACTCTGGATGTTGGCGGTTCTGGAGCCGAGACGCTGGTAGCTGGCACTGTGCCTGTTAGCGGTACTGTTGCTGTTTCTGGAACGGTTCCGGTCAGCGGCACATTCTGGCAAGCCACTCAGCCGGTATCATTGGCAACGGCTCCCACAACGCCTGTGACAGGCACGTTTTGGCAAGCTACACAGCCTGTTTCTGTAGCATCATTGCCAACAACATCTGTTAAACCGGATGGGGTGACGTGGACTCAAACAGGATCAAGTGCCAATGTAAATTTGACGAATGCAAGCGTTGCTGTAACTGGGACATTCTGGCAGGCTACTCAACCCGTTTCGATTGCGTCAATGCCTTCGACTCCGGTAACAGGTACGTTTTGGCAGACAACGCAGCCGGTAAGCCTTGCTACAAATACGCCGACCCTACAATCAG
>VFSW01015667.1_pt1 | contig 10397 bp, 10 predicted proteins | sample 5358111 | NCBI WGS metagenome assembly VFSW01 (sample SAMN11554181, study PRJNA540505) | mine drainage metagenome | isolation source: sediment from site ElyBrook_90M | place: USA: Ely Copper Mine, Vershire, VT | collected 2017
CCGCAACGCATGCAACCGGCCATCGTCGAGTTCGTCGATATCGCGGGCCTGGTTGCTGGAGCCTCCAAAGGTGAAGGTCTGGGCAACCAGTTTCTCGCCAATATTCGCGAGACCGACGCCATCGTCAACGTTGTGCGCTGCTTCGATGATCCCAACGTGGTGCACGTTGCAGGCAAGGTCGACCCGATCTCCGATATCGAAGTCATCCTCACCGAACTGGCGCTGGCCGATCTGGCTGTAGTTGAACGTACCCTCCAGCGCGATGGCAAAAAGGCCAAGTCCGGCGACAAGGATGCGCAGAAGCTGGTTTCCATTCTGGAAAAACTGCTGCCGCATCTGAATGAAGGCAAGCCGGCGCGTACGTTCAGCTTGAGCGACGACGACAAACTGATCATCAAACCACTGTGCCTGCTGACCATCAAGCCTGCGATGTATGTGGGTAACGTGCTGGAAGACGGTTTCGAGAACAATCCGCATCTGGATAAATTGCGCGAACACGCGGCAAAGGAGGGCGCTCCCGTCGTTGCGTTGTGCGCCAAGATCGAAGCCGAACTGGCCGATCTCGACGATGCCGACAAGAAGGAATTCCTCGCTGACCTCGGTCTGGACGAGCCGGGCTTGAATCGCCTGATCCGCACCGGCTACGAGTTGCTTGGCCTGCAAACTTATTTCACGGCCGGAGTGAAAGAAGTGCGCGCATGGACCATCCACAAGGGTGATACCGCGCCGCAAGCGGCGGGTGTGATCCACACCGATTTCGAGAAGGGATTCATCCGCGCGCAGACCATTTCCTACGCCGACTTCATCGCCTGTGGCGGTGAAGCGGGCGCAAAGGAAAAAGGCAAGATGCGCGTGGAAGGAAAAGACTACGTCGTGCAGGACGGCGACGTGATGAATTTCCTGTTCAACGTCTGATCGACGCAATAAGAACTATTCCTGGCGGGCAGTCGCCATACTGACGATTGCATCACCCAGCTCGCGTTTCAGGATGGCGTCGGCCTGATCCATGGCGCGCTGGACAGCTTCGGCCGCATTCTGGGCGTTGCCTTTGATGCTCCATTGTTTGGTTCCGCGTACCCGGTTATTGGCTGTTTCGGTCAGGGTGATTTCCAGATTGCCGCGCTGCCAGTACCAACCGTCTATTAATCCCAGATCGTTCAGATTCATGCGGGCTTGCAGCACGTAGGCGGGATGATCGCCGGTATCAGGCATGAAACCGGCTCTTGCCAACGCCCCGGCCACGATTTCCTCCAATCCTGCGGGCGAACCGGCAGCCGCACGCGGGGCAATGCTGACTCGTTTCAGTAAATCTCCCAAGTCGGCCTTGAGCTTGTCGCTGTTCCACTGCGGTTCAATTCCGCGTCCGGTGATATCCACGACTTGCAGGTTCTTTTGCAACCCTTCGCGTTCCAGTTGCGTTTCCAGCGCATGGTTGGCAGCTGCGATTTTCACGAACAGGTCATCTTCCCTGCGCGATTGCTCGATGTAGTTACGGGTTGCATCGTCGAGACCACCGATTTGCTGGCGCAGGCTGGTTGCCGTTTGCAGGCGCGGCAGGACAGCCAGCACATGGACGTTGCCGTTGGCCGGGTTTTTCCACATATCCGCGATCTGGATGCCGCTGATGATCTGGTCGGTGCTCGTGCTGATGTGGCGCGAGGCTTGTTCCTCGAACTGCACCGCGCCGGAGGCATCCGATTTTGAGCGCTGTGTGTCGTCAGTATTTGCGACTACAGCAACCTGAAATACCTTGGCTACATCGGCGCGGGCACGATCCTTCGCTTCCTCCTGGGTGTCGGCGCTACCGCGTCCGATCAGGTATTGGTCACTCTTGTACTTGGCGCTTTCACCGGATACCCAGTCGGGTACGGTCGGCTGGCTGGCACATCCGGAAAGAAAAGAGAGGGTCACGGCAAATACGGCAAAGGTAGAGAGTTTCATTTTCGTCTCCTGATTACGTCATGATTATGGCATTGTATGCTGGCTCAGGTAAGTCTTGTGTTCCTTGCGGATGGCGACTTGCGGGAATACATTGGTTTCTATCACTTGACCGTTGTTTCCGAGCAGTTCAACGGTCACATCGTAGGTGCCCTGCGGCAGGGGAAGCCTGGCCATCTGGACGTCGGCTGGCAATGTCAGCCAACTGCGGGTGTCGGCGCGTTCGGTCGCGATCGTGGCGACCCGTACGAGCAATGAGCCGATCAGTTGTACCGCTGGGTCGTCCCTGTTTTGTCCCGACCTGTCCACGGATTCCTGTATCACGCCCTTGGCAACTGCTCGCGCTATGGCACGAGCCGTGATGGCTGGCATGCGTGCGTTCAGGCTGGCGCGGGCGATGGCATCGATGTTTTCCATCATCTGGGTGTCGGCCTGTCTGCCGGAGACGCTGATGCGGGCGCCGGACACCCTGTTGGGACGCGATTCATAATAGGGCAGCGCGATGTCGACCATTACCGGTGGAGTAGGTTGCCCCGAGTTCATGTACTCGGACCGTCTGCGCGCATTCACGATGGTCGAAGGGGGAGGCGCAAAGGTGCGGATGACTCGTTCGCGTTTGATGGGTGCCAGACCGCTGTTCAGCACAAAAACCAGTTCGCCCTCGGGGTCGCTATCGGCCGTATTTCTTTTCGCGGGAATTATGCCGAATTCCTTTTCATAGCGGCCAAGCTCGTCAGTCAGGCCTTCCCGCTGCGCCAGCCGCACCAGATCGAATTTGAGCATGGGCGGCATCGGCATGGAAAAATTGACCTGGTATTTCTTGTAGGCTTCATACGCTTTGCGGTAGGAGATCATGGCATCGCTCCATTCACCCAACTCGTCGTAGATAAGTCCGGAGAGGTATTCCGACAGGGCATCCTCGGTGAACTTGCTGCCGGGTATTTTCTCCTCGATCTCGCGCAGCTTGATATCGATCTGCTGGGCCTCGACCCGGGCTTCATAAGGCTGACCCAGTTCCAGATAATTGAGCGCCATGTACAGATGCACCAGCACCTGCTCGTAATCGTCACCCGCGTAGCTGACCGTTGCATCGTTGATCACGAAGGACAATGCATTCTGGCTGACGCTGGCGGCATACAGGCTTTCCATCTCATGCTTTGCGGCTTCCAGGGATTCGTTGGATGCCACAAAGTCACGTTTCATGCGCAGCACCATGCCTTTGTTGAGCAGGTACAAGACATGATCTTTCTTGTCCTTGGACTGCTTGTCGATCGTCTTCAGGGCAGCGTCGTATTGTTGCTTTTCCAGCTGGTGCTCGATGGTTGTGAACGAGTTGCTGTAAGTTGCGCATCCGTTTAAAGCCAGGACGCAGGCCCATGCGGCCAGCCAGATGGAAAGCCTGCCGCAGCGCGGCAGGCTTTCCATCCTGTCGCGCGAACGCAGGGCGGGAACCGGGGGCCGAATCATTTTGAGGCTAGAAGGTCAGCGTGCTGCGCTCCACCAGTTTCTTGATCTTCTTCTGTCCCATCCATACCAGGCGGTTGTCTGCCAGGCTGATCAGGTTCAGATCCACTTGGTAGTATCGCAGCTGAGTCTTGCCGGAGACATCAATGATGGTGTTGATGGTGCCTTTCAACATGAAGTCGGCGCCTTTCTCCTGGCCCATCGCCTTGCGCGTGGCCTCGCTGGCATTCAGGTCCTGGTCTTTGCGCTCATCGCGGATTTCCTGACGCTCGTTGGACGATGCGACAAACTGCACCCTTCCCGAATTGATCAGGTTGCGTTCTACTTCCGACACGAAAGTGTTGACGTTGATGTGCTCGTTGCTCAGGTTGCGAACTTCGCCCACGATCACTGCCGGCTGCCGCTTGTGCTCACGGTTAAAGTCGTCGATCCAGACGCGGTTCAGCACGTCTTTCATCATTTCTTCCGCCACCAACTGGGAGTCCGTGTCATTCCATGCGCCGCTCAGGTCGATCGCCTTGTTTGCATCCACCCGTTGCACTTCTGTCGAGCAGCCGCCCGCAAACAATGCCAGAAACAACACTACAACAGCTGATTTTGTCGAAAACATGGACCGGCTCATTATTTTTTCTCCTTGGCAACGCGGTCAAAAACATTGTCCGCATGGGTTTCGATATAGCGTTTCAAATCGGTGTTCATTTCCTGCACCCCGCTCAGCGTCTCCTTGACTTGTTTCATGTCCAGTTCGGCGATGGAATAGATGATGTTGCTCTTCGGGTCGCGCCAGGAACCGATGATCTTGGCGCCGGTCAGGTTGACCTTGCTCAGGTTTTTGATCTGGCGGGATACCGATTCATCCGCCACGTTGGCGCCGCCCGATTTGGCAGAGTCCATATAGTCGCTGGATAACACATCCATGTAGGACGACAATACACGCGCTACCTCGGCGCGAGCCCGGTCATCCGCCACGGATTTTTGCAGCGACATATCTCCCATCGGGGAAGCCGAGCCTACCCCGTGGAACAGGCGCCCGCCCTTGTCGCTAAGGACGCTGCTGCCCTGGTTGACCCAGTCGGGCGCTCCTTTGAGACCGAGGTCGCTTTCCACTTTTGTGGTGCTGGAACAGGCTGAGACGAACAAAGCCAGCGCTGCAACGGAGAGCAATTTTGCAATTGATATTTTCATGACGTTCTCCTGGAATGAAAAAATGGGTTCTTAAGGTTGGTGCAATAAAATCCTGCGATGTCGGCAACAGCGTCATCATAATGCGAGCCGAGAGCAGCCGCAATTAAACTGCGGCATAAAGTGCTACAATGCGCGCCGCGATATCGTTTCAGTCTAGTTGTCGCCGCCGATTCCGGTTCGTAGTTCCCACCTCATTCTGCCTCAGACTGGCGCCCATCAAGGGCGACAGGCCGTTTGTAAAAAGAAAGTTAATAATATGTCATTTGCATCTCTCGGCTTGTCCGAAGAACTCGTTCGCGCCGTCACCGAGCGCGGTTATACCGAACCTACGCCCATTCAGGCGCAGGCTATCCCCGTCATTTTGAAAGGTGGCGACCTGATGGGCGGCGCCCAGACCGGCACGGGCAAGACCGCCGGCTTCACGCTGCCGCTGCTGCAACGTCTTATGGATAAACCTGTCACAGGCAAGGCTCATATCCGCGCGTTGGTACTTACTCCGACACGCGAGCTTGCGGCACAAGTGGAAGAAAGCGTGCGCCTGTACGGCAAGCATCTTCCGCTCAAGTCCATGATGATGTTCGGCGGCGTCAACATCAATCCGCAGATCAAACAATTGCATGGCCGCGTGGATATTCTGGTGGCAACACCGGGGCGTTTGCTCGATCATCTGCAGCAAAAGACAGTTGACTTGTCACATGTCGAGATACTGGTGCTGGACGAAGCCGATCGCATGCTGGACATGGGCTTCATCCGCGACATCAAGCGCGTTCTCGCCGTGCTGCCCAAGCAGCGCCAGAACCTGCTGTTCTCCGCCACCTTCTCCGACGAGATCAAGCTGCTGGCCGATGGCCTGCTCAACAACCCCGTGCTGATCGAAGTGGCCCGCCGCAATGCGACTGCTGAACTGATCGAGCAACGCGTCTATCCGGTGGATCGCGAAAAGAAACGCGTGCTGCTCACGCATCTCATCAAAGAGCACAACTGGTTCCAGGTACTGGTGTTCACGCGCACCAAGCACGGCGCGAACAACCTGGCGGATCATTTGAACAAGGAAGGCATCCCGGCGCTGGCGATCCACGGCAACAAGAGCCAGGCGGCGCGTACCCGCGCGCTGGCCGAGTTCAAGACCGCGAAGCTGCAAGTGCTGGTGGCGACTGACATCGCGGCGCGAGGCATCGATATCAGCGAACTGCCGCATGTGGTGAATTACGAACTGCCGAATGTACCGGAAGATTACGTGCACCGCATCGGTCGCACCGGGCGTGCGGGCAGCAACGGTGAAGCGAGTTCGCTGGTATGCATCGACGAACACAAATTGCTGCATGACATCGAACGCCTCATCAAGCGCGAGATTACCGTGGTGCAAGTGCCCGGTTTCGAACCGGATCCGCGCATCAAGGCCGAGCCGATCCTGAATGGACAAAACCGCGGGAATGGCCAGAATCGCGGCCAGGGCGGACGCGGACAGGGACAAGGTCGCAGTCAATCCGCACCGAGGGCGGGCGGCGGACAGGCTCGTGCGGCCACTGGACAAGCTCGCACTGGCGGTGGACCGCGCAGTAGCGCATCCGGCAAACCGGCAGGTGGAGCAGGTCGCGGTGCTGCGGTGCCCGCTGCAGCGCAACACCGCTCCGGCGGGCGTGGTCGTTGATGAGCACTCCAGTCACCAATGAAGAGGCCATCGCCGCCACCAAACTGTGGGTAGAACGTGCGGTGATCGGTCTTAACCTGTGTCCGTTCGCCAAGGGCGTGCAGGTCAAGGATCAAATTCGCTACGTGGTGAGTGCAGCACAAACGCCGGAGGAGTTGCTGGCCGATGTCCTGCATGAATTCGAAGTGTTGGCTGAGTCCAGCCCCGAAGCAATAGATACCACCCTGCTGATCCATCCGCATGTGCTGGGCGACTTTCTCGACTACAACGATTTTCTGGCCGTGGTCGATGCGGCGCTGGAAGATGTCGATCTGGCGGGTGAACTGCAAGTGGCCAGCATGCATCCGCAATACCAGTTCGCCAACACCGAACTGGACGACATCACCAACTATACCAACCGCTCGCCATACCCGACTTTGCACATATTGCGCGAAGACAGCATTGACAAGGCGGTGGCCGCATTTCCCGAAGCCGAACAGATATTCGAAAAAAATATCGAAACCATGAGCAAATTGGGGCATGAAGGCTGGAATGCGCTGGGGCTGGCGGAAGTGCAGCGGGACAAAAAGTAATTCGCAAACCTGCTGCGCGGCTGGCCCGCAAGTTCCCTGACGGGCACTGGCAGTGTGTGCGCGAAGCTCGCTGACTGCTCGGTCAGCCCGGCGGCTTTGCCGCCACCCGTCCGCACGCTGCGTTGCATCAATTTCCAAACACTCTGAACTTGCATGATGGATTGCACGCATCCTGCAAATCAGCGGTATCCTTGCGTCCATGGATACGAATAACGATCACTCCTTTTCTTCACTCACTCCGGACTGCGTGCTGAACGCGCTGGAGAGCGTTGGACTGCGCTGCGACGGGCGTCTGCTTGCGCTCAACAGCTACGAGAATCGCGTGTACCAGGTGGGCATCGAAGACAGTGCGCCGCTGGTGGCCAAGTTCTACCGTCCCGCACGCTGGACAGATGCAGCCATCCTGGAAGAGCACGCTTTTGTACAAGAGCTGGCCGAGCGCGAGATACCTGTCGTGCCGGCCCTCGTGATCGACGGCAAGACATTGCTTCCCTTCGGGGGATTCCGCTTCTCGATTTTTCCCAAACATGGTGGTCGAGCCCCCGAACTTGAAGACCGCGACACGCTGGAATGGCTGGGCCGTTTCCTCGGGCGCATCCATGCTGTCGGCGCAATCAGCAATTACCGGCATCGCCCTGAGCTCAACATCGAAACATTCGGCACCGAACCGCGTGATTTTTTGCTGACGAACGGATTCATCCCCGCAGACATCGACGCGGCCTATCGCAGCGTGTCGCAACAGGCACTGGATGGCGTGCGTCATTGCTTCGATCGTGCGGGAGAACTGAAAAGTTTGAGACTGCATGGCGATTGCCATGCCGGCAATGTGCTGTGGACAGACGACGGCCCCCACTTTGTGGACTTCGACGACAGCCGCATGGGCCCGGCGGTGCAGGACTTGTGGATGCTGCTTTCCGGCGAGCGCGAGGACCGAGTGCGGCAGATGGGCGATGTGCTTGCAGGCTACGAAGACTTTTACGAATTCGATGCGCGCGAACTGCACCTCATCGAAGCCCTGCGTACCCTGCGCCTCATCCATTACTCCGCATGGCTCGCCCGGCGCTGGGACGATGCCGCCTTCAAGCAGGCATTTCCCTGGTTCAACACGCAGATATATTGGCAGAATCGCATCCTGGAATTGCGCGAACAGATATCACTCATGGAAGAGCCACCGCTGTGGCAAAACTGACTAATCCCTGTCCTTGCGGCAGCAACAGGAATTTTTCGGATTGCTGCGCCCGCTATGTTGATGGAAACGAACCGGCACCGACTGCCGAAGCGTTGATGCGCTCACGCTACACCGCTTACACGCTGCTGCGTGAAGACTACCTGCTGGCGACCTGGCATTCTTCCACCCGCCCGTCTGCATTGGGTCTGGCAGAAGAAGTGCCCACCCAATGGATCGGCCTGCAAGTCAAACGCCATGAGCAACCGGATGCGGAACACGCCAGGGTTGAATTCGTTGCGCGCTACAAAATAAATGGGCGCGCGCACCTGCTGCATGAAGTCAGCCGCTTCGTGCTCGAAAATGGGAAATGGTTATACGTGGATGGGGAGATTGAATGAGGGAGCAGCAAACTTTGCTGTTCCCCCTTTGATTACATCTTCCGGGATTACAGCTTCTGGTGGGTGCCGTCGCAAGTCATGCCGTTGCCGCTGTGCTTGCAGCCGCAGAAATAGACAGTTTCCGATTTCTCGGCCTTGTATTCCTTTGGAGTGAATTCGCTGCCTTTGTGGCTGCCATCGCAAAAGGGCTGTCCGGCGCTTTTGCCGCAAGTGCAGTACCAGTAGCTCTTGCCGGCTTCAACCGCGACGGCGAAGGGGGATTTCTGGGCGATATGGGGTTTCTTTTCGGACATGTTTGTTTCCTCTGATTGTTGTGGCTGGTTAATCAAGGTACTTTGGGTACCAAATATCGTGGCCTATTTTTCAATTGCAGCGGAACGGCGCTGCCCCATTGGGCTCTCTATTTCCTGCTTGCTGGAAGGAAAGTGCCTGCATGTTAGGTTGCAGGCAGGGAAAGATAAAGCGGTTAATACGGGATGGGGTGTTCCATAAATGGAACAGCAAATATTTTTGCAACAGGAGTCATCCTGTTTTCCCGATTTAAACTTGAGCGGTCATCACAATGTTCGATTGTGGTCGTCGCAAGACTGGTGTCCTCAGAACACGCGTGAGATAGATAATTCCCTGTTTTCTGCAATGCCCATGTACGCCCCTGCTCAATTATTGATCACGGTTTAATTTGTAATGCAGACACACCACGCCCGACGCAAAAATTTTACTTTTTACCAGCGTGAGCGCGGTTCTGTCCTTGATGTTTTTGAATAAGGGAATACCTTGCCCCAGCAAAATCGGATTGATGAACAGCCAATACTCGTCGATGAGGTTTTCCGCCATCAGCGCGTGGGTGGCGGTGGGACTGCCAAACATCAGGATTTCGCTACCCGCACTTTGCTTCAGCTTGTTGAGTTCGTCGGTTAAATTACTGCTGATGATTTTTGTATTGACGTGATTTTTTTCTTGCAGCGTTTTCGATAATACGATTTTTCCGGCATTTTTATACCAGCGCGAATGTTCAATATCGTGTCGAGTGGGATTGGGTTTATCTGCCGCAGTGGGCCAATACGATTCCATCATCTGGTAAGTATTGCGTCCGTACAATGCAGTGTCGGCCTGCTGAATCCTGTGCTCCACATATTCAAATAGATCGTCACTAAGGCTTATCCAGCCGAGGCTGGCCAAGCCCTCATCGGTCGAGGCGACAAAACCATCCAGTGACACATGTACAAACGAAACGATGTTTCTCATGACTTTCTCCCTGATCAGACTTTTGATAAATAGCCTGCAAGGCGCGCCAATGTTTGGTGTCCGCCTTCAATCGCACCATATTTCTCCACCACCATGTTGCGTGCTTCCGCTGTAGGGAAGACCAGATGTATGGTCACTTTGGTTTGTCCGTCCACCACCTCGAACGTCCATGTCGCATCAAAATTCGCATTCGGATCGCCCTTATATGTGCCTCCATTGCATAACTCGATGCGTTCAGGTTCAACGATGGCAGTGAACACACTGTTGTTCGGATAGTCCGTACCGTCTGGTCCGTGCATGATGTGCTTCCACACCCCACCCACGCGAAAATCCATTTTCTCCAGCGTGTTGGTAAAACCATTCGGTCCCCACCAATGCACGACATGCTCAGGCTTGGACATCGCCTCCCACACCAGTTCGCGTGGGGCGTCGAAGACGCGACTGATGACGATCTCCCTGTCCGCTGTGTTCGTTCTTTGTTTTTCCAGATACGCATCGAGTTGCGCGAACGTCCCGCCCCAGCCTTGTTCCATGCTGTTGAGTGCCGCGTTGAAGGTGGCGCGTTCTTGTTCGGTGGCGTTCCAGGGCGACCAGCGTATGGTGAGTCTGGTCTTGTCTCCCTGTGCCTCGAATGTCGTCGTGGACAGCATTTCCAGCGGCCAGTCGGCTGACAGGGGATGACGCGTGATGCCGCCTTTTGCATCGGAGAACGAGCTGATCAGTACCAGTCTTGACGGGGCCGCAATCTCGCGAAACGTCCACTTCCCCCACATCTC
>VFSW01015668.1_pt1 | contig 10397 bp, 13 predicted proteins | sample 5358111 | NCBI WGS metagenome assembly VFSW01 (sample SAMN11554181, study PRJNA540505) | mine drainage metagenome | isolation source: sediment from site ElyBrook_90M | place: USA: Ely Copper Mine, Vershire, VT | collected 2017
ACCACCGTATGGTACTATATAAAGGGAGTCGTCGGAATACGAGAGAAATGATACTGTGCGGTGAGAAAATACATGCGCCCGTAGCTCAGTCTGGTAGAGCAACGGCCTTTTAAGCCGCTGGTCGATGGTTCAAATCCATCCGGGCGCACATGAATAGTCTGAAAGAGAAATGTCTCATACTACGCAAAAATGGTCACACCCTGGCGGAAATCGTTCAAATGACTGGCAGACCAAAGTCTTCGGTATACGGGTACATACGTGATATCCCGCTCAGCTCAGCACGACTTGCAGGCATACGAGAGGCGTCAGGGAAAAGGATTCGAGTGTTTGCATTAGCAAGAAAAGGGAAAAGTATCCGCCCATTCAAAAAATTTGAAAGGTGGGATGCGGAGACAGTGTCGCTTGTTGCACACCTTCTTTTTGACGGGGGCATTTATCCGAAGAGTGGATGTACATACAACAATCGCAGCAAAGCTTTGATAAGTCATGTAGAAAAATGCATGCAGGTTGTCTATGCTTTTGATCCGACGCGATACACAAATCCGTTGACCGGGGTATTACGAATCAGTTATCACAATGTTGCCCTTGCTATCTACATGGAAAATAAGGTTCATAAATTGCTACGAGAGGCGCGCCACTTGACGCCCAATCTCAAGCGCGAATTCGTTCGAGCATTTTTTGATGACGAAGGTTGTATAGACTATCGTCCGGAAAAGAATAGACGAAGTATTCGTGGTTATCAGAAAGATGTAAAAATACTTCGGACCATGCGAACTCTTCTCAAGGACCTTGGTATCGCATCTCGTGTCGTTCTGCCAAATGAGGTTGTTATCGTTGGAAGGGAGAACCTTTCACTATTTGAAAAAGAAATAAATTTCTCTGTGGGTGTGTATGTAAACGGAAATCGCTCGAATAGCCGATGGAAGAAACATGTGGAGAAAAGGGAGTTGCTCAAACAGGCGATACTCTCCTTCAAAAGCTAGTAGCTGAACGCATCGACGGTCTTGCCGGTCGCATCAAGGAGCTTCACGACCTCATGTTGCGTGCGCCACATGGAGTTGCTGCGACCGAGGTAGACACGCCACGTGTCGCCTGCAAAGTCGGCATCTTTCTCGTGGGCGGCGACACAGCCATTGTAGTTGAGATATTTTATTGCAAAACTCTGGCAGGTGCCCGAGATGGTAGTTGGCGGCGAGAGCGTGACTTGACAGCGAGGAATTTTGTTCACGTAATCGATACACGCAGTGTCACGAATGTATCCGACGTAATTTGCCGAGAGCTCGTCGACGGGCGCGGGACAATTCTGAGGAAGACCGGGTGAGAAATTTTGGAAGTTACTGAAATAGCCGATGCATTTGTTCTCACGAAATGATGCCCCGATGGGCGATTGTCCTGAAATGAGGAGTGCTCGTTCACCGGCAATAAGTACGATGTCCTGTACGGAATTAACGGTACCTGAAGTCGGCACTTCGGTGCCACGAGGTATAGTGACCGAACTGCCGCTGGCTTCGCTCTCGATTGTCCAACCAGAAATGTCGACAGGCACATGCGCGTCTTCTGAAGCGCTCACTGCGATATATTCATTTCTCGGGTCGAGCGATCCCGCACCCGAGACGTAGTGATCCATTGACACGAGACCGCGATACGGGGACGCTTCGCCAAAAGTAACACCGCCCACAAAAGTGGGAACAGCTTCTCCTGAGCTAGTATTCGTATTTTCTGAATTGGTTATCTCGCCACCACCGCTTGATGAGCCGGGGAGGGAAACATTTGTGCCTCCGCCGATGGTGAAGGGGGCACGCGGGAGCGAGAGATAGGTGCCCCCGCCGAGCTCAGCAGGCTGCGCGAGGGTCGGACCAGAGAATGCGAGCGGGTGGACGGGCCCGCCAGTCACTATCCAGATGAGGAATATGAAGACGAAAACCCCTACGAAAAACCAAGCATCATGTTCCATAAGGAAATACTAGCAAACTTTCGTAAGAAGTCGCACCACACGGGCACTTCTCATTTCCTAACTCACCCCAAGAGTACTTGGAATCTCTAATCGCTATGCTCAAGAGATTCTCGGCGCGCTCCGCTCCTAATGAAGTCGCTCGAGTTCCTCGCGGACAACCTGCGCGTCGCCCCATGGGATTTTTGAGCCCTTAGGGCCCATGATGAAGGGGTCGGTGCCCTTGCCTGAAATGAGGACAACATCGCCCGAATGCGCTGCAGCAAATGCGGCGCGTATTGCCTCGCGCCGGTCCATGATGATGGTGGGCGAGTGTTGCATGCCGTGAGTCATCGCATCAAGGATGGCGCGCGGATCTTCGTCGTAGGGGTCCTCATTAGTGAGAATGACTTCATCACACATTTCTTCCGCGATTTTTCCCATCTCGGGGCGTTTCCATGTGTCACGTCCGCCGCCGGTGTTGCCGAGGACGCAGATTTTCCTATGGCTCGGGAAGGTGCTGTAGAGTGCGCGGAGCGAGTCGGGCGTGTGAGCGTAGTCGACAATGGCGATGAAGTCTTGCCCTGCCTCAATGCGTTCGACGCGTCCGCGCACAACGGGGAGTGCCGCAAGTGCTTTTGCGGCGATCGCAATGGAGACCCCGAACGATTCGCAAAGCTTCACAGCGGCGAGCGCGTTCATCGCATTGAAGGTCCCTGGGAGAGGGAGTACAAAAGTGGTTCCTCGGTAGTCGAACCGGACGCCTTGATCGTCGCCTCGCATGTTCTCGAGCTCTGCAGCGCCAAATCCGATTGCGTGAGAGACGGGAGCGGCGAGAAAAGCAGCACTCTCAGAAATGTCGCTGTTCGCGACGAGAATGCGCGTGCGTTTCGGTGAGTGAGCGAGCGTATCGACGATGGTGCCTTTGGCCGCGACGTAGTTTTGAAATGAACCATGGCTCTCAATATGCTCGTGCTGCACGTTAGTAACGATGAGTCCGTCGAGTGCGAGGAACCAATGGCGATATTGCAGGACGCTTTCTGAGGTTATTTCGATGACGATGTGTGTACATCCCGCGTCGAGTGCTTTGCGCATAAACGCTTGAGCGAAGCCGCGACCCTGCAGCGTCATCTTATAGAGGTTCGGTTCGGATGCGTCCTCGATAGCGAAACGAATCGTAGAAATGAGTGCCGTTTTATAGCCTGCGCCGCGAAGTATCGAGAAAAGCATCTCTGCCGTCGTCGATTTGCCTTTTGTACCAGTCACGCCGATGACCGTGAGTTTTCTGGCAGGGAAGCCGTAAGAAAGTGCCATGATGAAGGCGAGCGTGCGGTGATAGAGAGGCCGGAGCGGGCGCACAATTGATTCTGGCACGATCCTTTTCAGCACCAAGACGATTTTGTGAATGAGGTCGTACATGGGAAATAATTTAATTTTTTGAGGAGAGCGCTGCTTTCAACCGCGCTTCTTTGCCAGTGACTCCCTCGGGAATGGCTTGTAATGTTTTACGCGCTTCACGCTCAGTGTAGCCGAGTGCAACAAGCGTATCGAACACTTCGCCGTCGGCATCGTCGTGCGCGCGCGGACCGACTTTGTCAGCAAGCTCGACGAGCATTTTCTCCGCGCTTTTCTTGCCGAGGCCGACGACTTTCGTGAGGTAGTTCAGATCGCGTTTGCCAATCGCGCCTTCGAGCGCCTCGCGCGGCGCGCGGCGCAAGACGCTCTGTGCGGTTTTCGGGCCGACACCTGAGACTGTGAGAATGAGCTCAAAGAAGTCGCGATCGGCCGCGTCAGAGAACCCATAGAGCTCAAGGCCGTCCTGTCTCAGGGCGAGATGAGTCGCGAGTGTCGTCTCAGAACCGACCGAGAGCGTCTCGGGCGCGCTCATACGCACGCCGATGCCGAACCCAGCGACTTCGACAACCGCGCTTGTGGGCCCGACCGAAAGTACTTTCCCGCGTATCTGTCGGATCATAGGCCTATCCTACCACTATTGCACTTCTGCGCCGGATGCTTTACTGTGGTCACTACATGGCAATCACCAGCTCAGCAAAGAAAGCGATCCGCTCATCAGCGAAGAAGCACGTTTTCAACCTGCGCCGCAAGGACGCGATGAAGGATACGACGAAGTCGCTCACCAAGGCGCTCGCCGCTAAGGATGTCACCGCGGCAGAGAAGCTCCTCCCGGAGGCGTACGCGACTATCGACAAGGCGAAGAAGCGCGGCGTCATCAAGGCGAATACTGCCGCTCGCAAGAAGAGTCGTCTCGCTCTCGCCATCAAAAAGGCGAAGGCCTAAGGCAAAAGAAAAGTCCCGCTTCGCGGGACTTTTCTTTTGCTGGTGCTCTCGGCCAGAATCGAACTGGCATCGGCCCCTTCGGAGGGGGCTATCCTATCCGTTGAACGACGAGAGCTGCTTCCGTATGGTACCTGAAAATACGAATTCATGAGAGAGCCGGGGGTACGGGACCGCTTTACTCGAAACGGCGTTTCAATTTCAATGACCATCCCTTGCTCCATTGAGCGGCACTTGCTACGTCTTCTTACCGCGACGCCAGATGAACGGTGCAAGACCGAGCTTTTCCGGCAGGCGATTAAGGTAGGGGATGTAAGGAAAGGTAATGAAGAGGAACATCACGAAGCCGAGGATCTCACCGGCGATACGATCACCTGCAGAGTTGTGGAGCAGATCGAACGCGCTGTTGACCACTCCGAGCGGTATGAGCCACCACGAGCCGGGCGGGAGCTTTGCCGTACTACCGGTTTCGTCTTTGATCATGCCCCACTGCGCCGTGCTCATATTGAGCGAGCTCGCTTTCGTCTCGAATACGTTCATATCGCTCAAGAAACGGAGCGCGTAAGTATCCGGGACCGGATCTGCACTGGTCAGGATCGACTCATAGATGCCGTTCCGGATTGCGGGCATGAGTGCCGCGATCATTACGCTCGAACTCGTGGCTGCGTCTGCACCGGTGACCAGCGTATAAGGCATGAGGACATACACCTGCCGCGTGTCGAACGTGTACGGGTCCATGGAATCGAAATATGTGGCGGTGTCCGACGTACGATCGAACTCAGCCTGCAAGTTCGCTGCGACGAGCGCTGGCTTTTCGCGCGCGACGTCCGCGATCGTGATCGCCTTTACATACGGGGAGTGGAAGAAGAACGCCAGGATCGCGATAAGCGTGATAAGCGCGACGCCGCGCGCGTACATGACACGATGATCAGCTGGTACCAGCGGGACCGTTATATCTTCGCGGTAGGGTCTCGAGATGCCGTAGGTGTGCACGAGCAGGTAATGGGCGATGAATAAGAGGAGAATGGTTATCGGGATAATTGCGACATGGAGCGCAAACTCCTGGAGATGGCTGAGCGGATTCATGAGATTCCCCAAGTACGCGCCATTCCAGAAGTCGGCGCCGGAAACCGCGCGGAATTGCGACTCGAAGTCCCCGCGTAGTCCGTAACCGAATTCGGTCTGGATGAGTACGAGACAGAAGATGATTGCGCCGAACACCCACACCATCCGTCGCGGCTTACGGAACGCGCTCGTGGCGAACCCGACAAGCGCGTGGAGGATGAGGATGAATATGAATGCCTGCACTGTCCAGAGGTGCAGGCTACGGACATAGATACCTAGCGGGTTGGCGAGCCACCACGCCTGGCCCATGAATGCGAGCGTCATACCTGAGGCGGCGAGGAGTACGAGGCAGGTGAGCGCTAAGAAGCCGAGGCCATAGAAGATGGTGTTGCCGTAGGCAGGCAGTCGATGGAAATAAATCTTATCGAGCAGCGTCTGAAAGGCGTTCGTGCGCGGACTGTATTCGCTATCCCTCGGTTCGTCCTGATGCATGTCTCCCACTCTAGTACGTCTGCTGTCCCCACGCCATAAGGGTGGGTGCATAGTATCGGCACCGTCGCTGTGAAAGTCCTTGAGGAATCAGGCCACATCGGTCGGAACACAATCAAAATGCTCGGGTATGTCGTCTCGGCTGTTCAAACTGATGAAAAATCTGTGCCCTCGCGAGGAATCGAACCTCGATTACGAACTCCGCAAGCTCGCGTCCTATCCGTTGAACGACGAGGGCGACATTAGTTTCTTATGAATGAAGTGAATTAGAAACTAAGAAGTGCCGCACGCAGGATTCTTGTATTTGGCGTGCGGCCATAGTGAATGTATCAGAATCCGAGCCAGGCCGCCACCAGGTCATTGAATGTGTGGTGGTGTTCTTCTTCATCGACGTGGTGGAGCAGGTATGCATACACCATGTCTTCGTCGACCCCCTCAAGGGGGATCAAGAGGTGCGGCGAGTGCCAACTCTCGGTCTTGATGGAGAGTATCGGCGGGAGTTCACCCTGAGTATCTTCAAGGACACAGAATGACGTCATCCTCTGAAATAGATGGAGGTCCTCACCGACCATGATACCAGCTTCGACGAGACGAAAGTGATGCAGAGTCGGCTCCTTTGCGGCGTGGAGCGCTACTGCAATCGTTGCGACGACGATGAGAACTGCGATGAGATAGCTGCTGAAGAGCACCGCAGCGATGGTACCTGCGATGGCGATGATACCAACCGCCCAATACCAATCAGCACTCTTTGGATTGTAGTCGTATTCGCGACCTTCCCATTCGGCGATGACTTCACGAGACATGGGGAAAGTATAGCATCACAAGATTCGCTCCACTGCGGAGAGGGTGAGATTCGAACTCACGGTCCCGTTACCGAGACTCCAGTTTTCAAGACTGGTGCATTCGACCGCTCTGCCACCTCTCCGCACTAGAGCTAATTCTTTACGCCTTCGCCGATGAGTCGTGTTTGGGCGCAGCCTCTTTTATACCAGATTTCGGGCGAAACCAAATGAGGTAGATGATTTCGAGAATGCCAACCGTATTGATAACAAGAAGCGCGATGAACCACCATTTCTGGCTTCCGCGCGCGGCGTGCCAAAGCGCAAAGCCCTTGAGGACGATTGTCCACAATACAGCAATCATGATGAATGGAAGAAATGCAGCCATAAATCCGAATGCTTCAGGGGGATACACCGGGGAATAGAATGGTGAGAAGCCGTGCATATGCGTGAATTGTACCATACACTACGTGCATGCGGTATCTCGGCGTGGATTATGGAAGTTCGAAAATCGGACTCGCGTTTTCTGACGAAGCGGGAACGATGGGGTTCCCGCACTCGATCATTTCGAATACGCCAAGGACTGTTGTCGAGCTCAGCGCACTCATCGCGAAGGAGAATGTAGGCGCGGTCGTCATCGGAGAATCGCGCACTCTTGCGGGCGTTCCCGTTTTCTACGAATCAGAAGTGTTTACGAGTGCAGAAGCACGCCGCGCTCCGGCGAAAGAGGCGAAGTCGCGCGCGGCGAAGTCGCGCGCGGCTGTCGACGCTTCTGCCGCCGCGCTCATTCTTACCAGTTACCTTTCCCGTACGGACCATGAATCCCGTTAGAAGTTCGACCCGCTCGATACTTTCCTACACCGGCAGGCACCTATTTCAAACACCCGCGTATCTGGTAGCATGACATGCATGGAAACTTCTAACGGGATGGATAAGCCGCGTATTACCATCGATGATTTTAGTAAGATTGAGGTGCAAATAGGCACGGTGCGTTCCGCCGAGCGTGTGCCTGAAACCGAAAAACTCCTGCGCCTAACGGTGGATTTCGGAGAAGTCTCTCCCGAGGGAGAAGGAAAGACGCGGCAGATCGTGTCCGGCATCGCCGCATACGTGACTGACCCCGAGTCGCTCGTGAATCGTCAGCTCGCCTTCGTTACGAACCTCGAACCACGCACCATACGCGGTCTGGAGAGTGATGGCATGCTTTTCGCCGTCGGTTCCGCTGAGTCATTTGCATTTCTTACGCCCGACAGAGCAGTACCCCCAGGCACGAGTGCACACTAAGTGTGCGGCATGGCGATGCTTCGCGCTATACTGTAGCCATGTCTTCGGTTTTTAATGGGCGTCTTCGCGCAGCTTTTGCACCGCCGGAATATATAGCCCCCTCGTTTGCGGGCATAGACCTTTCCTCAAGCGGCGTGAAAGCGGTTCGTCTGGTTGAGGGCGCGCGCGGCCTCGCGCTTGAGAGCTCCATCGAAGTGCGGCTTCCCTCTGGCGCGTTTGCCGACGGAGAGATTATCGATCGCACTGCGGTTATCGAAGCCTTGTCTGCCGCTGCGCGGGCAACCGGCATCAGGGCGGCAAATGTCGCTCTTCCAGAGTCGAAATCGTATCTCTTTGAGACGGTGGCAGTCGGTACGAACAAGACCGAGTTGCGCACTTCGATTGAACAGCATCTCGATGAATTTGTACCGCTTCCTCCCGCAGAGACCGTATTTGATTTCGTTACTGTAGGGGTCGACGGGAATGGCGGTTCACGAGCTGCATGCGTGGGCTTTGCGCGCCGCATCATCGATGAGACCATTTCAGCGTTTGAGGAGGCGGGCATCGAAGTGCGAGGCCTCGAAGGAGAGGTCTTTGCCTCTTCGCGCGCAATTCTGGCACCCGATGATCAATCTACCGTGCTCATTATTGATGTGGGGAAGACGACCACGAAGATATCAATTGTCGCGCGTCGTATTCCGCGCTTCGCCGCGACGATTGCTATCGGCGGTCACGCACTTACACTTGCGGTGCAGAAATACTTCGGTGTAACAGAAAACGAAGCACGTCGAGTGAAGTCAGAGCGCGGTATTGCTCCCGCACCTGGGAATGAAGAGTATCTCGCTGCGATGCTCTCGACGGTTTCCGCTATCCGCGACGAGATATCTCGTCATCTTGCGTATTGGCAAGAACGCGCCGCACAAGGGAATTCTCATGAACTAATTTCGCACGTACTTCTCATCGGAGGGAATGCTGCCGTGCGCGGACTTCCTGAGTATCTTGAGGAGTCACTCAAGCTTCCAGTAACGGCGGGGAACGTATTTCTTAATCTTTCTTCGCGTCCAACGAGACCCACTTCTTTTGAAGTGTCTGAGGCGTTTGCGTATGCGACGGCAATAGGCCTCGCGCTGCGCGATAACGTTGCCACCTATGCGCAAGGCGACCTCACCAATCTTCTCCCTCATGCTCGCCGGCGTTTGCTCGCTCGTGAATATTGCCTGCATCTCGGGACAGTCGTGGCTTTTCTCCTCGGCGGGCTTTTTCTCAGCGCTGCAGCGCTTCTTATGCCAATTCATGCGTTTCTCGTGGGGAGTGCGAGCTCAAAAGAGGAGTACCTCGCCAGTATGAAAGCGTCGATTTCTTTTTCGGATGAGATGGCACTTTCTAATCGCCTCATCGCTCTTTCATCAGCAGCGACTGTTTTGACGGAGCTCTCCGCAAAACCATCAGTAAGCACCGTCATGCGCTCGGTGCTCGCAGTCCCGCACCCAGACATTGCGCTCTCTGGTTTCGATTTCTCGGCAGCGGAAAATAAAAACGCAAGCACGCTCGTTGTCACAGGCACCGCAGCAACACGCGCCGCACTTCGTGCGTACCAGCTTGCCCTCGAGAACGCATCCTTCGCGCGTTCTGTAGATCTGCCGGTCTCGGTATACGCCAAAGACACGAACATTTCTTTCATAATCACCATAACTCTCGCGCCATGAAGCCTTCTCTTACTCATTTTGCAGTCGCCGCTCTGATAGTCATTTTGCTAATTGTCGGTTACGGTGTGTGGTTCAGTGCTGTTGCAAACGAGAGTGCGCATGTGGTGGATCTCGGAAATCAGATCACGGCCGCTCACGAAACCATAGACCGAGTCACCTCCGCCCGCGCGACTCTCACTGAGATCGCAGGCGATGAAACAAAAGTTCAAAGCTACTTTGTCTCAGAAACAGACGCTGTCGCGCTCATCAATGATCTCGAGGGGCGCGGACTTGCTCACAAAGCGACCGTGAGCGTACTCACCGTTTCAGCGGGGGGGTCGCCCGCCCGCCCGGTGCTTCTCATCTCTCTTACAGTGAATGGAACCTTTGAGGGAGTGATGCGCACGATTGGATCGATCGAGTATGCTCCATATGACATCTCAATTTCGAAGCTCTCTGTCGCACGGGACGGAAAAGATAGTTGGCATGCAGAACTCGGTCTGACCGTCGGTTCGACCCGAGCAGAAACCGCAACAAGTACACCATGAATACCCCCGCTTCTATTACAGAATTCTTGAAACGTTCTCGATTTACTCCGCGCATGGACCCGACACGCGATTGGCTTGGTTTGCTTCTATTTGAAACGATAGCTCTCGTGGGAATCGTGGCGTGGAATGTATGGGCATTCAACACCGTCGTAAGCGGCGGTGCCATCGGCACGGTCTCGACCAGCACGCCATCTGCGTTCAACCAGTCGTCGCTTAGTATGGTCCACGCTATTTTCCTGAATCGATCTGATGAAGAAGCGAAGTACGCATCAGGTGCGTATCGCTACACCGACCCTTCGCTTTGATGCTCATCTGGGGTAGGCTAGGGAAGTGCGATCGCCCC
>VFSW01015669.1_pt1 | contig 10397 bp, 10 predicted proteins | sample 5358111 | NCBI WGS metagenome assembly VFSW01 (sample SAMN11554181, study PRJNA540505) | mine drainage metagenome | isolation source: sediment from site ElyBrook_90M | place: USA: Ely Copper Mine, Vershire, VT | collected 2017
CGGCGGCTGAAGCTGCGGCGCGTCTTCGTCATCGCGCGTGCCGTGCTCGGCCGGTCGTTCGGTTCGAACGCCAGGGGATGGCTAGAACGGTCGATCCGGCGGCCCATCGCGCGCTCAATCTGAGCGAAGAGCTCCTCTTCCTCGCGCGAAACGAAGGTGATCGCGTCGCCGGTTTTCAGCGCTCTGGCCGTGCGGCCGATGCGATGCGTGTAATCTTCCGGAACGCTCGGAACGTCGTAATTGACGACGTGACCGAGATCGTTGATATCGATACCGCGAGCCGCAATATCGGTCGCGACCAAGACGCGGTACTTGCCGCGTTTGAAGGCTTCGAGCGCGCGGGTGCGCTGTGCCTGCGAACGGTCGCCGTGAATTCGTTCGGCCATGACGTTGCTGCGTGCGAGGGCGGCGGCGAGCTTATCGGCGCGATGCTTCGTTCGCGTGAAGACGATCGCGCTGAAGATCGCTCCGTCCTTCTTCAAAAGATCGACCAAAAGATCGGTCTTGAGATGCTGATCGATGCCGTAGACCGACTGCGCGATCGTTTCCAACGGAGCGGAGGTCGGCGTCAGGTTGACGCGTACCGGGTCGTTCAGTAGATCGCGGGTGAGCCCGGCGATCTGGTCGGGGATCGTGGCGGAGAAGAAGAGCGTTTGGCGCTGGGCCGGCAGCGTCGCCGTGATGCGGCGCACCATCGGCAAGAAGCCCATATCGAGCATGCGATCGGCTTCGTCAAGAACGAGGATCGAAATGTTGCCGAGCTTGGCCGCACCCTGCTGCATGAGGTCCACTAAGCGTCCGGGCGTAGCGACGATGATATCGACGCCGGCTTTAAGCGCGTTGATTTGCGGGCGATAGCCCATCCCGCCGTAAACCGCTGCGATGCGGATATCGGTGAATTTCGCGAGGTCGCGCAGATGCATGGTAATCTGCTGGGCGAGTTCGCGCGTCGGGCAGAGAATGAGCGCGCGCGACGTTCCGCGCGGCTGATCGATCAATGCGTGGAGAATCGGCAGCCCGAATGCAGCGGATTTACCGCTACCGGTGGAGGCGCTGGCGAGAACGTCGCGCCCTTCCATGGCATGCGGAATCGATTCGAGTTGGATGGGGGTGGCTTGGGTAAACTTTAATGCTTCGACCGCGCGAAGAAGCGACGGGTGAAGCCCGAGGTCTGTAAACGTTGAAATGATGATATTCTTTCGAGTGAGCGCAATTCGATCGGCTACTACTCGAAAGATCGCGCGGGGGGAGTCGGGTTAGTATTGCACGGTGCGGGGGGTAAAGTCAAATGAGCGCCATGCGTTGCGACTAAAGGCGCCGGAGCTACCGCCCGTAGAATCAGCTTGCTTGGAGGAGATGCTGTTTGAGAACGGCTAGGATTTTACGCGTCGGTGGAACGCCGGCCGATAACGCTGTTTTGGAGGCGTTACTGCGTGGCGCCGGCTATTCCGGCGTATCGTTTGTCGCTGCAAAAGACGCGCCGGCCGTCATCACTTCCGGCGACATCGATCTCGTGCTGCTCGATTTGGTCGGCTCGAGCACGGAGATCTTCGCGGCACTCCGGGCGGCCGTCCCGCGCGAGGCCGCGATCGTTCCGGTGATCGTCACCGCGCCGCTCGCATCTGCCGATCGAATCGCCGCCTGCCTTCAACGCGGTGCGGAAGAGTGGCTCGCTACCCCATTCGACGCCCAAAACCCCGTAATGGTCGAGCGACGCGTCGCGCTGGCGCTGGAACGAACCAAGCTGCGCACTTTGCGGGAGCGCATCCAACGCGCGACCGCCGATCCCAATGCGACGTCGATCCTGCAACTGCACACCCATGCGTCGGGCCGCTTCGTTCCGCGCGAATTTCTGGATCATCTCAATCGGCAGACGCTCGCCGATGTCCGGCTGGGCGACCACGTGCAGCGCGATATGACGGTGCTCTTTAGCGATATTCGCGATTTTACCGCGCTTTCGGAGCAGTTGACGCCGCAACAAAACTTCGATTTTCTCAATTCATATTTGCAACGCATGACGCCCGTGATCCGCGCCCACCACGGATTCGTCGACAAGTATATCGGCGATGCCATCATGGCGCTATTCCCCCGCGAGCCGGGCGACGCGTTACAGTCGGCCGTTCAGATGCTCGAACAGGTCGCTCGTTACAACGAAGGCCGCAAGAACGCGGGATACGTCCCGATCCGGATCGGCGTCGGCTTGCATCGCGGCGAGTTGATCCTCGGGACGATCGGCGAGGAAGAGCGGATGCAGACCACCGTGATTGCCGACGCCGTGAACGTCGCTTCGCGCATCGAAGGGCTCACGAAAGTCTTCGGCGTTCCGCTCCTCGTGAGCGGGTCGATCATCGAGAGCCTTCCACCCGGTCACGCGTTCAAGCTGCGCCCGCTCGGCGCCGTGAAGGCCAAGGGCAAGACCAAGAGCGTCGAGATCTACGAGTGCTTCGAAGCCGACGACGAAGAGCTGCTCGAGCATAAACTCCGTACCGCGGAGCAGTTCGCAAAAGGCATCGTGGAGTTTCGTAAGGGGATGTTTCTCTCGGCGGGCAAGATTTTCGCCCGAATCGCCGAGCTCGAGCGCCGGGATCTACCGGCCGCCTACTTCCGCGACGCCTGCACGCTCACCGCGGTGCACGAGCGAGGAAGGGGTCCCTGGGACGGAGCGGAGAGGATCGAGGCCAAGTAGGCCTAATAGACTAGGATTCTCGATTCGAGAGGGGACCGCGATGCCGCCTCAACTCCAGCTTAGGACAATCTTGGGCCTCTGCGCCGCGAGCATGGCTATCGCGACGGGGGCGATACCGGCTTCGGCTGCCCCGGCTGCCCCGGTTCCGAGCGTCGTAATGCAAGCCGCGGCGGCCAACGCGCGGGCCCTGCAAGGCACCCTGGTTCACGAGCGGCACATCACGATCAGCGTGTCGGCCGGCCCGATGCACTACTCGGAGCAGAACGACGCCCGCCTATTGATGGCCAACGGTCTGTACGAACAGCTACGCTACACGCACGTCGTCGAGAACGGAAAGACGCTGGGGGCCGCGGCGATCGAAAAGCGCGACGAAGAGATCAATAGCGAACTGGCACGCGGGAGCGGCAACTTCAAGCAGCCGTTCGACGCACGCTTCCTGCAAGATTACAGCTATCGAACCGACGCGAAGTGCGTCTGCCTGCCCAACGCGGTTGCCGTACGCTTTCACAGTCTCGTTCGAGACGACGCCCACGGCGACGGCATCATGCAGATCGATCGCACCAGCGGGCGCGTCCTCGATGTCACCTATACACCGGACGTGTTGCCGGCACACGCGAGTTCGTGCACGACCACCGAATCGTTCGCCGAAGTCCTCCCCGGCGTCTGGACGATCGTGCGGATCGAGCGCTCGTACCACGGACACGTCGCATTTTTCGGCGGCGGCGGCGACGTCGTGGAAACGCTCGATCACTTTAAAGCCGTGCGCAGCGCCCGGGCCGGCCTTTCCTACCTGAACGACATCGCGCAATCGTCGGGAGAACGATAGATCGAACCGGGCTCACCCATCGTTTACCGATGACGCCTTCTTCGATCGAGGCGGCGGCGGCTAATGTTCGAGCGTGACGTTCGTGAATTCGATGCTCCGTACGAGCGTCGCACCTTGATAGCCGATGACGCGAGTGGGAAGATGCGTCGACGGGGAAAGCTCGACGATTTCGCGCGTTAAACCGGCATCGTTCGCCGGATCGGTGGGCACGACCGTAATTGCATCGAAGAGTACCCCGTTATCGGAGATATGGCCCTGAGTAACGGTTCCGGCCGCCTCTTGGGCATGCGCGAGAATCGCTCCGAAACTCAGTTGCTCGAGCGTCGACCCGCGGATCGTCGTTGCGAGCGGGTCGGTGATCGAGATCCGCTTCTTGAAGAGCGCCATCAAGCCGCTGCCGCGGCGCGCTACCATCGTGCTCCCTCCATCCCATTCGAGCGTCACGCCGGCGTTCGGGCCCGCGGCGACCCGTACGGTCATGGTTGACGGCTTGCGGAAGGTGTACTCGAAGACCACGTTTTGGGTCTGCGCATCCTTCTGTTCGAAGATCGTAACGGTTGCGCCATATCCGGAGATACCGGCCCACGCCTTCGAAAACGCTTCGACCATGGACAACTGTGCCCGCTGCGCGCTGGTGGTCTGCGCCGCTGCTGCCGACATGAGGGCAACGCCGGCCGACACGAGGGTGATCGCAAAAACGGCGCAACGCACCGGCCTAGGCATGATGCTCTCCCTGCCGACGACACGGCTGTTCGTTCTTCTGGTACCCCGCCGCTTACCTCACAAAACAGGCTGAAATCGCCGCGACGCTAGGAAGCGCGGTCGAGGCTTACTGCGGCATCCCACGCATACGTCGCAAGCCAATGGGTGGCTAGATAGTCGCCGGAAACGGCGTGCTCCACGCTCGCCCCGTAGAGCCGGTGCGCGCACTCGAGCAGGGCGGGCTGTTCCAGCACGGGCGCGATGCGTGCGAGCACGCCGGCGCGCGAGAGATTGAGACCGTGCAAATGCACGATCTGGCCATCCGCGACATCGGGAACCTCAGCTGCCGCAAGGATACGGGATGCCGGCGATAACGCCGGCAAAAAATCGGTCCACCACCGCGCGAACGCATCGCGCGGCAGGATTCGAAGCATGAGGTCGGCCTCCGCCAGCCCGGGCGAGAGAAAATCGTTCCCGCTGCGCTCCCACCGCTCGGGCCAACCCCGGTCGCTCCCGAACCACGCTTGCGCGCGATCGGCGATCGTGCGCTGGAGCGCCGGCAATTCCAAGACCGCGGCCGCATCCAGCATCACTCCGAGTGCGAATGCGGTGTTGGAGTGGACGCCATGGCGGATCGGTTCGCTCAACACGTTGAGCCATGCCACGGCAGTTTCCGATATCCGCCCCGCCATACCGGCTAGCTGCGGTGCCCGTTCGCGGATCGTCGCATCGCCGGCATTCCGAGCCGCCGCAGCGAGCAGCATGGCCCACGCCCAGCCGTACGGCCGTTCGTATGAGGGATGCGTTGCGAGGTACGCGGTCTCCGCAGCGACGTTCGCCGGGGCAAGATTCCCGACAACCGCGGTTTGCAGGGCGGCAAGCTCGCTTGGCGCGCCCGCACCAAGCGCGGCGAAATGGTTCAGCAGTTGCACCGCGGTCCAATGCGAATGCACGCTGGAATGCCAGTCGAACGAATTGCCGAACGTCGGATGTACCACGGTTGGGTCGCGCGGCGTCTCGCCGCTGCGCATGAGATGAGCATCGTGATACGGATAGCGTGTGGTTACGTTCGCCAGGATCACCGGCACGATCCGCGGGGCGAGTTCTTCGTGGAGCACGGTCATCGGAACGGAAAGATCAGCATAAAGCACACATTCACCGCCAGGAGCAGCATCGCCGTTGGAATCTGCACCTTGATTTGCCCGTACTTATCGCGCATTTCCAGCAGCGCCGGCGGCACCAAGTTGAAATTGGCCGCCATCGGCGTACAGAGCGTCCCGCAGAATCCGGCCAGCATGCCGATCGCGAACAGCGGCGCGGGGTGCGCGCCCATCTGCTGTACGAGAATCGGCCATCCGACGGCCGCGGTCATAATCGGGAAGGCCGCAAACGCATTGCCCATGATGAGTGTGAAGCCGGCCATGCCGAGCGCATAGACGATCACCGCAAGCGCCCGTGAGTGCTCCGGGACGATGTGGTGCACGATCACGCCGACCTGCGTTCCCACGCCCGCCTGGGTGAAGAGCAGCCCCAACGTGGAGAGCATTTGCGGCAGGAGTGCCGCCCAGCCGATCGATTCGAGCAGACGTCGCCCCTCCGTAAATGCGACGGCCGGATTCTTCGGCCGCAGCAAGACCCAGCCGACGACGAGCGCCGCGATCGTCGCAACGCCCAGGCCGACGAGCGTTTGCGTACCCGCGACGAGCAGCGGATGCCCGCCGATGGAAAGCCGGCCTCCTTCGATCGCGATTAGTACCGTAACCGCCGGAATGGTGAGCGCCGGAACGAAGAGCAGATTACGCCGGCGCGCCGCGCTGGCCTCGCGTTCCGCCTCGGTCGTCGTGCGTACCGTACCGGGACCGGTGAGTCCGAAGCCCGCGATCAGCGCGGTTACGATCACCGCCGCGCCGAGTAGCCACGACGGCATCGCCGGATGCAGCGCCGAGGGCGAGCCGGCCGGCCCGGCAACGAAACTGCCCGCGCAGAGCGATGCGCCCAGCAAGCACCAGAATATCGCGTTGGTCCAGCGCTTGGGATGCTCGCGATCGAACGCAATCTGCAACCCGACGATGAAGAAGAACCCGCCGCACAGCCAGTAGATCCACTCCGCGCCGATCATTGCGCGCTCGCCGGCTGCTCGGGCGAATCGGCCATCATTGCCGCCACGCGCGCGTCTAGCCGCAGCAGACGAAAACCGTGGATCAGAAACGCCGCGACCGCGGTGGGGACGGCCCAGATCGCAACTTGCAACGCGTCGAGTTTAAGGTGGTAGTTCGCATCCACGTAAGCGGTGATCAGCAGCACCGAACCGATCGCAACGAAGCAGTCTTCGCCGAAAAACACGCCGATCGTGTCTGCTGCCGCGGCGTGCGCCTTAATCGCTTCGGTCACCGGTTCGGGAACGCGGCCGTGCGAACGCATCACCGCACCCTCGGCCATTGGATAGATGACGGGCCGCACCATCTGCGCGGGGCCGCCGATGCTGGTCAATCCGAACGCGGCAGTGACCTGTCGAACGAAGAGATAGACGAGCAGCAAACGCCCAGCCGTCAATCCGGCCGCCTGCGACACCAGCGTTTTCGCTCGCTGCTGTAAGCCGTATCGCTCGAGCAGACCGATGACGGGCAGCACCAAAAACGCAAGCGTGATCGACCGGCTGCTCGCAAACCCCGAACCGAAGGCCTCGAGGATGTGCAACGGGCTCAAACCTCCGAGCAATGCGGAGACGATCCCGGCAACGGTTACCACAAGCAGTGGATTGATACGCAGGGCAAAGCCGACGACGACGAGCGCCACGCCGAGCAAAACGATCATGCATACTCCTGTCGCGACCGGTCCGGGTTCGCTCTACTTTCCCGGCATCTAGAGATATCCTCGACGTCATTGCGCCGAGCGAGACCTCGGGAGTTCCGTCGGTCTTCGGGCGGGCCCCGGACGGCTTTCCTAAGCCTCGGCAGCCTCGGCGACAATGCGCGTAGCCATGCGAGCAAAAATCACCTGATGGAAAGGCGCTACGCTATACCAATAGAGATTGCCAAGAAGTCCGCGCGGCTCGAAAAATGCCGTTTGGCGAAAGATGCTACCGCCGTTAGGGGTGCCTTCGGCCTCGAATTGGAGCCATGCGTGCCCCGGCAGCTTCATTTCAGCACGAAGTCGCAACAGACGTCCGGATTCGTATGCTTCTACGCGCCAGAAATCGATTGCATCGCCCACGCGAAGGTCCGTCGCGGATCTACGGCCTCGCCGCAGCCCGACGCCGCCGGCGAGCCGATCCAGCCATCCGCGAATGCGCCAGAGCGCGTCCGCGGCAAGCCATCCGCGGCGGCCGCCTAGCGAACTAAATACCGCTGCCACACGTTCCGGCGTAGCAGACGTCACGCGCTCGCGTCGATCGATCAACATCCCCTCTTTGACTCCGGTAAAATCACCGGCGATCGTTCGGAGATCGAAGGCGTCGAACCATGTGGTTTCTGGCCCGACCGTGCTATATCGATCGAGCGCGCGCCCGACGGCTTCGTCGAAGCCCATAGGATGAATATCGGGAAAATCAGTTACTGCGGAAGGTTCGTGGACGATCACTTCGTTGTAAAGGCCGCGAATAAGGGGTTGCGCGATGCTGGCAGAAATCGGCGTAACGATGTGCACCCAGTAGGACGAGAGTTGTGGCGTGAAATAGGGGACGACAACGATCCGGCGATTGAGACCCCGAATTTTAGCGTATCGTAACATCATCTCACGGTACGTCATAACGTCGCTGCCGCCGATTTCGTATGTGTGCGTTCGGTTGGGACGCGTTAACGCGGCTATTAAATACGAGAGCACGTCGCGAATCGCGATCGGTTGAACGCGCGTCACGACCCAGCGCGGGGCAATCATCATCGGTAGCCGTTCCGTGAGGTATCGCATCATTTCGAAGCTAACCGAACCGCTACCGATGATCTGGGCCGCTCTAAATTCGATGACCGGGACACCGCCCGCGCGCAGCATATCACCGACTTCGTGGCGGCTTCTTAGGTGCGCGGATAGCACCGCATCGTCTGCACCCAATCCACCGAGATAGACGATCTTTTTCAATCCGGCACGGCTAGCAAGCATGCCGAACGTTTTAGCCGCTTGCCGGTCAGCTTCAACGTAGGCCTTTGTTGAGCCCATCGAATGCACGAGATAGAAGGCGGCATCGCATCCCTCTAGAGCGGTCTCGACTTTAGCGGGATCGGAAATGTCGCCTTCCAGGATTTCAACGCCGTCATCGAAGCGCCCGATTAATCTGCCGGCGGCGCGCGCCAAGCAGCGCACATCGTAACCGCGCTCTCGCAAGCGCGGAACGAGCCGTCCGCCGATATACCCCGTCGCCCCCGTAACCAGAATGCGCACGGCGCTAGTAACCCCGCTGTCCGGGGTAATTTTGGGCGGCGGGAGGCATGAGGATTTTCATGTCTGCGTCAACCCGAGCCGGCCCCTGGCGGTGGCAAAAGCGACCTCCCGCAAAGCTTGTCATTCCCTTGCACTTGTCGAGCCCTTGCAGTATGCTGACGGTATGGCAACGCTCCTCGATTACCCGGAACCCGTTGGGGTGACCGCTGCAACGCAAATCGCGTTCGTTGAAGGCGTGCTGGGGCTCTCCGACGCGGACCTAGGCGCTCTCTTTGCGGTGCGGCGTCAGGCGGTAGCCGGTTGGCGCAAGGCGGGGCTTCCGCCCGAACGCGCTGCGGGCATGGACCGCTTGGTGGAGCTGGCGCAGTTTCTCCAGCGTCGGCTCGTTCCGGCGCGCATCCCGACGATCGTTCGGACCCCTGCGCGCGGACTCGAGGGGAAGACGATGCTGGACGTGCTGCGTGCGGACGGCATAGAGCCGATCTATCTCTACTTTGCGCGCCTGGCGAGCTATGCGAACGCGTGAAATCGATCGTCCAAAAGGGAACGTTCTATCGCGTCTGCGATCCCACGTGGGTGGATTGCTGCGATGGGAGCTACAGCGCGCGATTCGGTGGACGCTGGAATCCGCCGGAGAGCTTTCCGACGCTTTACCTTAACGCCGACGTAGAGACGGCTCGCGCAAACGCATTGCGCAATTACGAAGGCGAGGCGTTCGGCCTCTTCGATCTCAACCCAACCCAGCGACCGCACCTGCAGCTCGTGAAGATTGCGCCGTGCGAGGCGGTTGATGCATTGACGACGCAAGGACGCCGCGAGCTCAAACTACCGCTGCGCGAGAAGCCGCATCTCGGGCATCAACGATGCCAGGCGATCGGCGTCGAGGCGAAAGAACGCGGTTTCGCGGGCGTCGCCGCGCGCTCGGCCGCGCGGCCTGACGGAGCCGAACTTGCGCTATTTCAGCTACAACACCTTACGCCGGTGGAGCGGCGACCATTTCACGCATGGTTCTTGGATACTCCATGAAAGAGCAGGCGCCGATCCTATTGCCGCCGACCGTTCGTTGGCGTAAAGCGCAGGGCATCCATACGAAACGGCCGCGGCTCCTCGTTCTGCTCCACGGCCGAGGCGCAGACGAAAACGACCTGTTTACGTTAGCACCGGAGATCGATTCCAGCATTGCTATAGCTTCGGTGCGAGCGCCTTTGCCGACGGACGAGGGCGGCTACACCTGGTGCGAAAGCCGCACACCCGGTCGCTACATCGGTGAAAGCCTGCGCGCCTCGCTTACGTGGTTTCAAGCGTGGCTAGACGCGATCACGAGCGGGCGGCCGGAGCCGCAAGAAGTGTATCTGTTGGGCTTTAGCGCCGGCATGGCCATGGCTAGCGCGCTGCTCTTGGATCAGCCGGCACGCTATGCGGGCGCCGTTCTTTTGAGCGGTACCATCCCGTTCGAGACGGATCTGCCCATCACAAAGAACCGTCTTGCGGGCGTCCGCGTATTTCACGGGCACGGATCTTTCGATCGCGTGATCCCAGCCGACCTCGTATCGCGCAGTGCGAAGTATTTGAGCGAGAGTAGCGGCGCGCAGTTGGAAACGCGCAGCTACCCGATAGCACACGAGATCGGCAAAGCCGAGACAATCGATATCAATGCCTGGCTCGCATAAACCCGCAGCCGCAGAACGGGCCGCTGCGAGCCCTTTTCACGGTAAGGTGAGCAATGCCGCTTGAACACGATGCATCCTACATGTGCCCGTATTGCGGGGAGCACAACAGCGTTGGCGTGGATCCGACGGCCGGCTCGCG
>VFSW01015670.1_pt1 | contig 10396 bp, 8 predicted proteins | sample 5358111 | NCBI WGS metagenome assembly VFSW01 (sample SAMN11554181, study PRJNA540505) | mine drainage metagenome | isolation source: sediment from site ElyBrook_90M | place: USA: Ely Copper Mine, Vershire, VT | collected 2017
GACCTTGACCTTGACCTTGACCTTGGCCCTTACCCTGACCCTGACCCTGACCTTGGCCCTGACCCTGACCTTGAGCTTGAGCTGTACTACTATCAGTGGACGCTGCTAGATTGTTTGCTGCTTGTTGAACTCCCTGGGAGGCTTGTGCAATGCTGTTATTTTGTGCTGCTGCTGTTGCATTCTGGTTTGCTGTTGTTTGTAATGCATTGATAGCATCATTGACTGCGCTGGCGTTGCCATCAGTGACCGCTTTAGCGAGTTGGTGAAGGGCCGAACTGAGGCTAGCGTTCTGGCTGGCCTGATTGGCAGCTTGTTCGAGTTGCTGGGCAAGTTGGCTACGTTGAGTGGAGGTCATTGTGCTGATTTGCGAAGAGAGCTTTTGTAGTGCTTGGGAGAGGGCTTGTGGATCATTGTTGCGAAGAGCCTGTCCGACAGCACCTAAGCTGCTATTGCCGCTTCCTTGTAACGAGGTTCCAGCAGCAGCTTGTGCGGCGAGTTTGCTCGCAGTTTGTGGATTGGAGAGTTGGTTGAGACGAGCTTGCGCTTGTGCGAGAGCTTGCTGTGCCTGTGTGCCATTTTTAGCTTGTTGTAATTGTGTTTCTAGCTGGCGTAATATCTGGTCAAGCTGTGTTTTTTGTTGAGGTGTGAGTGTATGTACTTGGGCAAGTTGTTGGCGTAGTTGTTCGATGTGGGTGATCTGGTGTGCGATATTTGTCTGAAATGCGGCTTGCTGTTTTAAGAGCGCATCCATAGGATTTGGTAGAACAATAAGGAGTGTCACTGCCAGTGCGATAAGAGCAAAAAAGAGTAATGCGAATTTGTGAGGGCGCAATGAAAGTGTTTTCGTAGGGGTATGTAGTTGTAGTTGTATGAGAGCGTCACGGCGTTGCATAAGAGCTAGTGAAGATGTTGCGTCACGCATTTCCCAAGCAGTGCAAAGGCGATCTTGCAAGGAGAGGCGGTGATCCAGTATGCGCATCGTGCGTTCAGGTGAGGGGCGAACCCAGAAGGCCGCCAGCAGCGTGAGCAAGAGGCTTGTGCAACCTAAGCCAATAGCCCAAAATAGCCCATAGGCCCAGGGAAACAGGTGGGCGATGAGCAAGACAAGTGCTACGAGCGTGAGAGCCAGCAGAAAGCCGCGCATACACCAGTGTGCGATGTGCTGGAGTAAAAGTCTTGTGCGCCAGGGGCGAAGGGCTTGGGCGAGACGAGTGCTATCCGGCACACCTTGCGGAAGATGTGTGATGCGTGATGGTGAAAGCGTTGCCATAAGCGTGCCTTTCAGTATGTAAAAAATTCCCTGAGCAGAGCGAAAACGCATATCTTAAGCGTAACATATTATACGGTTGCCGTCACGTTTGTTACAGAAGGAGTTTGGCGACGTGTGTGTGGACGATTAGTTGTATTGGGTTTAATCGTGAGCATGCTGAGCCAAAAAAAGATTGCAGTTGCAACAATGCTAAGCACAGTGTAGCCTTGCCAGGCGACAATATGCCAACTCCCAATGGTATAGGTAAAAAAAGTGCCGGAAGGATAGGTGCTGATCAGTGCGATAATAGGATTCCAAATGAAGATGAGTGGGGGTTGATTCCCATTGCCGAAATTTCTAGATAATTGAGCGATAAAGTAAAGGATGATGGGTGTGACAAGCCAGATCAAACCAGTGGCATAGGTGATCGCCGTGGATGCTGCCGGGCGGGTAAGGATGCTAGAAAAAAGTAATCCGCAAGTGCCAACCATCATGGCGGTGATAATAAAGAGCAGCATGGCCTGGAGCAGTTGTACTGGTGATATGCCACCGAAGAAGAAAACCAGGCTAAACAATGGGATAGAGGCAGCAATGAGCAATAAGGCATTCATCAGGCCAGCAACCAGTTTACCTGAAACAAGCGCGAATGAAGAGAGACGAGAACAGAGCAGGAGGTCAAAGGTTTGCCGTTCTTTCTCGCCGTTAATACTAGTAGAAGTGAATGCGGGTGTGATAAACATCACGAGAACCAATTGAAGCTGTGAGAAGAGTGTATAAAGATAGGTTCCCATCTGGCCGAGTGCGTAAGGGTTAGAGTTATTGGTGGCACTAAAACTGCCAATAACGAACCAGCCGAGCAGGCCCATCAAGAGGATATAGGTAATAATGACCCATACAGTCCGTTCGCGGCGCATACGAAGACGGAGTTCTTTGGTAAGCAGTGCAAGAAATGTCATGAGGGGTTGTTTCCTTCCGTGATGCTCATAAAAACTTCTTCAAGCCGATCACCGCCGCTACGTGGAGCGAAGGAGACGACGGGGATGTTGTGTGTGATAAGTGTGCTTAAGGTCTGTGCAAGAGCCTGATCGTTGCCAGTAAATTCGGCCTGTAAGAGTTTCCCGTTATTTTCTTTGACACTTATGATGCCGGGTATATCCTTCAGGAGTTGTCGTGTTTCGTCAACGCGATCAAGCACACGAATTTCGAGCAGGCGTCCACCCATGCGGCGTGCAACTTGTTCGACATCGCCGGAGACAATGAGGCGACCACCTTGAATGATAGCGACATCGGTACACATCTCTGCTAGTTCAAGCAGGATGTGTGAACTGATGATAACTGTTTTGCCCATTCCTTGTAAGGTACGTAATAATTCGCGCAATTCGACACGTGCGCGTGGATCAAGGCCGGATGCTGGTTCATCGAGTAGTAGCACGGATGGATCGTGAACCAGGGCGCGTGCTAGACAGAGACGCTGCTTCATACCACGCGAGAGGGTTTCTACGAGTGCGTCGCGTTTGGCGGTGAGATCGACCAATTCTAACAGATCCGTGATGATGTGTGGGCGTTGCTGACGCGCAATGCCGTGGATACCGGCATAAAAATCCAGGTATTCGGCTGAGGTGAGGTCGGGATAAACGCCGAAGAAGTCAGGCATATAGCCGATGCGTTGCTGAATAAGGGCGGGTGATTTGCTAATTTCGTCATTGCCGAACCAGACTTCGCCTGTAGTGGGGGGAAGCAAGGCGGCGAGAATGCGCAGAAGCGTAGTTTTGCCAGCACCATTTGGGCCAATCAGACCATAGATTGACCCGGTGGGTATCTCGAGAGAGAGCTGATGTAGTGCGTGAACGTTGCGATACCGTTTAGAGATATTGTGTATTTTAATCATGGTTGATGTGACTCCGCTGCATCATGCATAGGTCCTCCCTATTGTGCATTGCCTTGTACTTGTAAGGATGGTGTATCGAAAACGAGCGTGCCTAAGGATGTATTTTGATTGGCGAACTGTACGAGAATACGTCCGTTGGGTCCCACATAGGAATTGGTGTCGTTAATCGGGATAGAAAATGTACTGGGATTGATGGTGATACTATCCCAGGTGTTGGTATGCCAGTTGTAGAGAGAGATTTGTGCATGTGAGATATCATTCAGCGTGCCTGAAGTGGGGCCACTATTTTGCAGCACGGTAGTGGCGATATTTTGTGTTTCGTTAATGAGGGCATTGGTGATATGTAGATGGGGGGGAGCAAGCAGCTCAAATGTCATGCTGCCTGTGAGCATGGTGTAGATACCTGGAAGCACCTCCTGAATATTTGTGCCCTGGCTGTCTACATTGATAATATGTCCTGTGATGAAACTGGCAGGGAGATTGACCGTGCCCGCATATTGAACGGAGAGCGGTGCTTGGATGAAGGTCTCTTGTGCCCCTGTTGGCTGATTGCCGTTGATCGTGAGGGGGTTTGTGGTTGTGTCGGCCCATCCGATAAGGGTAGCGGGTGTGTTAGGGAGCAGCAAGGGGTCTGGAGTATTGTTCGTGATAGACGTGCCGTTATTGCTGACCATGACGACGCCACTAGATGTAACTACTTTGTAAGGAGAGGCATAGCAGGGGCCACCATTGTTGGCGCAGTATGCTCCTTCGCCACTGAAAGCTGCGAGCATATCGATATGGCGTTCGAGAGAGCTACGGGGTGTTTGTACGGTATAGCCGCCATTAGTAGATTGGGCGGGGAAACCATTATCAGTAGCAATTTGATCGGCCAGTGGGGTATTAGGGTTTGTTGAGTTGGTGAGAGAGAGATGGATAAATTTTGTCTGATGGGGGGCAAGATGGCCAATAGCGGTGTAGCTGCTTCCCATCAGGGCGTAGGCATCGCTGAGAGCGTAAGGGAGTCCATTGGTGACAGTTCCACTCAGAAGGCCATTTTGAAAGAGTAGCTGGGAGGTAAGGCTGCCATGTAGTATGCTTGCTTGCTCCGATGTGATGGTATTGAATGTCCAGGTGCCGGTACTTTGTAATATGACATCAGTGCCATTGGCAGCCTGGGTGACAGTGGTAAGTTGTTGCGATGATTGTGGCCCAAACTGAAATGGGCTACTAGCTGGTTGGGCTAGATTATGCATGCCAAGATGGATAGAGAAATTTCCAGCACTGGGGACGAAAACACCGACGTAGGTTGTGGTATATGCTGGGGTATCGTTGGTTGTGCTTGTGCCGAGTTGGACGATAGTAATGGTGTCGCTGACTACGGATGTGCCTTTTTGGAAGAGGGCGATGCCGTAGCTCAGGAGCGAAAAGAGGGCAATGCTTGAGAGGATGATGCGCCAATTCCAGTCACGCCGTTTGAAGTGGCGCACAACTAAGAAGCGAAGAGGTCCTAAGGTGAGGATATAGCCAAGCAAAATAACGAGAATAAGCATTACTGATGGCAACGTGTTTGGTAAGAATGTTTGAAGCAAGCCAAGCATACTATTGCCGATGCGGCTAGCAACGTTTGTGCTGACGGGAAGAGTGGGACGATTTGGGTTTTGTGCAACGAGTTGATCGCCTAATGTACGGAATAGTAGGCCTTTCCAGAGCTGTGATGCTTGCGACCACCCAAGGAGGGGATCAAGGGTGGGATCGAAGGCGAGATAGTCAATATGTCCCTGTACTTGATTGGCTTGTACGAGCAGGGGAGTGTTACCAGAAGCGAGAATGGTAGTGCTATTGGTTTCTGCCTGGCCCACACTGACGACGAGTGGAGAGGCAGCGTTTGGGCTGGAAGGCGGCGATGTTGGGCTATTGCCGGGGTCGCCGATAGGCAGGAGTGCTGTTCCGGCAGGCAGTGTTTGTGTGCCAGTGATAGTGACGGGTAGAAGGCTTGTTGGTAAGGGACTCAGCGTTGTATGCCATTCAGGACCCCCAATGCACAAGAGTGTGCCGCCCTGGTTGACCCATTCTTGCAAGGCGGCGATCTGGTCACTGCTGAGTGTGCTGGTTGTAAAATTATCTAACACGATGAGATCGAAATTTCTTAGCAAGGCGGCGTCAGTGGGCATATTGGAGGCGTTGAGTGGTTCAGTGAGGAGTGCTGCGGACTGAGACTGGTTGGGAAGCGCAACGGCATTGAGTGGTCCAAAACCGCTCGCTTGATCTGAGAGGATGCCAATAAAGACATCGTTAGGGCCTAAACTGCGCAGTGACGTTGTTTGAGTGCTAACAATCTGTCCATTGTTATTGAGTAAATGGAGCGTGATGTTTTGTGTGGAGCCTTGTGCGCCAAGTGCAAGAGGTATGGACAAGGTAATTTGTTTTTGTGCCCCTGTTGCGAGTGTAACAGGTGCTTGATAGATAGATGATGTGGTGTTGTTGGAGTAGGGCGATGGAATATCAATGGAGACGCTTCCAGCAAAATCTGTGCCATTATTGCTCAGTTTGAGCTGAATTGGAAGCCAGTTGCCATCACGATAGCGACCGTCGAAGCCGGCGGTTACCTGAAGGAGTGGGCCATTATCGTGTGCTTGTTGTGTATATGCTGCAACAGAGAGCGGAGAAAGCAGTAGCCCCACTAAGGTCAATGATGTCAGACACAAAGCCGCGAGCATGTGCCAAACAGAGGACAAAAAGGTTTTTGTTGGCATAGAAAGCCTCTCTTAATACAAAATAAGTAATAGTATATGTGTCGGGCAAGCGGCGTAAGAGAAAACCGATCTCTTGTAGTATAACGGTTTAAGGCGATGGTAGATAGTGGTGCATTTGTCCCATTTTTGTGTTTTGTGATGACACCGCTATAAAGGAGACGTTTATTGAGCGTCTTTTGTTGCGAGATAGATGCGGGCAAAAACTTTTGTCATAGTGGCGAGTCATAATTTAGAATGGAGCGAAAATGTTGGCAAAAATTGTGATGAGGCATATGGTGAGTGTAAAGGCGAGAACACGAGCGTCAAAGCGTGCGAAGTGTAATGCGCGTCTCTTGCTGCGTCGCCAGCCTTTATGATTGCCATAGCAGCGAGCTTCCATGGCAATGCTGAGAGTGCCAGCGCGCTTAAAGCCGCTAATGAAGAGAGGAATCATTAAAGGAGCAAGTTTCATGGTCCGTTGAATAAAATTGCCCTGATCGAAACGGACGCCGCGTGCTGATTGTGCTTTGATTAAGCGTTCAACTTCGGCAAGGAAGATGGGAACAAATTTAAAGGCAATGACCATGACCATAACGAGGGCACTAGTTGGAATGCCGATGCGTTGAAAAGGGGCCAGCAGGACCTCTGAGCCGTCGGTGAGATCAACCATCGAGGTTGTGAAGGTGAGCATTGATGTAAGATAGTAGAGGAAAATCACGCGTAACAGTGTAAGGATGCTGATAAAAATGGCTTTGCGGGAAATGGAAAAGATCGTCCATTGCCAGATTAATGGTGTGTGTGGTGGGTTTTGGTAGAAAAGAACTTCAATAAAGAAAATGACAATAAAAAAAGCGATAAATGGTTTGAATGTGCGTAAAATGAATGTGATGGAAATATGTGAGAGGAGTTGAATAGTGATACAAACAAGCAAGCAGAGAAGAAAGGCTGTAATGTTGCTGACAAAGGAGACGAGTGCGATGAGCAGCAGTGCGCAAAAGAGTTTCGTGCGTGGGTCCATCCGTGAGAGAGTGGAACCGTTGTTGATAAATTGCCCAAAGGCGACGGTGCGCGTAAGTTCGATCATAGGTAGTGCCTCAAAAACGAGAATGGCTGGAGAAGTTTGACAATGAAAGGTGTTTGAGCGTTTCTGTCTCTAGCTCTGCCAAATTTAGTACATCGGTGCGTAGAGCAGGCAAAAGCTCGCGCAAGGCAAGAGCGATTTGCGTTGCTTCCGGGAGGGCAATATCTAAGGTGACGAGTTTTTCAGCGTGTGCCAGTATTTCACGTGGCGTGCCACTGAAGACAAGTTGTCCCTGGTCGAGAATGTGGATGATATCAGCGAGTTCAATGACATCATCTAGGCCACTACTCATATAGATAGTGGTCAGGTTATGCATCTGTTTGAGTCGGGCAATTAAGGTGAGCAGTTCGCGGCGTCCGCGTGGGTCAAGGCCAGCAGTGGGCTCATCAAAAATGATAACTTTTGGTTGAAGTGCGAGTACGCCTGCGATCGCCACGCGACGTTTTTGTCCGCCACTTAGAGCATACGTATAGCGAGAGCGAAAGTCCTCATAGGGCAAGCTGACGGCCTCAAGAGCTTCTTGGACGAGGCGGCGTGACTCAGCAAGTGGGAGTTTTTTGCGGCGTGGGCCGAAAGAGACATCTTTGCCGACGGTTTCCTCAAAAATCTGTGCTTCGGGAGATTGAAAGACGATGCCAACGGCATTGCGGAGGCGATCGATAGCAAATGTTTTGTTGGTAACATCATCGCCCTCAAAAAGGAGAGTGCCGGAAGTGGGTTTGATGAGACAGGCAAGAAGATCAACAATGGTAGATTTGCCGGACTTGGTTGCTCCAACGAGCGCAATCGTCTGTCCCTCTGCGAAGGAGAGGGACAGATCGTGCAGAGCCGGTGTGGCAAAGGGCGTGTTGTGAAGATAGGTGTAAGAAATATTTTTTAACTCGAAGAGCATAGGCTGACCTTCAACTGTTCCGCTGATAGGACTACTTCAGGTATCTGGAGCCACCCATGTTGGCGCAGAGAGTGGCCCAGGCGTGTGACCATGGGGATGTCAAGACCGAGCGTGTGTAGTTCATCAGCATGAGAGAAGACGGTGGTAGGTGAGCCATCCATGATGACCTGTCCTTCATGCATGACGATAACGCGCTGAAAACTGGTGACTTCGTGCATAAAATGTGTGATGTGTATGACGGTAATGCCGTGGTCATGGGCGAGCTGCTGGACAGTGCTTAGTAAGGTGCGTGCGGCCTGCCCGGAGATCATTGTCGTTGGTTCGTCGAGCAAAAGATAGCGTGGATGCATGGCCAGCACGCCGGCGATGGCTACAAGCTGTTTTTGTCCAATTGAAAGTTCGCTAATGGCGTGTTGGGCGTAAGCTTGCAAGCCGAGGAATGACATGGCTTCTTGGACGCGCTCCTCGATTTCGCGCCGTGGTAAACCGAGGTTTTCAGGTCCGAAAGCGATATCGTCGATGACGGTGTTGGCGACGAGTTGGTCGTCGGGGTTTTGAAAGACAATGCCAACGCGCTGACGAATTGTCCAGATTTCTTCGTCAGTTGCGGTACTGCGCAAGCCATCGACGTGAATGCTGCCTTGCGTGGGATGTAGAATGGCAGCGAGCAGTTTAACAAGCGTACTCTTGCCGGAGCCATTATGGCCGATAATAGCGATGGTTTCCCCTTCGCCTATTTGAAGGTTGATATGTTGCAGGGCAGGAGGAGTAGGATGCTCCTCCTGTGAGCTGTAATGAAAGGTAACGTTATCGATGGTAATCATGCTAGTAGGGTAGCTCATCGCGTGGGCGTGTATCAGTGGCGTGTACCACTCGTCCCTGGATGATGAAATAGGCGTTTGTAACGGCAAGCGTGATAAGAGCAGCGACAATGGCCTCGCCGATAGCTTGTGGTAGTACGATCCAGATAATCGATGCTGGTAGGTAACCGCGTGCAATAATCATGGTGAGGACAAGCACAGTGTTGGTGGCCGAGCCAACAAGTCCGGCGACAATAGCCGCCAGGCTACGGTTAATGCGTACCAGGGCAAAGAACGTGGCCCAAGCGGTTAAGCCAATAAATAAGCGTGGGAAGACGGCAACGAGGGCATCTCTGAAGATGGGCGTGGTTGCACGAGTGAGGCTGAGAAGACCAAAAATAAGACCAGAGACAATCCCAACGATAGGGCCCCCAACGATCCCGCCAATAATAGTAGGAATATGTTCTGTCGTGGCATTGCCGATGGCATTAGGGAGGGGAATGAAGCCAAGGCCGGGAACGACACCGAGAATAATGGTAATGGCGGCGAGAACGCCCGCAATGACAATACGTTCTGTTGTCAGTTTCCAGGGATTGGCAGTAGAAGAGGTGGGACCGACGGTGGCTTTGCTCACAGCAAATACTCCTTTGTGCTGAATTCCAACTGCTAGAAAAGTGATGCTACTGTATGATACCCGATACAGTAGGAAATAGGCAAAAACTGGTTTGCTGGGTCTCCTTTAGATATGCAATAGGGGAACACAATTGTATAGAGATTATACGCTTTGCAAACTCTTCTTGTCAAGAAATAGCAAGCGTACAAGCGAAAAAGCGATAAAAAGTGTGCGGCAATCCTTTTGATACAAGAGTGTTGCCGCACGTGGTAGCGTGTGTTGGTGCATAAATTATCCCTGATGGGTGTCGGCAGGCAATATCTGCTGAACGCCGGTGGGGTTGCCAATCAGCGCACGTTCAGCCATATGGAGGAAGAGGCCAGTTTCAACAACGCCAACGATGTTTTTGATCTGGACATTGAGGTCTTTGAGGTCATCGAAGCCGTGTGGGAAGGTGCAGTCGAGAATAATATTATGGTTATCGGTGAGAAACGTGGTGTTGGCATGTTGGCGAAGGGTGACACTGGCGCCGAGGTGTTCCAAATGTTTGCGTGCAGGCGTACTTGCAAAGGGTATGACCTCAACGGGCAGTGGGAAACGGGAGATGAGGCGTTCCACGAGTTTGCTGCTATCGGCGATGACAATGAAGCGGTGTGCCGCCGTGGCAACAATTTTTTCGCGTACTAACGCTCCGCCCGCGCCTTTAAGCAGGTTGAGTTGTGGGTCAATTTCATCCGCACCATCGATATAGAGGTCGAGTTCAGGGTAGGTAGCGAGATCGGTGAGCGGGATACCGAGACGTTGGGCAAGATCGTGTGTGGTTTGGGATGATGGTACAGCTCCTTTAATATGAAGCCCTTGCTCAATACGCTGGGCGAGGGCCTGGAGCATGAAGGTTGCGGTCGAACCGGTTCCCAAGCCAATGAGCATATTTTCCTCGATATATTGGACAGCGGCCTGCCCTACGAGGGATTTGCTGAGGTCTTGTGTGTTAGATTGCTGTGTCATTCTATACGTCCTTCTGGGGAGATAGCTTTTATGGTCAGTATAACACAAAGTGGGAGATGATTTGCGGGCAGAGAAAGTGGTTTGATGGTACATGCTAGGGGTGCGACTCACCTTTTTGCAAACTGTTTAGGAGTACAAGCGGGAATACGTT
>VFSW01015671.1_pt1 | contig 10396 bp, 9 predicted proteins | sample 5358111 | NCBI WGS metagenome assembly VFSW01 (sample SAMN11554181, study PRJNA540505) | mine drainage metagenome | isolation source: sediment from site ElyBrook_90M | place: USA: Ely Copper Mine, Vershire, VT | collected 2017
GAGCTGCGGGTTACGAGGCTGCGCGGCGGGGGGATATTCCCACGCTGCGGATCGGTCGGCGGCTCGTCGTGCCTCTCGCGGCGTTGGATCGGCTTTTGGGTGGCGATATGCCGCGCCCATGAGTTCGCAGACGATGCGAAGGCGCTAGCATGAGCGACGGGGCGACGGACCTGCGAGGCGCGTGCGCCTTCCTGTCGCTGGGGCGGACGTCCGTGCTGCACGAGGTTTATTGTGGGAATCTCAAGGTTTGCCGCCACGGGCGCCGGCTGATTTTCCGATACGAGGACCTCCGCGCTTGGCTCGATGCTCGCGTGATACGCTACGGTGGCGTGTCGTGACCGCCATATGAAAAACGCGCCGCTGAGCACGGCGCGCTTCACTAGCCGACCACCGGTTTACGCAGGCGCGCATACCAGTCCTCCCAACTCGTCCGTCGCTGATCGCGTAACAGTCGCCGACGTTCTACGCCTTGCCGGGTACTCGCCACCGGACCGCCGAGGCTTTCTCCTGTGCCCGCTCCACGCTGAGCGCACGCCCTCGTTCCACGTTGTCGCTGATCGCGGCTGGCGCTGCTTCGGATGCGGCAAGCGCGGAGGCGTCCTTGACCTGGTATGCGCCCTTGGCATCGCTCGTGATCGCGCGGCTGCTGCGCGGTGGCTAGAGAGCGTCGTTCGATGAACGAGCTTGACAGGTTCGCCAGCCTAAAACGCCTCCCGGTTGACGAGCTTCGGCGGTGCGGATTTTCGCACAACGGCTCCAGCATCCTCATCGACTACGGACCGGGGGCTCGCGCCCGTGTCCGTCACAACGCGCAAACCGCCCACCCCACGACGTGGGTCAACGGCGACACGCGCCCGATGCGCGTCTTCGGCCATCACTACGTCGAGCAAGCGGGAGCCAAGTGCGACGTGCTCTTTATCGTCGAAGGCGAGAGCGACGCTGCGACGCTGTGGCACCACAAGCGCGCGGCAATCGGCGTTCCCGGCGCGACGATGGCAAATGTGATTGAGCACGAAGACGTGGGGCCTTTCGCTGAAGCGATCATCGTCCGCGAACCCGGTGACGCAGGCACGCGTTTCGTGCTGTTGGTCGCCAGTCGCTTGCGACACCTCGGCTTCACCGGCGAGATTTACGAAATATCGCTCGCGCCCCAGAAGGATGTTTCCGATCTTCATATCAGCGTCGGCGGCGACGAAGACAAGTTCGCCTCCTTGCTCGACGGAGCGCTGAAGCGTACCGCGGTCGTCGACGAGACGCGGCCATGCGGAAACTCGCTCGAAACCGGCACCGCCGCAGGTCGTTTGCGGATTGTCACCCTCGCCGACGTTTCGCCTGAACCAATCGAATGGCTGTGGCGTGGGCGCGTGGCGCGTGGAAAGGTTACGCTAGTCGTCGGCGATCCCGGCGCTGGTAAGAGCTTCGTCACACTCGGCCTCTCGGCGGCCGTAACGACCGGCCACGCTCTACCGGACGACCCGAGCAAACATGAAGCGGGGAACGTGCTTCTCTGGAACGGCGAGGACGGAATCGCGGACACCATTCGCGTTCGAGCTGAAGCGTGCGGCGTCAATCTTTCGAGCCTGCACGTCATCGAAGGCGTGCTGGAAGACGACGGCCGCACGTCGAGCTTCAGCCTTAGTGCGCTCTACCTCCTCGAAGAAGAGATTAAGAGGCGTGGCGACGTTCGTCTCGTCGTTATCGACCCTCTGAGCGCGCTTCTTGCCGGTGTTGACACCCATCGCGACGCCGACGTTCGCTCGCAGCTACAACCGCTCGCCGACTTTGCCCGTAGGAACAATGTCGCCGTGGTTTGCGTTTTGCACTTGCGAAAGAACGAGGCGGCGCGCAGCCTTTACCGCGTCGGTGGCTCCATCGGATTCGTAGGACTCGCGCGCAGCGTGCTCCTCGTAGCACGCGACGAGGAAACGAATCGCCGTGCAATCGTCCCGCTCAAGGGTAACCTCAGCGCGCCTGTCGATCCGGTCGAGTTTGACCTTGACGCCGAAGGGGGCTTCTGGTGGCGCTCCTGCGCTCCGGACCTCACGGCGGAGCGTCTGCTCGCCGCACCGGAACCCGAAGAAGACCGCACCGCGCTCGGCGAAGCGCAGGACGCGATCCGCGAGGCGCTCGCTGGAGGCGAGCTACCGGCAAAAGAGCTTGAGCGCGTGGTGCGCGCCGAAGGCGTGCATCAAAAGACGCTGGAGCGGGCGCGCGCGCGGCTGCGCGACGCGGGTAAGATCGAGCGGCTCGGCGGCGGAAAATATGGTCCGATCCGTTGGCGGCTCGCAGGTTCTCCCGGTCATGATTGGTCCTCTCGCCCAAGTGATTCTCATGGGCGAGACGAGCAAACGTGGCCGAGAGAAGGCGACGACGCCGAGGAAACCGTCATTGAGTCGCAGCGTCGCCGAGCTTCTTCGGTCCCTCGAAGCGTCGGGTCATAGCGTTGCCCTCGACGACGCGGGCCGCATCATCATCCGGCCCGCGCTCCCACAGGAAACCGCCGACGCGCTTAGGGCGCGTAAGCGTGAGATCGCCGAGGAGCTGCGTCGCCGCAATGCCGAGGCGCACGCCGCAGAGTGGCGCGTCGATTGCTCCGCCTTCGTCACCTTCGCCGACGCGAACGAACGCGCAGCGTGCCTTTCCTGCGGCGGGAGTTGGGAGTTGCACGGGTCGCCGGCGCGCGAACGCTGGCGCACCGTCGCGCTTGACGAGCCCGTCGCGCCACACGTCGCCCGCTTCGTCGTCGTCAAACGCGCCGAGGCGATAGCAAAGGCGCGGGGTTGATGGCGCTTGGCAGGCAAGACCAACCCTGCCGGCAGAAAGCAAACAGTCTAATGCAAGAAACTACTCGAAAAGCGATGCCTCTCGGTGTGCTGCGTCCCGTCGATCTTCGCACGGTGTGGCCTCACGAGGCGTTCGACTTTTCCGGCTGGCTTGGGGAGAATCTTCTTCAGCTCAACGAAGCTCTAGGTTTGGATCTTGAGCTAGTTCGGCCGGAAGCCCCCGTGGGTAACTTCTCACTTGACTTGCTGGCAAACGTCGTCGGTACGCAGGAGCGCGCGGTGATTGAGAACCAGCTTGAACGCACCGATCATGACCACCTAGGGAAGTTGCTAACATATGCCGCTGGCTACGATGCCACGCACGTTATATGGATTAGCAGCGATTTGCGCGACGAACATCGCGCTGCCCTCGATTGGCTCAACAACAATACCGCATCGAATCGGAACTTCTTTGGAGTATCGGTCGAGGCGCTGCAGATAGACGATTCGCGACCGGCCGTAATCTTTAAGGTGCTCGTGTCGCCTAACGCATGGCAGAAAACAAAGCAGCAGAACGCCCGTGAGAGGGAAGGCTCTCCCGATCAAGAGCAACTAAACGCAGTCTACGAAGCGATATACGACCTGGCCAAGGCCTCGGGGCTCTTCAAGCGGTTGTTGCGACCCTTGGGCATGTATACGGACTACGTCTTGGAACGAACGCACAGATCTGTTGGGTACGCGGTCGCCATTGGAAGGAATACTCTACGCGCTGAGGTCCTGCTACAATTCCCCGACAAGAACGTCAACATGGCCTTGTTCGAAGCATTGCAGCGACGACAGGCGCAGATCGAAAGCGCTGTCAAGGGCGAGGTCTTTTGGGACCTTAAGCCGGAAGGGCGCATTCGGCAGGTGCTACGTGTGAGTAGGGACGTTCAGCGGGACCGGTTACCCGAACTCCGCGACGAGGTAGCGCAGTGGGCGGCGGAGCGGTTGATGGAGTTTCGGAGTGTTATCGAGATAGGGCTCGACACCGAGGTTCAGGCGGCTCTTAGCGCGGCAGCCACTGATGACGATGAAGGCGACTAGTAGACCAAGGCATCCCAGCACGACCATCTTCGCGGCACTCCGTTGAGGTTGTGCTCGCGGTACGGATTCGCCGACCGGATTTGGCGACGGAGGCGGTTCTTTGGCGAGCGCGGTTCCACAGGATGAACAAAACGCGCATCGGCAGCATTCGAAGAGCCGCATTGGGGACAAGACATCTCGGTCACGCGCGCTTCTTCTTCGCCTTGCGCGTCTCGACCTCGCTGGCGATGTGAACCCATGAAGCGCCGAAAGTCCAAGCCGATAAACGCGCCGCCCATCGCCGAGGCAACGCAGTTCGATAAAATGATCGCTGAACTCGACGACGCCATCGAGGGAACATTTCCGCCTGGCGAGCCCGACGAACTCCTCGCTTCCGCCGCCGAGATCGACAAGCGAATTGCCGAGCGGTTGCGCGAAATCGAGCGGGCCCGCATTTCCGATGTTGAGTTTGACATGATGCTCGAACGACTTGAGCGAGAGCGACCGACGACGGTTCGGGGCCAGCCTGGGAGGCCGTCGAAGGCGACCGAAGGGGTTGTGGCCGCGCTCTGCGTGGCGTTGTCGCGACCCCTCCCAAAGGCACTCGCAGCAACGCTCGTCGGGATCAATCGCAGCACACTCTACGATTGGGAGCGGGCCGGGAATGAGGTTTCCCAACGCCTCGCGCGCGCGCGTGCGCGCGGGGTACTCTACCTGCACCTCAAGTCGCTAACCGGCGGTAAGGGTTCGCGCGTCGCACAATGGATGCTTGAGCGGATGTTCCCCGAGGACTACGCGCTCCACGCGCGCGCGTATAACTCGACTCGGTAACGATGAGCAAAGGTTTGGGAGCACGGATCGTCATAGACCGGACTCATCCCCAGAGCAGCGCGTAATGTCGCTCGCAGCGCATGCCATCAGAATCCCTGTAGCGATTCCAACAAGCGCAGCATTTCTCACCCGCAGTCATCTCCTTCTAACAATTAGTCCGCATGTGCTCAACATCGCGCAGGTAGACACGACGGAAGGGCGCGGTCGCCTTACGGTAGTGCCACGTCCTGCGACACATCATCGGCATTGCCCCATAACTGGATTGTGTAGTCAGTCGGCGCAGTATTCGCCGGTACGTCGAATACGAGGGTGCCGCGTATGCTCTTGCCGGGGTTCACTTGTCTATTTGAAAACTCACCGCTATATGGAAAGTCCACGGCCGGATAGTCGTTACCGCTGTTATCTCCCAGCTTGAAGTCCGAATTGGTCACCGTTGCGGCCGAACTGCTAATGTTCTGGACGACGAGCCGGAGAACAACGTATTCCCCGACGGCAACACCTCGACCAAACCGTGGGCGGAGGCCGAAGTCGGTGATCGTATACGTCATGTTGCCCACCGTGGCGGTGATCGCTGGGGGTGGCGTCGGCCTCGGAGGCGCGTGTGAACAACCGACGAGCAGGACGACGAGGAAGGCAGCGGCCAGGCGCATGGGCGGCTATTCAAGCCTGCCTCCCTTGCTCCCGTTTCTGGCCCTGGTCGGCGGCCTGGCGATGCCGCGACCTGCCGACGCAATCCTTCGTGCATCTCGATGACCTCGATGATATTGCGGAGCGTGAGGCCGAGCTACTGGCCCGCAGCGTGATCTGGTGCGCCAAAGGACGCACTCGCGGGGCGCGGCGCGCCAACCGGTGCAGCCGCCGTGCGACCCTCATTGCGACGATCATCGTGCGCGCCTTGGGCATTTCCGCCGGAGAGGAAGGAGAAAAATGAAACACCAGGCGCGCGCGCGCGAGGTTACGTTTCGCCGAAAAGTGGCGCACCGTCTAAGGTTGGTGGCGATTTTGTGGCGATTGAGGCGAATCCTGACGAATGGAAAACGGGGGCATGAAGAGAGCCGGAGCCCTTGTGTTCTAAGGGTTCCGGCTCTCGGTGGCGTTCTGCAAACGCTAGCGGATGACGGCGGTCGTCCGTCATGCACCTAGCTGGTCGGAACGCCCTCGCAAGGCTTGATAGAGTCGCCTACATCCCTCAGGGTTGTGCAAGCAGTGCTGCGCAGCCAAATGGGTACATATTCTGCCGAAGAGCTGGCGTGCGCGTAATCGTGCGCCGCTTCCAGGAGTCCTAGACACATGCTTGCGCTGATTGCGACCGTTTCGAATACGGATTTGTTAAAATTACCGGCCTCACCAGAGTCAATTTCGGACTCCATTTGCCTAGTTGCCTTATTAAGTATAAGACATGGGGCCAATTTCGTTGCCGCGTACGAAGCGTTAACTACTTTATTGTAGGCCGCAAGCTGCGCTGCCGTTGGAGTAGTCATCGCCTGGGCTGATGCGCCCAGTGCAGCACTGAATGTCGCGGTCGCAAACGCAATACGAGCGCAGGATACGAAAGCACGCCGAAAGATCATGGTAAACCTCCAACTCCGCCCGGACTCTGTGGGTTCTTCGGGGGGGGGGCGCCAGGCCCTAGCTCGGCCTAGCTGCATTTAGGCCAGGGTGGCTTGCCGTATTTCCGTGTGTCGAGTGTGATCTCCGAAAACGTCGCGCGCGCGTACGGCTCGACGCGCAAAGGCCACGCTTTTGCGCGCCGCGCGCCGCTAGAGCGTGATCGCCGCTTCGGACGACCCGAATATCATCCGGCAGGGCAAACGCCCGTCCTGCGCCCGGATTTCCCCGCATTAATCGCACACCCAACGCGCGCACGCGCGCGCGAGGTTACGTTTCGCCGAAAAGTGGCGCACCGCTTATCTGAGGCTTAACTGCGACTATTGGAGCGGACGCGACCGAATGTCTACGAACGCTAGGAGAGCCGAAACCCTCGTCAACCAAGGATTCCGGCTCTCTGCGAATGTCAGCGGACGGGGCTGCGGGGATTATGAGTCCCCTGCTCTACCACTGAGCTACCGAGCCATAAACGGTCCAAAATCTAGATTTTACGAGGGTTAGCGCTACGGCACCCTCCTGACCGAACGACTGTCGCAGGCGGTTGGTTGCATTCTGGTTGCATCCGTGCGCGGTTTCGGTGCAGTCGCCTGGGTTCACGGCCGCCGGTTCTCGCCTGCCGCCCGGCGCGCCTGCGCGTGGCCGAAAGGCGTCGCCGAGCACCATACAGCCGGAGCGTCGTCTGCGTCAAGACTGCGTCAAGAGCAGCACGCCCGTACTGGCTGGCCTCCTGCTTTCGCCGAACATTGATAGGTGGACGCGCAGTCGGTGCAAGAGTTCCAACGCACCCTGGAGTTTGCGGAGTCCGTGGGAGCGATCGCGGCGTTCTCAGTGGACTTGGAAACGCAGCTCGTCGATGTGACGTCGCCGCTGCGGACGCTCTGGGGCCTTCCCGACCACGTCAAGCAGGCCTCCCTCAAGGACGTCTTTGCGTGGATTCACCCCGACGACCGCCAACGTGTCGCCGAAGCGCGAGCGACGGCGCTGCGCACGAGGCAACCGTATCACGTCGAGTTTCGCGTCGTGTCACCCAGCGGAACAATTAGCCGCGTGCAGAGTGACGGCGACTTCATTTATGACGCCGACGGGCACGCCGTGCGCAACATCGGCGTACAGCGGATCGTCGCGCGCGCCCCCGGGTTCGACGTCCTCACCGATCTCCTCGACCGCGCCGCGTTTATCAAACGGGTTGCGAGCTCGACGCACACGGCTGGCAATGACCAATCGTTTGCCGTCATCGCGTTCGATCTCGATCACTTTACAGGAATCAATGAGGCCTTCGGCTCGTCCGCCGGCGACGCCGTGCTGTGCACTATCGCCGAGCGCCTGCGTAAGATCGCGCGCGAAGGCGAATGTTTTGCGCGCACGGGTGGAGACCATTTCTTAGGACTACTCCAATTCGATGCGGGTGATGCGAACGACGCGGTCGCGCGCGTTGCGGCGGTGCTCTCGCAACCCATTACCGTTGATGCGCACGCAATCGAGGTGACGGCGACCTTTGGCGTCAGCGTCTTCCCACAAGACGCAACGGATGAATCGCTGGTTGCTCAGGCGAACCTCGCAATGACATCGCTGCGCAATCGGGGGGTCAGCGGCGTGCAGCGCTACGAGCCGGAGATGCACCGCGTGCTTGCGGAGCGGCATCAACTGGGGTCGCGGCTGCACAGAGCCATCGAACTGGAAGAGTTCGAGCTAGCGTATCAGCCCATCGTCGACGCGCGCACGCTGCACGTCCGCGCCGGCGAAGCGCTCATCCGGTGGAATCATCCCGAGCTGGGCACCGTGCCACCGGCCGCCTTTCTTCCCGTCGCGCGGGAGATGGGGCTCATGCCTGAGATCGATGCGTGGGTCATGCGCCACGCCTGCCATGTCTTCGGCGAGATTCTGCGGTCCTCGGGGGACCTGCAATGCATCGGCGTCAACGTTTCGGCGCAGTTCTTACTGTCGCCGGAGTTCACCGACATCGTCGACGAGGCGTTGCGGGCGAACGCGGTACCGAATAACAAGCTGGCCGTGGAGATCACGGAACAAGTGCTGCTGGACGACCGGACGCAGGTGCTCAAAACGCTGAACTGGCTGCGAAGACGCGGCGTGATCGTCGCACTCGATGACTTCGGAACCGGCTACAATACGCTGACGTATCTCAAGCTCTATCCGATCGACGTAATCAAGATCGATCGTTCCTTCGTCTCGGACGTCGAGCAGTTTCCGTACAGCCGCTCCGTTTGCTCTGGCATCCTCGCTCTGGCAATGGAACTCGGACTGCGCGTCATCGCCGAGGGCGTCGAAACCAAAGCGCAGGAAGCATTTCTGCGATCGCTTGGCTGTTCGCGGCTGCAGGGGTTTCTCTATGGAAAGCCGATGCCGAAGGACGAGTTCATGCACCGGATCGGCATAGCATCGGCAAGGCGCGCCTCCTAGGAGCCCGACAGGCTCCTAGTCGTTGACCCGAGGATCCAACCAGGCGTGCGGTATGCCCCCACAGAAGCGCTCGTCTTGCCGTCTCGGAGGTGTGACCGATGCGCTCTTTCGCCGCTCTCCTGATGGTTTTGCCGCTGCTGGGCCCCGGAACGGCTCCGGCCCAGAGTCTGGATGCCACCGCACTCTTAGCACTGCACCATCGCTACGTCGGCTGGCAGTTCGGCGATGGAACGTTCACCTCGATGCGAGAATGGGGACGCGTCGTCAACACGACGCCGTCGCCAGGCGCGTCGCCCCTGCCGCCCGCGCCGGTCAAGATACTGATTCGCGGCGCAGTCTTTCGCGAAACAGACCTCAACTCCGACACGGGCCGCCCCGTGAACGCAGGTTTCACCGGCCGCGTGTTCTGGCAGTCAAACGAAAACGGCTTCACGCATCCGGTTATCGGTGATGAAGAAAAGTACGAGGTCTCCTATCAGTTCCTCTTCAGCGAGGCGACGACGGAGCTCGCTGGGACGCTCCGGAGCCCGGTGGCGATCGCCGGCACGAGCTATCCGGTAGTACGCGTTACGCCCGGCACCGGCTTTCCCATCGATCTCGCCGTCGATCCGAGTACCGGTGCGTACGTACGAGCCGTCATCGATCCCGGCGGCAGCTACGAAACGACCATCGACGTTCTCTCGTACGCGCAACCCTTGCCCGGCAAGCGCGTCATTTCGCGCTACCGCTATCACGATTCGCACTACACGCACGAGATCACGACGTTTCAGCCGAATGTGCCGATCGCCGACGACGAGTTGCATCCACCACAACAAACGGCAACCTGGACGTTCGCCAATCCCAATCCGTTCCCGATCGACGCCCGAGGCAATTTCATCCTCGTGCCTGCAACGGTGAACGGCGTGCACGGCACGTTCTTGCTGGACACGGGCGCCAGCACGATTCTCTTGACGAGCGATTTTGCAAGACGTGCCCACGTACGGCGCGCTGGGGGAAGCGAGATCTACGGAATCGGCGGCGCCGCGTCGGCGGAGATCGACGTCATCGACTCGCTCGTCGTCGGAGGCAACACGCTCTCGAACGTCATCGTGATGTCGTCGGCTCTCGGGAACGATTACCGCGGGCTGCTGGGCGGTGCTTACAACAACGAGCGCGTGGACGGCTTACTCGGCTACGATCTCCTCGGTGGAGCGTTCGTACGAGTCAACGTCGGCGCGGGTACGATGACGATCCTCGATCCATCGACGGCCGATCTTTCCACCGAGCACGGAGCTGTGCTCGCAGTAGACCTGAGCTCCGATCGGCCGACGATCCCCATGATGCTCGACGGCTCGATTCCCGTCAATGCCACGCTCGACACGGGTGACCGCGCCGGCGTCGGATATAGTCGCGAGCTCGTACGCAAGTATCACATCGCGATCCTTCGAGGAATGGCAATGATCGGCGGCGTGGGCGGCGGCGAAATCACGAACTGCGGCGCTTTCGGCAAGCTTTCCATCGGTCCGATCGTCTACGAGGGTGAATCCGCCTGCGAAACGAGTGCGCTAACCGGAACCGATCTCTTGGTCGGGATCGACTTCCTCAAACATTTCAACATGGTATTCGACTATCCGCGCGGGCAGATGGCGCTCGATCCGCTACCGTAGCAAGCGAGTGGCGCGGTCGGAGGGACTCGAACCCCCAACCTACAAGTTCGTAGCCTGTTGCTCTAT